>Ga0105248_10005047_pt1 | contig 14574 bp, 10 predicted proteins | sample KBSS34metaG_FD_81524 | JGI IMG/M metagenome (GOLD analysis project Ga0105248, IMG submission 81524) | Switchgrass rhizosphere microbial communities from Kellogg Biological Station, Michigan, USA - KBS S3-4 metaG | ecosystem: Host-associated > Plants > Roots > Rhizosphere > Soil | place...
AATTACATCAGCCGGATGACCAACGGTTTTGCGAACGGCTACGATTGGGCGCCAGCTTCCCTGATCGAGAATCTGCAGTTTGGTTATTCGCAGCGACACTGGGGAATCGATCTGAACATCAACAACGTGACTGATCAGCGTTACTTCATTGCCACCAATGTCGTCGGCGCTTACGTTGGGCCTCCGTTGGCCGCCTACGTGACGTTACACGCGGACTTTTGACGGAGCAGTTTCGGCGGGCCGTCTTCGCGGCCCGCCGGGAGGAAAGCCGGAATGGATGGTCACGGTGGCCAGAACAGGTAGCCGGTGAGCGCCGTCATGCGCAGGCGGCCCTTCACCCGCGCTGCCAGAAAAGAGACCGCCGTGCGTCCGGTCGGCTATCATGCCAATCCTCCCTGAAGTCGCTTCCTATGATCTCCGTCCGTAATGTCACGCTGCGCCGCGGCGTCAATGTCGTACTCGACCACGCGTCGGTCACCTTTACCCCCGGCGAAAAGATTGGCCTGGTTGGCCGCAATGGCGCCGGCAAGTCGTCGTTCTTCGGCCTTCTCAATGGCACGTTGCACGAAGACAGCGGGGAATTTTCGATTCCCGCCGCATGGAGAATGGGCCAGGTCGCGCAGGAGATGCCGGAGACCGACCAGAGCGCGACCGATTTCGTCGTCGAAGGCGACACCGTGCTGCTGGCCGCGCAGGCCGAAGTAGACGCCGCCGAGGCCAGCGACGACGGCATGCGCATGGCGCACGCCTACATGGCCCTGCACGACGCGGGGGCACACGATGCTCCCGCACGGGCTCAGGCGCTGATCCAGGGCCTGGGCTTCAGCGCTGCGCAGCTTAGCCAGCCGGTCAACAGTTTCTCCGGCGGCTGGCGCATGCGATTGCAGCTGGCGCGTGCGCTGATGTGCCCGTCCGACCTGCTGCTGCTCGACGAACCGACCAATCACCTGGACCTCGACGCACTGGTCTGGCTGGAAGCGTGGCTCAAGCGCTATCAGGGAACGCTGGTCGTGATCAGCCACGATCGCGAATTCCTCGACGGCGTGACGCAGGTGACGGTGCACGTCGATAACGCCAAGCTCGTGCGCTACGGCGGCAACTACAGCAAGTTCGAAGAGATGCGTGCCGAGCAGATGCTGTTGCAGCAGGCCGCGATGGCGCGGCAAGCGGACAAGATCGCTCACCTGCAGAAATTCATCGACCGTTTCAAGGCCAAGGCCTCGAAGGCGAAGCAGGCGCAGAGCCGGGTCAAGGCGCTCGAACGCATGGAGAAGATCGCGCCCGTGCTTGCCGACGCAGAGTTCACCTTCGAGTTCAAGGAGCCGCTCAACGTCCCGAACCCGTTGTTGTCGATGCTGGACACGAGCTTCGGCTATCCGGCGCCGGCGGACGCATTACCGGGCACGCCGCCCACGGTCATCGTGCGGGGCATCAACCGGTCCGTGCTGGCCGGGCAGCGCATCGGCATTCTCGGTGCGAACGGCCAGGGCAAGTCGACGCTGGTGAAGACCGTGGCGCACACGCTGGCGCCGATTGCCGGCGAAATCAGCGAGGGCAAAGGCCTGAACATCGGCTACTTCGCGCAGCAGGAACTCGATGTGCTGCGTCCGCTCGACACCCCGATGGAGCACATGATCCGTCTTGCCAGGGACACGCCGGCGCATATGCGCGCCCCCGGCCAGAGTGGCACCGAACAATCGCTTCGCACCTTTCTTGGCACCTTCAACTTCAGTGGCGACACGGTTCATCAGGCGGTAAGCACGATGAGCGGCGGCGAAAAGGCGCGGCTGGTGTTGTGCATGATCGTGTGGCAGCGCCCCAATCTGCTGCTGCTCGACGAGCCGACCAACCACCTCGACCTCGCCACACGCGAGGCGCTGGGCATGGCACTCAACGAATTCGAGGGCACCGTGATGCTGGTCAGTCACGACCGCTCGCTGCTGCGCGCGGTGTGCGACGAGTTCTGGCTCGTCACCAAGGGTGGCGTCGAGCCCTTCGACGGCGATCTGGACGATTACCAGCAGTTCCTGCGCGACGAAGCGCGTAGCATGCGCGAGCAGGCTGCCGGCGCGTAGCGGCGCAGCGCTGCAGTGACTGCTGGCTGCTTTGGGTTAGGATTGTGCCGCCTGCATTCGCGGTAGTTGGCCGCCTTGAGACACTGAACGCAGGCACAATGCCGCCGGACAACAATAGTGCAATGGCTATGAAGTTCGAAAAATACAGGTCGATTGGCGATGCGCTGCTTCAGATGCTGTTGATCAGCGTCGCCTTATTCGGCCTGCATAACGCGGCCTATGCGGACTGTATCGACGACGCGGCCGCGTTTCAGCATGTCAATGTGAGCTTGATGCGCGGTATCGCCCAGGTCGAGTCCGGCATGCAGGCCGATCGCGTCAACACCAATAGCAACGGCACGACCGATATCGGGCTGATGCAGATCAACAGTTCATGGCTACCGGTTTTGGCCCGCGAAGGAATCAGCGAGCAAAGCCTGTTCGATCCGTGCACCAATGCTTATGTCGGCGCGTGGATTCTGTCGGAAAACATTCGTCAGTTCGGCCCGAACTGGAATGCGGTCGGCGCGTATAACGCAGCGTCGCCGGACAAGCGCCTTAGCTATGCGCGCAAGGTCTATGATGCGGTTCAGTCCATAGCAGCAACGCCGGATTCACCCATGCCCATTCTGCCGCCGTCTTTTACTCCGCCGCAAACCTATAGCCCGTTTGCAAGCCTCGAGATTACGCCCGTGCAGACCGGCCGGCCGCATGCTGCTGCCCCGCTGGCGAGTCCTTCTCCGCAGGGCGCGTCTGGCGCCGTAGTCGCCACGGCTGCTGCGTACAACTTTGGCTGGACCGTCAGCGGTGCCGACCAGGCGAAGCCGATGCAGGTGTTCGACGATGGTTCGAAAGTGTTCGTCCAGTTCGTCGACATGAAGCATGTGCCGGCCATTTTTGCGGAAACGCCGACCGGGCGGGTGTTGCTGCGCTGGGATCTGCAAGCTCCGTATGCGGTGATCGGAAGGCCGGAGCAAACACTGATTTTCCAGAGCGGATCTTACGAGGCGCGCGCAACACGTACGGCTAGCGGGGCATCGACGACGCAGGCGAATACTGCGGTGATGGCCGGGCAGGGTGCTGCGTCGACGGCGGTGAATCCGGCGCCCGCGGCTCCGAAGAGTCCCGGGGCGCAAGGTACGCATGCACTAAACACAGACGCGCTTTGGTATGTCTCCAGTCCGTCGACGATGAACGCGCCAGCTAGTCCATCACCATCCCCGAAGACTCCATTGCAGGTAGTCACGCAGCCCGCTGGCGTGCAATCGAACGCGCCGCAGGCAGCCGTTCCGCCAAACGCCAAACCTGCGCCGAACACCGACGCGCTTTGGTACATCAACGCCAAGTGACGTGAGCGGTTTCGTGCTTGATGAACATGCCGCGAAACAGCGCTTTCGCTCGCAACTGTTCGTCCGGCAACTTCCCCAATCGCTCCTGCGGTCTGCTCGTTACGGTCGTGTGCTAGCCCCTTCGACGCACATACGATAAGCGCCGCGTGCGCTCATGATGCAACCGTCACAGCAGCTTACAGAATTTATCTCCATTGCAAGCAATTGGTCGGGATAGTGCCCCTGCGCGGTCATTCTGTAATGATCCAATGCGTGCGCTGCTCTGGTCGTGGCCATAGCAGTTTCACTTCGGATTGCATCGCCGGCCCCTACATCGTTGAAATAAAGACGCCGTATGTAACTCCGGATTTGTCTTCGCAAAGGCACGAGACGGTGGCTCGCGCAATCAACAGGGATTCTTCAAAACAATGCCGGTTAATTCAACAAAATGTACGCCGCTTCTCACGTCGATCGCAGCAGCCTGTGTGCTGACTGCCTGTGGAGGCAATTCGAACAGCAATCCGCCTGTGGCGAGCAACCCTGCTGCAAGCGCCGCGCAGACATTTACCGGCGTCGTTGCTGCCGCCGGCTTCGTGCCCGGTAGCCCGACGGGGGACCCCACCCTGCAGGCCGGCTATTACGCTGGCGCAACCGTGTGCATCGACACACAAGGCAACGGCAAATGCGACGGTTCGCAAGCCAGCACGACGACCGACAGTAAAGGCCACTTCACGCTGCAATCCACCGCCACCGGCCAGTTGATCGCCGACGTGAGCACCAAGGCCATCAACACGGCGACCGGTGCAGCGCCCGCGAGCCACCTGATTCTGCGCGCCTCGGCTGCACAGATATCCGATCAGGGCGCGAAGACCGTCGTGATCAGCCCGATGTCGAGCGAGGTGCAGCGTCTGGTCGAAGCAAACGGCACGAGCTACGCCACCGAGAAGGCGAACCTGGCCACGCGCCTGAGCTCGCCGACGCTGGGTGCGGCGTCGGTATCGGTGCCCGCTACGGACGTGCTCGGCGATGTGAACAAGCTCGCGGGCGCGGAGCAGCAGGCCGTGCTCTACGAAGACAACCAGCTCGCAAACCGCTACACGTACGCGACTACCAAGCTCGACCGCGGTGACCTATTCCCCGACAACCTCGCGGTGGCAGGTGGCGACCCGTCGCTGGTCGGTGCGTCCGGCGTGAGCGCCACGACGGTTGTGAGGCCGGCGAAGGTGCAGGCGCCCATCACGTTTGCGCAGGCACAGCAGGCGGCGTTCAACGTCGAAGGCATTCCGCGCTACGACAACGTCTTCATCATCATGCTTGAGAACCACAGCGTGGCGCCGGTGCCGGGCACCCCGGGGATTTTCGGTTCATCCAGCGCACCGTTCATCAACCAGTTCCTGACTGCTAACAATCAGTTCACAACCTACTATTCGACCGGCAATCCGAGCGAGCCGAACTATGTTGCGCTCAGCAGTGGCGACGACTGGGGCATCGCGGACGATAGCTGGTGGGGCTGCGGCTCGCCGACACCTACGGATGCCGCATTCGCCGGCGGCAAGGCGTCAGACGGCCAACCGCTGGTTGCGACCGGGGCGTTGCCGCCACAAGATGGTCACCACCTGCCGGACTTTGGAAGCGCATCGTGTGCAGTTGGCGCCAATGCTTCCCACAACATCCTTCAGCAGCCCACCATCTTTAACCTGCTGTCGCAAGCGGGCATGACGTGGCGCACCTATAACGAATCCATCAACCCAGGTCAGGACCCGCGCGCGGATGGCATCGCAGACGCCGCCGTGTCGGACGTTTACACGGGCCCGGGTGGCAACGGCACCGCCTTTGCGGTTCCGGACGGGCTCTTTAAAACAGAGCATCACCCAGGCCTGGTTTCCCAGCAGACCCGCAATCTGCCCGAGTTCAACGCCGACACGCGCACCATCTTCGGCACGCAATATACCGCTGCCGACTGGGCAAAGTCGACGGCCTATCCGATCCCGCCCGGCTTTAACAGTGACCAGTTCAGTACCGACCTCGCGTCGGGCGACGTGGGCAATCTGAACTTCATCATCCCCGATCGTTGCGACGACATGCACGGCGCGGGTTCTGATCCGTCCTGCGCCAGCGGCAGCCAGCAGATCGTTCAACGCGGTGACGATTACGTGCGTCAGGTGGTCACGAAAATCGAGGCGTCGCCGCTGTGGGCCAACAAGCAGCGCAAGATGGCCATTGTCGTGATGTTCGACGAAGGCGAAGGTAGCTCGACGTCGTGCTGCGGCTGGAACCCGGTGGTCTCGAACGTCAACCAGGCACCGCTCTCGTTTGCGAACGGCAAGTTCACGCCGACGGCGACGGTGTTGTACAACCTGGGCAACCACGGTCACGGCAATTCGATCTTCGGTGTCGCGACTAATCAGGCGAATCCGAATGTCGTCGACAGTGACGAGTACAGCCACTTCTCGATGGTGCGTACGCTGCAGGACATGTTCCAGGTTGCCGACCCGGTTCAGCCGTCCACGTACCTGGCCCGCGCGAAGTACACGGAATCGTTCATTGCGGCCAACATCCTGAACCTGCCGGAACTCGCGGGCAGTGCGGATACTCACCTCGACTCCGTGCGACCGATGAACCATGCGTACATCACGCCGGCCGGCTACACGCAGAAACTGAATCCGGTTGATGTGACCGGCACGTCGCTGGCCTCGCGAGGTGCTGGGCCTGATGCAAACCAGACCAACATCTGGGCGCTGGCGAAGTAATTGGGTGTGTGTCACGGGCGGCGGTTTGCCGTCGCCTGTGACATGACGCGTCTGTGTCGGTGCAGTGATTGCATCCGCTCTGACACTCGTCCCGGATCTGCTGAGTCGAGGCACTGTATTTTCTACTTACTAGTAAATAAGGTAAGATGGTGTCTCGCAACGAATGTATACGGTGACAGTGATGGACACGGCAATTCAGTCGGAAGACCAGAAACCAGCGCGCGTGCTGGTGCCAGGCGAGTACGGATTCAACGACCTGCAGATCGGCGACACTTACCAGACGGCGGGCGTCACGGTCACTGAAGCGCACGTGGTGGGATTTGCCGGCCTGTCTGGCGACCTGTTCGACGTTCACATGGATGACGAATTTGCGCAGGCCGCAGGTTTTCCGGGCCGCATAGCGCACGGGCTGCTGGGCCTGTCCCTCGCCGATGGCCTGAAAACGCGCTGCGCTGTCCGCCCCAAAGGGATCGCCACGTTAAGCTGGAACTGGTCGTTCCGCGCACCGCTACTGATCGGAGACCGGATCCATGTCGAGGTGCGGATTCAGGCGAAACGCGTCACGAAGCGCAGCGATCGTGGCATCGTCACACTCGCGATGAAAGTCATGAACAGCCGCAAGGAAGTCGTGCAGGAAGGCGAATCGCTGTTGCTCGTGCAGGTGTGACCGGAGCCGCGTCGCGTGCCCAGATGCGGTAGCATGCTGCGCGTGAACTCTGATCAGAAGGGGCGGCAGCCAAGATGGGAAACAGCACGGAAAGCGAACCCGGCAATGGAACTCAAACCGCAGCGCGAAAAAAGCGGGTTGCGAAGACGCCCGTTGCAGCACGCTCCGATATGCGCGAAAAGATCAAGCAGGTGGCGACTGAACTGCTGATCAGCCGCGGTTTCAACGGCACCAGCTTCGGCGATATTGCGACCCGGCTCGATGTCACGACCACCAATATTCACTACCACTTCGGCAACAAGCAGGGCCTGGTGGACGAGGTCGTGGCGGACTATGTGGCCGAGGCGCGCGGGCGGCACCTGCGCATCTGGCTCGACCAGACCACCACCTTGCAGGAAAAACTGCAAAAAGTGGTCGACTATAACTTCGAGCGCTACCGGCACTTCAACCCGACCGATCAAGGCACCCAATCCTGGAGCCTGATTGGCAGGTTGCGGCTCGAGAGCGACGTGTTGAGCGACAACGCGCGCGACATGCTCGCATCGTTCACCTCGTCGATTCACGAAGGAATCCGCCTCGCGGTCGACACGGCCTGGCACAGCGGCGAACTGCGCGACGACACGCCGCGAGAGGACCTCGCGTTCCTTCTGATCAACATCGTGAACAGTTCCTCTGTCTTTACGCAAGGCACCGGCGGTTTCGACAAATTGAAGCTGTTTTTCGATGCCTTTTCGCGCGTGATGTTGTCGGCCTATGCGCCGGAGCCAAAAGCGCGCCGCCGCGCAAAGTAATCCCCGCGAACGTTCGACACCGCTCGCGCACGTCTACCCGTTCCGCCGCTCCATCCCCCAGTATTTATTCGCGTCGTCCGACGGTCGCTCTGCAACCGGTCGGGCGACGCGCGTCCGCGTTCGCCTGCGAATTTTTATTGAGAGTAAACCCTGGCGGCTGCTATTATTGACTTACTAGTAAATAAGTCATAAGCTCGCCTCCATACTTTTTTGGGTGGAGTGGCGATGCAGGTATTGACGGCTGATCAGGCAACGGCCTTGATCCATGATGGCGATACGATCGTTATTGGTGGTTCCGGGTCGGGACATGCCATCCCGGAAGCGCTGATCGAAGCGGTGGAGCGACGCTTTCTGGCCACTGCGGCACCGCGCTCGATCACGTCGCTGCACCCGGTTGGGCTGGGAGATCGTTCGCATCGTGGCGTATCGCATTTCGCGCACCCGGGCTTGCTCAAGCGCATCGTGTGCGGCACCGTGGTTGACGCGCCAGCAGTCGCCGACATGGCCAACCGCAATGAAATCGAAGCGTACACGCTGCCGCAAGGCGCGCTTTCGCAACTGATGCGGGAAATCGCCGCGGGGCGCCCGGGTTTGCTTACCCACGTCGGCTTGCATACGTTTGTCGACCCGCGCATCAGCGGCGGCAAGCAGAGCACGCTTTGCGCTGACGATCTGGTCGAGCTCGTGGAACTCAATGGGCGTGAATGGCTGTTCTACAAGCCGTTCGATATCAACGTGGCATTTCTGCGCGGTACCACCGCCGATCAGGACGGCAATATCTCGATGGAAGACGAGGCCGTCTTCGGTGAGATGATGTCGATGGCGCAAGCCACACGGCGTTGTGGCGGGATCGTGATCGTGCAGGTCAAGCGTCTCGCGCAGCGTGGCACCTTGCCAGGCAAGACTGTCAAAATTCCCGGCATGCTGGTCGACGTGGTGGTTGTCGAGCCGGACCAGAAGCAGACCTATCAGACTCGTTACGACCCGGCATTTGCAGGTCAACTGCGCATTCCGCTCGACTCGTTTCCGACCTTGGCGCTGGATGAGCGCAAGATCGTCGCGCGACGCTGCGCGATGGAGCTGGAAGCCGGCGCGATTTGCAACGTTGGCTCAGGCATCTGCACTGGCATCGGTATTGTGGCCGCTGAGGAAAATATCCTCGAGCACATCGTGCTGACCAATGAGCAGGGCTTGATCGGCGGTGCGCCGGCCAACGGATTGGACGCCGGCGCCGCGCGCAACTACTGGGCGATGATCGATCAACCCTATCAGTTCGATTTCTACGACGGCGGCGGACTCGATCTCGCGTTCCTTTCGGCAGTCGAGGTCGATGCGCAAGGCAGCGTGAACATCAGCCGGTTCGCTAACCGGGTAATCGGCATCGGCGGCTTCGTGAACATCAGCCAGAATGCGCGGAAGATGGTGTTCGGCGGCACGTTTACCGCAGGAGGCCTGAAGATCGCGACGGGCGACGGGAAACTTGAGATCGTTACCGAGGGCAAGCATCGCAAGTTCGTCGAGACGCTCGAGCAGGTTTCCTATAGTGGCCCCTATGGGCGCGAACGCGGCCAGACAACGCTGTTCGTCACCGAGCGGGCGGTGTTCCGGTCGTCGTCAGCCGGACTGGAGCTGATCGAGATTGCGCCGGGTATCGATCTGGAGCGCGACGTGTTAAGCCAGATGGGATTCCGTCCGCTGATTTCCCCGGCACTGCGCACGATGGATGAGCGCCTCTTCAGAGCGACGCCGATGGGAATCGCGCAGCAACTGGCGGGCAAGTCGCGCGCGCTGCACCCGAGACTCGCTGGGTCCGCAGCATGACCACCGCACAAGGTATCCCCGGTCCTTTGTCGGGTAGCACACGGCTTTATGCCATCGTCGGCGATCCGATCGCACAGGTTGCATCGCCGCGGCTGTTCAACACCGCCTTTCGCGAGCGCTGCGCCGACGCCGTGCTGGTGCCGATGCATGTGGCGCCTGCCGCGCTACGGCAGGTGATCGACAGCTTCCGTGCGATCCAGAATTTCGACGGGCTTATCGTTACCGTGCCGCACAAGATCGCAGCCACCGAGTGGGTCGACGAGTTGGGCCCGCAGGCTCGTCTCACCGGCGCGCTCAACACGATCCGGAAAGCTGAGGATGGCCGGTTGATTGGCGAAAACTTCGATGGTGAAGGGTTCATTCGGGGTTTGGCCTCGCGCGGACAGACGCTAACGGGACGTCGCGTGCTGGTAATTGGCGCCGGCGGTGCAGGCTGTGCGGTGGCGCACGCCATCGCGGCGGCGGGCGCGGCTGCGATCGGATTGTTCGATATCGACGCGCGGCGTGCTCAGGTTCTGGTGGACGGCATCAAGGCCCACCGGCCGGATCTCGATGTATTCGAGTCAAAACCGGATGCGCAGGGCTTCGACGTTATCGTCAATTGCACGTCGATCGGCATGCGCGCGGACGATCCATTGCCCGTCGACCTGACCCATCTGGCGAGTCACGCGCTGGTTGCCGACATCATCCTGAAGCCTGTGATGACACCGCTACTGCTGGCCGCTAGCGCGCGAGGCTGCGTGATCCATCAAGGACCCGCGATGCTGGAAGGTCAGATTGACGCTGTCCTTGATTTCTTTGCCGTGCGTGCGCAAACCTGACAACAGCCAACGGAAAGACGGGCACTGTCGACTTGACTGCACGCCAGACCATCGTTAATGAGAGATCGATGAGCATTACCTTGAAGCTTCCAGCCGGCGACGGCACCCTGCAGGATTATCAACTGCGCGAAGCGGCCCGTTTCACGGCACACCAGCTGCGCCCACAGACCGCGCGCATCGCTTACTCGGCGGCGCACGTCGTGGCCGATCCGTTCGCCAGTCATGATCCCTCGTCGCAGAGCGCGATCGACTGGGATGCGACGATGGCCTACCGTCAATACCTGTGGTCGCTCGGTCTTGGCGTCGCCGAAGCGATGGACACCGCGCAGCGAGGGATGGGGTTGGACTGGGCCACGTCACTGGAACTGATCACGCGTTCGCTGGAAATGGCGAAAGACACGCCGGGTGCACTGATCGCGTCCGGATGCGGCACCGATCAGCTCGCGCCGGACGATGCGCGCAACGTCGACGATGTGATTCGCGCGTATGAAGAGCAGATGGAAGCGATCGAGGCGCTGGGCGGCATGTTGATCATCATGGCGAGCCGCGCGCTGGCACGCGTAGCGAAATCGCCCTCGGACTACGAACGCGTCTACGACCGCATCTTGAGCCAGGCACGGCAGCCTGTTGTGCTGCACTGGCTGGGCGATATGTTCGACCCTGCGCTCAAGGGCTATTGGGGCACCGAAAACCTGGACGATGCCATGGATACCGCACTGGGCATCATCGCGGCCCATGCCGGCAAGGTCGACGGCATCAAGATCTCGCTGCTCGACAAGGATAAGGAAATCGCAATGCGCCGTCGTCTGCCGGAAGGTGTGCGGATGTACACCGGGGACGATTTCAACTATCCCGAGTTGATCGCAGGGGACGGCGTCGGCGCGTTGGACAACCACCGGCAGAGCCACGCGCTGCTTGGCATCTTTGACGCGATCGCGCCGGCTGCGGCCGCCGCGCTCGGCGAACTGGCAGCGGGGCAAACCACGCGTTACCACGAGATCCTGCAACCGACGGTCGCACTGGCACGGCACATCTTCCAGGCGCCGACGCGCTTCTACAAGACTGGCGTGGTCTTCATGGCGTGGCTCAATGGTCATCAGCCTCACTTCACGATGGTGGGCGGCCAGCAAAGCGCACGTTCGCTGCAGCATTTCGCGGAACTGTTCCGGCTTGCGGATAAGGCGGGCTTGCTCGAGCGTCCGGAACTCGCCGCCACCCGTATGAAGACCCTGCTGGCGATGAACGGAGTGTGGGATGCGTGATCTGTCCCACGATCACCGCTGGCTATCTATCAATACGGCCACCGTCCGGCAATGGCCGCTCGATCGAACGATCGAGGAATGCGGCCGGCGCAACATTCGCGCGATTTCGCCGTGGCGCGATCAGGTCGCGGCGGTAGGGCGCGACACAGTTGCACGGCTGTTGCGGGAAAACGGCGTCGTGTTGTCCGGCTATTGCCGTGGCGGCATGTTCCCGGCATCGACCTCATTGGGACGGCAACAGGCGATCGATGACAACCGCCGTGCTATCGACGAAGCGCGCGAGCTGAATGCTCCTTGCCTGGTGCTGGTCGTCGGTGGCTTGCCGGTTGGGTCAGGAAGCAAGGATATCGGTGCGGCGCGCGAACAGGTTCGCGATGGTGTCGCACAGCTGCTCGAATACGCGCGCAGTGTTCAAATGCCGCTGGCGATCGAGCCGCTGCATCCGATGTATGCGGCAGATAGCGCGTGCATCAATACGCTGGAACAGGCGCTGGATCTCTGCGATGAACTGGATCCGGCAAGCAGCGGTGCGTTAGGTGTCGCGGTAGATGTTTACCACGTGTGGTGGGATCCGAAGTTGAAGGCGCAGATCGATCGCGCGGGTCGCGCCCGGTTGCTGGGCTTTCATGTTTGCGACTGGCTGGTGCCCACGCGCGATCTGCTCAACGATCGCGGCATGATGGGTGATGGGGTAATCGACATCCCGCAAATCCGCGGTTGGGTTGAAGCTGCGGGATACGAAGGTTTCAACGAGGTTGAAATCTTCTCGAGTGAAAACTGGGGTAAGCGTGATGGGGGCGACGTTCTCGATATCTGTATCGAACGTCACGCCCGCGCAACATGAGCAGTCAAACAAGTGGTGCCGAGGCCGGATAGAGCCAAGGAATATAGCGGAGGAGAGCGATGATTGAATCAGCAAAAGCGCAAGCGGGGTCGGATACCGGGCAACGGTGGTATCGCGAGATCAGCCGCGGCCAATGGGGCGTACTGATCGGCGTGTGGTGTGTGTGGGCGTTGGATGCATTTGATTTTCTGCTGGTCACGTTTGTGCTGACGGATATCGCGAAGGCATTCGGCGTGGCGCCAAGTACGGCTTCGCTGTTGATTCTGGCGACCTTCGGCGTGCGATGGCTGGGCGGATTGATGTTCGGCAGCCTGAGCGATCGAATCGGCCGCAAGATTCCGCTGCTGATCGCGCTAGCATGGTTCACGATGGGTGGCGCGTTGACCGGGGTCGCCTGGAGCTTCGCATCGATACTCGTTTTCCGCCTGTTCCTCGGCTTCGGGATGGCGCCGATCTTCGCGCTGGGTTCTACGATTATCGCTGAATCGTGGCCGGAAAAGCACCGCGCAATTGGCATCGGAATGCTCGATGCGGGATGGGGTATCGGTGCGATTCTGGCTGCGCTCGTATACGGTTTGGTCTATCCGCATTTCGGCTGGCGTGTGCTGTTTTTTGTCGGCATTGTCCCCAGTGCAATCCTGGGGTGGTTCCTGTATCGCTACCTGCCCGAATCCCCGCTGTGGCAACGCAGCCAGAAGCAGGGTAAAGCGGGCGGCCGCTGGCCCGCGTTTCGCCTGTTCGCGGAGCATCCATGGCTGGTGTTGGTACTCGCCTTGATGCTGATCTTCCTGCAGTTCGCCGCATGGCCGCTGCAAGGGCTGCTGCCTACCTTTCTGAAGGGGCTCAACTTCAGCGCCGCAACCATCAGCTGGTTGACAAGCGCCTCGGCCGTAGGTCAGATCTTTGGGTTTTCCGCGTCCGGTTTTGTCGTGGAATATCTCGGGCGCAAGAAAGGTCTGGCGCTATTGTTGATTCTGGGCAGCGCGAGCGTTTATGCGCTGGTTAGTTCAATTGCCGTCATGCCGCTAGCCGTTGTCTTCGCATTCTTTTCAGGCTTTTTTATTGTCGGTGCAGGCGGCTGCTATGCGACGATCATTGCGGAGAATTTGCCGGGCAACGTGCGCGGGTCCGGCGTCGGCTTCATCTACAACATTGGCGTGTTTGGCGGCGGTATCGCCCCATATGTCGTGCTGTCGTCGATCCGGACCCTGCATCTCGACATGGCGCTCGGCATATGGCTCTTCACATTAATCGGTGTTCTGCTGGGGCTCGCAATAATCTTTGGGTTCCTGAAAGAGACAAAAGGCGTTTCCCTGTTGCAGGTCGATAGCTAATCCCCAAGGCGGCCATCTCGTGGCCGCCCGCTTCACATCCGCGAGTTAATTATCCCGATTTGAATGCGAGGCGCTTGCCGCGCGAGCGTCTCCTCACGCCCTTCGAGCGATCTTCAAAGAGACCGGCTCGAATCGTTGGAGACGTGCGCGCGGGCAGCCCCACAACAATGAAAGTCCATGGAGGTGACTATGAAACGAACTCATGCCGCGGTCTGCGGCACTGCCCTGTTGTGCGCGTCGCACGCGTATGCCCAAAGCTCCGTGACGCTCTACGGCATTATCGACGAGGGCGTGCAATTCATCAGTAACAACAAGAACGTCGTGAATGGCCGGAATGTTGGCGGGCGGCAATTCACCCTCGACTCGACCAACGGCATCAATGGCAGCAGATGGGGGTTGAGGGGCGTGGAGGATCTCGGGGGCGGACTCGCCGCGATCTTCACGCTGGAATCTGGTGTGAACCTGAACAACGGTGCGCTTGGACAGGGCGGTGCCGAGTTCGGCCGACAGGCATTTGTGGGCCTGACAAGCACCCGTTTCGGTACCGTGACACTGGGCCGGCAATATGATTCGATCTTCTACTACGTACAGCCGGTCACGACGATGGGCTACTACGGCAGTGCGCTTTTCTCGCACCCCGGCGACCTCGACAACCTGAACAATTCGCTGCGGCTCAATAACACGATCCGTTATACGAGCCCGAAGTATCGGGGCCTCAGCTTTAGTGGCGAATGGAGCCTTGGCGGGCAGGCCGGCAACATCACCGGTGGCAGCGGGTACAACGCCGGCGTCGCCTATGCCAACGGGCCATTCGCGATTGCTGCAGCGTACGAGTACTTCAAGAACCCAACCGGTGCGACCGGCAGTACCGGTTTTTTCACGGGCAACCCCAATGGCGCGAC
>Ga0105248_10005050_pt1 | contig 14571 bp, 8 predicted proteins | sample KBSS34metaG_FD_81524 | JGI IMG/M metagenome (GOLD analysis project Ga0105248, IMG submission 81524) | Switchgrass rhizosphere microbial communities from Kellogg Biological Station, Michigan, USA - KBS S3-4 metaG | ecosystem: Host-associated > Plants > Roots > Rhizosphere > Soil | place...
CACGTCGGAAACGTGTACCCCTTGTCGTCGGGGTGCAACGCGCGATAACCGTCGTTGTAACCCTCGTCGAGCATGAGCTGAATCGTTTCGCGTTGCAGTTGGCGGCCGCTGATCCAGATCAACGCTTTGATCCACGTGGGCATGCGGTCGATCTCGAGAACCTCGCCGGGCGCGAGCGTGTTGAAGTCGCCGACGAGCACGTGAAAACCGTCCTGGTGACGTTTGATTCCGTCGAGCAGCGCGCGGATCTCGCGGGCCCGGCGCCGTTCGTCCCACTTCGAAAACCGCGCACTCAGATGCAGGCCGAAGACGCGCGTCTCGCTGTTCTCCGGGATGATCTCGAGAAACGAGTGACGCGCGCCCGCCGGGTAGTGCCACTCGTGATAGGAAACTTTTTGCTTGCTGATGAAGCCGATCGAGTGATGGCGTCGCGAGGCCCAGAACGGGAAGCCGGTCGTCACGGCGATGCGTTCGATCACGTCGGGATAGATCGCCTCCTGGAAAACAACCAGATCGGGATCAGCGGCGGTAATCGTTTCTGCGAGTGCCTGTTCGCGGCCGACGCCGCCGAAGCGGATGTTGTAACTGAGCAGCTTCAGCGTCACGCATCTGCCTCGGGATGCACCACGACGTAGTACGGCTCGCCAAACAGAATGTCGCGGCTGTACAGCACGAGGCTGGAAGTCGCCTGGAAGTTAACGGGACGTCCGACGAGTTCCTGCAACGACTCGCGCAGCTCATTCAGGCTCGGAGCGATGCCCGGATCTTTGTCGCACAGCGGTTTGGTGTGCTGGCCGGGGATGTAGTAACCGTCCGCGGTCCAAAGCTCCATCACTTTGCTGCCGACGAGCGTGACGTCGAGATCGCTCGTGTTTTTGCCTTGCGAATCGAACGGCGTGCCGTCTTCGTGGCGTTGGTTAGTGATAACGCTGCCGCGCAGCACGATCCCAGTGCCTTCGGGCAAGCCTTGTTGCAGCTTGCGATAGAAAGCAATAAAGAGTCGTTCATCTCCGCCGAACGCAAGCGTGAGTATGCGCGAGCGTAGCTCGTTCTCGCTCATTTCGTGAGCATCTTTTGGCATAAGCGGGCCTGTTCTTTGTTTCTGAAAATTAGTTACGCGAAGGGGGCTAACGGGAGATGTCTCGCACTATTTCGTAAAACTCACGCGTGCCCTGGCGAACGTTCTGCACCGAAATGCGTTCGTTGTTGCCGTGCACGCCTTCATCGTCCTCGGGCATTGTATAGATCGGAGCCCAACCATACGCAATGATCCCGAGCTGCCGGTAAAGCTGGCTTTCAGTATAACCGCTGAGCATCTTCGTCGTGACTACGGCGTTGGGGTGGTTCGCCTTCGTGCGTTGCGCGATCAGGGAAAACAGTTCCGTCTCGACCGAAGAACTGTTCGGCGGCTTGAACCGGTTGACGTTGTCGATCTTGATCGTCGGGTCGGCGATAACTTCAGTCAATGCCTTGAGAAACTCTTCCGGCGATTCACCCGGCAACAAACGAACGTCGATGTTGCAGGTCGCCGCGTTGGGGATCACGTTCGTCTGTTTACTGCCGCTGAGCATCGTGATCGAGATCGTGTTACGCAGCAGAAAGTTGTACTCGCGCTGGCTCGTCAGCGACTTCCGGAAATCAGGATCTTTCAACGACTGGCCGATATTCGCAAACTGCGAACGCAACGGCTCTCTTTGCAGCGGCGCGATGTCTTTGAAGTACTTCTCCACCGCCGGCAGCAACTTTATCGGAGTCTCCCATTCCAGAATGCGCGACATCGCGCGAATGAGACGATTAGCGGCGGAATCAGCCACCGGCCGCGAGCCGTGACCCGGCAAGCCGGTCGCAGTGAGTCGCAACCAGAACGGCGCCTTCTCGGCGACGTCAACACCGACGATCTTCACCGCGCCGTCCTGAAGCAGATTGTCGCCGCCTTCGGTCAACAGATATTCCGCGTTCTTAAAAAGGTCCGCCTTGTTGGCGATCATCCACAGCGAGCCTTCGTCGTTCACTTCTTCGTCTGCCGTGCCGAGAAAGATCACGTCGCGCGACAACGGTGGCCCTTCTCGTTTGAGCAGGATCATCGTCATCAGGTGAAGCAGGCCCTCGCCTTTCATATCCAGCGCGCCGCGGCCGTAGATGTAGCCGTTACGAATGGCCGCGGAAAACGGCTCGACTTCCCACGCCGCCGGTTCCGCCGTAACCACGTCTGTATGACTCAGCAGGATTATCGGCCGCTTCGAACCGTTTCCCTTGAGACGCGCGATGATGTTCGCGCGGCCCGGTTTGTATTCGAAGATCTCGTTCTCGATACCGTACTGGTCGAAAATGCGCTTGAGAAACTTCGCCGTTTCGATCTCGTTGCCCGGCGGATTGGACGTGTCGATGCGCAGATATTGCTGCATCAAATCGACCGCCATGTCCTGGTAACGCGGCCAGTCGATCTGTTCCGCGTGTTGCGACTGGTTCCGTCCGACTTCCAGTTCGGCGACGACCGGAACGTGGTCCGAAGCGAGGCTCTCGACAACCCACGCCTTCTTCGCGCGTATGGCTTTCGAGCTGTAGAAGATGTGATCGATCCGTTTGCCGGGCTTGTCAGCTGGATAACTGAGACCGTCGCCTTTCGCTTTGCTTGCTAGCCACGCGTCGTCGAACCGCGTACGCATCAGTTGATAAGCACTGCCTGACGGCACGTCGTTGAGATCCGCGACGACAATCAGCGGTGGCTTCACGTCCGCGAGGTGTTTCAGCAGTTGTTCAGTCTCGAACAAACGCCCGTCGTCAAACTGATAATCGAGATGCGTCGTGACGAAAGTTAATCGCTGCCGCTCGACTTCCACTTCGATCTGCAACATGCCGCGCCGTTCCGCCTCGCGCTTGTTCTCAAACATACGATGAACGGAACTCTTGATCGGAAAGCGCGACAGGATCGCGACGCCGTACTTGCCGCCCTGGAAGTCGAGATTCGGCGCAAACGCGTACTCCATGTGCGTGAGGGCAGCGAGCTCGGCGATCTCGTCTTTGCCTTCAGTTCGCCGCACGCCGCGATCGACTTCCTGCAAACCGACGAGATCGGGACGTTCGCGATTGATCACGTCAGCGATGCGTTGCAGGTCGAGCTTTTTGTCCATGCCGACGCCGACGTGAATGTTGTAAGTCATCACGCGCAGCGTTTTGTTCGCGAAAGCGGGAGCAACAAAAATAGCTAGAAGGAGGACCAGCAGGCCAGTCCGCTCAGGAATCCGTTTCATCCGTGTCCAACTGTCTAAAGTTTTTACTGGCGTAAGAACGAAGCGGATCTTAACATGAGCGCGTGCTCCCCTGGCTTGTCATGTTGTGCGCCGCGTTCACTGCGGGCGCGATCAATTCCATTGCCGGGGGCGGAACCTTAATCACCTTCCCCGTTCTCATCTGGCTCGGACTCGATCCCAAAGTCGCCAACGGCACCAGCACCGTCGCGCTCTGGCCCGGTCTCTTCGGTGGGCTTTTCGGCTATCGCCGCGAGCTCGCGAACAGCTCGCCGATACTGATCCGCCTTGGTCTAACCAGCATCATCGGCGGCGCGGTTGGCGCGTGGCTGCTGATCTGGACGCCGTCGCCGGTCTTCGCGTACCTGGTCCCGTTCCTGATCCTGTTTGCGACCGTGCTCTTCATGTTTCAGGGCGTGATTAACAAGCGTCTGCGGCTCGGCTCGCTCGAAGACAAGCCGACGAGGCTCTGGTGGACCGGCGCGATCGTTTTCCAGTTTTTCTCTTCGATGTACGGCGGCTACTTCGGCGCGGGCAACGGCATTCTCATGCTCGCGGCGATGGGTTTGCTCGGTCTGAACGAGCTGCATCGCGCCAACGGCATCAAGAATTTTCTCGGGATCTGCATCAACAGTATCGCGGTCGTGAGTTTTGCATGGGCCGGCCTCGTCGTCTGGCACGATGCGCTCATCATGGCGTGCGGCGCGCTCGCCGGTGGTTACTTCGGCGCGAGCATGGCGATGCGTATCGGCCAGATCTGGGTACGCCGCGGCGTAGTCGTGATCGGATTGATAATCTTCGTGGCGATGATATGGAAACTGCGTCAATGAAAACCGTGAAACTGCCGCGCGAGTTTTACACGCGTCCGAACGTGTTGACCGTCGCGCGCGATCTGCTGGGCAAGTTGCTGGTGGTGCCGGCGGCGAAGGGTCAACGTGTGTCGGGAATGATCGTGGAAGTCGAGGCTTATCGTGGTCCGGAAGACCGTGCTTCACACGCGTACGGCGGGCGTCGCACACGCAGAACCGAAACGATGTACGGGCAAGGCGGCGTGGCGTACGTCTATTTTGTTTACGGGATGTATTACCAGTTCAACGTCGTCAGCGGCGTGGCTGACACGCCTCACGCGATCCTCGTGCGCGCGCTCGAGCCCGTCGAAGGCATCGAGCTGATGCGCGAGCGGCGGCAGCTGCATCCCGACCACAATCTCACGAATGGTCCAGGCAAACTGTGCATCGCGATGGGCATCGATCGCACCCTGGACGCCGCGGATTTGTTAGGCGATCGCGTTTGGCTTGAAGAATTTGAATCCGTCCCGACCCGCCGCATCGCCAAAGGCCCGCGCATCGGCATCGACTACGCGGGTGAGTGGATCGACAAGCCCTGGCGCTTCTGGATCCGCGACAACACGTACGTCAGCCGGAAAGGTTGAGCCTTATTCGCGAGCGATCGATCGACGTGAACTCAACCGATTCATTGCTGATCACAAGCTGCGGATCGATCTCCGCCTTTCCCATCGGTGCGCCGAGCGGTGGGTAGTGACGGCTGACGACGAGTCCCGGCAGGATTAGAAAGCTCGATCGACTCGGCATCGAGATCTCCTGCGTCGCCCGATTGATCAGATAAAGTTCCCGGCCCTCCTTGAGATAGACGAGCACGAACTGATCGTCGCGCGATTGGTACACACTGGCGTCAGCCAGAACCTTGCCTTCACGAGTGACGCTTGCGCCTCGATAGACCTTCCACCAGTGTGCCATCGTCATCGATATAACAGTTGCCCCGAGAATGGCGCAAACACCAGCAACAATGATCGGTCGTTGCCAGCGGCTCCAGACGGTGCCCTCTGTCTTCATGGCTTGTACCTCCGGAAAGTGACCGAACTAGCCCGCAGTTCTCTTTGGGTACCGTTTACGGTGTTTACTTTAACGTCCGACGGGCCAGCATAGATCAATAAACCTCTGCCCGCCGTTCCACCGGCAAAAATCGCGGAGTGTCCCAGTCCTCCCGGGTGTGGGAACCCCGCAACATCACCAATTTCGGGCGACGTTTGAACGATGAAGTTTTGCACTTTCGCATTCGTGTCCGCCAGAGTGTTGGCGTCTGTCGGCCACCGGCGGCCGAAGATGCGGCCGGCAAGAGTGGAATTTGTTGGTACTCCGGAACCCTCCCATCCGACACCGGCGCCAATCGCGTATGCGTTGGCCACAAAGATATTGCATTTCCAGTCGCCGGGTTTCGTCTCGACGGTATAACCATTCCCGACCGTGCCCTGCTGACCATAGTTTGAATTACCGATATTGTCGATGCTCCAGAACACGGCTTTCAGGCTGGCTGGATCCGCCTGCCCTTCAGGAACAGCGTCGATGGCCGCCGCGATCTGCACTATCGCTTCGTTGATGGCGTTGTAAAGATCCGGATCGGAGTTCTTAACCGACTCCGCCAGTTGCCATAGCTTTTGAAGGCGTCTCTTGTCCTCGTCATTTAATTCCCGGCGGCCGTCGGGATCGCTGAACTTCAGCGGATTGTTAAGACAGTAGACGTACTTGTTCCAGCTCTGCGGCTGAAGGACGAACGCATAGAAGAACCGTTGTTTCTCCTCATCATCACCGCCCTTCTCTTTTTCGAAAATGATGTTGTAAGAGTCTGGTGACGTAAATCTGCCCTGCTGCGAGTTGTAATAACGCGTGAGGGCATAGTCGAGCGAAGTTTCGGCGTCGCGTTCGTAACCGGTGAAGTGTTGCCGGAGACCGTCATTGTTCGTATACCCGTGTGCCGTGGTGCGTCCACCGATGCCGGCATACAACTCCTCGCCAAACGGCGAATAATCATGACGCCTCACCCCGGCGAGGCTACCCGTTTGATCGAGAATTATGCGCGGCGTACCGAGCTGATCCGGGACCATCCACTCGACTTTTTCGCCGCCGGCTGAAGTCCCGTAGGCTTCCACCTCCACCAGCCGGCTCCAGGAATCAGGCACCTGGTTGATCCACACACGAATCTTGCTGGTGGTAACCGGCGAGAAGGTAAATTTGCGCCAGACCTTGTTATTTCCAGTCACACTACCGCCGGGTACCGTCACCCATGCGCTGCCGTTCCAGTACTGCACGTCAAACGCCAGCAAGCCATAGAGAGTGAAGGTCTGCGTTTCCGTCGGCGTGTTTTCTACGGTGTAATTGTCATGGAGACTGAAGACGTCGATTTCATCGATGGTCTTGCTGCCCGCGAAATCTACTTGAAACCAATCGGGCACTACATCGGGTGTCGCGTCGTTCCAGCCTTCACCATTGCCCCATGGACCACGTTTGTTACCGTTGATTGCGCCGGTTGTTGAAAACCCGCAACACGTGTGGGCGGTCGAGGCGGTGGCCACTGCGCCATTCGCCGCGAGCGCAACGTTCTGGCGTCCGGTTGCCGAAATGAGTAGCTGACCGTTCCGATAGCCGTACTCTTTCTCGGGCGCCGACGCCGGGGAAGACGCGCGGTACTCGGCGATCAGTTCGTGATCGAACCCGTAGATGTTCCAACGTTCCTGGCTCGAGGCGACCTGCACTCGCACGCGGTTGCCATCGGCGTCATAAGTGTAGCGGGACGTCTGGTTCACGTTATCGGCTGCGGTCACCATGCGACTGTCGGCGTCGTAGGTGCGCGCGCCGATGCCGGTATACGTGTCAGTGATCAGGTTTCCAGCCGGGTCGTACGTCATCGTGCCTGACTGACCGGCGGGCACACCGAGACGATTAGTCGTCGCATCGACGGTGAACTGCCTGGTGTTGAAGCCTGTGCCCCACGAAGAAGGACTGATGGTGCGATTACCCCAGCGATCGTAGGTAAAGCTCTGGAGCGCCACCTGACTGATGGCCTGCGTGTTGCTCATGAAATAGTCGGAAACAGTCGCCAGCCTGTTCAGCGCGTCGTACGTGTAGAGCTGGTGCGGGATAGCCCAGGTGTTGGTCTGGTCATCCAGCGGAACATAGTGGCTCGACTTGAGAACGTTTCCGTTGTTGTCCGGGCCGCTGGCGCCGTGAGTGAGAGTGCTCTCATAAAAGAATTGCAGACACCCGCGGTTCCAGGAACCGTTAATGTCGGCGCCGGTTGCGACACGCACATCCCACAGTTGCCCACGAATGTTGTATTGGAGCTTGTGGTAGAGCGGTGTTTGGGTCCCAAACAACTCCTGCGTGACTTGATTCCGCGGGTTGTAATTGAAAGAGGTGGCATAGCTGCGTGAAACGCCGTCTCCGAGGTTTCCCTGAAGACCACTGAGGCGTGCCGCCGAATCATACGAGTAAGTTGTGACGTGACCGGAGGGATAGGTCTGCGACGTCACGGCGCCCGCGGGATTGTAAGTGCGGCTGGTTTGATACGTCGGGCCCCAGACGCTATTGAGCTTGAAGAGCTGACGCTGGACGGCAGGTCTGCCCATCGCGTCATAACTATCCACGGCGATGTGATCCACGTTGGCGCCGGTGGAAATATCTCCGCCCTTGTAGAAATACCAGAAACGTCCCTTGCCGTTTATCGCGCCGTCGTAAAAACGCCTCACGTCCGGATTGATAGACGCAGTGTCTGAGTGATCGATAGTCGTGTTGCGATTAAGCGCGTCGTAAGTGTAGGTGGAGATAACCCCCCGCGCGTCTGTCCGTTGAGTCAGGTTGCCGTTGGCGTCGAATTGATATCCGGCAGACCACGCGCTGTTTCCGGTTACCGGATCCGAGAGGTTGAGGGGAGCGTAGGTTCCCTGCTCGGGGGCACGCATTCGAATCAGGCGTTTGAGAGAGTCGAACATGAAATATCGCTGCTGCGCGCCCTGCGTAACCTTCACGATATTTCCCAACGTGTCGTATTCATACGTAGTCCGATAACCCGCGGTCACCTCCGGATGGTTCGGGAAAGAGACGGCTTCAGTACTCCCGTCGACGCTCTTTATTTCCCACACGTCTCTTACCTGCCCGAGCGCGTCAACTCTGCTAACGCGCTGCTTTCCGGCCTGCTCCGTCAGCAGAAAACGATCACCTGCGTAGGCTGTCCTGATAGCGGCTGTGTCCGGCGTGGTCACAGACGTTACGCGGCCAAAGAGATCGTACTCAGTCGTAGTCCACAAGACGGATTCGCCAAAGCGGTAGGGATTCGAGATACGGTAAGTGCGTCCGAGCAGATCGTATTCAGTTTTGATCGTGATGTAATCGGTGAGGTTTTCGTATTGCCGGTCTTCGACGACTCGCCCCAACCCGTCAAAGACTTTCGTGTGTTTCAGCAGATTGTCGTTGAAGCTGTGGAGATCCGTCGTAACGGTTACGCTTCGCGTTACGTCGTCGTAGGTATAGGTCGCCTGTGTTTTGGCGACGGGGTCGGTGGCGGCTTGAATCACCTGTTTGATTCTGTTGAGAGGATCGTTGTAGGAGAAGGTCGTTCTTTGATTATTCGGATCGATGGTCGCGGTGGTGCGCCCTGTTGCGAGGTCATATTCCGTGGAGATGATTAACGCGGCTGATGGACCGCCACCATCGGGATCGGCCGACGTGACCTGGGTCGGGTAGGCGAAGACATAGGTACTTGAATAATCTGTTTGAGTGAGGTTCTGGGCGGCGTCCCAGTTGTTTCGCGAACTCCCAAACTGATCGTACTGGGCGTGCGTTTGCAGGTAAGTCCCGGTCGTATTTAACCAGAATTGCGTAGTCGTGACGTTACCTCTGACGGTGGTGGCCGGATCAGTCCAGCCGGTGTAAGGCGGACTACCGGCAATGATCAGTGGATAGGCGGCTTCGTCATAGTTCGAAATCGTTTGCGACACGAGCGAGTCGGCGCCGTTATAGACAGTTACCGTCGTCGGCAACGCCAGCAGATTTCGGTCTCGATAGCTCTGGTTACCGGTTAGATAAGACGTGTTGGTTCGCCTGACAAGTGTTCCATTCGGTATGGTACCGAGTGAACCGATAGCGACCGTCTGTGCCGTGGTTGAATCCACGCTGGCAAAGTCGTACTCACGCACATTCGTACGTTCGACTCCGACTGTGAACTGGTAAGTAGTGTCGTAAGTAAAAGTAGTAGTTTTCGCGAGCGCATTACCGCCTGTATCGAGGAGAAACTCAACTTCCCGCAGCGGTCGCGCGTGCCGATTAGCGGACAGGGTGCCGGAAGGATTACCGGTAGCGTTCGAGCCGGTCATGGTCCAGTCCGTCATTTTGCGCCGCAGCATTTGACCGGCAGCGTTGTAGGTGCGCTCATCGTAAATGCGGCCTGCGCGAGCGGTGTTGGTGCCGTAACCCCAGTTACTATTCTGATCGACCCAGTACGAGATCTCGGTGCGTTTGCTCTCCGGCGCTGGTCCAACAATCGTTACCCCGCCGCTGCCGCCGGTATAACTCCACTGCACTTCATCGTTTCCGAGACCGCTCGGACTGATTGTGCGACTGAAAATGCCGCGAGTCGCCTGAGCGTAGACCGAACTCATGGTTGTGACTCCACCCACTTGTCCGTACGTATATTTTTCATAACCACCAGTCGGCAGCACGACCTTATCGATCTCGCCATAGACGTTGTAAGTAAAAGTGTAGGTGCGTCCGGTCGGCAGGACGATCTGATGCAGCACGAGTGGGTTGTGAACGTTACCACCATTGCCGATGCAGGTGCGGGTGAAGTAATCAGTGGAAAACAGGTTGGGACTATAGCTGCCGGTTCCTGGCGGGCACGCACTTTCGGCGATATAGCGAAGGGGCGCAGGTGTCGTCAGGACATCGCCGAGGCTGCGCCACTTCAAAACGTAGTTAACCGGCACGCCGCCGACACCGGGCAAAGAAACATTCTGATCGCCGCCGACAGCCACTCCCAGAGGATTAGTGATCTGCCGCCCGAGCGTATCGGTCCACACGCCACTGCTGTAAGTAAGTTTGTTGCCGTTGCGATCGATGTACTGGCCGGCGCCGATCACGTATCGAGATCCGTCGGCCAAAAAGAGCGTTCCCGTGGATGCCTGGTAACGCATGCGGGTTTCGTCCACGGCATAATAATTATCAGGCGCGACAGTGTTGACGAGGCGAGGCTGGTCGGTAGCGCGCATTTCGTGGCCCGAACCATCCGGCATCCAGACGGTAATGCGATCGAGGAGATAGCACGGTTCGGTGCAGTTTCCACTCATCTTGGGAAAACCGTTCATGTCGTAAACATGGTTACTCGGAGTGAAGTCCACGCTGGGCAGCCCGATCGTGCTGGTCCAGCCGGAGAATGAGTGTCTCGCGTAGTTGCTGGTAACAATCGTAAACGGCTGGAAACCACCCTGGAATGGCGGTGGTGGACCAGAAGCGTAGCCCTGGAATTGCACGTCCCAAACCTTCGACGTGTAAGACAACGTAACGGGCATGTTCAAGCCCGCGCGACCAGCGTAACTTCCAAGCGGAATCTCGAAACTGATACCACGCGTCACCGGATCGACACGCACTGTGCTCCGCATGCCAAGATCCAGCGCCTTATCGTCGTACTGGATGTTCTGGCCCATCGCCCTTGAGGCGAGAGCCGGGCAGAGTGTCACCAGTAAGAGCGCAAGCAGAAAGCGCAAAGGGCGCGCAAATCGAGAACGTTGGTCCATCATTGCAAACGGTTCCGCTGAAAGACGGGACGATGAGTCATGGTTTGACATTTTTGCTTGCTCCTTACGGACACACTTAGGCCTGAAGCCAAAAGGCCGAATGGAAAATCAGACTACGAGATCGCGACTTTGGTAGGAGTCGCCGAGATACACAGATTCGCGGGGAGTAGAGGGCCGCACTCTACACCCGACCTGGACCAGTGTCAATGCCATTCTTTCATTTCAGTTGACAATTACTGCAACGCGGTTCATCGTTTGCCCGGAGGTTCATTCTCATGACAAAACTCTCACGCCGGTTCATCGGTATTTCAATTCTCTTCGCTATCTTTCTGACTCCGTTCAGCACCACGCTCGCAGCGGATTTCAAACGCGAAGTCATCTACCAAATCATCACTGACCGTTTCTTCGACGGCAGCACCAGCAACAACAATCCGTCGCAGAGTTCCGGACTTTACGACTCGACGAAAACAAACTGGCGCGCTTACTGGGGCGGCGATCTCGCGGGTATTCAACAGAAGATGTCGTATCTGGCGGGCATGGGCGTCACCGCGATCTGGATCTCGCCGCCTGTTGATAATCTCAACACCAATATCCCGGACGGCGGCGGCAATCCGACCGCTTCGTATCACGGCTACCAGGCGCGTGACTTCAAACGCATCGAAGAGCACTTCGGCAACTCGAGTAATAGTTGGACCGACTTTGACAATCTCGTCAGCGCCGCGCACTCAAACGGAATCAAAGTCGTCGTCGATTTCGCACCGAACCACTCGACGCAAAACAACGCGGGCGAGTTTGGCGCGCTCTACGACAACGGCACGTTTCTCGGTAATTTCACCAGCGACACAAACGGCTACTTTCACCACAACGCAAACATCTCCGGCGGCGGCTGGGACGATCGTTACCAGGTGCAGTACTTCACCCTCTTCGATCTCTCGGACATCAACCAGACACACCCCACGATGGATGCTTATCTCAAAGCAGCCGCGCAGCTTTTCCAACAACACGGCGTGGACGGCTTTCGCATCGATGCCATCAAGCACCTTGACTGGGGCTGGCAATACAGTCTGGCAAACTCGATCTATACCTACGGCGATAGTTTCCTGTTCGGTGAGTGGTTCCAGGGCAACACTTCGGACCCGCTCTATCACGACTCCTACAAGTTTGCGAACAAGAGTGGCATCTCGATGCTCGACTTCCCACTCAACGCGGCCATCCGCAATGTGTTTGGATCCAATGCCAACTTCTCCGAGATCGATTCGGTGCTCTCACAGGAAGGCAGTAACTTCACCTGGAAGGAAGACTTGGTCACGTTCATCGACAACCACGACATGGCGCGCTTCCTGTCCATCAACAATAACAACAACCGTCTCCACGAGGCGCTTGCGTTTACGCTCACGAGCCGCGGCATTCCGTGCATCTACTACGGCACCGAACAGTATCTGCACAACGACACGAGCGGCGGCACCGATCCGTACAACCGTCCGATGATGGTGAACTTCAGCACCAGCACCACCGCCTATCAGGTCATCAACAAGCTCTCGACGCTGCGGCGCAACAACACGGCGATTCCCTACGGCTCGATCGGACAGCGCTGGATCAACAACGACGTCTACATCTACGAGCGCAAGTTTTTCGGCAACGTGGTGCTGGTCGCGATTAACAAAAACGAGAGCAGCAGTTACAGCATCACCGGTCTCAATACGTCTTTGCCTGCCGGCAGCTACTCAGACTATCTAACCGGCACTCTCGGCGGCTCCGGAATCACAGTCAACTCGGGCTCGGGCGGCAACAATCCGGTCACGAACTTCACCCTGGCCGCGCACACAGTCTCGGTGTGGCAGTTTACGGAGAGCGGCGGCTCTCCACAGCTCGGCTCGATTGGGCCGACTGTCGGACAATCCGGCGTGAAAGTCACAATCGCGGGCAAGAATTTCGGCAGCACCGCCGGCAGCGTGAAATTCGGGACGACGACCGCGACCGTGACCTCGTGGACGCCTACACAGATCGTCGCCACGACGCCGTCGGTTACGAACGGCAACTACACGGTTACGGTCACTAGTTCCGGCGCACAGGTCTCGAACGGCATTCAGTACACCGTGCTCACCGCGAAACTCATTCCGATCACGTTCACCGTCAACAACGCGAGCCCGACTTCGGTGGGTGATTACATTTTTCTCACCGGCAACACAGTCGAGCTCGGCGCCTGGTCCACCACCTGGGACGGCGCAGTTGGACCACTGCTGACGCCGAACTATCCAAACTGGTTCAACGTCGTGAGCGTGCCCGCGGGGCAGACGATTCAGTTCAAGTTCATCAAGATCGCCGCGAACGGCGCAGTGACATGGGAAGCAGGCTCGAATCACAGCTACACAGTGCCGACGAGCGGCACTGGCTTCGTCAACGTGAACTGGCAGTACTGAATTTACTTTTCGGTGACAATTTATTTATTGACAAGCGTGAGTAACTACAATATTGTCCGGCACGCTTTCTTAACCCTTCAAACCCGACGCCGAGCGTGGTACGCACGTCTCGTTTAGGAGCTCGCCAATGGTCACCAGAAAGATCGCCACCAAGGTTGCGACCAAAGCTTCAGTTTTGAAATTCAACCCCGAGTGGTTTTCAGATCCGCCACCGCCGTTCTTCAAGAATCTCGATCGCGCTGCGCAGCGCGAGCTCGCCGCCGCCAAGAAAGAATTTCAGGCACGCGTGAAAGAGATTCTCGCCAAGGGACAAAGATAGACATTCCCTGTTGGTCCAGTTCGCGTGATGAATAGTTCACGGCCTGTCATGCTGGTCGGCTTCCAGAACCAGGGCAACCTGGGTCTGGGTTACCTCGCGGCTGTGCTGCGACGGTCCGGCTATGCCGTGCAGGTCGTGGACATCGAGCAAGAGCCGCACGAGATCGTGCGTATTGCGCGCGAAATCAACCCCTGTTTGATTGGGTTTTCCCTGATCTTTCAGTTCTTTATCGACCGCTACGCCGAGCTTCTCTACCTGCTCCGCGCGAATGGCATCGACTGCCACTTCACGATGGGCGGGCACTTTCCGAGTCTCAGTTACGAACAGACGCTCGAGCTCGTACGCGAGCTCGACAGTGTCGTGCGTTTTGAAGGAGAAGCCACGCTGCTCGAGTTGGTTGACGCGGTTGTTTCAGGGAAAGACTGGCGTGAGATTCACGGGCTGGCGTACCGCGACGACGAGCGCGGCGTGATCGCCACGCGGCCGCGGGCGCTGCTCGAGAATCTCGACGAGTTGCCGTATCCCGATCGCGAGTACGAGCCGGAAGCAGTGCTCGGGCGCAGCATCTTGCCGATACTCGCGAGTCGCGGTTGTGCGCGGACCTGTTCGTTCTGTTCTATTCATACCTTCTATCGCGCCGCGCCGGGACGCATCGTGCGCACGCGCAAGCCCGCGGAAGTCGTACGCGAGATGTCGTTGCTGCACGAAGAGCGCGGCACCACGATCTTCTTGTTTCAGGATGACGATTTTCCGCTCTTCGGACAGGTATGGCGACGTTGGGCCAACGAGTTCGTCGACGACCTGGAGCGCAGCGGTTTGTCTCGCAAGGTGATCTGGAAGATGAACTGCCGCGCCGACGCCGTCGATCGCGACCTCTTCATCAGAATGCGCGACGCCGGACTCTACCTCGTTTACATGGGTCTCGAATCCGGCAGTGAACAAGGCCTCGAAACGCTGCACAAGCAGATCAACGTCGAGCAGAACCTGAAAGCCGTCGAGACA
>Ga0105248_10005052_pt1 | contig 14569 bp, 11 predicted proteins | sample KBSS34metaG_FD_81524 | JGI IMG/M metagenome (GOLD analysis project Ga0105248, IMG submission 81524) | Switchgrass rhizosphere microbial communities from Kellogg Biological Station, Michigan, USA - KBS S3-4 metaG | ecosystem: Host-associated > Plants > Roots > Rhizosphere > Soil | place...
GCCAAGAAGCTGATGCAGCAGGCGCAAGTGCCCACCACGCCCGGCTATCTGGGCGAGGACCAGACCCCGGCGCGCCTGCAGGCCGAGGCCGATGCGATCGGCTATCCCGTACTCATCAAGGCGGTGGCAGGCGGCGGTGGCAAGGGAATGCGGCGGGTCGATGCTGCGCAGCATTTCGCCGACGCGCTCGCCTCCTGCCAGCGCGAGGCGGCCTCCTCGTTCGGCGACGACCGGGTGCTGATCGAGAAATATATCCTCTCGCCGCGCCATATCGAGGTGCAGGTATTCGGCGACACGCACGGCAATGTCGTCCACCTCTTCGAGCGGGATTGCTCGCTCCAGCGCCGCCACCAGAAGGTGATCGAGGAAGCCCCCGCCCCCGGCATGGACACCGCCACCCGCGAGGCCGTCTGCGCGGCGGCGGTGAAGGCGGCGAAGGCGGTCGACTATGTCGGCGCCGGCACCATCGAGTTCATCGCCGACGCCTCCGAAGGCCTGCGCGCCGACCGCATCTGGTTCATGGAGATGAACACGCGGCTTCAGGTCGAGCATCCGGTGACGGAAGCGATCACCGGGCAGGATCTGGTGGAATGGCAGCTCCGCGTCGCCTCGGGCGAGCCGCTGCCGAAGCGGCAGGAGGAGCTGACGATCGATGGCTGGGCGATCGAGGCGCGGCTTTATGCGGAAGACCCGGCCAAGGGCTTCCTGCCGAGCGTGGGCAAGCTCGAATATTTCAGCCTGCCCATCGCCATTCGCCCTCTGCACTATCTCGGGCAAGGCACCACGCCCGCACAGCTCCAACTCCCCGGCACCGTACGTATTGAAACGGGCGTCCAACAGGGCGATACGATCTCTCCCTTTTACGATCCGATGATCGCAAAGATCATCTGTCATGCGGATACTCGGCGTGAAGCAGCGCTAGGGCTGGCCCACGTTGTCGCCGATGTGCAGGCCTGGCCCGTCCGCAACAACGCGACGTTCCTTCACGCCCTTCTTGTCCAACCAGATTTTATGCAGGGGCACGTCCATACCGGCTTTATCGAAGCCCATCATGACGACGTCGTCTTTCAGATGGCACCGCCTCAATGGCTGCTCGATCTCACGTCGCAGGCGCTTGTGAGCAAGTCGCAGCCCGACCAGTTGCGCGGCTTTCGTCTCAATGCACCCACCGAAGCGATGGTCCGCATTATGGACCGGAATAACCTGTTCGCGGGCGATCGAAATGGCCGCGTATCATACGATCAGCGAGCATACCCCATCCTCGTGCCGGTCGAGGAAGCCGTCTTTGTCACGATGCAAGGCCATACTTGGCGCTTCGAGCCTGCCCGCACCATCGGCGGCACTGCTCTCGCCGCTGGGGACGGTGCCCTCACCGCCCCCATGCCGGGCCGCATCGTGTCGGTGGAGGTGGCGAAGGGGGACAAGGTCGCCAAGGGCCAGCGCGTCGTCGTCATCGAGGCGATGAAGATGGAGCAGGCCCTGATCGCCCCGTTCGACGGCGTGGTGGCGGAACTGGGTCCGCCGGCCGGCGCGCAGGTGAGCGAAGGCACGCTGCTCGCCCGCATCGAGGCGGAGGGCAAGGCGGGGCAGTGAGGGGCGCTGCTGTCCGGCGAAGGGCTGGTCCAGCTGATCGCAAAGGCCATACCCGACGCCTTGGGCCCCTACCCGTCAAAGCTCCACGGAGGACCGACATTCGCAGTGAAGGCCCCTCTCCGCCGTCATGCCGGACTTGATCCGGCATCCCGCTGTCCTTCGGGCCGCACAGCCTGAGGCTCTGGATGCCGGATCAAGCCCGGCATGACGATTGGGGGCGATACGAAGGTAGGCGATGGGTGCCGAGCCGCGCTCTTTCCTACAGCAGCCGTTTCGGGCTATAAACAGTAAGGCCATGTAAACGATAGATTTTCTGTTTTTTATACAGCCTCCTATGCGTAAAGTTCGCGAAGTTTCGAAAGAGAGGGACGGGCGATGGCCGGGCGGTATTTCGACGAATGGCAGGTGGGTGACCGGATCGAGCATCCGATCCGCCGCACCGTCACCGAGACGGACAATCTCCTCTTCTCGACGATGACGCATAACCCCCAGCCGCTGCACCTCGATGCCGAGGCGGCGAGGGCGAGCGAGTTCGGGCAGATCCTCGTCAACGGCACCTTCTCCTTCGCGCTGATGGTGGGGCTGACGGTGGGCGAGACGACGCTGGGCACGCTCGTCGCCAATCTCGGCTATGACGCGGTGGTGATGCCGAAGCCCGTCTTCATCGGCGACACGCTGCGCGCCACCAGCGAGGTGGCGGCGCTGAAGGACAGCAAATCCCGCCCCAACGCCGGCATCGTCACCTTCACGCACGAGCTCATCAACCAGCGCGGCGAGGTGGTCTGCCGCTGCCAGCGTTCGGCGCTGATGCTGCGGAAGCCTGCGGCATGAGGCTGCGTTCGCTGCTGTTCGTCCCCGGCGACCGGCCGGACCGGATGGAGAAGGCGCTGGCCTCCGGCGCCGACGCGCTGATCCTCGATCTGGAGGATGCGGTGACGCCCGCCGCTCGCCCGCAGGCACGGCTGGAGGTGGCGGCCTTCCTCGCGCGCGCCGATCGGGCCGCGGCGAAGCTGTTCGTTCGCGTCAACCCGCTCGACAGCAGCGACATCGGCGCGGACATGGAAGCCATTGCGGGCGGCCGCCCCGACGGCATCGTCTTCCCCAAGGCGGAGGGGGCGGCCTCGGTGGAGGCGATGTCCCGCCGCATGACGATGCGCGAGTTCGTCTGCCCGATCCTCCCCATCGCTACCGAAACGCCCGCCGCCATCTTCCAGCTCGGCAGCTACGGCGCAGTGGCGGAGCGGCTGTGCGGCCTCACCTGGGGCGCGGAGGATCTCCCCGCCGCGATCGGTGCCGCCACCAGCCGCGAGGAAGACGGCCGCTACACCCCGCCCTATGAGCTGGCCCGCTCGCTCACCTTGTTCGGCGCGCACGCGGCGGGCATCCCGGCGATCGAGACGGTGTTCCCCGCCTTCCGCGATCTCGACGGCCTCCGCGCCTATGCCGACCGCGCCGCGCGGGATGGGTTCACCGGCATGATGGCGATCCACCCCGCGCAGGTGCCCGTCATCAACGCCGCCTTTACCCCCTCGGCCGAGGCTCTCGCTTATGCCCGCGCGGTGGTGGCCGCCTTCGCCGCCAACCCGGAAGCCGGCGCGCTCCAACTCGACGGCAAGATGATCGACGCGCCCCATCTCAAGCAGGCCCGCCGCCTGCTCGAACGGAACGGCGAGGCGCCCTGAGGCCGTCCGCCGCCTCGCCTCACCGGGCAGGTGGAACGACTGGCCGACGCACCCTCACGAAGATGCTGAAACGCGCGCGCCACATGATAGCGCTCACATCGCGAGTGGGCGCCAGCTTGCATCTCAGCGCGCCGGCACTTAGCAAGAGTGGTAAGGACAAGTCCGCAATTGGTCAGGCAAATCTGCACTGGCCGGATCGGAAGAGGGAGAGGGCATGATCGGTTCGGGAAGCGTTGTCTGCTTCGGGGAGCTGTTGCTCCGCCTCTCGCCTCCCGGCCGCGAGCTGCTGTTGCAGGGCGGCTCGCTGGATGCCCAGTTCGGCGGCGCGGAGGGCAATGTCGCCATCGGTCTCGCCCGGCTCGGCCGCTCGACCCGGATGGTGAGCGTGGTGCCCGATCATGCGCTGGGTGGTGCGGTGGTCGATCATTTCCGCCGCCACGGCGTCGATACAAGCGGCATCGCCCGCAAGCCCGGCCGGCTCGGCCTCTATTTCCTGACGCCCGGCGCCTCGCTCCGCGCCTCGTCGATCATCTATGATCGTGCCGGAAGCTGCTTCGCCGAAGCGGGGCCGGACGCGTTCGACTGGCCGGCGCTGCTGAAGGGCGCCGCCCTCCTCCACATCTCGGGCGTGACGCCGGCCCTCGGGCCGCGCTCCGCCGAGCTTGCCATCGCCACCGCCGAGGCGGCGCGCGCGGCGGGCGTGCCGATCTCCTTCGACGGCAATTTCCGCGGCTCGCTCTGGAAGCTGTGGGACAGCCATCCGCGCGCGATCCTCACCCGCCTCGTCTCCACGGCGGACATCTTCTTCGGCAACCATCGCGACATCGCGCTGCTGCTCGATCATCCGTTCGACGGCAACGGGCCGGACCGCCGCCGCGAGGCCGCCGAGGCCGCGTTCGAGGCATTCCCCAACCTCCGCCTGATCGCCTCCACCGCGCGGCATGTGGAAGATGCGGACCGCCACCGCCTCGCCGCCCGCATCGACAGCCGCGAGGGCGCGTACCAGACGGACGAAATCCTCGTCCCCGGCATCATCGACCGGATCGGCGGAGGCGATGCCTTCGCCGCCGGCGTGCTGCACGGTCTGCATGACGGCGGATCGGTGGAAGAGGCGGCGCGTGCCGGCCTCGCGCTCGCCTGCCTGAAGCATAGCCTGCCGGGCGACGCGAGCCTGTTCGGCCAGGCCGACATCGACGCCTTCTGGCATGACGGACTGGACGTGCGCCGATGAACGGCCTCGCCCCCAGCCCCGCCGCCACCGCTGGCGACCGCCCCGCGATGCCGCCCAAGCCCTCGGGCCGCGTGCGCTGGATTGTTTGCGGGCTGCTCTTCCTCGCCGTGGTGCTGAGCTATGTGGACCGGCTCGTCATCGCGGTGCTCAAGCCCGAGCTCTCCGCCACCTATGGCTGGAGCGAGACGGGCTATGCCGATCTCGTCTTCTGGTTCCAGTGCGCCTACGGCCTTGCCTATCTGTTCGCCGGGCGCGTGATTGATCGGGTCGGCGCGCGGGTGGGCTACACCGTCGCGGTGACGATCTGGGCGATCGGGCACATGCTGCACGCCGCCTTCACCTCCACGCGCGGGCTGATCGGTGTGCGGCTGCTGATGGCGGTCGGCGAGGCCGGCACCTTCCCGGCGGCGCTGGCGGCCACCAACGAGTGGTTCCCCAAGCGCGAGCGCGCGCTCGCCATCGGCATCTTCAACGCCGGCTCCAACGTGGGCGCGATCGTCACCCCGCTGCTGGTGCCGTGGATCGCCGCCATGTTCGGCTGGCGCATGGCCTTCATCGCGACGGGCATCCTCACCCTGCTGTGGGTGGTGGGCTGGCTCGCCTTCTACCGCTCGCCGAGCCGCCACCCCTCCGTCACGCCGGAGGAGCGCGCCTGGATCGAATCCGAGCCGGCCGAGGCCGTCCGCCCGGTGCCGTTCCGCGTGCTGCTGCGCCAGCGCCAGACCTGGGCCTATATGGTCGGCCGCTTCATGATCGATCCGGTGTGGTGGACCTTCCTGTTCTGGCTGCCGGATTTCTTCAACAAGCAGTTCGGCGTGAAGATGCTCGATTTCGGGCCGCCGCTGATCGCCATCTACCTGCTGGCCGATGTCGGCTCGGTGGGCGGCGGCTGGCTCTCCTCCCGCCTGCTCGGCTCGGGCATGACGATCAACCGCGCCCGCAAGACGGCGATGTTCATCTGCTCGCTGTTCGCCCTCCCCATCGCGTGCGCCGCCTATGTGCCGGGCATGTGGTGGGCGGTGCTGCTGATCGGGCTCGCCTGCGCCTGCCATCAGGGCTTCTCCGCCAATATCTACACCATCCCCGGCGATCTCTTCCCGCGCGGCACCACCGGATCGGTGATCGGCCTCGGCGGCCTAGCGGGCGCCGCCGGGGGCATGCTGATGGCGAAGTTTGCCGGCACCATCCTGCAGACGGTGGGCAGTTACGAGCCCGTCTTCATCGTCGCCGCCTGCGCCTACATGCTGGCGCTGCTGGCGATCCACCTGCTCATTCCCCGTTACGCCCCTGTCCCCATGGAACGGCTGTCATGACCCCGCTCAAGCTTCATCCCGACCGTCTCTTCCCCTCCGAGCCGACCGAGCGCGGCATCGCGCGCGCGCTCTATGCCGGGGTGAAGGATCTGCCGATCGTCAGCCCGCACGGCCACACCGATCCGGCGTGGTTCGCCTATGACGAGGCCTTCCCCGATCCCGCCCGCCTGCTGATCGTGCCGGATCATTATGTGTTCCGGATGCTCTACAGCCAGGGCGTGCCGCTGGAAGCACTCGGCATCCCGACCGAGGACGGCAGCCCCACCGAGCAGGACGGCCGCACCATCTGGCGCACCTTCGCCCGGCATTACCACCTGTTCCGCGGCACCCCCTCGCGCATGTGGCTGGATTGGGTGTTCGCCGAGGTCTTCAAGCTGGACGTGCGGCTGGAGCCGGCCACCGCCGATCTCTATTACGACACGATCGACGCCGCGCTGAAGACGGACGCCTTCCGCCCGCGCGCGCTGTTCGAGCGCTTCAATATCGAGCTGATCGCCACCACCGAGAGCCCGCTCGATCCGCTGGATCACCACAAGGCGATCCGCGAGAGCGGCTGGAAGGGCCGCGTCGTTACCGCCTATCGCCCCGATCCGGTGATGGACCCGGAGGCGATCGGCTTCGCCGACAATCTCCGCCGCTTCGCCGCAATGGCCGGCGAGGACATCTCCACCTATGCCGGCTATCTGCGCGCCCACCAGAACCGCCGCGCCCATTTCCGCGCGGCGGGCGCCACCTCCACCGATCATGGCCACCCCTCGGCCTTCACCGCCGATCTGCCACGTGCGGAGATCGAGGCGCTCTACGCCAAGGTGCTCACCGGCCCGGTGACGCCGGCCGAGGCCGAGCTGTTCCGCGGGCAGATGCTCACCGAGATGGCGCGCATGTCGATCGAGGACGGCATGGTGATGCAGCTCCACCCCGGCGTCTATCGCAGCCACAACCCGTCCGTGCTGGCCCGCTTCGGGCGCGACAAGGGCGCGGACATTCCGCTGGCCGGCGAATTCGTCCGGTCGCTGAAGCCGCTGCTGGACGCGCATGGCAATGATCCGCGCCTGACGCTGATCCTCTTCACGCTCGACGAGGATGTCTATTCGCGCGAACTGGCGCCGCTCGCCGGCCATTACCCGTCGCTGCGCCTCGGGCCGCCCTGGTGGTTCCACGACAGCCCCGAGGGGATGCGCCGCTTCCGCGAGCGGATGACGGAGACCGGCGGCTTCTACAACACCGTCGGCTTCAACGACGACACGCGCGCCTTCCTCTCCATCCCGGCGCGGCACGATGTCGCGCGGCGGATGGACTGCACCCTCCTCGCCCGCCTCGTCGCCGAGCACCGGCTGGAGGAGGACGAGGCGCACGAGGTGGCCCATGCGCTCGCCTACGGTCTGGTGAAGCAGGCCTACAAGCTGTGACCAACCTCCGCTGCCCGTTCCACGCAGGAGCGGGCAGCGTCTGAAGCGCGGCCGTCAGCCACGCTCGGAGCCAATGGATGAACCGATGAGACTGTCCGCAACCACCCTCGCCTCGCTTCCCGCCGATGTCGCGCGCCCGGCCTATGATCGTGCCGCGATCCGTACCGGCGTCGTCCATCTCGGCATCGGCGCCTTCCACCGCGCGCATCAGGCCGCCTTGTTCGATGCCGCGCTGGCCTCCGGCGATCTGCGCTGGGGCGTGATCGGCGTGTCGCTCCGCTCGGCCGGCGTGCGGGACCAGATGGTGCCGCAGGACGGGCTCTACAGCCTCGTCGTCCGCTCGGGCGAGGCGCAGGATATCCGCATCGTCGGCGCCGTCACCGACGTGCTGGTGGCCCCCGAAGACCCGGCCCGCGTGGTGGCGGCGCTCGCCTCCGCAGACGTGCACATCGTGACGCTGACCATCACCGAGAAGGGCTATCGGCTCGATCCCGCAAGCGGCAAGCTGATCGAGAGCGATCCGGATGTCGCGGCGGACCTCGCCGATCTCTCGGCGCCCCGCACCGCGCCGGGCTTCCTCGTCGCCGGACTGGCGGCGCGACGGGCGGCGGGGCTGCCGCCCTTCACCGCCATCTCCTGCGACAATCTGCCGCACAACGGCCAGCGTCTGCGCGATGCCGTGCTGGCGATGGCCCGCGCCCATGATGCCGGCCTCGCGGCGTGGATCGAGGCGGAGGGCGCTTTCCCCCAGACGATGGTGGATCGCATCGTGCCGGCCACCACGGATGCGGACATCGAAGCGCTCCAGCAGCGCATCGGTGTCGAGGACCGGGCAATGGTGAAGACCGAGCCTTTCACCCAGTGGGTGATCGAGGATCGCTTCTGCGGCCCCCGCCCCGATTTCGCGGCGCTGGGTGCGCAGCTCACCGCCGATGTCGCGCCGTGGGAGGAAGCCAAGCTGCGCCTGCTCAACGGCGCGCATTCGGGCATCGCCTATCTGGGCGGCCTCGCCGGCATCGATTTCGTCAACCAGTTCGTGGCGGACCCGCGCGGCCATGCCTTCGTCGAGGCGCTGTGGGATGAAAGCGCCGCCACCCTCTCTCCGCCGCCGGGGCTGGATATCCCTGCCTATCGCACGGCGCTGATGGAGCGCTTCGCCAACAGCGCGCTCCAGCACCGCACGCGCCAGATCGCGATGGACGGATCGCAGAAGCTGCCCCAGCGGCTCGTCGCCCCGCTTATGGCGCGGCGCGCGGCCAGCCAGCCGGCGGATCGCCTGCTGCTCGCCATCGCCGCGTGGATGCGCTGGCAGGGCGGCGTGGACGATAGCGGCGCGGCCTTCACGGTCGATGATCCGATGGCCGCCCGCACCGTCGCCGCGCTCCAAGGCTGCACGACGGCGGAAGCGTGGGTTCGCGCCCTGCTCGCCATCGGGGAAATCTTCCCCGCCGCGCTGGCCGGGGATGCGGAGTTGGTCGCGACGCTCACCCGCCATCTCGACCATATTGAACGTGTGGGCGCCCTCGCCTCGATCGGATGACGCCAGGGCAGGCGCGGACTGGCAGTTCCGCGCCTGCTTTGCCCAAAGCGAGAGCGGTTCCCAAAAAGAAAGAACCAGGCTATATACTTTAGTCTATTATATCTTCGTCTATTTCGAATAATATTCGCCTCTTCCTCGTAGCTTCACATATTGTGAAGAGCAAATTCACGCCAAGTGACACTACCGACCTTTAAGATCGGATTCACCGCTGCCGTCCTATCCAATACCATGAACCGACGATAAATCGGTCTTCGGGGGACAGCGGAATTGGCGATGATCTTCGGACGCATCATCGATCTACGAACCGCAACAGCCCGACTACGGGGGCACGGGGATCGCCGGTCATGAGCCAGCTTCTTCCCCTCTCCCAGAACGCCGCCGATCTCATCCGCCTGACGGGCGCCGCGGCATCCCGCGCACTTGAACCCGCCGTCGCCCGCGCGCGCTTCATCCTGCGCAAGCATGTGATCGATTGCCCGGAAGCGGCGGTGGGCATCCGGTTCAGCGGCGATGTGGTGATGGTGGAGGTGCCCGCCATCGACTCTCCGGTGCTGCTGATGCTGGCCGAGATCCGCAAGCGCATCACCGGCCGCCTTGTCGTCATCGCAGGCACGGCACCGGCCGAACAGCGCATCCTCGCCCTCACGCTCGGCACCGATCATGTGCTGGAAGCGCCTGTGGATCAGCGCGAGTTGACCGCCGTCCTCCGCAACGCGGTCCGCACCGGCAGCCGCCCCGGCTTTGCGACGCCGCGCGCCGAAGAGGCTCACCATAGCTGGCGGCTGGAATCGCATCGCTGGATCCTCATCGCGCCCAATCTGCGCGAGGTGCGCCTGACACGCAGCGAACATGCCGTGCTGGGGCTCCTGCTGGGCAATGCCGGCGCGATCCAGACCCGTGCCGCGCTGCTGGCAGAGATCAACGGCTGCACCGAGCGCGAGCGCGTGCTGGACGTGCTCATCTCCAAGCTGCGCCGCAAGGTGCAGGATTGCACGCAGATGGAATTGCCGCTGCGATCGGCCCGCAATGCCGGCTATGTCTTCGCCGGCAATATCGGCCACACTGTCGATCCTATCGGCCTAGCGATAGCCGCCACGCCACGTTGAACTGCCAGCCGTGGCCTACGCCCGGAAACGGGCTCTCCACCCGCTTGGCACCTTCCAGATCGAGCCGCGCCCTATCCAGCAGAGCCAGCCGCACGCCCACCCCGGCCGAGGCGAGATCGAAGCTGGCAGGCAGATAGTGGCCACGCGCGAGGTAGCTCACATTCGCGATATCCCCGAAGACGTAGAACTCCGTTCGCGCGAAGGCGAGCTTGCGGATCGGCAGCCATGCCAGCTCCGCGCTGCCCGCAACGCCCCGGTCTCCCGCCAGTATGGCGACCGGGAAGGCACGGCCGAAGTCCGCGCCGCCCACCACGAAGCGCTCGACGGCGGGCAGCGGATCGGCCGTCCATTGGCCGCCGGTCGCCAGCCGGATGACGAAGCGCTTGCCCAGCGCGCGATCCAGCGAAGTGCGGCCGGCCAGCTTGGTAAATTCCGCATCGGCAAAGGTGAAGCGCGTGTCCGCGTCGAAGATGCCGAGCCCGCGGCTTACCGTGATGTTGGCGGAGAGGTTGTGCCGCCCGGCGGCATCAGAGAAGACCGCCCCGCCACGCGCTGCGCGCGACCGCTCGCGTGAGAGGAGCGATCCCAACACGGCATTGTTGCTGTTCACCCCGTCCAGCGAGGCGTTGACGACGAGATTGCGCTGATAGGAACGGATCAGCGGATGGCTGACCGAGAGAGACAGCACGTCGGCATTGCCGGTGATGTCCGTATGCCGCTCCCGCGTCGCGAGATGCGCGATCGACAGGTTCAGGCGCGTGCCATCCGCGCCGAGCGGCGTGGAATGGATCAGGCCGAAATAGCCGTAGTTGCGGAAATTGGCGGCGGTGGAGATGACGAGGTCCGTCTCATCGCCCGGCCGCAGCGCACCGAAAAGCTTGCCGGTCGCCTGAAAGGCGCCCTCCGCCAGTTGCTCCTGCGTGCGGCTGTCATAGCTGAAGCTCAGGTTGCGGCGCTTCTGCTTGAGCGTGAGCACCAGCTTCACGCCGCCGGCGCGCTCACCCTTCAGAAGTTGCATGTCGATCGTGAGGCCGGGAATGTCCCGCATCAACGAGAGGTAGCGTTGCAGCGTCGCGCGCCGCAGCGGATGCTCGGCGGCGAGGCGCGTGGCATATTGCTTCACCAGCCGTACCGAGCTGCGTTTCACGTCGCCGGTGATGACCACCTGCTCGATGAAGCCCTCGGCGACACGGACGTGCACCACGCCGTCCGCGAAGGTCTGCGCCGGGATCGCGACGGTGTAGAGCGCCACGGCTGATTTGCCGTAGGCCGCCGACATCGCATTGGCGAGCGCATTGAGGGTGCCGGTGGATGCGGCCTGCCCAAGAAACGGCTTCGCCGCGTCGGCGACGCGGGCGGGCACCTGCGTGCCATCGAACTGGACGCTGCGGATAATCGCCGCCTGATTGCCTGCCGCCGCCTCGACCGTGGTGACATGGTCCTGCACCTTGGCGGGAGGGGCGGTGACCGGCCTGGACGACTGGATCGGGTTGATGCGCCCCTGATCGATCAGCAGGCCCGTGGGATCACCCGGCACCGATTGCGCCGATGCCGCCACAGCGCCCGACGCCAGCAGCGCCGCACAGACAGTTTTCAGCATATGCCCCCAGTGAAGAAATGGCGGGCGGCAGGACGCCGCCCGCCTGCAGGATCAGTGGCTGAGGCCGCCGAGCAGCCCCTTGGCAACATTGCTCACCGCACCGAGCGGCGCCGTATTGACACTCGCCGAGGCCGAAGCAGAACCGGTGACACCACCCAGCACGCCGCCGACAGTATCGGTCACGGTCTGGACAAGCCCCGTCACCGGGGTGCTGGCGGAGGAACTGCCACCGAGCACACCACCAACGGTGCCGGTAACCGCCTGCACCACGCCACCGACAGGATTGCTGCTGCCCGAGGAGCCACCGCCCAACACACCGCCCGCAACCGGGAGCACAGTCTGCACAACACCAGCCACCGGGCTCGTCGCGGAGGAACTGCCGCCGAGCACACCGCCGACCGTGCCGGTAACCGCCTGCACGACGCCACCCACCGGGTTGCTGGCGCCCGAGGAGCCACCGTCCAACACGCCGCCAACCGTACCTGTCACTGCCTGCACCACGCCAGCCACGGGGTTGCCAGAGCCACCCAGCGCTCCGCCCGTCAGCGACTGGGTGACGGCACCGACGAGATTGCCCTGCGCCCCGCTGGGCACGGGCGTCGAAATGTTCAGCAGCGAACCTCCCGAACCGCCGCCAAGCAGGTTCGCGCCGCCTGCCGACACGGTCACCAGCGGCGTCACGGCCTGGGTGAGCCCGTCGATCAGTGGCACCTTGCCGGTACCACCATTGACCAGCGCATTGCCGGCGTTCTGCAACGTCTGGGTGAGCGCGCCGGTCACCGGTTGCACGATCGGTGCCGCATTGCCTACGGTGTTGAGGACGGTGTTGACGGGGCCATCCGTCGTGCCGAGCACCACGTTGCCTGTCGTCACGAGGACAGGAGCAAGCGGCGATGGCTGGCCCGCTCCGCCAACTCCCGGAAGAATTCCCGTGCCGCCAATGCCCGAATCCCCCGTGAGCGACCCAACCGGCAGGCCGGCGAGCACGCCCGGCGTGCCGGAACCGCCCGGATCAGTCGGGTTCGTCGGGTTGCTGGGGTTGCTAGGATTCGAAGGATTGCTGGGATTTGAGGGGTTGCTGGGCGGCGCGCTCGGATTACCGATGCTGCCAACCCGCGTACCGCCGGACGTTTCGCAAGCCGTCAGCACCAACAGCGATGCCAACGCGAATGAACTGCTGATAGCCTTCGCCATATAGCGCATGGAAGCCTCCATCTTGGAGCTTCACAAACGCCGGCCCTTAAAGAAAAAGGCCGAAATTACCTAAGTTCAGCGAATATTAGCGAGTATTTCCAGCAGCCTATAAAACAAACCGCAACTCGCCACACATCCCGATGCAGGGACGCAGCCGACCTTTGCTTCGGACTCTCTTCCGAAGCCCTCAGGGCAGCTCCACCGCGAAGAGTGTGACGCCCGCATATTTGGCGTCGGCAGGATTGAACAGCGTGCTGGGCGTGAACGGACGCTCGCCGAGCGCCAGATCCTTCAGACCGACGAGCTTGAACGTACCGAGCTTCAGCTCGCGCGGGGGCTGGCCATCGCGCTCCAGCGTCACGGCGTCGATGAACAGCTCGTCGTGGCGCGTGTAGAGGATGTGCGGCGCGAGGGTGACTACCATCCGGTTGTACACGGCCTCCACGCACTTGTTGAGCGCGATCGCCTCGAAGAGAATTTTGGTATCCATCGTCTCCTCTCCTTGATGCCCTCGCGCCGCTTGTCCATGCCTTTTTGCTGCGTTGCGGCGAAATGCAGGACCATATCCGCTGCCCGCCCCGCCGCAGCGGACGTGCAGGCCGTCCCGCGCCGCTTGCCAAGGCGTTCCCGCCCGATCTAGCCGCGCCGGGCAGGGGCAGTGAGTGAAGGGGTTGACGATGAAGAAATATCTGGCGGCTCTCGCCGTCTTGCTGTGCGCGGGCGGGGCCACCGCTGCCAGCGCCGGCATTGGCGCGGATGCAAGCGTGGCCCATGCCGACGGGCAGACCGGCGGCGAATTCGGCATCGGCTATAGCTGGAGCATGCAAGGCTTCAGCCTGACGCCCGGCGTCGGGCTGTTCGCGGCCGACGGGGATACCCGTGCCTATGGGCGAATCGAGGCCGCCTATCAGATCCCGAGCTTCGTCAAGCTGGGCGCAGGCGTGCGGATCGACAGCGATCATACCCGGCCTTACGGCACCGTCGCCCTGCCGCTCGTCTCGCGGCTGGCGGTGAAGGCCAATGCGGGGCCGCATTATTACACCATCGGCCTCGCGCTGGGCTACTGATCCCGCCCGGGGAAGTGCGGGAGGGGATGATCGAGCCCCGTCACCGTGCGCCCGATCATGTGGCGCGCCGGCCCGAACCCGGCGGCGAGCGACGGCATCAGCCCGCGCGCCAGCCATTCCAACGGGGAGCGGCCGCGCGCCAGCCGGGTGATGAGCCCGATCCGGTGGACCACCGCCCGGTGCGCGCGATGCCGCTCCCGATGATAGGCCTCCAGCCGGGCCGGGATATCCCCCGGCGCCCCGAACAGCGCGGTGGCGAAGGCGTAGCCATCCTCGATGCCGAGGTTCATGCCGCGCGCACCGACGGGCGAGTGAAGATGCGCCGCATCCCCACCCAGCGCGACGCACCCCTCCGCCGCTCGTGCTGCCACGCGATGCGCGACGTGGAAGGAGGATTCCCAGCGGATCGCCCCCACCCGCGCGCCCACCGGCATCCGCTCCAGCGGCGCGGGGAAATTGGCGATCACCCGCCACAGGCCGGGCTCCAGCGCGAGCATGAAGATGAGGCCCTCGGGGAAGAAGGCGACATGGGCATGATCGATGTCGAGCGAGGATTCGAGCTCCACATCGTAGAGCGGCCAAGCCTCCGGGAAGGTGGAGCCCTGAAACTCGATGCCCAGCGCATGGCGCACCATGCTGTGCGCGCCGTCCGCCCCGTAGAGCACGTCGGGCCGCGCCGTCTGCCGCCCACCGCCGCCGGCCAGATCGACCGCGAGCCCTTCAGCCCCCTGCCCGACGCCGGCCAGCGCCACCCCACGCTCGGCCACGATGCCGAGGTCCGCCAGTGCCTCCGCCAGCAACGCCTCCGTCCGCGCCTGGGCCAGCACCGTCAGC
>Ga0105248_10005056_pt1 | contig 14565 bp, 14 predicted proteins | sample KBSS34metaG_FD_81524 | JGI IMG/M metagenome (GOLD analysis project Ga0105248, IMG submission 81524) | Switchgrass rhizosphere microbial communities from Kellogg Biological Station, Michigan, USA - KBS S3-4 metaG | ecosystem: Host-associated > Plants > Roots > Rhizosphere > Soil | place...
AGTCTTTGTCGAACAGCGCCCCGATGTTGTATTTGAGCGTGAGCCCAAGTCCGTTGACGAGATCCATCATGAAGAAGCGTTTCAGCTTCTGCATCAGAGTTGGTTTGGGAACATTTACTTTCATAGGATTATTTGTGCTTTGTACTTAGTGCTTTGTACTTAGTGCTTTGTACTTGGTGCTTTGTACTTGGTTTCTCGTAAATTGCCCCGAACTAAACAGCTCAAAGGACAAAGAACAAAGTACAAAGCACAAAGACACAGTTTGTCTTACCCAACCGGCACCGCCGGCTTCCCTTTCGGTAAATTCACCAAGCGAATGTTCCGCCTTTGCGATTTCAAATTGAAGTCGCGTGCGCTGTGGTTAATTCGCGACAGCAACAACCCGGTCAGAACCAATCCGATCAAGCCAAACACAATCATTATCACTTTGCCGGCCGCAGTCAGATTCAATCCGCGATCAATTGCCTCTAGCGTCTTGATCCCTTTCCAACCATCAAGCGCTTGAACAACAAAAACTGCAAGAGCGGTAAGCACGATGTTAATAAGCGCCGAAGGAATCAACCACTTCCAGCCGATGTCCATTAGCTGATCGTAACGAAAGCGCGGCAGAGTCCAGCGCAACCAGAAATAGAAGTACAAAATTGCGGACGCCTTAATCAAAAACACCAAAACACTAATGACCACGTAAGCACTGTGATGCCCACTTGCTTCAGTCAGACCATATACGAATGGAAAGTACCAACCACCGAGATATAACGTGGTAGCAACTGCGGAAACAACAACCATTGCCGCGTATTCGGCCATGAAGAACAACGACCAGCGCATACCTGAGTACTCGGTGTGGAAGCCGGCTACTAACTCTGATTCAGCTTCAGGGAGATCAAAAGGAGCTCGATTATTTTCGGCGACACCGCTAATTAGAAATAGAAAAAACCCAACCGGTTGATACACCACAAACCAAATCGAATCCGAAGCCTGCGCAACAACGATCCCAGACAGCGACAACGTACGAGCGAACATCAATCCACCAATCAGCGACAAACCCATCGCCACCTCGTACGAAACCATCTGAGCGCTCGATCGCAATCCACCTAACAACGCATATTTCGAGTTTGACGACCAGCCGGCAAGTATCAAGGCAAGTACACCGACACTCGATACTGCTAGCACCAGTAGCAATCCGATATTGACGTCAGCAATCACTCCCCAATCCGGTCCGAACGGAATTACTGAAAACACGATGAATGCTGAAGCAACAGCGATGTAAGGAGCAAAGAAGAAAATCCAGCGGTCCGCTTTTTCAGGAATGAAGTCTTCCTTCACCAGAAGCTTCAGGCCATCGGCGATTGGCTGGAGGAGTCCCCAAGGTCCGACCCTCATCGGCCCCAGTCGCGCCTGCATGAACGCTGAGATCTTACGTTCGAGATAAGTCGCATACGCCACCCAGCCAGCAACCAACGTGACAACTAAACCGATTTGGATTAGCGGCCAGATGACAAAGTTGATGGTTTCCGCGTTGAAGAACCTCAACAGAAAGTCATTCAGAAGGTTTATTGGCGCAAGCAGGAGCATATGTTAACGATGTCGAAAAATGTCCGATGTCCGATAAACTTTAGTTAGTCGCTCTCGAGATCTCAGAGACGGTTGGGCAACAAAGCTACAACCTAAAGGTTATCGGACATCACCGATCAATTTCTCCGAGAACGATATCGAGCGTACCAATGATTGCGACGACATCCGCCACCAAATGGCCGACGCACATCTGTCGCAGCGCCTGGAGATTAACGAACGATGGCGGTCGAACGCGCACGCGATACGGCTGTGCGCTCCCATCTGACACAAGATAACAACCAATCTCACCCTTGGGTCCTTCGATCGAATGGTAGTAATCACCGACAGGCGGCTTCACTATCTTTGGCAACTTCGCGACTACCGGACCATCGGGTAGTTTCTCAAGCGCTTGATCGATAATTCTTCGTGACTGACGCATCTCTTCTAGTCGCACGAGGTACCGATCGTATGTATCGCCATTCTCACCAAGCGGTACATCGAATTCCATGTCAGCATACGCAGCATACGGTCGCGACTTCCTGATGTCCCACGCAACACCGGAACCGCGCAAGGCCGGTCCTGACAATCCGATTGCAATCGCCTCCGGGCCTGAGATCACACCGATGCCAACTGTGCGACTAAGCCATATTCGATTTTCAGAAAGCACCGTTTCGTATTCGTCCAGGCGCTTCGGGAAGTTGTTCACGAACTGACGAACATCGCGGCTGAAATCGTCATAAGCATCGTTAGGGAGTCCACCGACACGCCACGCGTGACAAGTGAGACGCGCACCGAATTGTCGTTCAAAAATCTTCAGTATCTCTTCGCGTTCACGAAGCGCCCAGAGGAGTACCGTGACTGCGCCGATGTCCAGCGCGTGCGTTGCCAGCCAAAGTAAATGTGATGCGATGCGATTGAGCTCAGTAAGAATTGTTCGAAGATAGTGGGCGCGTGGCGGAACTACGAGACCCATCATCTGTTCAACAGTTTCAACCCAAACCAGTCCGTTGGAGACTGCCGCAATGTAGTCGAGACGATCCCAGTAGGGAGCGATCATCGTGTACATGCGATTCTCGGCAATCTTCTCCATGCCGCGATGCAGGTAACCAATGTCGCAATCAAGATCGATAACAGTCTCGCCATCGAGTCGTAGGACAACACGCAGAACACCGTGGGTGGACGGATGCTGCGGACCCATGTTCAGCACCATTTCCGGGCTGTCGAGTAATGTCTCGCGGGTCGTTGCGATTTCTACCTGGTGCATAAGACTGAACTCTTGTTCTTGAAGCTTTGAGTGGAGACGTTAGGCTACCGGTTGCTCCGTCGACTGAGGCTTATAACATCCAGTCACACGCCACGGTTCAATCACCAAACCGATTTCTTCTGCGTCACCGGCCGTCTTTTTATCTACAAGCTTGAGAATGATTGCGCTAGCGGCGCTTGCTTTATTCCAAACATTTCGCGGTGCATACGATTCTCCCAAAACAAAGCCGGCCACTCTCGCCGCATCAGGCGAGTCGAACACTTTAGCATCGTAATGGACAGCAATTTCCTTGGGAGTCATTGTTCGCGTTGAGCTTTGTACTTTGTGCTTTGAACTTCGTGCTTTGAGCAACGGAACACAGGGCAAAATTCAAAGTACAAAGCACAAAGTTCAAAGATCAAAGCACTAATTCCTACTTATCTTTACTCATCACCTCTTTGCCTCCGCGAAAAATCTCTCTCATCATTCGCTCTTGAGGCACTGACAGAATTTCTAAACCGTAAGCTCTGCGTTGTTGGATCTGTTCACCCAAAACCTCAGTCATCACGGGCAGATGTTTCTCGGTCCAGGCATTCTCAACAAACTCCAATGGAAAGTCTTTGCGCAGTGGATGACCTTCCCAGTCAGGCGGCAGCAACAACCGGCGGAGATCCGGATGCCCGGCAAAGTGGACTCCGAACAAATCAAATACTTCCCGCTCCAGCCAGTTCGCCGCAGGCCATACGCCTGTGACGCTGTCGACAGCTTCGCTCGTTTGAAGTTTCAACCGAACCCGCTCGTTTGTTGAGATCGAATACAGGTTGTAAACAACCTCAAAAGGAGCTGATGTCTTTTCTGGGTAATGAACGCACGTCAGATCCGAAAGATAATCAAAAGGGTTCTTTGTGTCGGCTTTGAGAAAGTCACAGATGGCAACGATATTGTCCTTTGCGACACTGATCGATAGCTGGCCAATAAACTCGGAGGCTTCACCAATCGCATCGCCGAATTGCCCCTTCAGTTTCTTAACGAGCCAGTGGCCACTTGCGTCTGTCGGCTTAGGACCTTCCTCCTTCTTTTTAACGGGAGGTTTAGGCGTGCCGGCACTGGCCGACGCCTCGGACGTGAGAGATTCTTTTACGGCCGCGACACGAGACTTAGCCTGTTCGACCAACGCTGACTTTTCGGCATCGGCTCCGGCTAATTCAGCTGCGCTCGGGATTGTGGAAGGGGAAGGCGTGCCGGACGAGTCAGGAGCAGACGCGTCCGGCGTCTTTGGTTTTTCAGGACCAGGCTGCTTCGTGTCTTCTGCCATAGATACCCTGAGGGTTGTCTAGACTTACACTTCGCTTGCGCTCGCGTTTACTTGTCGGGGCTTGATACAGCGGCCGCGCAAATATCCACGTTCAAAGGTGCTGCTGCTTGTGTTACTTAAAAGTACAGAAGGACGGCGAAAATCGATTTAAACATGCGGTTTAGATCGTGTCAACAGACTTATTTTAAGAATAAAGCGAAGATAAAACACACTCGATGATGAGTCTCAGAAGCATAAATCTGCCACTAAAGACATAGCCTCGGCTTGACGATTTTAGACGCACACCTCTATCATAACCTGTTTGAAATTACGGCCTTGATGACGCCTATAGAGACGAGAGAATAAGTAATGAAACCTGGAATTCACCCCGAATACACCGAAATAACTGTTACCTGCGCTTGCGGCGAGACGTTTCAGACTCGATCGACCAAGAAGGGCGACTTACACGTGGAAATCTGCTCGGCCTGCCACCCGTTTTTTACCGGCAAACAGAAACTAGTCGATACAGCTGGACGCGTCGATCGCTTCAATAAGCGATATGGAAAGAAAACACCGACTGAAACTGCAACTCAGTAAAGTTTTCGAGGGATTTTTGAAGAAGAGACACTAGCCAAACAAACTTTAGAACGCCGGCACGAACTGTTCGGTCGCTATTTCTGCATTTGCAAGCGATCAGCACAAAATGCCGGCGTTAGTGTTTGTGGAAGTTTGTTATTCTTAGAGTCCGGCTAGCGGTTAGAAAAGCTGTCCTTTAATAAATTAACTATGAGTACACCTGAAAGAGACTTGATTGTTGGTGGCCAAGCTGTAATCGAAGGGGTCATGATGCGCACCCCAAACGCCTATGCGATTGCGGTCCGCAAAGCAGACGGCACAATCGTGAACACGGCCGCACGCCTGCCGAAATGGAGTGACAAACTGCCGCTTCTTAAGCTGCCGGTGTTGCGCGGTGGTGCGGTGCTCGTTCAGTCGATGGGGCTTGGCATCAAAGCGTTGAACTATTCAGCTAGTGAGGCTTTTGTTGAACCGGAAGAAGCAACGGAAGTTGAGATTGCCCTGTCACCGGCCGTTATCGAAGGTGAAGGTGACTTCGCTGGACTTACTGGCGCGGTGCCTGGATTGTTTCCCGTTCCGACTCAACCGAAACCGAAAGACGAACTAAAAAAGGGAGCAACGACAGCGGCTGTGGGCTCAATTATCTTTGCGTTGATCTTCAACGTGCTAATTTTCGTCGCCGCCCCTTTGCTCTTAACCAACGCTCTGTTTATCGCCGCCGGCTGGGCAGTTCCGGCTGCGTCATCCACCGTCAAGGAAGCACCCGCACCTCAAGTTACCAGTGCGGAATCAACTGCCGAGAAACCGTGGTATGCAACGACCTGGCAGAGTGTGCGTACCTATCTTCACCCGGTTCGCCCCTCGGTTGCGTTCAACCTGATCGATGGAATGATTAGGATGTCATTCTTCCTGATCATGATCTTCAGTTTTTCTCTACTCAAGGATATTCGTCGCGTCTTTCAGTATCACGGAGCCGAGCACAAGACTGTTTTCACCTGGGAAGCCGGACTGCCGTTAACGGTGGAGAACGCACGACCTCAACCACGACAACATCCGCGATGTGGCACGAGTTTTCTGATGGTTGTGATGCTCGTCGCAATTGTTCTTTTTTCGATTATCAAGTTTGACTCTCTGTTTTTGAACTTTCTAATTCGCATTGTGCTGATTCCGGTTGTCGCTGGTCTCTCCTACGAAATCATCCGGCTGTCGGCCCGGAAAGAGGGCGGCTGGTTCTTTAAGTTCATAACCAAACCGGGCGTCTGGCTACAAAACCTGACAACCAAAGAGCCGGACGATCAACAACTCGAAGTTGCGATTGAGGCGCTGAAGGAATCGTTGAAGTTGGAGCCGCAAACTCAAGAGCCAGAGCTCGCACTACTGTCGTGAGGTTTCATGTTAGATAAACTTGAACAAATTGAGACTCGTTACGAAGAGCTGGCAAATGAATTGTCGTCTCCGGAGTTGCTTGCGAATCCAGCGGCGTACGGCAAAACGGCGAAACAACATCGAGCTCTCGGTGAGGTAGTACAAAAGTATCAGACATGGAAATCCTTGAAAGCCGAACTGGTCGGCGCTCGAGAATTGTTTGACACCTCTGACGACGAAGAGATGCGCGAGATGGCTCGCTTGGAACTCGAAAGTCTCCAGACACGCCTCGAAGAAACCGAGGAGGAACTACGACTTCTCTTGATCCCCACTGATCCAAACGACGAGAAAAATGTCATTCTCGAAATCAGGGCCGGCACTGGCGGCGACGAAGCCACTTTATTTGCTGCTGAAATGCTACGAATGTACGGTCGCTACGCAGAAAAACAACGCTGGCGTTTTGAGATCCTCGAAGCTTCGGAATCAGGTATCGGCGGATTGAAGGAAGCGATTGCTTTGATTGAAGGTGACAAGGTTTACTCCAAGCTCAAACACGAGTCTGGGGTACATCGCGTCCAACGCGTTCCCCAAACAGAAGCAAGCGGACGAATACATACATCTGCGATCACTGTAGCGGTTCTCCCTGAAGCTGAAGAGGTTGACGTTAAGATCGATCCCAAGGATCTGCGTATAGATACCTTCTGCTCTTCGGGTCCGGGTGGTCAATCGGTGAACACGACCTATTCCGCAGTCCGTATAACTCACCTCCCAACAGGCGTTGTGGTTTCTATGCAGGACGAGAAGTCGCAAATCAAGAATCGCGAAAAGGCCATGCGGGTTCTTCGGGCACGACTACAGGAAATCGAAGAACAGAAGCAACACGAAGCGCTGGCTAGCGAGAGGCGTTCGATGGTTGGTTCCGGCGATCGATCTGAGAAGATACGCACTTACAACTTCAAAGAAAACCGCGTCAGTGATCATCGTATCGGTCTGACGATCCATCAGCTTGATCTCGTGATGGAAGGAAACCTCGATCCTTTCATCGACGCTCTCGTCGCTCATTATCAGGCTGAGAAGCTCAAAGGCGAGCCGGTCCCTGCCTAACAGTTAACCCCCAAGGTTTAGTTAAACTCTTCTTCACTTGTCGAGCGGGCAATGAACTCAAGTGATTCAAAGAGCAACGGTCCAAGACTAAAGACCGATTCCGCGACCCAGGTCCTCTTAGTCAGGCACGGTCAATCAGAAGGTAATGCTGAACGTCGGTTCGGTGGTCACACTGCAACACCTCTTTCACCTCGCGGTCTCAGACAAGCTCAAGTCACCGCCAGGACACTCGCCGGAGAAGCGATCACGGCAATCTATTCAAGCGACCTTGTGAGAGCGATACAGACTGCAGAACCTCTGGCCCAACTGACTGGATTGCCAGTGCATTCAACCGAAGCGTTTCGCGAGCGAAGTGTTGGTGTAATGGAGAGTCTTACTTTCGAGGATGCCGCGCAGAAACACCCGGAACAATACGCAGCACTATTGAGGCGCGACTTCGAACATGTTTTGACGGGCGGCGAGAGTTATCGCCAACTCTTGGATCGCGCACGCCAAAAACTCGATGCGATCATCAATGAACATAAAGGCGGGTCCGTCGTAGTGTTCAGTCATACCGGTACCATTTGCATACTCGCTCTCCACTTGATGGGAGCATTGGACTCGCCCGACCTAAAACCTGTTTGGCTTTCGACTGCAAACTGTGGGATTAGTCGCTTTGATCTGCGCACGGACGGATTTGTGCGGGTAATTGCGCTGAATGACATGCGGCATCTTCATATGCTCAACGGGAATTAATGTTGAGAATCCGTCCATTCGCAAAGAGCTTTCACGTCATCTCCACTAAGTTTTGATCCGGGATGCAACGGCGTGTACGAACTCAGGGGCATGGCGTCCGTCTTCACCAACTCACACATTTGATTCAGTCTCGTCGTTTGCTTCCTCTTGTCGTAGTTACCCCATTCCGAAAGGTTCAAATCTCGACGGCCATCATTTACGTGTCCAATAACAAACCAAGACACCGGTGCGACATTTGCGTACCAGGGCCAGCGTGTACGGTTTGAATGGCAATCGGCACACGATCTATCGAGAATCGTTTCTACTTTGGGATCGACCTGAAGTTTCGACTCGAGCGCAACCGACGGATCACTTACCGGGTTTGTCTTCGCAGGACCAACAAACTGCGCCACTACAAACAGACAAAACCCGATCACAACTAACCACCGAAGCGTTGTTCTTAAACGTCTCATGCTCGTCTGATTCTTTCGCTCAACTTCCAGAGTCCAAGAAGTACGGCGCCCGCAACCACTACGATTAAAACGAAAAGATAGTGACTGGTTGTTTGCGGAAACATCAACGCTTTGAATTCGCCTCGACCAGCTTCCCCTGGAGGTTGTCGTAGATCACCGGATACGGCGACGATTGCGCTCTTTCCTTCTGCGGTTATCTTCCGAACGCGTGCAGGCAGCCAGGTATTCGGAGGCTTGAACCCAACTTCGAGTACGTACAAAGCACCCGATGGCGCAACCGCAACGCCATTCGGGTAATACGGCGTCTCACCGCGATAAACGACATCAAACTTTCCCGACGGCGCGACTTTCAGCAAGCGCTGATTACCGGCATCCGCGACGTAGACATTATTGTTCTTGTCGACGTTCAGGCCGGTTAGAATTCCGTCGTTCTTACCAAACAATGGTGGAACATCTTCCGCGGTTCGTTTGTTGAGATCACCTGCGATGGTTGTCACTACTCCATCAGTCGCAACTTTTCGCAGCGACGTTCCATCCGTTAGATAAATTTCGCCGGCGCTGCTAATGAACATTCCACCGACACTTCCGAAACTTGCCGCATCACCTTTCCCATCTCGAGATCCATATGTACTTCCTGCGAGCGTAGTCACCTGACCATCTGGTGTTCGACGTAATAACAGCGTTTGTTTCTTCAAGCGATTATCCTGCTCAACGAAGTACATGTTTCCTGATTTATCCGTCCACATACTGAAGCCACGCGGAGGATTGTCGGTGGGTTCAACCAGGTAAGTTAATTCACCGGTCGCTTTCATCCTCCAAATATCGCTTATCCATTTCGAACCTTCGTTACTGGTGTCTGCACCCAGCAAGTTATCATCTTTGTCGAGCACAAGTTCGTGCACGTGTCGACCGTTAACGCCCGCGCGAAAGACCGTCAGACTCCCGTTGATGTCGAGCTTCCAAACTGTTTCCAGATCTGTGAAGTAGACGATGCCTTGTCTATTAACAACGATGCCTGTCGGTGGATGCGCAAAGGCTGACTGATGAGCGAACTGGAGAGCGGCGATCAGTAATAGTTGAAGCACGAGGTGAGTTAGAAATTTTCTCTTCAGAGTTTGATTCACTAATGCCGCACACAATTATTCGTACACTTCTCAATCTGTATGTCCCTGACTCCGCGCAACACACCGTCACTTCCATGCGTCAGTTTCAAGACAGAGGCAAACGTTCCTTCGCCCCGATACATTTTCTTTCGTGCCTCTTCGGTAATGAACGGGTCGCCTTCAAAAACGAATTCGTCGATCCAGTACTCGGGGAAACCTGGTGCGGACAGATAGGCATGAATATGGGCTGGAATGGTGCGTCCGGGATAAGAGACTGGCTTAATCGTGCTGAATTCATAGCGACCATCCGCGCGGGTACGCATCTGACCATGAATCCGCGTGTTGCGGTTATCACCTCCGCTTGTCGAGTAAACTCCCGTCGCGTCAGTTTGATAGACCCAGAGTGCCGCGTCTTCCATCGGAGTTTTTCCGTCAGGCGCGTAGATCGTTCCAGAGATAATGAGAGGCTCGCCCGGTTCTGAATTAGACACGATTGAAGTCTTCCATGAAATTGATTTGGTTTCGTCTGTGGCGTGAGGACCGGTCTTGTGGCGACTCATGACAGCCAACAAACCAGAGACGCCAACAGCAAATGAAGGAAGCACAACGGCAGCAGAAGTTCCTTTGAGAAAACTTCTTCGTGTTAATTGGTCTTTCATATCAACCCCTTTCAAAGAAGTTCACATCACTAAGGCACAACAGGGGTCAATTTTTTCTGCAGGTCATTAGCGTTTCTCGTGACACCGTTTTTGACCCTCCAAAACTCCTCGGCCACTTCTTTGGGAATAGTTGTATTTACAGCCCATGTGGGTTCAACCTGATCTCTCCAAAGATCCAACATCTTTTGATCAAGACTCAGAATCCCTTCACGAGTCACACCTGCTGGAGGAGGCACAAATGAGGCAATCTTGTCGTAGACCTTGCCGCGTTCTGTTTCATCAACTCGCCCGAGCAAATGCCAAAGCGTCAATGTGTCGCGCTTGCGAGTGTGGCTTAACATCACATCAAGAGCAGAATTCGTCGACGCTGAATCGTTATCGAAGTCGATCTTAGTGAGCGAGGCACGAAACTCCGAAGCTGCGTCTTCAAAGTAGGGAGTTCCAGGACCAATACCTGGCCTCGTTTCACACGCTGCGCCTGCAGGAACCATTGATTCCCTATCCTTCAGTTGCAATGCCACCCAACCTACCGTTACTCGCAATAGACTCGCACCGGACTCCTTAACTTCCAATGTGTAGGCACAACCGAGATCCGCGGCGACTGCTGATGGAGTATCCACAAAGAAAAGGCGAGGGGGCGCCCAAATGCGTGCGCTCATCTTGCCGCGTGCCAGTTCGATCCGGTGTTCAGTTGGTTGCGTCTGTAGAAGGCGAACTTTCGTCTCGGGACCGATCTCGACCTGACCAATTGAAGCGACGTTAATCTGAGCGTTGGAGTCTTTCCCGGTTTCGACCCATTCACCCACGCTCATCTTGCCTTTGTTTGCAACGCTCAATTCACCCACTTGAAGCGTACCGCCGAGTCGTTGTATTTGCCACGAAGGAGAATCATGAACCGGTGTCTGGTCCCTGCGCAGCAACCAAATTCCCAGCGTCGCAACTATCAAGAGCCCGGCAGCGACAGCGGCAACTTGAAATCGCCACGTGCCAAATCCGGACCCAAGATAATTACGAGTTGGAACCGTACCCAATTTCGTCTCAACGTTGCTCCAGAGATTTTCCGGCGCTGAAAATGAAGGCAATTGTTCGGCGAACTTAACGCCCAACTTAATATCTTCAAGCTGTGCACGACATTTCGCACACGCCATGACGTGTTCATTAAACCGGCGGGATTCTTCAGCGCTCAGTTCGCCGTTGCAATAAGCCGAGACGTTTCTTGTAACGTGATTCGAAAACATTCTTTAAAACTACTCCTCACCAAAGACATGCTCGCGCAAGTGCGATAACTGTTTTGCGAGTTGACCATGACCGCGGTTCAGTCGCGATGCCACCGTACCCTTTGAACAACCCATCACACTGGCGATTTCTTCGTAGGACATTCCCTCCACATACTTCAGCAAAATCGGTAGGCGAAACTTCGGTTTCAAATGACTAATCGCAAGCTGCACAGCGTTGGCGATTTCAGCGCGGGCATACTGTTTCTCCTGTGGTCTTTTAGCTGCCGGAGTTTTCATCGGAACTGTCTCACCAAAGGGAAGCAATCGCGCGCGACGTCGCCTTTCATCCATACAGGCATTCACGACTAGTCGATAGAGCCATGTAGTAAATTCGGAGTCCCCGCGAAACTGTTTTATCGCCGTGAATAGTTTCAGAAAGATCTGTTGGGTTACGTCATCGGCGATCGCTCTGTCACCGCCAACTGAATAAACGGCTATCGAGTAAACCTTGTCCTTGTAGGTCTCAAACAGAACGCGGAATGCATCGCGGTCTCCTTGCTGGCAGGCGGCAATAACCCGACCATTCACAATCTGCTCAGCCATCACTGCGCGCTGCTCCATTGGCTCCCCCGTTTACTGCAGCTAACAAGCATTAGACGAAGGCGGTACCAGGTTTCTTCCCAACATAAAGTGAGACAACAAGAGGCGCAAAGCATAACCTTGAAAAAGGAGCTTTGCGCCTCGTTTTAGTGTGGAATTGAGCTGTACGGTCCGCGTTAACGGGCGCGGTTTATCGGAGGGGCGCGGTGGCCAGCCTTGCGGCCTCTTGCGGCGACACCTCGACTTCATCCTCAAATTGACGATTTCGATGAACTGATCCGTCAGACTCAAAGAGATACGCAGATGGAGCTTCGCGCATGATGATGTCCTGCAAACGCATTAGGCCATAAAGCAAAGCCTCTGGTCTCGGCGGACAACCGGGAATGTAGACATCAACGGGAATACATCGATCCACGCCTTGCATTGTCGAATACGAGTCAAATGGGCCACCTGTTGAAGCGCAAGCTCCCATCGCAATTGCCCACTTTGGTTCGGGCATTTGATCGTAGACGCGACGCACAACCGGTCCCATTTTCAACGTCACAGTCCCCGCAATGATAATGAGGTCACTCTGCCTGGGACTTGGACGAAACACACCCGCCCCAAAACGGTCGATGTCGAAGCGACCTGCTCCGGTAGCGATCATTTCGATGGCGCAACAAGCAAGTCCAAAAGTCATGGGCCAAAGCGCGGACTTTCGCGCCCAGTTCACGACGGGCGCTGCAAGATCCATCCCCTTTGCCGCAACTCCGCGTCGGATCGAATTCATGATCGAATCGACCGTTGTTAGAACAAACCCTTCTTCGTGTTCAGCCATATTCTATTGTCGATTTCCGTTTGCTGATTCTGATTTCTGATTTCTGATTTCTGATTTCAAAAAGTTACGAGGTTTCGATTGAAAATTTGCGCAATGCGTTTACCGGTTCCGCAAATCAGCAATCAGAAATCGACAATCAGCAATACCTTAGGCCCACTCGAGTGCGCCTTTGCGCCATGCATAGTAATAACCCACCACGAGAATCGCTATGAACACAAACATCTCGATCAGTGCGAACTTAGTGAAGGAAAAGTCATCACCCATGAATATTATCGCCCACGGCAAAAGGAAGATCGTCTCTACATCGAATATTAGAAAGAGCATGGCCACAATATAGTACCTGACAGTAAAGCGATCATGCGCCGCAGTAGTTGGATCGATGCCGCATTCATACGGTCGCATCTTTCCTTTTTCGTATTTTATTGGACGGAGGAAACGTCCCAGGATGAGTGGCAAGACCGGAAAGATCACAGCCACTACAAAGAAAATCATTACAGGCCAGTAGGCTGTAATTGGACTGCCAATGTTTGTTTTTGCGGTGGAAGCTACTGCTTGAAGAAGCATGTTCTCACGCAGAAGGCGCCGATGACGTTTATGAACGGCCGAATAGTAAGCGGCGCGTCAGATTCTTGTCAACGCAGTCATCAAAAACCTTTTAAAGGACACCAAGCGGGCTCGCTTATTGAATCAAACGCAGTGAGAACCGCCAACAAACTATTGGCTGTTCACATCAATGTAACTCCACAGCAAGATTGATTTAAGACAAGGGCCATATGCTACAACGTCCTAACCAACAAGCTCGTCGAGATTCAATAACAACTCAATCGCTTAATCGAGGGTCAAAAGATGACGATTTCAAGCTGCAAACATGTCGCAATGCGCCTTGCTTTCTGCCTCGTAGTAGCGGGGCTCAGTTTTACAGGAACCCACGCTCAGGAATTCATCAAGGATTCTACGAAATCCACAACAACGTCCGAACCTACAGTCAACGAACGGGTCCGAGTCCTGGAAAGTGAACTGGAGCGACAGAATGCCAAGCTAGACCAACTTCAAAAAACCATTGCTGAACAACAACTAGCGCTACAAGCACTGCTGGAAAAGTTATCCGTGGCTAAGACGTCCCCCACTGGACCCGGTGTAGACAACTCATTAAACGCAGCGACGATATCTGGGCCGGCGACCTCAACTCAAAACGCGACCGCCACCACTACACAAATGCCTACAGTCGAACAGCGCCTGGCAAAGGTTGAAGGGCAGACATTGAAAATCGGACCCTTACGCGTCAGTGGCGACTTCCGCTTACGTTGGGATGGTACGTTCCGCTCAGCGACTGATCCGAGTGATCCGCCGGTCACGCATCTTCAAAACTCACGAGCCCGCTATCGCTTCAGACTGAACCTCGATACCGACATATACAAAACACTAAGTTTTCACAGCCAGCTTTCAACGGGTCCCATCAACAACCCGCTAACAGGTGATCAGGATTTTTCCGCGGTTGAAGCTCGCCATCCCTTATTTATCAGCGAGGCCTGGATCGATTATCACCCGACGAAAGAGGTCCAGCTTCAGGGAGGCCGCGTGCTGGAAGCGTTCGCCGACAATTCTCGCTTCCTGTTTGACGACGATATTCGTTTCAACGGCTTCAACGAAAAATACGTACTGCCCCTGAAGAAGAACGGCGGCTATTTTTCAAACATCGACTTTCGTGCCGGTCAGTACATTCTGAGTAACCCGAACGTTGCGATCATTACACCCGGAAGCCCACTCGCCACTGCTGGAGAAGTCGTGGGAACGACAGGTCGTTCAGCGAGTCTGTTTCACCAGGGTGTGTTATTCAATCAGACCTTCA
>Ga0105248_10005058_pt1 | contig 14560 bp, 15 predicted proteins | sample KBSS34metaG_FD_81524 | JGI IMG/M metagenome (GOLD analysis project Ga0105248, IMG submission 81524) | Switchgrass rhizosphere microbial communities from Kellogg Biological Station, Michigan, USA - KBS S3-4 metaG | ecosystem: Host-associated > Plants > Roots > Rhizosphere > Soil | place...
CGAGGCATCGACTGCGGGGGACGGACAAGCTGCAGCGCTAAGGTCCCCGAAGCTTCTTCGTAAAAGCCATGGTTGATGATATCAGCGCCGCATCCGTCTCTGTCGCGCACTTGTGAGTCGCTGCGTGCCACTTGGCAAGGAGACTTCGGATGCCTCCAGAAACCATGCGCCCGGACCCGACTTTCCATCCCTCGCCCAAGCTGGCGATGGCCGCCCCCGCGGAAGAGTTTGCCTATGTCGTCCTGATCAGCGGCGACCGCTCGCAACCGGACGCCTTGGGAGTGCTGGACGTCAAGGCCGGGTCGGACCGCTTCGGCCAGGTCGTCCACACCGTTGAAATGCCGAACACTGGCGACGAATTTCACCACTTCGGCTGGAATGCCTGCAGCTCCGCGCTGTCGCCGCTTTCGGGTCATCCGTTCCTCGAGCGGCGTTACCTCATCGTTCCGGGGATGAGGTCGTCGCGGATCTACGTCATCGACACCAAGCCGCACCCGACGCAGGCCAGGATCCACAAGATCATCGAACCGGAGGAGATCTTCAGCCGGACCGGCTACTCCCGGCCACACACCGTTCACTGCGGCCCCGAAGGCATCTACGTCAGCACCCTTGGCGGCGGCGGGCCCGACGGCACACAAGGCCCGCCGGGCATCTTCATCATGGATTGCGAGACCTTTGAGGTGCTTGGGCGCTGGGAGATCGAGCGAGGACCGCAGAAGCTCCATTACGACTTCTGGTGGAACCTGCCGCGCGACTACATGGTGTCCAGCGAATGGGCTCTTCCTCCGCAGTTCGAGAACGGGGTCGTCCCCGAGGAGCTGCTGTCAAACCGCTACGGCCACCAGCTGCATTTCTGGAATTTGCGCGAGCGTCGCCACGTCCAGACGATCGACCTCGGCGCCAATCACCAGATGGCGCTCGAAGTCCGGCCAGCGCACGATCCGGTCAAGGAATATGGCTTTGTCGGCGTGGTCGTCGACACCACCAATCTCGAAGGATCGATCTGGACCTGGTGGCGGGAGGGCGGCCAGTTCCATGCGGAGAAGACGGCGGTGATCCCGCCCGAACCCGCGGACAAGGACGATCTTCCGCCCTTGCTTCAGGGGTTCGGCGCGGTCCCGCCGCTGATTACCGACATCGACCTGTCGATGGACGACCGGTTCCTCTACGTTTCCTGCTGGGCGACCGGCGAAATGCGCCAGTACGAGGTCAGCGATCCGCGCAATCCGAAGCTCACCGACAGCTTCCGGATCGGCGGGATCGTCGGGCACTCGGACGGACCGAACGGACAGGCCTTCCAGGGCGGCCCGCAGATGGTGGAGATCAGCCGCGACGGCAGGCGTGTCTACTTCACCAACTCGCTCTATTCGTCGTGGGATGATCAATTCTACCTCGACGGCGTCGCCGGCTCGATGGTGATGGCGCAGGTCGGCGACGACGGAAAGATGTCGCTGGACGAGACGTTCGCGCCCGAATTTCCCGAAGGGTATCGGGCCCATCAAGTGCGCCTTGCGGGCGGCGACTGTTCGACCGATTCCTTCTGCTACCCGTCCGCCTGAGCAGTGACGGGGGGCAATCCGGCCGATCTATGGATCGCCGTCGTCCTGATCGGCCTCTATCATGGGATCAGCCCGGGGATGGGGTGGCCGCTGGCGGTATCCGCCGCTCTTTTCGAGGGACGCCCGGCCGCACTGCTCAAGGCGTTGCTTGCAATCGGCATCGGCCACCTGGCTTCGATCTGCGTCGTCCTGCTCCCCTTCGCCGCGCTCCAAATGCTGGTTGCGCGCGCAACCGAGGTCCGGGTCGGCGCCGGCCTGCTTCTCGTCACCTTCGGTCTATTGCTGCTGGTTTACCGGCGGCACCCGCGGATGCTTGCCCGGATCAGGCCGGATCAGCTGCTCCTGTGGGGGTTCGTGATCGCGCTGGCGCATGGCGCCGGACTAATGCTGGTTCCGATGTATCTCGCGATCGCAGCGCATTTGGGCCCCATGGCGGCCGGCTCGCGAGACCTGATGACGTTGATGGCCGTGTCCATGCTTCACACCGCCGCCATGGTCGCGAGCGGCGGTGCGGTGGCGTGGCTGGTTTACCGTCACCTCGGACTGCAGTTTCTCCGCAAGAGCTGGTTCAACCTGCAAAGCCTGTGGGCGTTAAGCCTGATCCTGATCGGATCTGTCAGCTTGCTTTCCACTGGGGCCGGTTATTCCTGACCCGCGTTACCGCAGCTCGGTCGACGCAGGCTTTTGCCTGATGACGGCCTTGTTCAGGCTTTTCGACCAGCCGGCGACCTCATATCCGCGTTCCTTCAGGCAGCCTTCCATCGCCGCCTTGATGGACCGTTCCTTCTTCGCCCGCTTCATCTTGGACATGCCCCACGCACCGCCCACGATCGCGAATGGCAGGAGGACGATGGTCGCGCTCGCAGCAGCGAGCCCCGCATAGCCGCCGACGGCCGCTGCTGTCGCGCCGCCGACTGCTGCGGTACCCGCTCCCGCCGCCACGCCGGCGCCAGCCGAACCTCCCCTGCCGCTGAGATCGAGCTTGCCCGCGACGAGAAGCTGGTGGCAGTCCGCGTACGCCGTGTCGAATTGCGCCTGGTCGGCCGGCGCGGCCGCCAGGGTCGGCGTGAACTCGCGCGGTCGGGATGAGCACGCCTCCAATGTCAGGCAGCAGATAAGCGCCAGTCCACAGATTCTCGCTTGCATGTCGGTTCCCCCAACGCCGCGCGAAGCCGCGCGCCCCACAGAGAACTGCCAGCTATTCCAATGTTTTACCAGCCGCCAAATTTGCCGCCCAGCGGTCGATGATCCTATCGAACTTTGCGCAAAACGTAGATGAACGGAACGGCGGCTATTTGGCGCTTAGCCGCTTTGCGAGCTCGTCCTGCTTGAGGAAGTCCTCCATCATTTCCGACACCCGCCGCCGCGGCCCGAGGCGCATTGGAGAATGCTCGCCGTACCAGCTTGCCCAGACCTCGCCTTTTTCCAGGCTGAAGACGATGCCGTCCGCCGATCGGTCGGGACCGCGCCTTCGGAGGCCAGCGACCGTGGACCTGACCGCAATCGCAACCCCGATCATGACCGCTGAGGAGGCGAGGAAGATCGTTGCTGCATCTACGAAACATGAGAGTCCGTAAGTCGGTGCGCCTCCCAACATGCCGCCTAGGACAGCGACAGCGCCCAGCGCAACCGCGCCCGCTACCCACCAGGGCAACAGGATCGCCGAGAGCAGGACGAACGGCAGGTAAGGCGTAAACTCGCACCCCGTCACGACGCCGCTGACGGCAAGACGGACGAGCGTTGGAAGGCAAAGCGCGACCAGTCCGAAAAGGAGCGCGCGCCAGCTCGAAACCGGCGGAGCGCTGAGCCATCGCGTGAATGCGGCACGAACCATAATACCTCTCTTCCAGCCACTTCTTCAGCACCAGATTCGCCGCACGCAATGCGGGATTCCTTTGAAAACCGGCCTCCGTTTCACCCGATGGCGGCTTGCATGCAGACAGGCCAGCTATCGTGTCGCCACAGCCGAATGCCGGCCACCACAAGCAGAAGAGGCAAAAGGCTCGCCCCGACGAAGTGCGCGATGGCGTCGTCAAGCCGCTTGTCGACCGTCATGAAGGTGGCGATATTCCCTGCCGTTCCTAAAAAGGCTTGAAGCAAGGCCGCGAGGCCTCCCCATTTGCAAGCACGTGCCGCGGCCGCGCGCGTGGTCAGGCTCGGCCAGATCGCCATTTTGGGTCCTGCCGCTAGCTACGCGTGCGGTGCCAAGGCGCCCCGCACCGCCTTCAGCAGCGCATCCGCCCGGAAAGGCTTGGCGAGGAGCGGCGCATCGGGGGCGGTGCGCTTGACGGCGTCGGTCTCACTGTAGCCAGACACGAACAGGATCGGCTGGCCGCCGGCTTTCGCGCGGATCTTCCTGGCGACCTCGGCGCCCGACAGGCCGGGCATGATGAAGTCGATGATGACGAGGTCCGCCGGATTGCGCCGAAGCTCGGCGAGGCCTTCGTCTCCATCGCTCGCGGAGCGAACCCGGTAGCCCTGCTCCTCGAGCGCGTCGACGATGAAGCCGCGAACGTCGGGATCGTCGTCGATGACGAGCACGGAGGCCGAATGCCGCTCGGCCTCCGAATGGGCCTGCTCGGCTCCGGCGCCCGCGGCGTCGCCGACGGCGACCGTGTCCGCCTTTCGGAACAGCAGGCTCACCGCCGTTCCCTCGCCAAGCCGGCTTTCGATCCGCGCCGCCCCGCCCGACTGGCGCGCCATTCCATAGACCATCGACAGGCCGAGCCCGGTACCCTTGCCCACTTCCTTGGTCGTGAAGAACGGCTCGAACGCGCGTTCGACCACTTCCGCGGGCATGCCGCTGCCGGTGTCGGTGATCGTCAGTTTTATATAGTCGCCGTCCTCCAGGTCCGCGTCCTTCTCGATCCGGACGGGCCGGGTTGCGAAGGTGAGGACGCCGCCGTCGGGCATCGCGTCGCGCGCGTTGATCGCGAGGTTGAGGATCGCGACTTCGAGCTGCGTCGGATCGGCCATGACCGGCATCAGCACCTCGTCGAGGTCGAATTCCTTGCTGATCCCGGGGCCCAGCACGTTGCGCAGCAGCGGCCGCATGTTCTCGATGAGCGGCGCGACGAGGGTCGGCCGCACCTCGAGCCGCTGGACCCTGCTGAACGCGAGCAACTGCGCCGTCAGCCGCGCCCCACGCTCGGCCGCGGCAAGCGCGTTCACCGCATATTGCTTGAGCTTTTCCTGTTCGGCGCGCTTGGCGATGATGTCGAGGCCGCCCACCACCACCGTCAGCAGATTGTTGAAATCGTGCGCGATGCCGCCGGTGAGCTGGCCGAGCGCTTCCATCTTCTGGCTCTGGCGGAGCTGTTCCTGCGCGAGCTTGAGGTCGGTGATGTCGCGCGCTTCAAAGAGCAAATAGATGACCTTGCCGTCGGGCCCCTGCACCGGCTGCACCGAGACGTCGAGATAGGCGGTCGGCGCGCGCTCGCGGTCCATCCGCACTTCCTGCTCGAACAGCCTGCCAGACGCCGCGACCTTCACCGCCCGCTTCATCAGCTCGACGTGCTGCGGGTACATGCGCATCGTCGGCGCGTCCCAGATCTTGCGCCCGACCGCCTCGCGCGCGTCGATCGCCCGCCACGGCGCCTCCTTGCGGTTCAGCTCGACCACCGTCCCGTCCGGCTCCATCAGCACGAGGACCTCGAGAACGGTATCGAAGACGGCGCGGAAACGGGCCTCGCTGTGCGCCAGCGCGTGCGTGCGCTCATCGACCTGCGCCTTGAGCTGGAGCTCCGCCTCCTTGGCGAGGGTGATGTCGGTCGCGACGCCGATGAAGCCGACCAGCTCCCCGCCCGGGCCAAAGCGCGGCTGCGACACCGAGCGGAGCCAGCGCCACTCGCCGTCGAAGCGCCGGTAGCGCCCCTCGAGCGTGAACGCCTTCTGCGTATCCTCGCCCGCGATGCTCTCGGCGACGATACGGTCGACGTCGTCGGGGTGGATGCGCGTGCGCCAGTCGATCGTCCGCACCGCCTCGCGGTCCCCGTGCGGCCCGGAAACGAAGTCGACATAGGCGTCGTTCACGAACTCGCGCACGCGGTCGAGCCTCGTCACCCACATCATCGCCGGCGCGCTGTTGGCAATTCGCCGGAACCGCGCCTCGCTCTCCTTCAGCGCCCGCTCGGCAACGCGCTGCTCGGTGACGTCCTTCACCACTGCGACGAAGCCGATGACTTCACCGCCTGGGCGGACCCACGGCACATATTCCGACTGGGCGACGAGCGCCCCGCGGGTCGGGTGGTCGAGCTCGGCGACGAAGAACTGGTGCTCACCGGCAAGCGCGCCCTCGACCATCGGCTTGCGATCGAGGAAGGCCTGCTCTCCGATGACCTCGGCCATCGTCCACCCGACGATCTCGTGCCGCGGCTTCTCGAGCCAGTCGGCGAACAGCTTGTTGATGAACTGCAACCGCGCGTCGCGGTCGTAATAGGCCGTCATCACAGGAAGCAGATCGGCGAGCGCGAGCATCCCCGGCCCGGTGAACATCTCCGGCGGCAGGTTGCCGGGAAGTGGCGCCGAGAGGTCCCCCGAAGGTGCGGCCGGAGCGCCGCCGCTGCGCGGGACACGCGCCCGCACGGCCCTCCTTCCATCCCCCTTCGCGCCCGCGTCGGCCATTGCTGCAGATTAAGCCATTTCGAACGTGAGTCGATGACTAGAAGTTTATGGCTGGCGGACCGCCCGATAGCCGCCCGGCACCTGCCGGTACCATTCGCCGCTGCACTGGAAGTAGGAGGCCCCGCTCTCGATCAGCTTCATGCATCCGCCCGGGAGCGATTCGTAGAGCTTGCCGAGCGCATAGGGCTTGCGCGGCGGCGGCGGAGGAGGAGGCGGCTGAACCATGACCGGCACCTCGCGAATGACCTCGCGCTCGTAATAGACCTCCGGCGCTTCGAGGATCACGAAGCCTCCGTTGCCGTGGAAATGCCCGTGCATGCCAAAGCCCGGTGGCCGTGGCGGCGGCGCGGTCGGCACTCCGTTCGGCCACGGATTGGGTGAGGCGCCCGCGGCGGCTGCCGTCACGGCGGCCAGCAAGGCAGGCAGGAGGTGAAGAGTCTTCATCGTTCCGGACTCCAGGCGCGCTCTTACCAGCCCGCGATGAACGCAGCCAGTCCGGCGCACCGCGCCAGTGCCGCCCGCTGCAAATTTTTGGTTCGTTTATAGAAAAATATCTTTCCAAATAGGATTTCACCTGCTCCAAACGCACGAATGAAGCATCACGAAGGCCCGCGGCCGAAAACGGCTCCGCTGATACTCCCACGTTCGAAGAGCTGACCGCCGATCCCGAGATCGCGGCGCTGCTCGAGTTCAAACCGGTCCTGCGCAAGCGCAACGTGGAGGGGGTCTGGACGCCGAAGCTTCAGCGTGAGCTCGTCGCCCGGATCGCGGTCCACGGATCGCCTGCTCGGAGATGGGCAAGAGCCCCGACGGCGCGATGAAGCTTTACCGTTCGCCGCGAGCTTCCGGGAGGCGTGGCACTCCGCCATCGAGCTTGCGAAAAGCCCGCCTGGCACAGGACGTGGCCGGAATTCGGCATCTCTTCGACATAAGCTCGCGATTGCTGGCGCAATCGCTCCCTTATGCTCGGTGCCTCATTCTTCCCCCATTCGTAGCGCCGCAATAAACGCCTCCTGCGGGATCGACACGCTCCCATACTCCCGCATCCGCTTCTTGCCCTCTTTCTGCTTCTCGAGCAGCTTCCGCTTCCGCGTCGCATCACCGCCATAACACTTCGCGGTCACGTCCTTGCGCAGCGCGGCGATCGTCTCGCGGGCGATAATTTTGCCGCCGATCGCGGCCTGGATCGGGATCTTGAACAGGTGCCTCGGGATTAGGTCCTTCAGGCGCTCGCACATGCCGCGGCCCCTCGCCTCCGCGTTGGCGCGATGGACGATCATGCTCAGCGCATCGACCGGCTCGTTGTTGACGAGGATGCTCATCTTCACGAGGTCGCCCTCGCGGTGGCCGACCTGGTGATAGTCGAAGCTCGCATAGCCGCGGCTGATCGATTTCAGGCGGTCGTAGAAGTCGAACACCACCTCGTTGAGCGGAAGCTCGTAGCGGAGCATCGCGCGGGCGTGGCTTCCGGTGCCGACATAGGTCAGGTCCTTCTGGATGCCGCGGCGGTCCTGGCAGAGCTTGAGGAGGGTGCCGAGATATTCGTCGGGGACGTAGATGGTGGCGTCGATCCACGGCTCCTCGATCATCTCGATCCGGTTGGGGTCGGGCATGTCGGCGGGGTTGTGGAGCTCGATCGTCTGCGCGGGCTCGTTCTTCGAGTGGCTGAGGTGGATTCGGTAGACGACGCTCGGCGCGGTGGTGATGAGGTCGAGGTCGTACTCGCGGGTCAGGCGCTCCTGGATGATCTCGAGGTGGAGGAGGCCGAGGAAGCCGCAGCGGAAGCCGAAGCCTAGCGCGGCCGAGGTCTCCATCTCGAAGCTGAAGGAGGCGTCGTTGAGCCGGAGCTTGTACAAGGAGTCGCGGAGCTTCTCGAAGTCGTTGGCGTCGACCGGGAAGAGGCCGCAGAAGACGACCGGCTGGACTTCCTTGAAGCCGGGGAGCGCCTCGGGCGCGGGCTTCTTCGCATCGGTGATGGTGTCGCCCACGCGGGTCTCGGCGACTTCCTTGATCTGCGCGGTGATGAAGCCGATCTCGCCCGGGCCGAGCTCGGAGAGCTGCTCGATCTTCGGGCGGAAGCAGCCGACGCGGTCGACGAGGTGGACGGTGCCCGCAGCCATGAACTTGACCTGCGCGCCCTTCTTGAGCGTGCCGTCGATGACCCGGACGAGGATGACGACGCCGAGATAGGGGTCGTACCAGCTGTCGACGAGCATCGCCTTCAAGGGAGCGTCCGCGTCGCCCTTGGGGGGCGGGATCTTGGCGACGACGGCGTTGAGGATGTCCTCGATGCCGATGCCGGTCTTGGCGCTGGCGAGGACGGCTTCACTGGCGTCGAGGCCGATGATCTCCTCGATCTCCTGCCGTACGCCTTCCGGGTCCGCGGCGGGGAGGTCGATCTTGTTGATGACGGGCACGATCTCGTGGTCGTGCTCGATCGATTGATAGACGTTGGCCAGCGTCTGCGCTTCGACGCCCTGCGCGGCGTCGACCACTAGGAGGGCTCCTTCGCACGCGGCTAGCGACCTGCTCACCTCGTAGGCGAAGTCGACGTGCCCCGGCGTGTCCATGAGGTTGAGCTCATAGCCCTGCCACTCGAGCCGCACGGTCTGCGCCTTGATGGTGATCCCGCGCTCGCGCTCGATGTCCATGTTGTCGAGAACCTGGGAGGTCATCTCGCGCGCGGTGAGGCCGCCGGTGGCCTGGATCAGCCGGTCGGCGAGCGTGCTCTTCCCATGGTCGATGTGCGCGATGATCGAGAAGTTACGGATGCGGTCGATTTTCGTCATTTCCCGCGCCCGCTAGCAGAGGCGGTGGGGGGTCGCCAGCGGGCTACTTGTCCAACTTCCGCTCCGCAGCTTCGCCGGAGGCCAGCGCGGCCTTCATGTCGCCGGCATCGATCTTGGCCATCATTTCTTTCGCCGCATTGGCGAACTTCCGGCCGTGCGGATTGTAGGCGATGGGGACCAGTTCCCGGCGCGCCTTGGCCGCATCGCCATCTCGGACATAGGCGAGCGCCGAATCCATGCGGAGACCGAGGTCCTGCGGCGCGAGGTCCGAAGCATAGTGGAGCGCCGCGATCGCATTGGCGGTCGGCGCCACCCCTTCCTCGGCATAAGCCTTGTAGAACTCCATCAGCGGCTCGGGATCTTCCTTGTCGAGGGAATTCGCCGAGATGAAGATCTTGCGCGCCTGCGAGAACATGGCGGCCCGTTCAGGCCCCTGGACCGAGGCCGCGCGAGCAGCGACGGCCTTGCCTTTGAGAACCATGGCGTCGGTGTCGCGCGCGTTTGCGGCGAGCGCCCGGTCCGCCCCTTTCTCCGCCGCATCGGGATGCCTCGCGTCGAGCTCGGCCTCGGCCAGCGCCGTTTCGACGAGCTCGTCGCCGGGATAGCGCGCTTCCACAGCCCTCACTTTCGCGGCGAGCGCTTCCGCCTCGTTCGCCGAAACGCCGTTCTTCGACTGGATCAGCAGCGGCATGACTTCCGATCCGCCCGCGCTCAGTTCCTTCACCTGGACCGGCGCGAAGCTGACCGCGCTCGCCGGAACTTTGACGAAGTGGAGCGTCCCGCGATGCAGATAGCGCTCGAGATCGCGGTCGAGCTTCCCAATATCGCCTAACGCCTGCTTCGCCGCATCGAGCGCCGGAACGCCATTGGCCAGCGCCATCAGGTAAGCCGCGAGCTGGCCCTGCCGCGACGGCTCGAACGTCAGGTAATGGGTCAGCAGCCAGCCGCGGCCGTAGATGGACTCGAACTGCTCGCCGTTGATACGGTCGTAATCGCCCGACAGCATCGTCGCGATCGGAAGCCGGTCGCCGCCGACCAGTCCCTCATAGCGATGTATCGCAGGGAGCCCGAGGCGGACCGACTCGTCGGCTTCGAACTGGGCGGTCGACATGAACTCGGCGAACCCTTCGACCAGCCATTGCGGATAGGGAACGCGCAGGTCCTGCATCATCAGATGGTGCGCATATTCGTGGAGCAGGATGATGTTTTCGCCGACGCTCGTATTGGGCGCCGTGCGGACGATGTGCGATCCTGCCGCGAACACGGGGTGCTCGTTCGACTGTTCGCCGGGGCCCACGAAGGCGACAGAGCCCGAGACCCGGCCGTCATAGAACCCCAGCAAGGAGCCACTGTCGTCGCCGATCAGGCGCTGGACCTCATCGGACGTGTCCAGGCGGTAGACGGTGAGCCGGTTGCCCTCGCTCAGCGGCAGATCGTCCATCCCGCGAACGGACCTCACCGCGCCGTCGAACTTCTCGAGGTTCTCGGCGAATTGCTTGAGCCGCTCCGGGCTCTGGTCCGAATAGATGACGAAATGTTCGGAGCTGGCGCGATACCAGGCGGCGGTGGACGGCGCGCTCAACACCAGCGCCGCAAATGCGCAAAGATACGCACGCATCTTCAAAATCTCCCCCAAACACGGGCGTGAATCCCGGCGAGCAGGATTCACAAGAAGCTGTGCGGGGTCAACAACCGTAGCGTGTCAGCGGTCGCGATTGCGCCGACGCTTCATCGCCCCGACTTGTCTGCGGCCGCCTGCATGGCCGGCTGGCACATGATCAGGCGCATCATCCCCGCGTCCTTGTCCGTGTCAGGCGCAGCTTTCAAAGCGTTGAACTCGGCTTCGAGTGCCGCTTCGGCTGCGGCGAGAGCGGCGCCGGACTTGTCCTTTACGGCCAGCTCGTGCGCCTTGTTCGCATTGGAGGTGAAATCCTTTGCTTCCTCACCGTCGGAAAGCGTGCCTGCCAGGCGATATTGCGCATAACAGCTGGCCATCACCGGGCTTACGACGGACGGAACCGCCAGCGGATGAAGCTTGAGAGGGGCCGGCGAGGCGGCGGCGGCATAGAGCGGCGTGCAACGGCCGACTTCAGCGAGACGCGCTTCACCCTCGTCCTTGACCTTGAGACCCGCGTCCATCGCAATCGCAGCCAGCAGGTCGTGGGCGTCTTCAGTCGAAAGCTCGGCATCGTTGGCGATCGCGGCCTGGACCTCGGCGGATAGCCGGGCTGCGGCCGATCGACTGGGAGATTTCGGGTTCGTCGGCCGATTTGCGGCCAGCCATTGTCCGTAACCGGCGCAGCGCATCTCCGTTATCCGCGCCGGCGAAAGCGTCGACATGCGCATGAGCTGATCGACACCAACTCGATTCAGCGGGTCGCCCTCTTTGACGGGCTGCGCTGACAATGAAGCGCTGACGATCAAACTCAGCGCGCCAACGATCATTACCGACTTCATGAACGCCCCTGACATGTAGGCAAGGTGATCGAGGGTCTTCGGCCGCTCGTCAACGCCGAGTGCAATGACGGATGTGGTTCCAAGCCCGCGATAGTCAGCTTTCGACCCATTCCTGCCATTAGCCAGGGACAGCGACCCCGTCCTAATCCGATAGAAGTCATTAACCGTCAGCTAGTTGCGGGCCGGGATTGTTTTGATACTTCTCAATACATGGGTATCGAGGCGAGTGGTCCGCCGGTGCCTCGACGTGCGGACCGAGTTGCGCTTGTAGCCGAGGTTGGTGTCAGACGTGCGGGCGTGAAGCCCTTCCGTGTTCGGGCCTTCGATCTCTCTCCAGCGGGATGCAAAATCGAGTTCATCGAAGTGCCGTCCGTTGGCGAGCGTGTGTGGGTCAAGTTCGACGCGCTCGAAGCACTCGAGGGGACCGTTCGCTGGACCGAAGGACACGTTGGCGGAGTGCAGTTTGAGCGTTCCCTCTATGAGCCGGTTTTTCGGCGGCTGGTCGGATAGCAATGCCGCGCGAGGAAAGCCCCAATGCTCAACCGACAGAGCGGACACGGCGATTAGAAGATGCGATCCGCGAATGCCGCGAGCTTTCGGAAGAGGTGGAAAAGCTCATCGACCGTTCAAGCCACATCGGCTGCCCGTCGAACGAGCATGCGCCACCATCAGAAGCGCAGGACGACGGATAGGCCACCTTTCACCGCAGCTGACAGTTACATCGTATACTACCGGCGAGTGTCCGCTTCGGCACAGCGCGGACCCTAACTCGTTCGATCCTCGGGAACTGTCCTTTCTCTTGATTTGTTTGAGCCGTCCGTGGCTCAGGTGAGTTTGAGTGTTGGACAAAGATCGAATTAAAATCGCTCGGTTCGAGCGATTAAATGATGACCTCCAGCGGAGCCTCCGGCGTTGCCGCTACATGCTCCACGATTACGAGGTCCGGCTCACAGCCAACTTAAACGAGCGGCACACTGCCCCCAAGAAGCAAGAGAGCAAAGCGGGCTGACGACCTGGCGGTTGCTTTAGAACGGGGACCGACGTGCGCTTCCTTGCCTTCGTGAGTGACCGCCTGGTGTCGGCTTTCCACCCATTGCGGACATTAGCCGGGCGATGAGGTTGATCGTACCGGCTGGGCTGCCGGGTTTTGGTCGCACCCGAGGCTCCGGCAACTTAGGCGGGCAAAAACCCAAGAAACGTCAACTCGCCGGGGCCGGCGTTCGCTAGATTCAAGCGATGAGGACTCCTGCTTCTAATGGCGAGCCTGGCCGGCCGGCCGCACAACCGGAGCGTCGAGCAAGAGAAGTGAGGCAACGAACGCCTCGCAGTGAGCTCGGGACGATGCTGCGCAGCCGCTTCGCGCAGAATGTCCGGCAGTTCCGGCGGAAAAGAGGGATGACTCAGGACGAGCTCGCCTGCGCCGCGGGGATCGGCCGTTGCTTCGTCAACCAGATCGAGCGCGGGCGCTTCAGCGTGACGTTGGAGACGGTGGCCGTGCTCTCCGCCGCGCTCGGGATCCCGCCGAGCCAGCTGATACAATCCAGTAATCCAACCAGCGACTAACCGGCAGCGCTGCGCCTCTGCCGGGGCGGGCGGCCGAACGCCCGTTTGTGGGCGTGGCTCAAGCTGCTGCCACCCGCGAACCCGAACTCGTCGGCGTCGGTCGATATGGGGATGCCGGAGCGTTCCGCCTTTTCCATTGCGAGCTTGAGCCGGAGCTTGCGGTGGTAAGCCGCGGGCGTTTCCCCGAAGCAATGCTGAAACCCGGCGAGCAGGTGAAAGGGCGAGACCGCGACGGCCCTTGCAAGCTCATTGAGGTCAACGCTGCGCCCGGTCGTCGAATGGAGATAGCATTGCGCGAGCATGGCGCGCCTCACCATCTCGAAGCGCGTCGAAGCCTTGGCTCCGCGCGCAGCCGCCGCCTGGGAAAGGACGCGGGCGGCGAGGTTCGGCAGTTCGGCCCGGAGTGAGCCGATGATCTGCTTCGCCACCTCGGGCTTGTCGGGCCGTGGCGCCCAGAGCGTCTCCACCCCCTTGTGCAGTATCATGCCTAACGGCGTGCATTCGGCCGACATGACTAGCGGCGATCGCAACCATTCAAGATCATCCGCCGACACATGCACCAGCGTGCAGAGGCCAAGGGTGCCGCGCCGATCGGGATTTCGAACGTCGCCCGCAGCGCCATCGCGGTGCGATGCGATCATCACTTGGCCCGCCTCGACCTGATGACCGCGGCCGGCGAGGCTGTAGGATTCGCGGCCGCGCGCGACGTAGCGGACCGAAAGCGCCTCGGCGCCGGAGCTGAATTCGGACCCCTCGACGATGTTCGAAAGCACGACCACATCGCTGTCGGGACGCCTGTTCGCCTTATTCTCCAGCTTGCCGTGAATTTCCGCATAGGCGACGTCGTGACTGCCGCGTTCCACCTTCGCCCTCCCGTCCATGCGTCGGATAAATAACGAAAATAGGGGTCTAAATTCCATCCCGGAAGACGAGCGGCAGGCTCCGCTCGACGAGTCGAAGGTCGAGGCCCGAGTGAAGCCGCCGGTCAGCGGGCGATGATCTCCGATCCTTCCAGCCAGTTTCGAAGCCGATCGTGCTGGACCCGGGCATAATCCCGATCTTCCTGCCTGAGCTGGGGATCCTCCAGGAAAACATGGACGAACTCGTCGGTGTAATGCGGTTAGTGCTGCCGCTTGAGATCGTTGAGGGCGCGGTCGCAGAGGCGTTTCACCTCGGCCCAGTCGACATTGGGGGCCTGCTCGGCCTCGAGGATCGCCTGAAGCGTTGACCTCAGTTCGTTTAAGGTCATCGAGACAGGATACGCCGACTAGCGCCGGCTGGCAGTCCTGCCAGCTGTCGAGCGCTTTACCGAGGGCGCTCTGCAGGGGGGCGCGCCAAGGGGCGTAGTTACGCCAATAGTCGACGCCGTCGCGGTTGAGGCTGGCGCACCTGCTCCGCGCTTGGGGTGTGGACCGCGCGCTTGTTGGCGTGGAAGTCGAGGCAGGCGGGGTCGAACGGAAGGCCGACATAGTCGAGCATCCGGCGCACCTCGGCTTCCGGATCCTCGATCAGATTCTCATTGAGGCATGGAGGATGGCGCCGGGCTGGACCGCGTCGAAATGGCGCATC
>Ga0105248_10005059_pt1 | contig 14558 bp, 10 predicted proteins | sample KBSS34metaG_FD_81524 | JGI IMG/M metagenome (GOLD analysis project Ga0105248, IMG submission 81524) | Switchgrass rhizosphere microbial communities from Kellogg Biological Station, Michigan, USA - KBS S3-4 metaG | ecosystem: Host-associated > Plants > Roots > Rhizosphere > Soil | place...
CGAACGCAGTAGGTGATGCCCCGACGCAAGCGGAAATCAACCAGTCCGCCGGAAGCTGTTCCAACATTCAGCGCATGAACTTCCAGTGGTTCACGACGATGGCCTAGAGGATCGCCGCTAACACTGTCGGTTCAGATTCAAAGCCCGCCGCTCGCGCCACTTGAATTGCGTGTTCGAGCTGTCTTTCCGCGAGGTCAGCCGCGTTGTTGAGGCTCTTCGTGCTCTGAGCATCGTCGCCCATGACAGTCTCCAAAGACCCTCGAGCCGAAAGATGGGGCACAGCTTGCGCCCTGTGCCATGCACGCGCAGGGCGGCGGATAACGGATGAGAGAGTAAGGCTTTCGGGTCCGGAGTTGCGGGAGCCCCGTCGGCGAATCACGGGGACTGGCAGATCCGTCTAACTCGGAAGTCGCTCTTTAGCCACTCGAATGGACGACCACTTTGAACCGTGGGCCACACGGCTAAACCGCAGGGGAGAAGTGAACCCCGCCAACGCCCGTCGGTGAGGGCGACTTAAAACTGCTGGACGTAGACCTCCCGCTGTCCTTCGTCATAGAGATGACGCGCGTGGAACGGCAGCTCGTCGACGATCTTCTTGAGGGCTTCGAGCCTGCTCTGCAAGAGGGCCCCTACGCTTCTCGCAGGAACGTAGCTGTCCTCAGATGCTCCGACGTCTTTCAGGAATTGGCGGTATTCCGGTGAACCGGCAACTTTCTCCAGCGAGTCACTCAGGACCTTGACCCTGGCAGGATCGGTACCCGCTCGCACGACAATGGCCCGGAACTGATCGAAGCCCTGACCGAATCCAAGTTCTTGAGACGAAGGCACTTCAGGCAGTGACGGCAGACGGGCGGCGTTGAAGGACAGAACAGGCCTCAGTTGCTGCCCCGTTATCAGGCGTGCGACATCCCCGGGCTGCTCGTACAACGCATCGGCCTTGCCTTCAAAGGGCGCACGGTAGCGCTCCTCCGGATTGGCCAGCGGGACCGGAACCAGCTTGATGCCCTTGGCTTCCAACTGCTGAAGCGTCAAGTAGTCTGGACTGCCGAGTCCGGTGATGGCCACACGCAAGGTACCCGGATGCAACCTCGCTTCTTTCTCGAACTCTCCCCAGTTCTTGAACCGGCTGTTGCTCGGCAGCAAGAGCGCTGATGGTTGCTTCATCATGATCCCAAGAGGGATCACGTCGCCGAGCTTCCATCCGGGATTGGCATAGGCCTGAAGGGTGAACGTGTCTGCCGTGAGCACCCCCAAGGTGCGACCGTCGGCTGGCGCTGCGATCAGCTTGCCGATGCCTTGCCTTCCGGTGGCTCCGGGGACGTTGCTCACTTGGACCGGTTCACCCAGGACCCCCGCGAGCATCTTTGCAGTGGCGCGACCCAGGGTGTCGGCGCCGCCACCCGGGCCGAACGGCACGACCAGTTCCAGTGCAACCGTTTCGGTCTTTTGAGCGGAGGTGCTCGCTGGCAACGCAAATGCAAGCGCAACTAGCAAGGAAGAGGCGGCTCGGGCAATCCTTCCCGCAGGCAACGTCAGACCCATCGTGACTCCCCTTTCGCGTGAGGGTGAACCCACTCTCACGCCAATGCGGTGGCGTCCAGTTCAGATGTCCTGTGAATCCCGGACCACCGCCCTTGGCCCATTTGTAGCTGGCCCAACGCCGGGAAACATCATCAAATCGAATGGCTCCTCACGTCTTCCGCGCATCGATTCGAGTAGCCACCGTATCCCTACTTGGCCAGCGGCGACCAGTGTCAGACCTGACAGGTGTCAACGGGCGTCACTGTCTTATCCTTCGAAGGTTTGCCTGGTTGTTGGCGATGAGCCCAGGCGTAGCTTCAGGCTGCGGCGACCTCCATTTCGGTGACGAAGGACACCGCTTCGGGATCTGATCACCTGCGCCGAGTGGGTCAACGGGGCCACGGCCGGCACCCCTAGACTGCTGGCAGGCGTGCGAGGTCGGCTTCACTGCGGAAGCTCGAGGTGGGCTCGTGGCGGGCCGTGATCGTCGATCCTGCATCGAGTTTTTCATAGGACCGCCCGTTGGCCGAGCGGTCGCCCGGTTAAACCTCTGTTTGCTCTGCAATCTCGAGCGCGTCGTCGACCTCGATGCCGAGATAGCGGACTGTGCTCTCCAGCTTGGTGTGACCCAGCAAGAGCTGCACGGCTCGCAGGTCGAGCCCCAGCTCGCCGATCCATCCCTCCAAGATCCGCGCGTATTGACGTTTGCCGAGGTGCGGTGAGTCGTGGATGCGGCTCGGGAAGAGGAAATCACCTGACCCGAGCCCGGCCTGCTTGATCCAGGCCTTCAGCGTGTCCCGGGTGGGCTGCGTAATCTCGAACTAGACCGGCTGCTGCGTCTTTTGCTGCAGGACGATCGCTCAGGCGGCGACCTGGTCGCCGTGGCAGATATCGCGGACCTTGAGCTTGACGAGGTCACAGCCGCGCAGCTTGCTGTCGATGCCGAGGTTGAACAGGGCGAGCTCTCGGACGCGGCTCGCCATCTGCAGGCGAACTCGCAGCGCCCAGATGTCCTTCTGCTTGAGCGGAACCTTCTGGCCGACGATCTTGCCCTTGTTCCATGGCTCGCGACGCGAAGTTTGTAGGGTGTGCTCCATGACGGACTCCCGTCAGTTAAGGGCGCACCAACTTACCCCGTTCTTCAGCGTCCGCTCCGCGGCTTCTGGTCTTCTCAAATGACCCTCGCTCCCCGACCCTGGGCAGACATCCGTGAGAACGCGTGAACCAGCCCGAAAGCGGCCGCTCCCCTAGCCGAGCATGAGTCGCGGCAGGCAGCAAGGCAAAGCCCGTTGGAGGATGTCTCCTTGACGGAGAAGTGGAGGGTCGGGTGCGTCGGCTCAGACCGGTGAAAAGCCAGGCCCGTAGCGGTCGAGCTTCATCGTTCGCATCAGCTCAGTGAAGCGAGGCTCGCGCCGCAAGCCTACCCAGCGAGGGTCGTCCTTGAGGGCAACGAGCTGCGGATCGCGTGCGACATAGGCGGCTTCGAGCGCATCGAGGGCGCGCGCGTTCTCCCCAAGTGCGGCGTGCAGCACCGCGATTGAAAACATGGGCACGTAGCGGAGGCGGGCCTGCTGGCGCAGATCTTCGAGGATCATGCGCGCCTCGTCATGCCTGCCCAGACGTGCAAGATGCATCCCGAGCAGCGCTCGCGGCCGACTGTTCGGATGGGTCTGCTCGGCGGCGCGCCGCAGCGCAGCGATGGCCGGTTCTGGGCGGCCTCCGGCGAGGTCGATCACGGCTTGCGTGCGATGCACCATGAAAAAGTCGGGCGCGATATCGAAGGCGCGCTGCAGGCGGGCGCGTGCCTCCTCGCGCCGGCCGAGGGCGTGCAGGTAGGCCGCCTCGATCGCGTTGAAGAACGCCGACATCGGATCGAGTTCACGCGCCCGGCGCAGGTGACCGTACCCCTCGTCAGGGCGGTCCTGCGTGAGAAGCAGCTGGCCCAGGCCGAAATGCGCCTGGGCGAAGTTCGGGTTGAATTTCAACGCGCGCCGGAACTCGCGCTCGGCGCCGGGCCAATCGAACTCGAAGTAGTAGAGGCTGTAGGCGTGCTCCGAAAGCGCCGCGCTCAGGTTCGGCGCGAGCGCCAGCGCCCGCCGCATTGCGTTCAGCGCCGGCTCGCGCACGCTGTCGGGTGCAGCATCGGCCGCAAGCATCGTCTCGCGCAGCGCCGCGGACAGCCCCACGTGCGCGAGCGCGTACGAAGGATCGAGCGCGATTGCCTGGCGACAGAGCGCGATGCTTTTGCGCAGGCCGTCGGGACGGCGCGGCTGCAGGTGCAGCGAAGCGGCCAGATAAAGATGGTAGGCCTCGGTGTTGCGCGTGCCGCCGAGCTCGGCGCCCGGCGTGCCCGCGCCGACGCTTGCGCCGGCCTGCAGCTTGTCGCTCAGCGCCTGCAGGACGCGCGTGGAGATGGCGTCCTGCACGTCGAAGACGCTTGTGAACTTCTCGTCGAAGCTGCCGCTCCACGCGGCCGTGCCGTCACTGGCGCGCAGCAGGCGCGCATTGACGCGCAGCTGATCGCCGCGCCGCTGCAGCGAGCCGTCGACGATCCACGCGACGTCGAGGTCCTGCGCGGCGCGCACCGGGTCCTGCTCGCCGCCGGCGTAGCGCTGCACCGATCCCACGGACCGCACGACGAGTCCGGGAACCGTCGACAAGCGCGTGATCAGACTGTCGGCCATGCCGACTTCGAGAAGCTCGTCGCGGCTCTCGGCGGCGAGCGGTTTGAACGGCAGCACGGCCAACGTGGCGGCCGCACCGGTGCCGGCATCTCTGGAATTGCCGCCTTGCATGCGCCACGATGCCCAGCCAGCCACTCCGGCGAGTCCGACCGCGAGCGACGCCAAGGACAGGTGCAGCATCCGGCGACGGCCCGGCACGCGACCGGGCGGTGGGGCGGTATCGGGGGCGAGTGCGGGTGCCGTCAGAGCGGACGACACCGGCGCGACCGCGACCGGCGGACCGAGCGACGCCGACCCTGCGACGGCCGCGAGCGGCTCCGCCCCAACGGGCGGATCGACCGTGACGGGCGCGACGAACCGGAAACCCCGTCGCGCCACGGTCTGGATGTAACGACGCCCCGGGCCTTCGCCGCCGACCGGCTCGTCCTCGAGCGCCCGCCGCAAGCTCGAGACGGCCTGGCTGAGGTTGTTCTCCTCGACAACGAGCCCGGGCCAGAGGGCGCGCATCAGGGTGTCCTTGTCGAGCAGCAGGCCGGCGTTCTCGACGAACAGTAGCAGCGCGCTGAACTGACGCGGCGTCAGGTCGACCGCGCTGCCGTCCCTGCGCAGCACGCGCTGCTGCGACCGCTCCAGGACGAAGTCGCCGAAAGCGTAGCGCTCTGGCGCGGGCGAGACGCTGTTCAAGGTTCTTTCAGGGATCTTTCAGAAGCGCCTAACGACGCACGGCAGGCCCAGCGGCATTGTGGACTGCCGGTTCGCAGCCGCGACCGATGACGCCCCTAGGAGTAACGAGATGACCCATCGCCGCCCTCTTCGCCTGTTCCACGCCGCGCTCTTCATGGCCGGCGCCATCGTCGCCTGTGGCGGCGGCAGCGACGACGAAACCGCGTCCCTCGACGCCGACGGTTGCAGCATAAACGTTGCGCCGCCGGCCGGCGAGAGTGCGTTCTGCCGTGGCAAGGCGAACTTCAGCGACCGCACGCTCGCCGGCCTGGGCGCCAATGGCCGGTCGTGCGCCGACTGCCATGTCGCGACCGAGAGCTTTCAGCTCACCCCGGCGACGGCCCAGGCCCGGTTCACCAGGATGATGGCGACGAGCGTTCGCGACCCGCTGTTCCACGCCATCGATGCCGACGACTTTCGCGTCAACGGCGTCGCCGCCAATGACTTCACCAACCTCACCCAGAACGCCCTCGTCCGCGTCTCGATCGAGTTGCCGGCCAACATCAAGCTGCTCGACTGCGGTGCGACCGTGCCATGCCCCGCCTCGGCCCGTCCAACAAGCGAGACCGTCGCCGACGTCTGGCGCGCGGTACCTTCCATCCTCGATGTCCGAATCACCGGACCTGACGGTCTCGGTCCCGTGTCGCCTCGCGGCCCCAACCCGAGCGGCGGCTACCAGCTCGACGGCCGCATCGACACCTTGCAGAGCCAGGCGCTGGCTGCGCTGCGCAGCCACGCGGCGGCGGCGATCGATCCTCCCGCTGGCGTCCTCGACGATCTCGCCGCTTTCCAGAACGCGATGTTCTCGTCACCCGCGGTGAAGCTGCTCGCCGACAGGATCGCGAGTGGGGCAACCACGCTGCCCGACCCCGACCCGGCGCTCGACCCGCTGGAAGCGGCGGGCAAGCTGGTCTTCGAGCGCGCCTGCGGCCAATGCCATGGCAACCAAGCCGGCCGACCCAGCACCAGCGTGCCGCTCCTGCAAAGCACGCAAGGCACGCCGACCGGTATCGTCCGCTATCACGACATCCTCACGGCGTGCCCGCGACCGGTCGACACGGTCAGCCCGCCGCGCTTCTCGTTCACGCCGTGCAGCGCGAGTCAGATGAAGAACGTGCGCACCTACGAGATCACCAATAGCGGCGTCGCTCCGAGCGGCACGCCGTGCGGCGCGGGCGGGGCGCAGCCTCCGTGCGTGACCCGGCTGACGACCTCCGATCCGGGTCGGCTGCTCCTCACCGGCTTCCCTCAGCCGGGTGGCCCGGGCGACATCCAGCACATGGACATCCCGAGCCTGCGCGGCGTGAGCAAGACGGCGCCGTACTTCTCGAACAATACGGCGGCCACCCTCGAGGACATGCTCGATCACTACACTCAGTTCTTCAAGCGCGTGCAGATCCAGGCGCCGGGGGCGCCACTGTTGACGACGAAGCCGGGCGTCACGCCGCCGGTGATCGATCGGCCCTTCACCCAAAGCGAGGTGCCTGCGCTGCTGGCGTACTTGCGAAAGATCTGAGTGGCGGCGCGCGGAAGCCAAGACCGACAGTGGCAGGCAGGCCATGGCGTCCCGCTAAAGGCTTGTCGCCCGCTGATCAATTGGGTGCAGTACTCGACGTTGCCCCTCAGGTGATCGGAAGGGCGCGGAACCAGCCCGTAAACGCCAGCCATGGGCCTGTGTTCGGAATGACAAAAAATCCCAGGAGCACGAGCGACGCTCCGATGGAGAACCAGGCAAACGGGACCCGGCCGCTCGTTGTAGCTGGCGCCGACCTCGCTAGAAGCGCCAGGACAGCGACGATGAGTACAAACGAGGGAACTTGGTAAAGGTACTCCGCGGGGAGCGGCGGAATGTAGAAGTACAGCAATCGGGCGAGAACCGGATCCAGCAACGGTAGGAGCGTAGCCGCCATGAATCTGGCGTGGAGAGCAGGCGACGCCCTGAAACGCACTGCCATCGCAAGTGCAGCAGCGAAGAGCACGGCCATGATCAGGGGCAAGTAGACGAAACGCCCCTCGCGCGCGAATTGCTCCGGTCCCATATTCACGAGGCTCCGGTGTGCCAGGAGCACGCCTGACAAGGCGAAGACGCCGCCCAAAGCCACTCCCACGCGGCCGAGCAAGCGATGCTGCGCGTGCATTGCTGCCTTGATGAGGAGCGGCTGCACCGTTAGTAGCAGCAACCAGATGACGCCCAAGACGGCGTGCATGTGCACGTACGCGTGAGCTGCTTGCGGTCTGGACAGATACGGGGGCCAGAAACCGATGCCGGAGAGCGCCAGCAAGAGCAGAGCGGAGAGGGAAACGCGGGACGGCAAGGAGTGTCTTTACGCTGCCTACGTTGATCGACAACAAGCCGCTGGCCGTGAGCTTCCTCAACAGCAGACAGCTTGGTACATGGACGCTATCCGATCAGCGCAGCATATTCTGTCCCCGCGTAACGTGAAAGCGGACGGAGCGCGTCGACCCCGACGCTCCGTGAAAAGCGGACAAGGTTTAAGCGGCGCTACCAGATGGCGCTAAGCGGTCATTTGCGAGCGACCGCTTGTGGCCGTCCAGCGACGCCTGCGAGCGACCGCTCTGAGGCGCCACGGCAGCCGACGGCTGCTTCGCGCAGCCTTGCAGAAGACGCTCACCGCCGCGCCGGCTGAGGCGGCGAGCGCCGGGCGGGAGAGCAGGCCCGCTTCAGGTCGAGAGCGTCGCTCCGCCGTGCTCGCCAAGGGGACGTTCAGTGGTTTGCGGAGTCGAACGTCGACTTGCAGGGGGAGTAATCATTCGCCAAGGAAGCTGGTCAACGGCAACTTTCAACACCGGCCGACGTTCAACGACCAAAGGCCTGCTGGAAGACTCGTAGTCTTGAGGCGACGTTCGGCAAGCCGGGCGTGCCTCTCTGAGCTGCGCCCGTTGGGCGTACACGAGCGTCAGCTGCTCGACGTCAACGCCAAAGACAGGTTTCAAGCACGGCAAACGAAGGCGAGAACGCGCTGTCGACCTTGAGCTGACTTCCGCCGAGCCAGTTCCGACGCCCCAGAGCGGACGGCCAGCGAGCTCAGGGCGCGACCGGTCGGCACCTTCTCGCCAGCAGAACGGCGGATCAGCGTCTGCAGCTCCGGACACCCCGGATGAAGCAGTGGCGTGCGACGCCAGCCCCGACCCGCTGCCTGCGCGCCAAGTCACTCAGGTTGAATGCCCGCGTCCTTAATCGCCCTCGTCCAGCGACCGACTTCGCTCTCGAAGAACTTGCGGTGCTCGGCCGGAGCCAGTCGCCCATCAGAGACCACGGTGATGCCGAGCGCCTCCTGCCGCTTGATCAGCTCCGGGTCTTTGAGCGCGCTGCGCAACGCGGCGTTGATCTTCTCCAGGACTGCGGGCGGCGTGCCGCGAGGCGCATATAGACCGTGCCAGACCGAGAAGTCGAAGCCGGCCAGGCCGCTTTCGGCAAGCGTGGGCAGCGACGCCAGTGCAGGCACGGTCGTCATCCGCTGGGCGCTGGTCACCCCGAACGCCTTGACCTTCTTCGCCTCGATTTGCGGCGTGCTGTTGGTCGCCTGCTCGCACATCAGGTCGACTTGACCGCCAAGCAGGTCGTTCATCGCCGGACCCGTGCCCTTGTACGGCACGAAGACCATATCGCTCTTCAGCGCGTTTTGCAGCAAGAGACTGCACAGGTGCGACGCCGAGCCGACGCCGGCATTGGCGAGATTGATCTTGCCGCCGTTGGCGCCGATGTACTTGCGCAGCTCGCCGAAGTTCGTCGCCGGCAGCGCCTGCTTGCCGATCAGCGTCGACGGAGCCTCGTTGATGAGGCCGAGAAACTCGAGCTGCTCGTTCTTGTAGGCCAGGTTCTTGTACAAGGCGGGCGCGGTGGCCAGGCCGATGTGGTGGACCAGCAGCGTGTAGCCGTCCGCCGGCGCTCGCAGCACGCGCGCGGTGCCCAGGGTGCCGCCAGCGCCTGCCGTGTTGTCCACGATGACCGTCTGCCCCAGCGGCTTGCGCAGGGCCTCGGCGAGGTCGCGCGCGATCTTGTCAGTCGGTCCCCCGGCGGAGAAAGGGACGACGAGCGTGATCGGCTTGTCAGGAAAGGCCGCCAGCGAGAGGGCGGGCGCGGCGAGCCCTGCGGCCAGCAACACGCGGGCGGCGCGCGACAGCGCGCAAATGAGGAATGACATGGTGGTTGGTGTCCGTAGTGACAGTTGGCTTAAGCTGAGAGGGCCTGCATCTCGCGGTAGAGATCGGCCTTGCCCTCGAAGCCGATGCCGGGGAGGTCGGGCAGCGTGACGAAGCTGTTGTCGACCTTCACGCCATCGGGGAAGCCGCCGAATGGCTGGAACAGGTCCGGGTAGCTCTCGTTGCCGCCGAGGCCGAGGCCGGCGGCGATGTTGAGCGACATCTGGTGACCGCCGTGCGGGATGCAGCGGCTCGCCGACCAGCCGTGCTCCTTCAGCATTTCGAGCGTGCGTAGGTACTCGACCAGGCCGTAGCTGAGCGCGCAGTCGAACTGGAGCCAGTCGCGGTCGGGCCGCATCCCGCCATAGCGGATGAGGTTGCGCGCGTCCTGCATCGAGAACAGGTCTTCGCCGGTCGCCATCGGATTCTTGTAGTAGTTGCGCAGGGTTGCCTGCAGCTCGAAGTCGAGCGGGTCGCCCGGCTCTTCGTACCAGAACAGGTCGTACTGCGAGAGCGCCTTGGCGTAGGCGATGGCGGTGTCGAGATCGAAGCGGCCGTTGGCGTCGACGCAGAGCTTCTGGCCATCCTGCAGGACGCTCAGGATCGAGTCGATGCGGCGCAAGTCTTCGTCCAGCGAGGCGCCGCCGATCTTCTTCTTGACGACGGTGTAGCCGCGGTCGATGTAGCTCTTCATCTCGTCCTTGAGCTTGCCGTGGTCCTGGCCTGGGTAGTAGTAGCCGCCGGCGGCATAGACGAAGATCTTCCTGTTCGGCTTGCCGTCGCCGTAGCGATCGGCGAGCAGCTGGAACAGCGGCTTGCCTTCGATCTTGGCAACAGCGTCCCACACCGCCATGTCGATGGTGCCGATCGCGACCGAGCGCTCGCCGTGCCCGCCGGGCTTCTCGTTCGTGAACATCGTCGCCCAGATCTTGTGCGGATCCAGGTTCTTGCCGCTCCCATCGATCAGCGACTCGGGCTGCGCTTCGATGAGGCGCGGGATGAAGCGCTCGCGCATCAGCTTGCCCTGGCCGTAGCGGCCGTTGGAGTTGAAGCCGTAGCCCACCACCGGCTTGCCATCGCGGATCACGTCGGTGACGACGGCGACCAGGCTCAACGTCATCTTGCTGAAGTCGATGTAGGCGTTGCGGATGGGCGAGCTGATGGGGATGGTCTTTTCGCGGATTTCTACGATCTTCATGTTGGTTCGCTTGACTGAAGGCTTGGGCGGAAGAAGCAGTGTGCGGGGCACTGACTCTTGCCGGTATGTCAGGGCAGCTTGACGAGCTGACCGTTGGCGGCGCGCTGATACTTCGAGAACATCTCGTCCCAGATCTTTAGGGCCTGACCCTCGTGCCAGAAGTGCGGCTGGTACTCGGTGACTTGCCAGCGGTACTCGGCGACGCCGCTGGTCCAGATCTGCGTGACCTTGCGGCCGTCGAGCTGGAGCGTCGGCAGACCGGTGTTCTTGTTCACCGTCTCGCGCCAGAACACCTGAGCCGCTGCCTCGCCCGCCGTGCCGCCCGGGAAATCCGACGGAACCTCGTCCTGGCCGCGGCAAAGCCACGCCGGCATCGGCACGTCGGTTCGCACGATGGCGGTGTTGGCGTAGTTTGCGGGACTGAGGTGCCCCGAGTAGCAGGGCGCGATCGCCGCAAACAGCAGCGGGTACTGGACCGCCATGCGGTTCGTCATCAGAGATCCCATTGACGCGCCATTCATGTAGATGCGCGTCGGATCCACCGCGTACTGCGCTTTGAGCTCAGCGATCAGGGAGAGCATGAAGGCGACATCCGGATTGTCGTTTCCGATGCTTCCGCTCCAGGTGGCCCCGGTCCCTTGCGGGTAGACGACGATGAAGCCCTTCTGCTCGGCCACCAGGTGCCATTGCGACGTGATGGCCTGCCAGCGCGCGGAACCGTTGCGCCCGTGGAGGCTGAGCACGAGCGGAAGCTTCGCCCCGGATGCCGTCAGTGCGGCGTAGTTCGACGGCAGGTACGTCAGCCAACGGCGGGGAGATCCTGCGACGAATTCCTTAGACGACTCGACCAGTTTCATGTCGGCGATCGACAGATTCGGCACCACGGTGCCGTTCTTGCGGTTGTCGTCGAAGAAGCGCACCGTCTTCGCGAACATTCCGTCCCAGATTTCCTCGGACAGGGCTTTGCCCGCATACCCACTCAGGTTCATCGTCGACACCTTGACGCGCTGCGCTGGCTGGTCCGGAGACGAGAACACCTGCGAGGTGAAGCTGGTCTCGGATTGCGCTGCCGCCGGCGTGTACACAGCGTTCTGTTTGTTCCAGTAGGCGACCTGCTGAGCCTCGGTGGGATCGACGTCCGTCGGTGAACGCTTGATGATCCAAGCCGCGACGGTGGTGGTCGGTAGCTGTGTCGCTGGAAGGGCGAACACTTCGGCTTCCGCCGTCCCGCCCACGCCGGCGACCCCGCCGAGGAATTGCGGTGCCTGCATCGCCATCGCCTGCGCCATTCGTGCGCCTTGGCCGATGCCGGTGTAGTAGACCATGGCGTTGGTGGCCAACGCATACTTGGCCTTGATGGCTGGCAGCATGGCCTTGAGGAAGGCGACCTCGTCCGCAGCCGTGGCAGCCGACTTGCTGTTCCAGTTGCCCGAGAGTGCCGAAGGGAACACGGCGACGAAGCCCTTCTCGGCACCCACTTCGTGCCAGCAGGTGCTCGCTGCACCGTCCTGACCGCTCTGGCCTGCGTCATGGAAGTTGACGAGGACAGTGATGCCGCGCGCATCGTTCTCGCGAAGTGCGGCGTAGTTCACCGGCGCGCTGTCGTAGTACTCGCGATCGACGCCAGCCACCTTCAGCGTGGTCTTCGTCAGCTGGGCCGCGCTGGTGGAGCAGGTGATCGCCGCGGGTGCGACGGGTGCGGCGACGACAGGATCGTCGTCGCCGCCGCCGCAGCCGATGAGGATTGCCGCGGCCGCACCCGCAACGAAATGGTGTCTTGATTGCATGTCCGTCTCCTGATCTACTGCTCTTATGCCGGTCGGCTCCGACCGGCACGGCCACCGTCTTGGCGGCCGTGAGATCGTGCTGATTTGGTCCGGATCTTCGTCAGTCATCGCTCATGAGGCCAATGCCGTTTTCTTACTCTTTGATGCTTAGGAAGCATCGCCCTACACCTGCATGAACCTATCCTGGCTCGATGACTTCCTGGCGCTCGTGGCTACCGGGAATTTCTCGCGGGCGGCGGAAGAGCGGCACATGACCCAGCCCGCATTCAGCCGCCGCATCCGGTCCCTGGAGGAGTGGCTCGGTACTGACCTGTTTGACCGGAGCAGCCAGCCGGCAAAGCTCACAGCGGCCGGAGAGTGGTTCCGAGACACAGCGCATGAGCTGATGGCACGCGTCGCTCGAGTGCCTAGCGAAGCAAGAGCTGTGGCCGAAGCGCAGTCATCGACGCTCCGCTTTGCAGCGACTCATGCCTTGTCGTTCTCGTTCTTCCCGGGCTGGCTGCGAAGCCTGGAAAGCCGCACTTCCGTCGGCCCCGTCTCTTTGATGTCGGATGTATTCGCTCGGTGTGAGGCCATGCTGCTCGCAGGCCAAGTGCAGTTCGTCGTGAGTCACGCCCACCCTCAGTCTCCGAGCGAGCTCTTCGCTCGTGACTTCCCGTCCGTCTCGGTCGGCACGGATAGCTTGGTCGCCGTGTCAGCACCAGATGCTTCCGGCGGCCCGGTTCATGAAGTCAAGCGGGCGACCCAGAGGTCACCACTGCAGATGCTGAGCTACAGCGAGGAGTCGGGCATTGGTCGAATCTTGCGTGATGTACGCGGCGCCGCACTCGAGCGCTGTCCGACCAGGAGCGTCTTCAAGGCACATCTTGCGTCGGTCTTGCGGACGATGGCTCTCGACAAAAGAGGCATGGCATGGCTTCCTCGGACCCTGGTTGCCGAGGACCTCGCCCGGGGTCTATTGGTCGAGGCTGCTCCTCAGGAATGGCGCATCCAGATGGACATCCGGCTCTACCGTGATCTGGCGGCATTGGGCCCAGCGGCCGACGGCTTTTGGGCGGCGGTCCTGGCGGCCTCCGTTAATCGACCGGTTTATGAGCAGCCGAGAAGCGGTCTGTCGCGACCGTCCGCTTCTGGCCGAGATTGTGTGAAAACGCGCTCCGCGTCGCGTCCGACGAAATGTCGAACCTCTAGATCGCGTCAGGAGCGATTTTTTCGCCCTCGCCAAGGTTCAAACGACCCGTGAAATTGCTCTGTGGCAGAGTTTTCACACGCCCTCGGCCGGGTCCGGGTGCACGCGAACGTCGGCTACAGGCGAGCCAAAGCGACCGGCAGGTTGCTTGGCGAGCAGAGGGGGCGCGAGAGAACCCGCAGTCGACCCGTTGCGGAATCGTGTCCTGGACGGCTGGGGCAGCTTCAAGCAGCCGTTCGTCTAACGGGCGGGTTCAGCGGGATGCCGTTCGCGTCCACGGCGGCGGCACGTCAGCCGCACAACACGTTCCTGCCTCACTGCACGCGAACCAACTGACTCCCCGGATGAAACGCCCTCCAGGAGAACCAATATTCGTCCGATAGCGCCAGCATTTGAAGATCCGAGTTGATTGGTCCGCCTTTGAACTTGCCGCGAACGTCCCAGACCGTCCCGCTGGCAGCATCGCTAAGAGTGCCGTCCGCCTTGTTCAAGGCAAGTTCGATGGGCTTGCCGGCAACAGTGCCCTTGAATCCATTCACGCTATCGCCCACCGCCACAAGAAAAGCGTTCAACGCCTTGTTCCACACGACGCCCCCCTCCATCAGATCGCGCTTGACATACACCACTTGCGGCTTGGCAATGGGGTCGATTACGCCGACGACGCGAGTCCTGGCGGGAAAGGACTTGTCGCGCAGCCTCGAGGGCAGCCCGGGGGTGGCCTCACTCGCCACGATCTTCCTCCAGACACCCGGGATGGGCAGCTCGAATTCGCGAAAGTCACGCTGCTCGACGCGGCACACCTGAGGCAGAGGGTCGAGACGCTTCACCACGGCCCACGGCAGGATCTGGAACGGAATCATCGCGAGCGCGTGCGGATGCAGTCGCCCGATGATCGAGTTGAACGTAGCCTGCTGGAAAAAGGTCTTGGTACGCCGGTCGGCCACGATCATGTTCGCGTCCTTGAACGAGCCGACGAACAGGGGCCCGATACCGGTGACGTCGAACGGAATGACACTGCGGCACATAGCGCAATACGTCAACGCGATCGTACGGTTCCCCAAGCGGTCGTTGATGATGTGATGGTGGATCACGTAGTCCAGTGGATAGGCCTTTGTGACCCCACCTTGCTCGATGACGGCGAGCTGCGCGTCATCCTTGAGCGGGAGGCTCAAGGGATCGTCCGCCATCGGCGGGAAGTCAACGGCAGGGAAGGCGGTCTCCTGATGCATCCGATAGCTCAACACGATCGCCAGGGCCATCAGGGCCAATGGCGTCAGCGCCGACCACGGGAC
>Ga0105248_10005063_pt1 | contig 14555 bp, 13 predicted proteins | sample KBSS34metaG_FD_81524 | JGI IMG/M metagenome (GOLD analysis project Ga0105248, IMG submission 81524) | Switchgrass rhizosphere microbial communities from Kellogg Biological Station, Michigan, USA - KBS S3-4 metaG | ecosystem: Host-associated > Plants > Roots > Rhizosphere > Soil | place...
CGCACAGGCCCGGTCGAGCTTCCACAAAAGTGGAGCGTCGGCGCGCTGGATCTCTGCCGCGCGGACAACAACGGACCGCGCGCGCTGGGGCAGCTCATTTCAGTCAACGGGCGCGTTACGGATGAAGACGGCTCACCGGTGAGCGGAGTGGTGATGGAACTCTGGCAGGCTAACGCGGCTGGGAAATACATTCACGAGATGGACGATCACGTCGCGCCGACTGACCCTAATTTCACCGGACAGGGCCGGCTGGTCACCGATGAGGACGGCAGCTATCAGGTATTCACCATCAAGCCTGGCGCGTATCCGGTGCTGTATTCGGGATGGTGGTGGCGTCCGCCGCACATTCACTTTTCAATTGTGGGCTCAAGTTGGATGAATCGCTTCGTCACACAGATCTTTTTTCCGGGCGAGCCGTTGAACGAGAAGGATCTCCTGCTGAACGCGGTACCCGATAAAGATGTTCGTGAGCGTCTCATCTTTGAATACACAGATGCCGTGATGGGCGATTTCAGCTACATCGGCTACCGCCGCGATTTCGTGCTGCGCGGACACCGGCGGACTCCGGAGATGGCATGAGGCAGGTGGTGTCGCCGGGCTCGACCACGGGTCCTTATTTCCCGCGCGAGTTTTCCGACGGCAGTGAAGACCTCACGCGCCGCGACGGCCACACGGCGCGTGGGCAGCATCTTGTGCTCACGGGGCGAGTGCTGGAACTCGGCGCGAAGCCCACTTGGAATATGGTGCTCGAAATCTGGCAGCCTGACGCGAATGGAATCTTTCGGCATCCACTGGACCCGCGCGCCGCTGAGGCCGATCCGGGGTTCTGGAACTGGGGGCGCGCGCGCACTGCAAAAGACGGTTGGTATCGCTTCAAGACTGTTTTGCCCGGCGTTTACGACGGGCGCTGTCCGCATATTAACTGCGCGGTGCTCGGGATCGGGCTCACGCGGCGTCTGCTCACCACCATTTTCTTTTCCGATATGCCCGACGCCGTCAGCGATCCGGTGCTGGACTGCGTCTCCGACCCGGCTCGCCGTGGACGGCTGTTTGCGAAGCGCGATCCTTCGCTCGATGCCGAGGGCATCCCCGCCTATCGTTTCGATATCATCCTGCGGGGCGAAGAGGAAACACCTTTCTTCGTGGATTAAATCGGCAACGCCCTGGTTGTGATAAGATCCACAGTTTGCGATTCCGTTATAAGGGAGCGTAGATCCGGTGAAAGTTTACGAAACGAGCGATATCCGGAACGTTGCATTGATCGGCCACGGGCATTCCGGAAAGACATCTTTAGTAGCGGGCTTGTTATATAGCATGGGCGCCACCAGCCGCCTGACGCGCGTGGATGAAGGCGCAACGCCCACCGATTTCGACGATGAGGAAATCGCGCGCAAGATTACGATTTCGACGGCGGTGGCGGCGGGCGATTGGAACCGGAAAAAACTCAACCTGCTGGACACGCCCGGCTTCAACATCTTTATCAATGACACCAAGGCTTCGCTGGCGGCGGCTGATTCGGCCCTGATCCTGGTGGATGGCGTGGCAGGCGTCGAGGTACAGACTGAAAAGGTCTGGTCCTTCTGCGAAGATTTTCAGCTCCCGCGCGCCATCGTTATTAACAAACTGGATCGCGAACGCTCTAGTTTTGAGCGCGCGTTGGAGAGTGTGCAATCCTTCTTCGGCCGTACGGCGATTCCGGTGCATTTGCCGATAGGGTCCGAAAAAGACTTCAAGGGCGTGGTGGATCTGGTGGTGATGAAGGCGTACACCTACACGCGCGACGGCGACGGCAAGGGCAAAGAGAGCGACATTCCGGCGGATTTGGCCGAGGCCGCCAAGGCCGCGCACGAGGCTCTGGTCGAGATGGTAGCGGAGGGCAACGACGCGTATCTCGAGGAATTTTTCGATACGGGCACCCTGCCGGTGGAGCATATTCACGATGGGTTGCGCGAGGCGGTCCGCCAGCGCCGCATGTATCCGGTGTTGTGTGCGTCGGGCCTGCATAACATTGGTAGCGATCTTGTTCTGAATTTTTCTTTTGAGTATTTCCCCGATCCAGCGGAGCGCGGTCCTTGGAAGGGCACGCTTAACGGCGCAGAAAAAGAACGCGCTGTGAAAGATTCCGAGCCGCTGTCGGCATTCGTCTTCAAAACCATTGCCGATCCGTTTGCCGGGCGCGTGTCGTACTTCAAGGTGGTCTCGGGTGTCCTGCGAAATGACGCCAACTTAGTTAATGCACGCAACAGCGGGGGGGAGCGGCTGTCGCACATTGGGACGCTGCTCGGCAAGACCATCAACCCGATCACCGAATTGCACGCGGGCGATATTGGCGGCGTGGCGAAACTGAAGGACACGCTTACCGGCGACACGCTTGCTGACAAAGCGTCACTGATCTCCTATCCGGCGGTGCAGTTGCCGGAGCCGTCGATCGCTTACGCGATTTCAGCCAAGACGCGCAACGACGAAGACCGCATGGGCAACGCCATCCATAAGATCCTCGAAGAGGATCAATCGCTGCGTTTTTACCGCGATCCGCAGACCAAGGAATTCCTGCTGGCGGGCAGCGGACAACAGCACGTCGAAATTATCGTCAGCCGGCTGAAGAAGCGCTACAGCGTGGATGTGGAGCTACATGCTCCCAAGATTCCTTATCGTGAAACGGTGCGCGGCCGGGCGGACGTACAAGGGCGCCACAAGAAGCAGACCGGCGGACATGGGCAGTTTGGTGATTGCTGGATACGATTGGAGCCGTTACCGCGCGGCGGCAAGTTCGAATTCGCCAATGAAGTATTCGGCGGCGCCATTCCGCGGAACTTCATCCCGGCGATTGAAAAGGGAATCGTGGAGACGGCTGAGAAGGGTTTTCTGGCGGGATATCCGGTAGTGGATTTCAAAGTGGTGGTTTACGACGGGTCGTATCACGACGTCGATTCGTCGGAAATGTCGTTCAAGCTGGCGGCGCGCAAGGCCTTCAAGGCGGCGATGGAGCAGGCTAAGCCGGCTCTGCTGGAGCCAGTGATGAATGTGGAAGTGCAGGCGCCGGTGGAATTCGCGGGCGACCTGATGGGCGATATGAATGGCCGACGCGGACGCATTTCGGGCATGGATACCAAGGGCGGGACGCAGATCATCAAAGCACATGTGCCCATGTCGGAGATGCTCAATTATCAAAATGATTTGATTTCGATGACACAGGGGCGTGCGACGTTCCACATGGAGTTCGATCACTACGATTTCGTTCCGGGCCCGCAGGCGGAGAAGATCGTAGCCGCCGCTAAGGCTGCGAAGACTGGGGAAGAGGAAGAAGAAGAGTAACGGCGGCTACCGCATCGCGGGCCACTCTTCGATCTTGACGCGCGCGACTAGGGCTGCGCCGCCTATGCCGTCAGGGCCAAACACGAGAGCCTCGCCATCCGCCACGCCGGCGGCCATTTGCGGAAAGGCGCCGGTCAGATTCGGGAAGTGAGTCACGAGGACTGTGTTGGTGCCTGCCGGAAACTGCGTGACCCTCTTCTGCAGCCAGGAGGCTTGGGCTTGCGTCCCGCCCTGCATGCTCTGACCGTTGTCGCCGAGTTCGGCCACGGGCTTTGGGTCGCCGAGTTTGGCGTAGCGCACGCTTTCGAGCGCTCTGTAAGTTGGGCTGGTGAGCACCTCGCCGATGGGAATTTTCAGGTCCTGGAGTGCCTGGCCCATGGCTGTCGCGCTGGCTCGGCCTTCCGCGTCTAGTTGCCGTTCGCGTTTGACATTGTCGGCGTTGGCCGTCTTCGGGTCTGGCGCATCGCGAGGTGAGCTGGCGTGGCGCATCACGATGACGTAGCCGCCTTGGCGTAAGGCTTTCACGAGGGCCTCGCCGTGTAGAGTCTGCGCGTGCGCTACACCGGCCAGCAACATGATTCCCGCGATGAGAGTTTTCATGCGACCTATTGTATATTCTTGAGCGCCTCGCGCTTGCTGAGTGCGCTCAAGCGGTCCGCGTTGGCGCGGACATAGCGCCGGACTTCACGGGGATCGGTCCACGCATACTGGCGGAGCGCCCAGCCGATGGCCTTCTGCAAGAAGAATTCTTTCGATCCGAGCGATGGCTCAATAGCGGCATAGAGCAAATCCAGGTCGGTCTCGTTCTTGAAGGAAAGCTGGCATAAGATGGCGCTGCGCCGTTTCCACAAATTGCGGCTGCGGCTCCACTGCAGCATTTTGCTGCGCATTCGCGCGGGATACCGGCGCAATAGCGGGCCTAGGCGGCCGGAGGCGATGGCGTCCACGTAATCCCACCACGCTCCGGTGACGATCATTTCTTCGTACATCGGCAAGGTGTCTAGCGTCTGCCACTCGCGATAAAACCTGAAGCCCGTGAGGTCGATGGCGGCGTAGCGTTCCTCGCGATATTCGGCGGCGCGCCAGATTGTGAGACACGATTCACGCCACGCCGCAGAGGTCTGCAGGCGATGCGCGGCGAACAGGCGCCGGGTGATGGCGCGCTGCACTGCCGTCTGCACCCCCCAATAGGGCATCGCGGATTTCATGTAGGCCTGCATCGCCGCAGTCTTTTTCGGATCGCCGGCACGCGACAGTTCCGTGCGTAGCAGCGCCAATAAGTCGGGCTTAACCATGCTCCGCCAACCGTTCGAGCGCTTCGCCGGACAAGCGGAAAGTGCGCCAGTCTTCTAACGTGGCCGCACCCAGCCGGTGATAGAAATCGATTGACGGCTGATTCCAGGTCAGGACGGACCACTCCATGCGCCCGCAGTCTTGGTCCTTCGCAATGCTCGCCAAGCGCTGCAGCAGAGCCTTGCCGATTCCCTGCCCGCGATATTCGGGCTCGACAAAAAGATCTTCCAAATAGATGCCGCGTTTGCCGAGAAACGTCGAGAAATTGTAGAAGTACAGCGCGAATCCCACCGGGGCATCGTCCGCGAACCCCATGAGCGCTTCCGCATTGGTTCGCGGCCCGAACAGAGCTTTTCGAAAGTCGTCCTCGCTCGAAACCATGACGTGCGCCAGCTTTTCGTACTCGGCCAGATGCCTTACCAGGCGCACAATCGCGGGGAGATCCCGCTCGGTGGCGGGCTCGATTCTTAGTGCCATCTACTGATTGTTCCATCTCCATTCCCATACTGCGCGGACCTCCTGTACAGTGGTACTTTGGCATTTCGGAGGTACCATGCATTCCAGAACTCCTCACGCTCTATTCTCGATTCTTCTCTTACTCATCAATTTCACGGGACTGCCTGCCTTGGCGCAGAACCCTACCAGCCTGCAGATTGTAATTGTCGAAGGCGAGGGTGCGATTAACAATGTGAAACAGCGTGTAAATCGCGAGCCCATTGTGCAGGTGGAAGATGAAAATCGCAAACCGGTGGCTGGAGCCGCCGTTATCTTCTTTCTGCCGAACGACGGTCCGGGAGGGACGTTCGCCAACGGCAGCATGACGTTCACCACCACCACCAACTCCCAAGGTCAAGCGGTGGCGCGTGGCATTCGCTTCAACAATCAAGCGGGGTCGATGCAGATCCGGGTGACGGCTTCGTTTGCCGGTCAAACGGCCAACGCCGTCATCACGCAAAGCAATGTGCTGGGCGTGGCGGCCAGCGGCGCGTCGGTGGGCGGCATGAGCCTCGGCGTAAAGCTATTGATCATCGGCGCGGTGGTGGGCGGAGGCATCGCGGCGGGCTTGGTGATTGCCAACCACGGCGGCGGTTCGACTCCCCCGAATCCCACAACCATCACTATCACGCCGGGAACCGTCACCGTGGGAGGTCCACAATAATGCGGCGAACGAATCTAGGACGCATTGTGATCTTCGCTGCGTTGACGGCGGGCGCGCTTGCGCAAGTGCGAGGGCCCGTTATGGGTTATCTTCCCGACAATGGAGCATTGCGAACGCTGTACGGGATTCCGGCTGCCGGCTGGGTGGGCGACGCCGTCACGCCCGATCGGCCGTTGTCGCGCATCGAGATGTCCCCGGATCAGAGCCGCGCGCTGGCCATGGCCGCGGATACCGGAGCGCTGATGTTGCTTACGCCCGCCACGGGTGTCACCGCGCATGTGAACGGAGCGGCTTCCGGCGCCGATCGCATCGTATTCAGCCCTAGCGGAGCGGCCGCGGCGTTATGGTTCTCCGCGGTTGGTCGTATGCAAGTGGTCAGTGGATTGGCGGCGACTCCCTCGGTTCGCGAAATCGATGCGTCCTTCGCCGGCGGCGATCCCGCGGGCTTGGCAGTCAGCGACGATGGCCAATGGGTGGCGGGTGCATGGTCGAACAGCGTTTACGCGTTTGGACCCGATGGGCGCGCATCGGCGCTCCCGGTGCAAGGCCCGGCGGAGGCGCTGTGCTTCTTCCATGGGCGCGCGGATGTGGCGGTGATCACGGCCTCTCAAGTGGTGATCGTTACCGACATCGGCGGGGCGGTTGTGCCGAACGTGATTTATCGCAAGCCGAACGATCCGGGGAACACCGCTCCCATCCAGGTGGCTGCAGGCTTCGCTGTTTCGTTCGATAACCGCTATCTGGCGATCGCCGGAAATCTGGGGGCCCTGGCGACCTTTGACCTGACCGCCGGCAGCAGCGTGGGAGGCAATTGCAACTGCTCGCCGAGCGGGCTGGCGGCAATGGGCGGCCCGCTGTTCCGCCTGACGGGCGTAAGCGATGGCGCGCTGAAAGTGTTCGACGCATCGACCAACGACGTTTGGTTCGTACCCCTGGCGGCTCCGGTCACAGCGAGCGCCACTGCGGGAGGCCAGCAATGACAGGCCGCCGTGTTCTGCTCCTGACATTGCTGCTGGCGGCCGCGTCGATGGGTGTCCGGGCTCAACAAGCGCCCTTCGCGATTACTCCAACGACTCTGCCTGTCGGCGGCGGGATGTTCGTGGTGGGTCAAGCGATTCCCGTCCAGCAACTCGGTCCCAATCCTCAGCTTGACGAGTCCTTCGGCTGGGCCGTGAGCAGTGGAAACTTGCCTCCCGGTCTCACTTTGGACCAAGTTGCCGGCACCATTACAGGCACGCCGACACAGGCAGGCGCGTTCACCTTCACGATATTCGCGCAGGAGATTGGAACCAACTTTATTGCATTCCAGCAGTACACGCTCTACATTTCTTTGGGTCAGGCGCTGAGTCTTGCTCCGCTCACTCATCCGCAGGCAGCGGTTGGGGTCCCGTACACAAGTTTCACGTTCCGGGCAGCGGGCGGCGTTCCGGGCTACACCTTTACTTTGCAAAGCGGGACCAACGCCGATGGATTGTCCATCAACGCAAATACTGGCCAACTGTCGGGAACCCCAGTATCCGGAGGAGTTTTCCCCATCGGGATTGTAGTGACGGACGCCTCCAACGCACAGGCCTCGGCTACTTTCACTTTGAACGTGCTTGGCATTGGCACAACTTCGCTGCCAAACGGGTCGATAGGGTCTGCGTATTCGCAAACTTTAGCAGCCGTTGGGGCGACCGGTACTTTAAGCTGGTTAGTCACCGGCAATAACTTCCCGCCTGCAGGGCTGACTCTCAGCTCGCAAGGACAAATCACGGGCACGCCCACTGCCATCGCTACGTTTCCGTTCGTGGTTCAAGTGACCGACTCTGCAACCAATCTGAGTGCGACCCAAGCTCTCAGCATCACCATAGCGCCGCCCGCCACGATCAGCCCGGCTGGCTTGCCGAACGGAGTGGTGAACGTTCCTTACACGGCGACGACTTTGACGGTTTCGGGAGTCCAGATTTCCAACTGGAAGGTGACCGTTGGCACGCTTCCGGCGGGCTTGAATCTGAACGCGGCTAGCGGGTTGGTGAGCGGAACGCCGACTGTGGCGGGGAGTTCGACGTTCACGATTTCGGCGACGCCAGCGGCGGTTGTCGCGGTATTGCCGCCGGTGGTGCAGGTTTTTACCATCGTAGTCAGCGCGGCGCCTTCGGTTACGATCACCGGGCTTCCGACGGTGGGCGTGGCCGCGACCCAATCTACCGCTACCGTATCGCTTAGCGGAGCTTACCCGTTGGACATAACCGGCACCATGACACTAACCTTCGCGCCGGCATCGGGAGGCTCACAGAACTACGATGCAAAATTTGGCACGGGCACGGGAACCGCGGTCAACTTCACCATTCGCTCGGGTACCACAACAGGCTTATTCGGCACTGCCACCAGCGTGCCTGTGATCATTGGAACCGTGGCTGGGACCATCACCATCAAAACCAGCGCGTTGGATTCCGCCAATAACGCGCTCACAGTGCCGGATATAAACATCACGGTGAACGCGACGGTTCCGGTGATCATCGCTGTCACGCCGAGCGCATTGTCCCTGAGCGGATTCAGCATCTCCGTCACGGGGCGCTCGACTCCGCGCAACATGACCAGCGCGGTGTTCCACTTCACTTCGCCGACCGGCACGACCCTGGCTTCGGCGGATGTTACGGTGCCCCTGACCAGCGCATTCACCACTTGGTACGGCAGTTCCGCTTCCACACCCTTCGGCAGCAGCTTCACGATGACGGTCCAGTTTTCGTACACGGGGCCGCCGGGGCAAACGGTGCCTTACACGACCGTAACGGTCACGCTGACGAACTCGGTGGGTGCGTCGACTACGTCCGTGCCGGTTAGTCCGTAGTGTAAAAGCTGAGCGCGTTATCGCCTTGCTTCAGGAGGCGCGTGCGGTGGAGCGCCCCATACTGCTCCGCCAGTTTCAGGCGCGGCGGATGTTGGGCGATGACAAGCGCGGGCGGTTTCTCTCCCAGCAATTCGAGCGCAGCGGTGTATTCGTTTTCGAGACCGTAAGGCGGGTCTAGAAACACGATCCCGGCTTCGATGTGCGGGATCACGGCGGTGGCGCGGCCTTGGCGCACTTCGGCACGGTCTTCGAGCCCGAGAGTGCGCAGGTTTTCGCGAATGGTCCGGGCGGCGGCGAACTTTTGTTCGACAAAGATGGTTTTGGCGGCGCCGCGGCTCAGCGCCTCAATGCCCACGGCGCCGGTGCCGGCGTATAAGTCGGCGAACACAACGCCGTCGATGCGCGGGGCTAGAACATTGAAGAGCGCTTCGCGCAGGCGGTCGGGTGTCGGGCGCACATCCATGCCCGGAAGGCTCTTGAGCGTGCGGCGGCGAAACTCTCCTCCGATGACTCGCACGTCAGCCTACCTGCACCAATCCATAGCGGCGCTGCCAGTGGTCCCGGATGAAGGTTACGGCGCGGCGCAGGTCCTGCTCGGACGGTGGATGCGCCACGAACGCGGCTGCTTCGTTGCGCGCGACTTCGAGCACGTCGGCGTCGCGCACGATGCTGCCGATCTGCAGCGAGGGCAAACCCGACTGTCGCGTGCCGAAGAACTCGCCGGGGCCGCGCAGCTTCATGTCCATCTCAGCGATGTAGAAGCCGTCGCTGGAATCGACTAGAGTGCGGACGCGCTCGCGGGCGAGTTCGCTCATCTTGGCGGTCACCAGGATGCAGTAACTCTGCTCGGCGCCGCGCCCAACGCGTCCGCGCAACTGATGCATCTGCGCCAGCCCGAAGCGCTCGGCTTGTTCGATGACCATCACCGAGGCGTTGGGGACGTCCACGCCCACTTCGATCACTGTAGTGGATACCAGAATCTTGGTCTCGCCGCGTTGGAACTTCTCCATGGCCGATTCTTTGTCGGCAGCTGGCATGCGCCCGTGCAGCAGGCCCACGGACAAACCGGGGAACACCAGTTCGGACAGATGCTGGTGCATCTTTTGCGCGGCCTTCATGGCTTGCGTTTCGGATTCCTCGATCACCGGATAGACGACGTACGCTTGCCGTCCCAAGGCGATTTGCTGCTTTAGGAAACTGTAAACTTGCTCGACCTTATCCTCGATCACGTGGCTGGTGACGATGGGCTTGCGTCCAGGCGGCAGCTCATCGATCACGCTTACATCGAGGTCGCCGTAGATGGTCAGCGCCAGGGTGCGCGGGATTGGCGTAGCGGTCATCACCAGGACATCCGGAGGCGTGCCTTTATCGGTTCCCTTCTCTAACAGCGCTTGGCGCTGTTCTACTCCGAAACGATGCTGCTCGTCGACGATCGCTAGACCCAGGCGCTTGAATTCGACATCGGCTTCGAGCAGCGCGTGCGTGCCTACGACGACGTGCGCTAAGCCAGCGGCTGCTAACTTTTTAAGTTGCACTTTGTCGCGAGCGGGCGAGGAGCCGGTAACGAGAATGGTCACGTAGCCCAGCTTCTGGAATAGCTTCTTGAAATAGAAGAAGTGTTGGGTGGCTAGGATTTCGGTGGGCGCCAGCACCACTACCTGGAATCCGCTTTCGATGGCGATGATGGCGGCTTCGGCGGCGACGAGCGTCTTGCCGCTGCCGACGTCGCCTTGCAGCAGGCGGTACATGGGATGCGGCTCCGCCATGTCGTGCGCGATCTCGGCCAGCACGCGCTTCTGCGCTCCGGTGGGGCGGAAGGGCAGCATGGCTTTGATACGGTCGCGTGCGCGGTCGGTCAAGGCGAACTGGATTCCGGGCTGCAGGCGCGCTTTGGCACGCTTTAGTTCCAGGCCGCATTCGAGCCAGAAGAATTCTTCGAAAATCAGACGGTATTGCGAGGGGGAACGGAATGCATTGAGTACTCGCAGATCGGACTCTGGCGGTGGAAAATGCAGTTCGCGGATAGCAGTCCAGCGGTCTGGGAGCTTCAGGCGTGCGCGGATGTGTTCGGGAACGGGGTCGTCAGCGAAGGGCGCGACGCTTTCGAGAATTCGATGGATCAGGGTGCGTAGCGCTCGCGTAGTTACTTTACCGGCGGCCTCGTAGACGGGCACGATGCGTCCGGTGTGCAGCGAGGCATCGCCGTCTTCATCCTCCGCCAGGATTTCGTACTCGGGATGCATCATCGCCAGGTTGCCGGTGTAGGTATCGAACTCGACCTTGCCGTAGAGTGCGACTTTCTGGCCCGGGGCCAGCACGTCGGCGAGGTACGCGCCGTGGAACCACTTGGCGGCCAGGACTCCGCGTGAGGCGTCGGTGAAGGTGGCTTGGAACAAGCCCAGATTGCGGCGCTGGAAACCGGAGACTTTAGTGGTGCGGACCTCGGCTAGCACTGTCGCCATTTCTCCGGGCGCCAGATCGGCTAGCGACTTGACGTTGCTGCGATCTTCGTAGCGGAAGGGGGCGTAGGTGAGGAGATCCTCCACCACCTTCAGTCCCTTGGCTTCGAGCATAGCGGCGCGGGCGGGGCCGACGCCTTTGAGATACATGAGTGGAGTGGAGAGATCCAAAGGTATGTGGCAACCAGGGACAGTATCCTCTGTCCCCTGCAGTTCGGGGACAGAGGATACTGTCCCTGGTTGGAGACTACTCGTAGTGTACAATGCGATTTCATGTCTCAATTGCTCGAAGGGAAAACTGCGTTGGTGCTGGGCGTGGCGAATCGCTGGAGTCTGGCTTACGCGATCGCACAAGCGTTCCGGCGGGAGGGGGCGCGGCTGCTGCTCACCTATCAAGGGGAGCGATTGCAGAAGACTGTGGAAGAACTGGGGGCTTCGCTGGGCGCGGAGCGCATCTTCGAATGCGATGTGATGCGGGACGAAGATCTCGCTAGGATTACGGAGACGCAAGAGAAGTTGGACGCCGTGGTGCACAGCATCGCGTTCGCGAATCAGGCGGATCTGGCGCGGCCGTTCGTCGAGACTTCGCGCGATGGCTACCTGCTGGCGCAAAACGTCAGCGCGTATTCAATGGTTGCGGTGGCGCGCGCGACCGCGCCTCTGATGACGAGCGGTGGGGCAATGTTGACGCTCACGTATCTGGGATCCACGCGCGTGGTGCAGAACTACAACGTGATGGGCGTAGCGAAGGCGGCGCTCGAAGCGTCGGTGCGCTACTTGGCGGCCGATCTCGGTCCACAGAATATTCGCGTGAACGCGATCTCGGCCGGGCCCGTCAAGACTGCGGCCGCGCGCGGCATCAAGGACTTCTCGAAAGTGCTGGAAGCGGTGGAGGCCCACGCTCCTCTGCGCCGCAACGTAACGCCCGGGGAAGTGGCCGACCTGGCGGTGTTCCTGGCGAGCGACTTGGGGCGCGGCGTGACGGGCGATGTGCTCTTCGCCGACGCCGGATACCACATCATGGGACTTTAATTATTTCACGACCGCCCGGACGATCTCGGCTAGCAGATCGGGCTTGCCATTTTCGCGTTCCAGGTGCGGGTACCTTTCGCCACCGTGGTAATCCACTTTGTGCGTGCTGATGTGTTCGCCGTTCCTGACCGTCAACTCTACAGCCTCGCCGCTGGCGGCGGCTTCGCGCAGAACTGTCGGCGAAAACGCACGGCCGTCCACCGATGTGATCTTTGCTCCCGGGGCGATTCCAGCTTTCTGCACTGGGCCGCCGATGGCTACGTCTTCGACCAGACCTTCGCTCTTCACGCTTACGCCGAGCGACAACATCAGATCGGTCACTTTTTCTTCGTCTTCCGTGGTAGCCCAGTAGTCCGAACGTTTGTCATTGTAGGTGAGCTTCCAGCCTCCATTTTCGAGGCCAGCGACGGGCGCGCGCGTCTCCACGGCATCCACTCGCTGGCGGAAGAACGCCGCCCAGTCGTGAGGCTGCACGCGGTTGAGCGCGGCCACTACGTCGTCGAGCGTATACGGATTCACCGACGCACCCGCCTCACCGCCGTAGAAAGCCCGGCAGAAATCGTCGATGGATTTGGTTCCGTGGCTTAACTTGCGGATGAGCGTGTCCACTTCCAGCCAGACCAGTTGCCCCTCGCCGTAGAAATCCAAGCCGCGGCGCAGTGTCGCGTATTCCGCGCGCGCATCGAACAACAATTGCCCGGAGATGGACGCGTCCGCAAGGGGCCGCCAGCTACGGCCGGTTTCATGCTCCAAGTGCGCGGCTACATAGGCCAGGCGGTCACGAAACAGTTCCGGCGTCTCGAGGCCGCTGCGCGCGGCTAGGACCGAACCTAAATATTCCGTCAGGCCTTCGTACATCCACAACAGGTCGCCCTTCATGGGTTCGTCGTAGTTCTTGGTAGCGAGGCCCGCTGGACGGCGGTATTTTCCGTTCCAGGAATGCACGAACTCGTGCGGCAGCAGCTCGGCATGATAATGCAGCAGGACGTCGTCGATTAACATGCGCTCGTCCAGGCGGTCGTCGCTTGACTCGTGATGTTCCAGGCCGAAGCTGGCTACGTGATCGCTGAGCGTCAGCAGAAAATGATAACTGCGGTAATGGCGGGGGCCGAAGAGCGCGCCGGCTTCGGCGATCAGCTTGCGGTAGTGCTCGATCGTTTCCGGCGTGATCGCTAGCGCGCGCTCGCTATCGGCTGCGATGTGCATGTAGTGAGGGGCGCCGTCGACGGTGCCTAGCTCGACCGTGCGGTAGTGCGCGCCGGTTGATACGGGGGAGTCTATCAGCGTGGTGAGCGACACGGGGCCGAACTCGACTTCGTCGCCGGATTCCTTGGCTACGCCTAACGCGGTCCCGTAATGCCATTCATGTGGCAGGCGCAGCTTGGCTTGATAGCGGAGTTGATCCGCTACGGTGCCTTGCGGATACAGCACATATTGATTCCAGCTGAGGACGGCTAGCTCGGTGGTCATGGATGAGCCTGCGGAAAATCCGCTGGCGTCTGTGGGCGAAATGAAATCGAAGGCGGCGTCGAGCGCGGTGGCGCCTGTTGGGACGGTCACGTGGAAGGCGTAGAGATTGGTGGAATCGCGGCGCCAGGGGATCGTCTGATTTTTGGCGTGAAAACGCAGGTTCACTAAATCGTTGATCGGGCCGGTGGGGCCGTGTTCGCCGGGGATCCACTGCGGATAGAGGAGCGTCAACGGGCCGGGATTTGCGGGGATCGTCAACTGGACGTGGATCAATTTGCGCGGGGCGTCGCGGGCGTCGACGCTTACTTGGATGACACCCTGCTGCGGCCAGGCGAGGGCGGGTGCGAGGAATGCCAAGAGCAGGGCGCGTCTGGTCACATTTCAAATGGTAGCAATCGGCTGGAAGCGGTTCGGCCGGGAGGCCGACGCGGGCAGGATGCCCGCCCTACTAAGTGATAGAATTACCGGCTGATGGAACGACTTGCTAAGGCTTTCACGCTTTTGTGTTTGCTGAGTGCTGCGGCGCTGGCGCATCACTCCTTTGGGGCGGAGTATGACGGCAAGAGGCCGGTTTCGATCAGCGGGGTGGTCACTAAGATTGAGTGGAGCAATCCGCATGTCTACTTGACCGTCGATGCCAGTGATCCGGCGGGGAAAGTCACCACCATGATGGTGGAGGGGCATCCTCCCAACATTCTGCGCCGGACCGGGTGGACGCGGGAAGTGCTGAAGGTCAACGACCACGTTTCCATTACGGGGTGGGCGTCTAAGGATGGCTCCGAGCGGATGGCTGGGCGCGAGGTCACTTTGCCCGACGGCAAGAAATTGTTTCTGGGGCCGCCTGCGGAGTAGCGAGCGATGAAGATTTTGCACACTTGCATCTTGGTGTTGGCGGCGGCCACTGCGCACGGCCAGACGCTGCCGCGCTCCTTCGACGGTAAGCCCGACCTGAGCGGTATCTGGCAGGCTTTCGGCGTGGCGTTGTTCGGCGAGA
>Ga0105248_10005064_pt1 | contig 14555 bp, 10 predicted proteins | sample KBSS34metaG_FD_81524 | JGI IMG/M metagenome (GOLD analysis project Ga0105248, IMG submission 81524) | Switchgrass rhizosphere microbial communities from Kellogg Biological Station, Michigan, USA - KBS S3-4 metaG | ecosystem: Host-associated > Plants > Roots > Rhizosphere > Soil | place...
AAACATGGCTGCAGCAGAGCCGTATGATCCGTGGAAGGCCGCAATGATAGGACCGGCGCACAATCCCAGAATGGCTGTAATCATACGACCGACGCCCCAGGCAAATCCAGCACCGGTCCCCAGTAGGTGCGTAGGATATATCTCCGGCAGGTAGGCGTACATGATGACCCACGGAATTGGAGTAAAAAGTCCAATTCCAATCGAACAGACGGAAATCAGCAGCGGATCGTAAGTACGGAGAAAGGCAAACATAGAAAATGGAATCAAAAAAGAACCAATAAAACCAAACATTAGGGCGCCCTTGTAACCCCAGCGACGCACAAGCGGAAGCGGCAGTAAGCAGGCGAAGAGGCTGCCAAAGCTCTGAAACAAACTGGCGTCACTGCGCTCCTGGACGGATATTTCTCCGGTAAGTTGATTTATCCAAGCGGGCATCCAGGCGATGCTCGTATAGTAACCGGCGGTTGCAGCGGCAATGAGGAATGCAGCCAGCAAGGTCAATTTCAGGTATTGCGGCTCGAAAATGGCCTTTAGTGGATGCTGAGAAGAAGTCATTTTTTCTTGAAAGGCTGGTGTCTCTTTGATGTTCGCTCTAATGTAAAAAGTTACCAGAGCAGGAAGGACGCCGGCAGCAAAAAGGAAACGCCAACCAAATATTCCAGTGCCAAAATTGAACAGGCCGGTCAGCGCCGCACCTACCGGCCATGAGGAATTCATCACACTCAACGCCCACAACTTTTTGTCCGCCGGCCAACTTTCACTAACCAACACGGCACCAAGGCTGCATTCACCGCCAATTCCAAGTCCGACCAAAAATCGATAAATTGCCAGATCCCACCAGTGTGTAGAAAGAGCACACAGGCCGGATGCCGCAGCATACAGCAGGATACTGAAGGCCATGGTTTTTGCTCTGCCGATCCGATCGGCAAGCAAGCCAAAAGTAACGCTGCCTAGCGCCCAACCTATAGTAAAAATGGCGACGATCAGACCGCCGTGGTAACCAATCGTTGTGGAATCTTTTGTATGAAGTAAATCAGACAGCGCCGGCACCATAATGATGAAGAACATCATTGTATTCATGGCGTCAAACGCTTGCCCTAACCATGCCGAAATCAGAGCCGGCTTGCGTTGGTCCTTCACCGGCTCAGACATTTGCCAGCTTCAATTGGCAATGACGTGCCATAAATTCAAAATCCTTATCGGCAGTTAGAAGATAACAATTGTGCTCTATAGCGGTCTGAGCAATCAAGGCATCAACAGTGCTGCACTGTATGCCTTTTTTTCGACAATCAGAACTAAGTTTAGCGGCATTTTCATAACCTGCACGGTCAAGTTCCAATAGCGGAAAAAAATCCAAATATCCTCGAATCTTACCAACTTGCTGCGCTTCTTTAATACTTTGAAGTATTTCCAGGAGAATTATGCCGGTCAGAAACAGTTGGTGCTCTTCATCGATTAGCTGCCTTAATCGAATAGCTTCTTTCTGAGTGGAAACGGACTTTCTTCTCAAAGCCAAAGACCAAACGCTAGTGTCGACAAGTACTCTCACCTCGCTGATCTAGCTTTCTTGTAGTCGTATTCAGCGTTTAACTCCACTTTGCCGAAAAGGGAAAGAATTTCCTTTTGTTTACGTCGCTGGATGAACTCTTCTAGAGCTTGATTCACGGTCTCACGCTTTGTTTTTAAATGTCCAACACGTTGAGCTTCGTTGAGAAGAGTTTCATCGATATTCAGATTTGTGGCCATGCAAACTCCCCCAGTTGGTCCCTATACATCCAATCTTACACCGTACACCACACACTATATCACACATCGCTTTACACAATGGATTACACATAATGAAGCATACAACGGTTGCCCCGCTCAGCAGGCCAAAGCCAGCGGCTGAGCCACGAAAGAACCGTTGCCTCTTTAACCTATTTATGCCCTGGTGCCAGTATCTTCAGGCGCTCTTTAACCGAGGCTGTGTTGGCATTACCGGCGGGAGCCGAGCGCATAAACTGCTGATAGGCGGCGATGGCTTTAACTGGTTGCTTGAGAGCCTCATATACGGTGCCCAGGTAATAGTAGTTATCAACGAGTGTCTTATCCATAGCAAGAGCTTTTTCATACTCTTGTCTGGCTTTCTCGTTGTTGCCCTGTCCCTGATATGCCGTACCAAGATAACCGTGGGTGGCCGGATCATCGTAGACCTTGAGCGCCGCTTCGTAGTCTGCGATGGCACCGGCGAGGTCAAACTTGCCGTCGGCTCCAGCCTTAGTTTGCTTCTCGATGGCAGCATTAACTAGAGGCGCAGCCTTGGCCTGCTTCAGTTGTTTGATCACCGTCACATAAGCTGGTTCCTTAGGATTCAACTGGTTTGCTTTCTGGTAGTTAACCAGCGCATTGTCCATGTCTTCCTTGGCCTGATAGGCGGTACCCATGCCGTAATAGTAGGCGGCTTCATTGGGCGCAGCAGCAATCGCTTCTTTGTATTTAGCGATGGCTTCGTCAAACTTGTTGGCCTGCTGCAAGGACACAGCGTCACTGTAAGCGCCGGAGGCCGCGGCCGAAGCTTTCTGCTGCGACTGTGTGGCGATTACCTGCGCTTTGCTGGGGTCGGCCTTGATGGCAGCCGCTCTGGCTTTTGCGTCGGCTGCATAGGAACCTGTCGGCTTGGCCGCCAGATACTTGCCGTAATCGGCTATGGCTTGCGGCACTTGTCTGTTGCTTTCATCGATGATACCGACGAAGTACCAGTTGTCCGACTCGTTCTTCGGATCCAGCTCGATGGCCTTCATGTAGTTCTTGCGAGCGCTGGCCAGATCATCCTTAGCCTGGTTTGCACCGGCAAGGTTGGTATAACCATGCGGGTTATTGGGATAAAGAGCCAGAGCTTTTTCATAAAGGGCAATAGCACCATCCAGATCACCGGCCTGGTGCTTCTTAACTGCGTCGTCCATGATCGGCTGCATCTGAGCCATTTTCGCGCCTTCCAGCGCTTGCTTAAATGTAGCCTGGTCCTTGCCTGTCGATCCTGCAACGGCGAGAGAATACTGCTTGATGGCATTATCAAAGTCGCCCTTAGCCTGATAACAGGTGGCCAGTGCGTAGACGTAAGCGGCTTCCTTAGGTTGTGCGGCAATCGCCTTCTGATACAAAGGAATAGCTTCGTCGTAGTTAGTCGCTTCCTGCGCTTTGACACCGGCGGCATAAGCGTCGGCGGCAGCCTGAGCGGTCTTCGCATCAGCCTGGGTTTGTAGTGCCACAGTAGCGTTGAGGTTGGCACTCAGAGCCTTAATGCGTTCATTTGCTTGAGCTGCATATGTGCCCTTAGGTGCTTTTTGAATGTATGTGTAATAGCGATTGAGCGCTTGCTGACCCTGTTTGAAGTTTTCGTCGATAGCGGCAGCAAGATACAGCGCATCAACTGAACCTTTAGGATCGAGCTCAAAGGCTTTGACATATGCTGTACGTGCATTCTGGAAATCATCGGAGGACTGGTAAGCCACACCGAGGTTCATGTAAATGCTGCCGTTTGTAGGATCAAGCTGTGTCGCCTGTGTATAAGCGGCGATTGCACCGGGCATGTCGCCGGCAGTCTGCTTGTCGTAAGCCTGCTTAACCAGGGGACCGGCCTTGAGTATGTTGGCGTCGCTAATTGCTTTTTTGAAATCAGCATTGCCTGGTGCAATAGCAAGTGCTTTTTGATACTGAGCGACAGCACTGTCCATGTCGCCTTTCTGCTGATAGCAAGTACCAAGACCGTAATTGTAATCGGCGTTCTGAGGGGCAATGGCCAGAGCTTGCTGATAGAGCGCAATGGCGGCATCGTAGTTGCCGGCCTTCTGCGCATCGATAGCCTTAGCGTAGGCATTGGAAGCGTCAGCATCTTTAGCCAGTTCGGCTTCCGATTTGATCTTGATTGTATGACTGGGGTTTGCAGCCAGGTCATCGACTCGAGACTTGGCTTGCAGCATGTATCTACCCTGCGGCGCTTGCTGCATGTAGTTCTGATATTCGCCTCTAGCTTGGCCGCCCTTACCGTCATTGTCGTCAATGGTGGCGATGTAATAGAGACAGTCAAAACGTTTAGGATCAAGCTGCAAGGTACGTCCATAAGTCGTTCTGGCGCTGGGATAATCTTGCATCGCATACTGAGCCGAGGCCAGGTTGAATAACAAGTCGGCGTTTTGCGGCACCAGTTCCATGGCTTTTTGATAGAGCTGAATTGCTTCCATGTACTTTTTCTGACCGTGCAAAGCAATAGCCTGATCGATGATAGGCTGCGCTTTGAGATCTTTGACCTTGGCAAGAGAATCCTGATAGCTCTTGTTTTTGGGGTCGAGACTGATGGCCATATTGTATTCGGTGATGGCACCATCGAAGTCTTTCTTGAGCTGCATCGCCGCGCCGATGTTGAAGTGCACAGCGGGATCTTTGGGATCGTTTTGCAGCAACTGTTGATAAGCGGCAATGGCACCATCGTAGTCGCCGGCTTTGAAGAGGGCATCCGCTTTTTTGCTAAGTTCTCCGACAGCTTTGTCTTGCTGCCCAGCCTGAGCCGTTTTCAGACCCTGGCTGGCATCGGCATTGCTGGGATCAAGTTGCAGCGCTTTTTGATAACACTTGATGGCGTTAGCATAATTTTCCATGGCCTGATAGACAGTACCCATGTTTGTAATGATCGATCCCAGCTGTTTGGTATCACTGGGCAAGCAATACTTTTGAGCGTTCAAATAGGCATCAAGAGCCTGTTGATACATCTTCTTGCTCTGGAAGTCGACACCGGCATTGATAAATTTGTTGACCTTAAACTGTGCTTCGGCTGCCGGTAATTGTGCCAGCAATTTCTCGGCGGCGGCGTTGCGACGGCCGGGCGAAAGATTGATCGCTTGCTGAAATTCAGCACGAGCCTGCGAGAAGTCGCCTTTATATTGCAGGGCCTGACCATAACCAATATGGTTTTCCGGGGCCATCGGATTGTCTTTAATTGCGGCTTCCCAACCGGCGCACAGTGCGTCAAGCACGTCGGGGTCATCGGACTTCATTGTGATAGCGCGGCCATATGCGGCAATGGCATTGGCCAGATCGCCTTTGGCCTGCAACGCTTGTCCCAATTTCACTTCAATCGAGGCACTATCGGCAATGCCGGCAGCCGATTGATAGGCGGCAATGGCAGCGTCGTTTTCATCGCGCACGCGGCGCACATCGCCGAGCTTTTCGTAGACTGCGGCGTCCGGTTTAATTTTTACGGCTTCGCCATATTCAACAATGGCACCAATAAAATCACCGGCCTTACGAGCGGTGTCGCCCAACGCAACTCTGGTGGCAAAATCGCGCGGATTTTTGCCCATCTTTTGAATGATGCCGCCAAGGTTGGTCGTGGAAGTAACGCTATTTGGATCGAGCAGGCAAGCCTTGTGGAAGTAGACGATCGCTTGTGTGGGGTTGTTTTGAAATACCAAGCCATAATTGTTGTAGGCAACGGCCAGATTAGTCTTGGCTCTTTCGTAATTAGAATTGAGGGAGAGAGCCTTCTCGAGCTTCTCAATGGCCAGGAGATAGTTGCCGGCGCCCAGAGCTTTGACACCTTCGTTGTTGAGCTGCTTGAGCATCTCAGGATCGGCGCCGGCGGCGAAAACCGGACCAATTTGCCCTGTAAGAAGACTGAGAGTAAAAGCCAGCAGGACAGCGCGCTTAGTCGCATGTGAGGGGAACAGCCGGATAGGTTGCCTTGACATTATTACTCCTGACTACCTGGTGACGATTGTCATATGACGATCACATCTACTAAAAGATTCTATTCTAAGTGCTTGAAAAGAAAACCCCGGGTTTACCCCGGGGCTTATTCAATCTATTTATAGTGTAGCTATTTATGTTTCCGGTTCAATCAGGCCATAGTTGCCGTCGCGCCTGTGATACACGGTGTTTACCTGGTTCGTTTCCGAATTGATAAACATGAAGAAGTCATGTCCAAGCAAGTCCATATGCTTGCATGCTTCTTCGGCCAGCATTGGTTTGAGAGGGAAGCGTTTCGAGCGCACAATTTTTGGCCTGACTTCTTCCAGAGCCAGTTCGCGACTTACCTCGAAATCTGAATCTATCTCGGCGCTTACATCCGGAGCGTCATCCTCGGCCCGTTCCTTGAGCTTACCGCCTTTCGAATAGTGTCGGGTCTTGTACTTACGCAGCTGGCGCTCGATCTTGTCGGCTACCAGATCAATAGATGCGTACATATTTTCGGTGGATTCTTCACCTCGAATCACATTGCCATTTACTTTTATCGTTATTTCCGCCTTTTGACTTTTGGCGATTGATGGGTTTTTCGCAACACTCAACAGGGCCGTGCAATCAAGTCGATGATCAAAGTGCTTCTGAGCTCGCTGAAGCTTCTCTATTAGATACTCCTTGAGCGCTGGTGTTAGTTCGATATTGCGGCCGGTCACGGTTACTTGCATAAAAAACCTCCCGAGACTAAGGGAATACTCAAATCGTTGTCTTGACTGGTTAGACTCACCTGACGAAGCCCTGTTCCACCGGGCAAAAATGCCCGCCGGAAAAGTACACATCTTAGAATGGCAACGGAAAATACCGATGGCCGGAATCTCGGGCCACAGTGGTATTCAGCTCATTTGTAAAGAGGAAAAAGTCTATCTCCATCCGCTCTGGCGGACGAGTTCTCAATGGTTTCGACAAAAGAACCTTCAGTGCTGGACAAACCTACATATTTAGTCTTCCGGTAATTACCTACCCCGAGCGGAGGCCGGATAACCACCTGAAACGAAATTAGCGGTTCATTTTCAAGAAAAGATCTACGGCGTCCAGATAGCTCAATGCGCTCTCGTTATTGCCATCGCGGTCCCGACGGTCGGAGGCAAAAGCTGGGGCGGCAAAGAGGCGATCCGAGCGCTCCGGTCTGTTCATTGTCATATACTCACTGCCCAAATTGCCCTCGGAGCCGGCGCGACGAGCCAGGCGCATAGGGCGCTGGCCGGCTTTAACGCGGTTGTGCGCGGCCCGGGCCAGGGTGATGAACCTGGAGGCGCTACTATCCGAAATGGGTTCGTTCAGCTCCTCGGTCAGGGACCATTCGGGGAATTCATTGCCCACCTGGTCGATAACTCCGAGACGTTTGAAATAGTCGTAGGTAGCCTGGCTGTCCCGTTGCTTGGGCAGCTTCAGCCCCATGGCCACGATATTGAGGAAATCGCCCCGGCCAATGGCATTAGAAGGATCCGAATTGCGGGGCGGCGAAACCACCCCGGCGTTGAGAAGGCCACTAAAGGTGCTCAGGCGCTCGGAGGAATTGGCCGGAATAAAATCTGAATAGCGCGACAGGGCCAGATATTGCTCGTCGGTGGTGCGCTGGTTGGGATAAAGGCTGGCACTGTGAGCGCCGGAATTGCGGCAGGCGCGCAGAAACTCTCCTATCTCGGAGGAATGTGTTCCCATGCCGTCGCCTATAACGTGCACAGCCACATCGGAGCGCCCGGTAAGCTCACGGACACGCTCTACCGTGCGCTTGGTGTAAGTGTAGGCGTCAATAGGTTGCAGCCGGCCGTTCCAGTAGGCCATGGGCGCGATCACATCGTAATACTTGTCTATCAGCTTCCATGGAGTCAGTGCCACCTGCGGCGCCTTATTGAGCGGACTGTAGACACAGGCTATCAGCTGATAATCCGACCCCAGGGCCGCACGCAGACGCTTGGTATAAGATTCCACCAGCGCCGGATTGAGATTTTTTTCCAGGTCGGGGGCGATGGCGTCTATAGAATCACCCATCGGCGAGCGAAACTTAGCTGCTGCGATCAGTCGATCGGCATCAGCATTTGGGTTTTGCAATTCGGCAAAAGACCAGGCTATGACTCGGATTTTGTACTTATGGCAGGCGTCTATTAGAGCGCCTAATTCGGTCGGATGAGCGATAGCTTCGGTATTGGAACGCGAAGTCTGGGCAAACAAATTGCGAATGCCGCTGGCATAAAGCTTCTGAGCATATGCCTCAAAGTCTTGCGTGGGATAATTCCACATATTGATCCAGACGCCTGGACCATCAGCCAGACCGTGCCTGTAATCGGCTCGATAATCAGGACGACCGGTAACATTGCTATGGGTGGCGACTGTGGCGCCACCAGGTGCAGCACCAACAGCAGTACCAGAAACGACTGCCGGCCCACTGGCAATTGCCATCGGGGCAAGAGCGGCACCGAGGCCGGAAACACACAAGGACAGGGCTGCTACGATAGTAAGCTTAGCGGAATGTGCCGTCATGAGATACCTGTTTATCGGAAGAAAGCGATACTGCATTATAACTGTGGTGTCACCCCTGGGCTCATTTTTCTAATCTACCCATTTCACCGTCAAAAACAGCCACCTTGGGCAATTCTGAATGTTTTGAGTATATATATTCCCACTTTAAACAGCCCTTTATCAGACACCATGACAAAAGTGATGAATTGCCACGAAAACGGGCATATTTGACGGTGATATGCTAGGGAGCAGGTATCAAATAGCAATGTCCCTGGCTCGAAAATCGAAGGAATAATCAGGCGCTATGAACAAAAAGGAAGAAGAGATTCAGCGGAAGTTGTCGGAGCTGGAATCTACAGTACTGAAAGAACAGACAGACCTTACCACCGTCAAAGATTTATCCAATTCCAAAGTGACCGGCGCAGGCGGCAAGAATCAGTCCCTCACCACCCCAGGCGACGACACTATCCCGAGATCTGATGGCGCCTATTTCGGCGGCCTGGCCCTGATCTTTGCCGGTTTGCTCATGGTTTTTCAACATGTAAAAGTACAGAGTGGCCTTCTTGCAATGCTGGGCCTGGGTAGCGGCGGCTTTGCCCTGCTATTTTTGCCGCTTATGTGCGGTATAGGCATGATGTTTTACGACAATAAAAATAAATGGGGCTGGATTGTCACCGGCCTCTCTTGCGTGCTGCTCATCCTCTCCTTCCTGGCCACTCTTGCAGTGACCTGGCCGCCACTGACTATGATGCAGATGATAATAATGTTTCTGCCCTTCGCCATCGGCGGCTCCTTGCTCGTTAAAGGTATGGGCGGAGCTAAGGGTATCGAACAAGCAGTCAAAGCCAATCTAACTAAAAAGGAAGGCTAACGATTTCATCAGTCAGACTGTTCGTCGGATCTTTTCTCAATCAAGATGAATCTGCGCGCGTCGATCAATTTGGTCGCGCCAATCTCAAGCACATCAGTACTCTTACTGGTTCAACCTTGCGCTTTGTCAAAGAAGCAAACCTGCATCTGACCTGGGCTTTTATCGGTGAAGTCGAGGAAGAAAAAGTCCCCGCCATACAAGAAGTGTTGAAGCAAGAAATAAAATTTTTGCAGGACGGCTCAGCTTTAAAAAAAAGCCTTGCAGTCGCATTTCCAGGCCTGGAATCGCCCCGTCAAAAGGAGCCGCTTGACTCCGACATAACCAGCCTGGACCTGGCCGAAAGCAATCCGGAACTGGCGGCAAAAAAGGCTTTATCAATAGACTTGCAATACGATTTCATCGAAGCCTGGCCCACCACTTTTGCCGGGCGCGTCCTGGTGGCGACACCGGAGGTGGTGCCGGATCAAATACTGCGTATAGGCATGTCGCTGCGCAGTGCCCTGACTCAATACGCCACAGCCGATAGAGAAGAGCCCCGCAACTTGCTCTTCCGTCCCCATGTCACAATTGCCAGGCTCAACCCGCCGGAAAATTTTGGCGACGGCAAGGTTCTGGAAGTGGTCTCAAAACTGTTGCCAATCAAGCATCACATAGACTCCATGCATCTGATTAAAAGCGACCCGGTGGCCGGCCTCTACAAAAGTATCGAAGACCTCTGGTAAAGCTTAGCGGTAAGGCTATGTCTTTCCCGGGGGGCTTTGGCTTGTAGCCTGATATTAGGGCCTGGCGCCAGGAAGCGGAGCGGCCTGGTTGTTGTTTTTGGGAGCGAAGGTAGAGGGAACGGTTGAAGGATCTGCTTCCGTAGGTTCAGGAACAGGTGACTGACCTGGGACTACCTTTGGTCTAGCGAGTTCCGAAGCCGGCGGCACTTCCATTACGTCGTCACCATCTGAGGGCTTAACCGAGGCATTTTTCTCGAAACCAGGAGCAGCTTTCTTACTGTCATCAGTGGGTGCTGTCACCGGAGCATTCACCGGTTCCTGGGCCGGGCTCGGGACTTGGCCTTGTTCTACTTTTGTCTCAACTTGATCTACAGGCTTATCACCTGCGCCCAATTCTTTGTGCGGCTTGAGATAAGTGTTGACCTTGGCCTCAGGCTCGCGTTTCCAAAGTCGAGCATCGTCTTTGATACTTTTGGAACGGTAGGCGATAGCCTGGTTATGAAAAGAATTGACGGTCGCTAAAAACTCATCCCACTCAAAATTGACTGGGTCAGTATGATCACCTTGCTGGGCGTAGCGGTGGGTAATGATGTTGCCTTCTTCAATGTTGTAGCGGTGCTTGAGATAGCCGACCAACTTAATTACAGCGTCGCGCTGCACCTGAGGGTAATTTTGGGAACCGGTATGATTCATTTCTATACCGATGCTGTTGTCGTTGTTGATACCAGGCAGGGTCTTGAAAATATTGACGTGCACGGTGGCTAGCTCAGGGTCGACGGCTTGATAGATTGTTCCGTCACGATCAACTACATATTGCGCCCCGGGATGACGAATACCCATCGAACTCCAGCTTTCAATCACACGCACCCCTGAAAGCGGAATGCCGGTTTCGGTTGAATGCATGACGATATATTTGATTGGTTCGCGACGCCAGAATATGCCGCCGTGAAGCGGATGGTATTTGGCAATGCCGGCGCGCACCAGGGTGCGGGCAGGATAACTATCGGCAGTACCGCGGTTGAAAGCGGCGACGATATCACGGGCGGTGTCTTCAGGCAACGGTGAACTATCGAAGGTTGGCGGCGACTTCATGAATATGCCTATCGGATATGCGTAACGTGTCTTTGGTGCTTGATGGGCAACCACATGGTGATGGCGCCCGTGGTGAGCGACAGCGCCACGCGCAGCACGTCCATGGCGACCCTGTGAATGTGACAGAGTAACGGCATGACCGTGTCTAGACGATCGGCCCGAGCTCCGAGCTGTAGACTTAGAGTGGGAATGCGAAGCACTATGGCTCGCAGTCGAATGTCGTTTGGCTTCGGCCACCGGGGAACACATCAAGAGGCAACTAAATGCCATTGTCAGGATGGTTGTCACTGAAATAAATGCGGAATTCCTCGGCAAGCGGCTGTCCCCGACGGTTAGTGTGGTAATTCTCGGCACCGCGGATGGCGCCTTCAGAAATTATAAAAGAACCGTGCAAGCGAAGCAACGAAAATTTTCAAGAGATGCTTGAATAAATTGTCGAAGATTCAATTCTAATCGATCCAGCCGCCGCCCAAAATATACTGATCGCCCAGGTCGTATATGCCAAGCACCTGACCCGGTGTTATAGCCGGTTGAGGCTCGTCAAAAACCACCTGCACTTTATTGTCGGGCAGGGGTGTTACTTCAGCCAGGGCTGCTTTACTGTTATAGCGGATTTTAGCCAGGGCTCTGAATGGTTCTACCGGTGGTGACTCTAAAATCCAGTTTGTAAATGAAGCCGTCAGCTCACGACGCAAGAGAGCTTCTTTCGGTCCTACATAAACAACGCGCAGTTCAGGATCAACCGAGGTAACGTAAATCGGTTCGGCTGATGAAATGCCGATACCTTTCCTCTGGCCAATTGTGTAGTTAAACGTGCCCTGGTGCTCGCCCAAAATTTCCCCAGTGACCGTGTGAATTATTGGTCCCGGTTCAACGTTGAGAAAGTTACTCAGATACTGCTGGGTGGTTGTGCCTCGGGGAATGAAGCAGAGGTCCTGACTGTCAGGGCGATTGGCCGTAACAAGACCACCTTCGGTGGCAATCGCTCTGATTTCATCCTTGGTGAATTCACCCAGGGGAAGCAAGGTGGATTTGACCTGTTCCATAGTCAAACCCCAGAGCACGTATGACTGATCTTTCCCCTCGTCCTTAGCTTTGGCCAATCTGGTCCCCTGCTCGGTTTCCACCACACGAGCATAATGACCGGTAGCGATGTACGAGGCGTTGAGAATCTTTTTGCCGTAACGTAACAGTGCCCCCCACTTAACGAGGGTGTTGCACAAACTACAGGGCAACGGCGTTTTGGCGCGGGCGTAGGACTGGTGAAACTGATCGATGATTTCGTTTTTGAACATTTCGCGCAAGTCGACCGCGTGATGCTCTATGCCCAACTGCTCACAGACACGAGCGGCATCGATCATACCGGTGTCGCAACAGCGGCTGCCTGATTTAATCAACCAGCCTGTAACTCCAATAACGTCATAGCCGGCTTTCTGCATCAGCAGCGCCGTCGCACTGGAATCAACACCACCGCTCATGAGCACGGCCACACGAGTTTTGTTGGCCGGTACCGGTGATACCGTGCGCGCCGAAGCGACCTGACAAATGGCCTCAATTTCAGCCGCTTCAGGCATCGGCATTTCGTTTACTTGGTCATCGGTCCTGGTGATATTTTTTGTGCTGGGCATGGCTAATGTTTACAACTAAATATTTTCTGTGGGATCTTCTAGAACTTATCCTCTAGAAGAGAGATTTTACTATAGACAATCGGCATCCGTTGACAACCAGAGGCTAATAGTTAAGACATGGTCACAACTGAAGAGCTTTAGGCGCCGGTAAGACGCTTCAATCGATTTTTGGCCGATCCAGCATTTTTGCCATGCGGAGCCAGTCTCAGATAAGTGCGATATTCACTAATAGCTTCACGACTGTGTTCATTGTGCTCAAGGAGCAGAGCTAGATTGTAATGGGCCACCGGCAGTTCATCGCCGGATTGCAGTATGGCCCGGCGGAATGCCTTATCGGCGCTTTCAAAATCGGCGCGTTCGCGTAAGACTATACCGAGCATATTGTTCGCAAGGGCATTGGGTTTGCCCTTACGGGACGCATCATCAATGGCTTTGCGGAAAGCTGATTCGGCGGCGGAATTGTCGCCCATGTGGCGCAAAACCATGCCCAGGTTGTATTGAGCCTCGGCAAATCCGTCGTGACGCAGAGACAGGGCGTGGCGGTAAGCCTCCATAGCGCGCTGGTTTTGCGATTCTCCCGCCAGGGCCAGACCGAGATTATTCCAGACGATAGGGTCATCGGCGCAGCCTCTCTTGGTCAAGGTCTCCAGATCTGCGCGGGCCTCCGACCAATCATGGCGGGCTAGAGCAGCCAGGGCGCGTTGCTTTAGAACATCATTTTCAGGGGAGGAAGCGGCGCTAAGACTGGAACTGGTCCCTCCGGCCTTTAGACGAGCAATTCGGGCCTTGGTTTCAGCCCTGTACTTGGCTACATTCTCAAAATTGAGACTGGTTTCGTAAGCCTGTAAGGCTCCGGCCACATTGTTGCGCTTCTCTTCGATCGCTCCCAGATGAAACCAACTAAAGGATGAGTCGTTCTTAAGGCTGAAGGACTTTTTCACCTCGTTCAATGCGTCTTCGAGGCGGCCCTCTCCCAGATCTAGAGCGGCAAGACCACTGTAGGCAGCGGCGTTTTTGGGATTGAGCTTGATGGCAGTTAAATAATTGTCGCGCGCTTCGGCCTTGGCGCCGGTATCCCGCAGGGCGTTGGCGATGTAGTAGTAGAGATCGGGATCGGTGTTATTGGAGACCGTCTGACAACGTTTCCAATAATGAAGGGCGTCTTTAGGGTGGCCGCCGGCATAGAGAAGCACGCCCAGATTGTTTAAAGCCGGGGCAAAGAGGGGTTCAACTTCGAGGGCCTGGCGATAAGCCTGTTGCGCTTCAGCAACTTTGCCCTCGTTGTAGTAAGCCAGACCCATACAGTTGTAGGCCTCCGGCAATTTGGGCTCCGCCTTGACTACTTCGCTAAATTCATCGCGGGCTCTGGCAAACTGATGCTCATGCATAAGCTTGACCCCGGCCCGCATACGGGCAATGGACTCAGCTTTGTATCGGCCCTCGGCCCAGGCCGGAGCGACCGAGACAAAAACAACTGCGGCGCCAAAGAGAATAAGCGGGAAAGCCAATCTGCAGGTTATGAGAGCAGGTTTACACTTGACCAAGATCTAGCCCATCAAAAGACTAAGTATTTCCAAGATAGCTGGTTTGCATATCGAAGCTTATGATTCGGGCAATTCTAGCTTCACCAATAATACAAGAACTAAGAGGCTTTAGAGGGCTTTACACGGATGGTCGCGCTTATCTCAGGAGTGTTAAAATAGACAATCCGCCCGACGCCTGAAGTTCAAAATTGGAATCCTCAAACTAAAAGATGCGCAACGCTAACCTCGCAGTAAACCTGCATCAGCTTTTCTTACATTGTCCTCAGTACGCCAAGTTGCTTTCGCGTACCGCTCGCGGAAGCGGCTCGGAATTGAACCTTGTCGGCCTGACGGACTCGGCCAAGACACTGGTTTTGTCAGTCTTGTCACACGAGACAAAGCGACCAATTTTTATCGTGGTGCAGGACAATCATACCGGCGCTCGATACCACCAGGAACTCAGCAATCTGAGCAAATATCCGGTCTA
>Ga0105248_10005065_pt1 | contig 14553 bp, 12 predicted proteins | sample KBSS34metaG_FD_81524 | JGI IMG/M metagenome (GOLD analysis project Ga0105248, IMG submission 81524) | Switchgrass rhizosphere microbial communities from Kellogg Biological Station, Michigan, USA - KBS S3-4 metaG | ecosystem: Host-associated > Plants > Roots > Rhizosphere > Soil | place...
TGCGATGCACTCCCAGGATCCCGCCGCACGCCCCAATTTCGGGAACTCCCGAATTGTCCGGCCGCTTGCCAAGTCGATCTGCCGGAGGCTCTGACCGGTTGAGAACAACAGCAGCTTTCCAGTGGGAACGAGTATCCAATTGCCTCCCGGGCCGCGCTGCCCCTTCACCGTGTACCGATTCACCAGACTGCCAGTCCTCGCGCTCCAGACTGCTGCGACCGCTCCTTCGGCATTGTCGCTTTCACACACAATATTTTGACTGTCGGCGGTGAACGTGACCGAATCGCAGAGAGCCGGCAGCTCCCTGATTGTTCGGAGCGTGTCGGCATCCCAGATCTTCACAAGCCCCGAGGCGATGCTGGCCATCAACGTGCCGTCCGCGCTGAACGTGAGGTCGGACGTCGTACCGACAGGGGACCGGTCCACGATGATTTCTGGTGGCACGCCCTGGGCCAACGTTGAATCGAACATTGACGCGGCATGAGAAAGGAAGAGAAGGAGCGTTGCGAACACACACCCGAGGAATAATCTTGCGCGATACCCGAACGAGCTGTACATAGGGCTGAGCAGTGTACAGCGATCCAATCGGAGATTACCCCGGTATTTCGTACGTGTTGCGTCCAGTCGTCGACGACTGCACGGCATCGAGCCTCCCACGGGAACCGGTTCGAATCGCAAGGACCGTCAAGACCCGGGCGACCTGAAGACTCGGAAATTGGCGGGATCGGTCAGGAGGCGAGCGACGTGCTCAGCACGATTTCCAGTTTCCTCGCGTACTCCTCGATTTTCGACGCACGGTCCAAGCCATTGATGACGCGTCGGGCCTGGAGATAGTCGCAGCTGCCAGGTCCGATGAAGTCGGCCAACTTCTTTCCCGTGAAGCTCCCGCGTCTCATGCCAAGAGACATGATGGAATACGCGACGTCGAAATCGAGGGCAAGTTCGGGATCCTCAACGAGGCGGCTCCCCTGGTGGACTTGCCGCCCCAGGCGCTGGTAGTTGGCACGTCCCGTAATCTGCACGAATCCGCGGCCCCGATAGCGGTAGCCATCGCCCGGCTCCGTGTTGCCGAGCTTCACGCCGATCGGTGTTCCTGTTTCGTATTTCTCGAAGTAGGGCCTCTGCCCATGCTCTTCGATTGGCGACCAGCGATTGGCGCATTCGTGCTTCACGGTCGCCAGCATATAGGCGGCATAGCGCACGTCGGCGATATCCGGATCGGTCGCTATCTTCGCGACCAGTCTTCCGCATCCGGTGATTGGACTGGGCGTTTCCGCCGGCTTGGGAAACTGTTCGCGGTAGGCCGCCGCAAACTTATCGGGATCGATGACGAGCACGCCAGAACCTCCTCCACGACCTCGCGACCGTCCAGGCAACGTGTCTGAGTCCAATCGCGCCCAGCATCCGCTGCCAGACGGTCAGCGGTGGCTCGATCGGCTGATACTTGAGGCGAAAGAATCCATCCACTACGGCGTGCGAGAGCTCAGTCACCGGCTCGGGCGCGCCAGGGTCGTAGACGCAGCACCGATTGGCGGATTTGAAGGTCAGCAACACTCGCGGTCCCGCCTTGCCAAAGGCGACCACCGGACAGCATTCGCCTGCGGCGGTGCTTTCGCTGACCGCCCGCCAATGATCCGACGAGCGGTCTCGCAGCCAGGAGATGCCGCCACGCGGTGTGAGCCGCATCTCAACCCGGACGTCCACCGAGGCGACGGCGGCATGCCGGCGCAACTGTGCGGCGAGTCGCTCCTCGATAAGTGTGTGCGGCAGCCACTCGTCAGGGATCTGTTGCTGGACCGCCAGCCACTCGAGGAGCTCGGGACCGTTCTCGCGCCAGCAATCGATATGACGTCGCTGCGCGTACGCGATCAGCGTTTCGTCGTGAGCCGAAGCGACGGCGGGCCAGGACAAATAGTCGAGGACGGCAAATACCCAGCCGGCGCCTGGCGCCGCGTTCGAGGTTGACATCGACCTGAGCCACGGCTCCACGTCATAGAAGTCGACCGCGCCGCCGAATGATCGGCGCAACGAACGCAGCGCGGATTCTGCGCTTTCCGCGACCGCCGCGCGCCAGCGCTCGAGCCATCCCGGTCCCACATCGACCGACACTGGAATTCGCAACTGGTCGGCGACCGGATCGAACACCGGCGTCGCAGGCATTACGGCGATGGTTTCGCAGGCGTCTCGGCGGCCGCTGGCGCGACGACGGGCGTCGACGCAACGCTTTGATCCAGAACCGAGAGCATTTTCATCAGACCGGCGGGCATATCGGCCTGTTCCATCCGGATCTTGACGTTCAGCGCCATCGCCGTCGTCCGCTGCCCAGGCGTCTGCTGCTGACTGATGGCGCCTTTGAGCTCGACGCGGTTCTTCGAGAGGAATTCCAGCCGATCCGTTTTCTGGACCGGCGTATCGGGCCGATGTTCCGGGCCGCGTGATTCGTGGTCGAGTATTCGTATCGCGAAGTCGAATTCGGCGTGTTTGACCTGCAACAGCGGGATGGGAAACAGCGTCAGCGCCGGCACATCGAGCTGGCGTGTCTCCAGGCGTCCCTGGGCGTCCCGGACTTGATGCCTGAACTGCACCATTTTGAGATCGCCGAAATGGCCGCCCTGCTCCAGATCGCGATCACCCGCGCCGCTGGACTCGGCAGACGTTCTTTGCTGAGTGAAGCCGATATGTTTGATGAATTGCGCGCTCACCTGAGCAGCCTGGCTCTCGGCCTGAACCACGGCCAGGAGCGGCGCGCCAATCAGTTCGTACAGGTTCAGGGCCTCTTTATCACTTTGCGCCACGTGAAACTCCTGCGGCTACCATGTCCCGTGAAGCTGCCTCGACTCGTGTTTTGATCGTCATCTGCACAACCGGCCTGGGTCCCGCGACGGCGTTGGTCGCGGTTTCGCCGATCGTGACTTTCATGTCGAGGCTCTTCATGTCGAGAAACCTTCTCATGTCCTCGCTCACACGCTCAGCGGCCGCGCTGCTGCCCCGCGGCGCGCGCGCGCAGTGCCGGATTCTGAGCGCGAACACGAATTCGGCACCACTGACGGCGAGAAGGGGAGGCCACACCACCGGCAGTCCTTCACGCTGCCGTTCTTTGATGGACTCGGCGTTGACCGCGGCGACCTGCGCGCCGACCTGCACGACGGCCACAAGCGGCGCCGCGATGACTTGTTGAAGGCTCAGCGCCGACTTCTCGCTCTGCGACACGCCTTCTCCTATTCAGGCTGGAGAGTCCGCACCGAGGCGAACCCTCGTGGATCCTCGTCCACCTTCGACCACGTGTAATTGCGAATGGTCGTCTTCACGTCGATTCTGCAAACCGACGCGCCGACGGCGTTGACATGATCCGCGTCGACGGCGACTTCGATCTTGAAGTCCTTGGCCCACTTCACGGCATCCTCGAGAGCCGTGTCGCTGCCGAACGACGCGATCTTCTCTTTGATGGCGTCCATCATCGCCTGCAGGCTCGACTCGACCTCCTCGGTCGTAAACGGCGCGAGCGCCTGCTTCATCATCGGTTCGTTGCCCAACCCCTTGATGAAGTCCTCGATGTCGTGGGGCGTCTGGGTGGTGAGAAAGGTGTTGTCCGCGACGAACTTCTCGCGATTCTCTTCGAAGTAGCGGATGAAGCGGGCCCTGAGGATGGCGCGATAGTCCTCTGAGAGAAAGGCGGTGGCGAAGGTGTCGATCGCCGAGCGTTGCTCGGCGGTCAGATCAGGCCGGCTGCGGATGTTCTCGATGACGTCCTGCGCCTTTGACATGGCGGCCAGGACAATCCCTGACGAATAGCGCTCGAAAACCTGCGACAACCGCGCATTCCTGATGTTGACGCGCGATTTGTCTTCCGCCACTCCAGTAATCGCGAAGAACACCGAGAATGAGGCCTCGCTGATCTCGACCCTCGGCACGGGGAACGCACGCAGGACGCGGTCCTCGGCGTAGTAGCGGCTGATATCCCGGGAATACAGATCGGACAGACATCGCGACTGGGCGATATCGCGCAGGATCGATCCCACCACCTCGTAGAGTTCGGTGGCCACGTCAGCCTTGTGCGACGGTCCGGATGTTCTCCGTCAGGATATTCAGCACCTTGGCGAGCCCGGCGGGCACGTCATCTTGCGTAGCGTGAATGTTGACGTCGATTGTTTGCTCGACGGAGTATTTCGAGGTGCTCGTCGCCGTTGAATCCTTCTTGCTCGAGACGCTGCCGGAGAAGCCGACCTTGAGCGGGCCCCACCCGACCGAACCGTCCGCCTTGCCTTCCAGGGCATTGCTGGTCGTGTTCGTTCCTGACAATTCCGTGGTCGCCGTGATGCTCGTCTTCATGGCGATGGTCAGGTTGTCGATGCGAATGAAAGGAATCGGCATCAACGACAACAGTGGCACGGTGACACTGACCCGCGTATCGGCCATCGGCCCGATCGCCGCGATTTTGGCGGCGAGTTGCTTCTGTTGGTCGTCGCTCAGGGCACCGTCAGGAAACCCGAGGGCCTTTCTTGCGCTCGCCTCGGCATCGTCGGTCGGCACAGATCTGACGAAGTCGAATCTCGCGGTCCTTACGGTGTTGCCATCCAGGCCGACCTTCGTGATGAAGTCGACGCATGCTTGCGCGGCCGCGGCCTGCGCGCCCACGGCCGCGACCAGTGGTGCGCCGAGAATCGCGCCGAACGGTATCTGTCCCATGAGTTGAACGGCTTCGGATTGGATGCTCGGTGGATTGGTCGGATCAGCCATGTCGAAGCCTCTCGCGGAAAATGCCTGATGTCATGAACAGGAATTTGGCGTTGACTTTATTCTCGGCCCCATGTGCTGTCAACACCCGGCCGCCGCTTCTGTCCTGGGATCGCGAACCCGCGGAGGCCGTCATCGATTTCACCGCAACATGGGGCCGACCGCGATCGCCGCGGCCTGGTCTGCAGCGTCTGAAGTTGATGAAGCGCACCGGTGTCTTCGGAGGGCGAGTGACGGGTTATATGGTCGCTTCACTGATTCTGAGCCGATAGGTATCGCGACCCGGCGGTACTTCGTTCAGCGGTCGCCAAACAGTTTGACGAACTTGGTTGGCGGCCCCGACCATCGAATCGGAGACACACAATGACCTTGACTGAACGCATCGCACTCCCAGGACCCAAGAAGTTACTCGCCATTGACGGAGGTGGCATTCGCGGCGTCCTGGCTCTCGAAGTGCTGCGGCAGATCGAGGATCTGCTGCGGCAACAGGCGGGCAACGAAGAGTTCTGCCTGGCCGATTACTTCGACTACATCTCCGGCACCAGTACAGGCGGCATCATCGCGACGTGTCTGTCGCGGGGCATGTCTGTGGAAAGCATCCTGACGTTCTACCAGGATGCCGGCGCGGACATGTTCACGAAGGCCAACCTGCTGAAACGGTTGCGTTACAAGTTCCGGAGTGAGCCACTCGCGCTGAAGCTGCAGAGTGTGTTCGGGGCCGAGACCACATTCGGCTCCGACACGCTCCGGACGCTGCTGCTGCTGGTGATGCGCAACGCCAGCACGGATTCCCCCTGGCCTCTCTCCAATAACCCGTACGCCAAGTACAATTTGGTTGGACGCCACGATAACAACCTGCAGTTTCCTCTCTGGCAGCTCGTACGTGCCAGCACCGCGGCGCCGACCTACTTTCCACCGGAGGTGATCGTACTGCCCCATCCTGACCCGGCGAAGGAGAAGGAGTTCGTCTTCGTCGACGGCGGCGTGACGATGTACAACAACCCCGCATTCCAGATGTTCCTGATGGCGACGCTGGACAGATACTGGACTCAGCGACCCGATGCGCGCTGGCGGACAGGCGCGGATCGGATGCTCATCGTCTCTGTCGGTACCGGCACCAGCCCCGGTGTGCAGACGGCACTCGAAGCTGACGACATGAATCTGCTGTTCAACGCGACGACGATTCCCTCGGCGCTGATGTTTGCCGCGCTCAACGAGCAGGACCTGCTGTGCCGGGTATTTGGCGACTGCCGCGCCGGGGATCAGATCGATCGGGAAATCGGCGACCTCGTCGGCAGCGTCGGCCCGCTCAGTCGAGAGCAGAAACTGTTTACTTACATGCGCTACAACGCGGAGCTCACGCGCGATGGTCTCGACGCGCTGGGGTGCCAGGATATCGAGCCGGAGACCGTGCAGAAACTTGATTCGGTCGACGGCATTTCCGATCTCCGCCGGGTCGGCCGGCAGGTCGCTCAGAGAAAGGTCGTGGCGGCAGACTTCTCCGGCTTTCCCGTGCGCGAACCCTAGGTGGAGGGCCGAACTCATGCTTCGCGCCTTTGTCATTCGCGGCTTCGGCACCAAGAAGGATTCATCAGGCCAGTCCGTTGACTTCGAACGGGTGCAGGACGAGCTGATCACGCCGGCATTGCAGCAATGCGGCCTGGCTGGCGGCACGACAGCCGAGGTCGTGGACGCAGGCAACATCCGCGCCGACATGTTCGCGTTGATTCTCGAGGCTGACATCGTCATTTGCGATGTCACCATCCACAACGCCAACGTGTTTTACGAGCTTGGCATCCGCCACGCGCTACGGAAGAAGCACACCGTTCTTCTCAAGGGTGATCCGTCGGCCGACACCACGCCATTCGATTTGTCCACGGATCGCTACCTCAAGTACCCGGTCGCAAACCCGGCGGCGGCGCTCGACACGCTCGTGGAGACAGTGCAGGCGAGCCTCCATACCAACCGGGAGACGGACAGTCCGATCTTCCTGATGCTGCCGAAGCTGGCCGAGGCCGACGTATCGGACATGACAGTGGTGCCGCTGGATTTCATAGAGGAAGTGCAGCGCGCGGAGGCGGCGGGAGACAAGGGCTGGTTGCGCGTGATTGCCGAAGACTTGCGCGGCCTCCGTTTCCAGTGGGACGGCCTCCGCCGCGTCGCGCGCGCCCAGTGGAGTCTGAAGGACCTTGGAGGTGCGCGGCAGAGTTGGGAAGAGCTGCGGAGAAACGGCGGCGACGACATCGAGGCCAACCTGGCACTGGCGAACCTGTACGAACGTGAGTACCGCGCCACCAACCGGGAGACGTTCCTGGAGTCGTCGAACCAGGCCATACGGTCGGTGCTCGCCGCCAAAGGCACCACGGCACCTCTGCGCGCCGAAGCGCTGGCGCTCCAGGGACGAAACCTGAAGACAATGTGGCGCGCCAGGTTCGCCGCCGCGACGGACCCGGTCGTGGCTCGCCAGCAGGCAGTCGACGGACGCGCCTTGCAGTCGTACCAGTCATACCGCGAGGCATTCGAATGTGACCTGAATGCGTTCTACCCTGGCGTGGCGGCGCTGCAGATGGGCCACATTCTGCAGTTGCTCGCCGAGTTGCCGACGTGGCGCAACCTGTTCAAGGGCGACAGGCTGCAAGCCGACCGGGCGCGCCAGGACCTGGAAACCGAGCTCCCGGCTCTGGCCAACGTGGTGGCGGCTGCCGTCAAGCGGTCCACACGACTCCCGGACACGGATCGATTGTGGGCCCACATCGCCGAGGCCGATCTCCTCTTTCTGACCCTGTCGGAGCCGGAGCTGCAGGCGAACCCCGAGCTCCTGGTCCAGGCGTATCGTGAAGCCATCCCGCCCAACAAAGCGTTCGCGTGGGACGCCACGAGCGGCCAGTTGGCGCTGTTCGCACAACTCGGCCACCGTGCAGAAGCCGTGCATGCGGTGATGGACGCCTTCGCCCCGGGAGCGGGCCCCTCGACACCAGTACGCGAACACCTCGTGGTCTTCGCCGGGCACCGGATTGACGAAAACAGTGCGCTCCCGAGATTCCCGCCGGCGAGCGAAATGAGAGCGCGCGGGCTCATTGCGGATAGGCTGCGCACATTCATTCCGGCGCCCACCAGTGAAACGTTGACGGTGCTCGCCAGCGCCGCTCCCGGTGCCGACCTCCTCGTGCACGAAGTGGCCGGCGAACTCGGCGTGCGCTGCCGACTCTGTCTTCCCATGCCGGCTGAAGCCGTTGCGCAGCGCGTGTTCGGCGCGGCGGATGCGTGGCGAACACGATTCCTGAAGGTGGTGGATGCGCACCAGAAGGATCTTCTCCAATTGGACGATCATCCCGACCTGGCGCGCTGGTTGCACGGTCGAGCAGGCATCGACCCGTGGGAGCGCGGAAACCGCTGGGTCATGCACACGGCTGACACCTGGGGCGCGTCGCGGGTAACGTTGATGGTGTTGTGGGACGGCCACGACGATGGCAGCTACGGAAGCACCGCGCATATGGTGCGTCTCGCACGGGCGCTCGGGCGCTTCGAGCTGAGCGTCATCGACAGCCGACAACTGCTCGCGTAACGCGGCTGATGCGGTCTCGTTCAATCTTCGCGCCTGAGGTGATTCATGACCCGCCGTCTCAAGTACGTGAAGCGCGCCAGTCAGGCGGTTGCAGCGGTGCAGCTCGTAGTGGACACGAAGGGCTTCACCTACAAGAAATGGGGCGCCGTGCAACGCTGCAAGGCGCGCGACTGGATTGTCGACAACGATGGTGACGTGTATACGGTGGACCGCGTGTCGTTCGGTCGGACGTATCGGCAGGTCGGTCCAGGCGTGTATGTGAAGAAGACTCCCGTGTGGGCGGAAGTCGCGGCCGCGGCCGGTCGCGTGAAGACCAAAGAGGGATCGACCGGCTACAAGCGCGGGGACTACCTCGTCTTCAACCACAAGAATGGCGCTGACGCATATGCGGTCTCGGCGAAGAAGTTCAAGCGGATGTACGTCCGGGCCAAATAGCCGCTCGTGGCGCAGGGCTTCGCCGCCGTCAAAGGCCTGCGCCACCAGAGTGAAGAAAGCGCTTCGAGAGTCGTGGCAGGCCAAATGGTCATGAGTACCTGTCACGTTTACGTCAGCTCGACCTGGCTCGACCTCAGGCCCGAGCGCCAGGCCGTCGAACGCGCGGTCCAGCGCATGCGCGAGACGAAGTTCATCGGGATGGAGTACTTCGGCGCGCGGGACGAGTCCACGTCCCGCACGTCGGTGGCCGAGCTGGATGACGCCAACGTGTACGTCGGCATCTTCGCTGGTCGCTACGGGTCTGGCATCGTCGAACAGGAGTACCGGCGCGCCCGCGAACTGGGCAAGCGTTGTCTGATTTACTTCAAGGACGGCACACACACCTCCGCGGAATCGCCCGACGAGACCGGCGCCGCGCATGAACGGCTGTGCGCGCTGAAAAACGAACTGGCGGGCCGGCACACGATCGGTCACTTTGCGACACCTGACGACCTCGCCGCGCAACTGACCGCCGACCTGCACAGACTGCTCTTCGACGAATTCACCCTGCGCGGCGATCGGACGACGCGCGAAGCCTTCGATGAGGCGCTGCGCAACTACTTCGACAACGAATACGACCGATCGCTACGCGACTACCTGAACGCCGTCCGGCAGTTCTCGGATTCGAGCTATCGCTCCCTGCCTTTTCCAGACGGAAAAACGCTGACGGACGTCTACGTCGATCTTCACGCGCGAAGCGAATCGGTCGGCCAGGCAGGCACGATCCGCGAGGTGCTGAGTCACGGCGCACCGGAATCGGGCATCGGCATCTCGATCGTGGGCGACGCCGGCGCGGGGAAGTCTACGCTGATCCGGCACATCGCCAGGCACGCCTGGGACCATCCAGAAGCGGTGGGTCTCCGTACGCGCCACCTCCCCATCGTCGTACGCGCGCCCGCGATCGCCTTGGCCCGCGGCATCGCTCTCGAGGAGCGACTGTGGAGCGCTATCGGCGAAGGCCGGGACATCATGATGGACGTTCCGCCGCCGCGCGGCTGGTTCGAGGCGTGGCCGAGCCGGATGGCGGCTCCGTGGCTGCTGCTGGTGGACGGATTCGACGAAGTCCCGGACAACCGGCGCCAGGAGATCATGGCGTGGATCCGCGACGTGCTGCGCCGCAACTTCCTCCTTGTGCTGACCTCACGTCCCGACTCTGCGCTCAAGAAAGGTCCGTTCGCCGGGCTCTTCCAGTCCTTTTCGCTGGAGCCGCTGACCAACGATCAGCAATCGCAGCTGTCGCGGCAATGGCTCGGTACGGCGACCGGAACCTTCCGGGACGAACTGCAGCGGCTGCGGGCGGCCGACGTGGCGGGGACGCCGCTGCTCGTGACCGTCGCGGCAATCGTGTTCCAACGCGATGGCCGGCTGCCGACGACGCGTGCCGCATTGTACGAGCGCTTCGTGGATGTCTGGTGGCGCGAGGCCCTCGAACGCGGCATCCGTGACGAGCTTGGGCCGGATCTGAGCGATGTGGCGAGAAGCGGCCTGCAGCACGTCGCGTGGCACATGCTGAACGAGCCGGAGCAACGGTCGCGGTCAGCGCTCGCGGAATCCCTGCGCGCGTTCTTTGCGTCGGTGCCCGGTCAGCTGTCGTATGTGACGACTCAGCGAATGGATCATTTTCTCGAGGTCATGGGCCGTCGCAGTGGCGTGCTTCAGTCCACGAGGACCGACTGCGACTGGCTCCATCGAAGCTTCGGGGAGTTCCTCGCTGGCGAGTTCCTGGCGTCGAACGCCGCGGACAGCCCCGCGGCACTGGCCGCGTGCGCGCGATGGCACGAGCACTCATGGCGGCCGGTCGTGCTCTTCGCGCTCGGTCTGTGGAGCGAACGCGGGCACGACATGACGCCGCTGCTCGAGCGGGTCATCGACGACGCGACGAGCGGCCGAACGGTCGCAACGTTCGCCGACCCGCCTCCGTGGTCAACGCGGCTCCCGGAAATGAGCGTCGTCTTTGCCGCGCGCGCGATCGGCGAAGGCGCGGTGGTCGAGCGTGCGTTTCGCGATCGGCTGCTGTCGGAGATGTTCCCGAACGCGAAGGAATACGCTGGTCAGAGTCTGGGCGAGCGGATGTTGAGCCATGTCGTGATGGATCACACCGTCCAGGTGCTGGCGGCCTTTGCGAACGATCCGGATGTTGCCGGCCGGCTGGACGCGCTGGCACGCGACTTCGTCGAGATCGTTCATCGCTGGCGACAACGCGGCGCCGGCGGACCGGTCGCCCTGCGCGACCTCGCGGCGCTCCGCCGGTTCGACGCCCTGCTCTCGCTCGCACGTGATTCGTCGCTCCATCCGTACTGTCGGTATTGCGCGTGCCGCGAACTGGCCGGCCACGATTTCAGCGCCATTGCGGTGCCGATGATCGTCGAGCTCCTCCGGATGCCCGCGTTTGAACCGTGGATTGAATATGCCCTGCGAACGCTGCGGAAACGTGGCGATCCCGGACAACTCGTCGCCATCGCGCGGGACGCGGACTGGCCGATCGCCGTCAGGAGTCAGGTGCCCGGCGTCCTGATGGAGGCAAAGCTCACGCGTGAAACGCTCGAGCTCGCTCAGGATCAGGGCGTCTCCCCGGCCGTTCGCCTTCGAGCCGCCGAGCTCGCGCACGTCGCTGGTCACGACGACGACGCGGCACAGGTGATCGTGGCCCTCAGCGACGCGTTTCTCCGCGACCATCCGGGAGACATTGCCGCGCTCGTCCGGCGCGCGTCTTTGCACCTCGAGCTGCATCGACACCAGGACGTCATTGCCGACTGCACCACGATTCTCGAAGACAATCCCGATCACGTCGAGGCCCTCACGCTGCGCGGCTGCGCCTTGATGGCGATGGATCGAGATCGGGAAGCCATTGTCGACTTCGATCGCGCCGAGCCGCTGCTCGCGACCGATGAGGACCGGTGGCTTTGTCTGACGAGACGCGCGATCTCCTGCGCCTGCATCGACGGACGTGCACGGGCCGTCGCTGATTTCGACGCCGCCGCGCAGATGACCGTCGGGCCTGAACTGGGTCAGCGGTACACGTGGTATCGGCCCTGGTATGGGATCAGTCTCGCGGCCGCGGCTCGTTATGATGAAGCGGTGACGATGCTGAACAGGGCGGTCGAAGGCGACCCGGCATCGGCGTGGCCGATCGCGGCACGCGGCGCCACCTTCCTGCTGCTGGACCGCCTCGACGAAGCCATCAGCGATTTCTCGCGCGCCCTCGCGCTCCAGCCCGATTTCGTGTGGGCGCGCAGGCGCCGTGCCGCCTGTTACTCGCGGAGCGATCGGCTGACCGACGCGATCGCGGATCTCACCGAGGCGCTGGTCCAGGCGCCAGACGACGCGGCCCTGACCGTTCGACGATTGCTCTTGTGTCTGGCCGCGCACGACGACCGCGCAGCGCTGGCCGGCATCGAGGCATTCAGCAACACGTTCGTTCGCCATCACACGGAGCCGCCTGACGTGATCGAGGCCGCGCGTGCTCTCGAAACGGCGGCTGACGCGGAAGCAGCCGCCGCGGCACGCGAGCGGCTGATCATCTGTTTGTCCGGGTACGATCGGCGCGATGACGTCCTGTCGTTGACGCAATAGATGCCAAGGACCGCCGCGCCTGATCACGACGGGCAGGCTTCGCATCGGTCGCGTCCGGTCAAGTTGCCGTTCGCGCGGACGGCCTTAGAACACTCGACCTGTCGCGGGTCCGTCGCCTCGCCAAACGGGCCCGCCCTCAACCTTCCCGAACTGCTTGCAGCGACGCAGTCTGTTCATCTCCACGTCAATGCGCCGACCAGCAGACCGACGAGCCCGGCCGAGAGCACGGCGCTCCCGGCGACTTTCGTTCCGTAGCCGCAGCCGTTCGCCCGCGCGCTGACGCTGCACTCAGGCCGGTTCGCATAAACCATGACCGCAGTGCCCGCGATTACGCCAACCGCCCCGAGGAAGATTGCCGCTCGCGCCCCATCGTTGCGTCCGCTTCCGTGACCGCGGTACCCCCGGCGTTGAGCAAGCGAACCGGCGTCGTCGGGGGGAAACGTAGGTATCCCGCGCCACACATGTCCCCCTGTATTCCCGGGACCAGGTGTTTCGCGGAAGATCCCATCGGGCAGCGTGAGGCGTGGACGCTCCGCGACTTGGAGAGGCTCAGTTTCTGTGACGGCATCGATGGCCAATGTCGAGGGCGGTGTCGCGCCTTGCAACGGCGCCTGCTCACCGGCGGCGAGCGCGCCGCGCGACTGCGCCATCACGAAACAGACGAGCACAACTGTTGTGAAGAACCGATGAGTTCTGACCATGTCGCTCCCCTTCGAGTCCGCAGGCGTCGGCGGTAATGGCACCCCACCGCTCGACTTTCACAGCAATGGCCGCACCACATTCCCGAAACGGTTCCCTTAGTCTTCCTTCCAGGGATTGGTCGCGAACACCGCGAGCTCGGGCCACAACGTCCGGCGCGGCATCGCGAGTGCGGCCATGATCGTGGCCGCGATATCCTCGGCGTACAGCTTGTTCGGGTTGTTGCGCCCGGACCGGCCGCCGAAGTTGGTTTGGACTTCCGATGGGCACACACACACGACACGGATGCCGTGCGGCCGGAGCTCAGCCTGCCAGCATTGACTGATCCCGCGTACAGCCCATTTGCTGCCACCGTAGGACGTGGCGCCAGCGCCGCCCTTCATCCCCGACGTGGACGCGATGTTGATGATGTCGCCCTGGCCCTGGGCTTTCATGTGCGGCACCACGCGATTCGTGATGTCCACCAGGCCGAAGACGTTCGTGTCGAACATCTTCCGCATCGACCCGAGCTCGATGGCGCCGATCTCGGCGCGGTAGGCGTACCCGGCGTTGTTGACGAGCACGTCGACGCCGCCCATCCGCTTCTGGCACGCGTCGATTGTCCGGACGTTGTCGGCCTCGACGGCCACGTCGGCGAGCAGACCGTGCGCCCCGGTCCTTCCCACAACCGTCTGGATTCGCTGCTCGTCGCGTCCGGTGAACACGACCTCGTGTCCGGCCCGGCGCGCCAACTCGACGACCGCAGCGCCGATTCCCTGGCTGCCGCCGGTTACCAGAAAACGTTGTGCCTGCATCTGTCGATCTCCTCTATCCGTGTCTGAGTCTGAACAAGTTCAAGGTCCAGCCGCGCTGCACATGCGGTGGAACGACTACTGTATCAGCGGAGCAACGTGGCGACGGCGGTGAAGGTCTCTCTCGCCCATACCAGCCGCGATATGATGCACGCGCGTCCCGAAGACTCAGATGTCCCTCACAGTCGGTGCGCGATTCGGCGCGTTTGAAGTGACCGGGCGCCTTGGCGAAGGCGGAATGGGCGAGGTCTATCGGGCGCGCGACACGAAGCTCGGACGAGACGTCGCACTGAAAATCCTGCCGCCGGCGGTGGCGATGGAGCCCGACCGGATCGCGCGCTTCAAGCGCGAGGCGCAGGTGCTCGCCTCACTCAACCGGCCGACGATTGCCGCGATTTACGGCTTCGAGGAATCGCATGGGATCCAGGCGCTCGTTCTCGAACTGGTCGACGGCGCCACGCTCGCCGAACGAATTTCCCGCGGCCCGATCCCGATCGCCGACGCGCTGCCGATCGCGCGGCAGATCGCCGAAGCGCTCGTAGCCGCCCACGACAAAGGGATCATCCATCGCGATCTGAAGCCGGCCAACGTCGCCGTGACACGCGGCGGCGAGGTGAAGGTCCTCGACTTCGGCCTCGCGAAAGCGCTCGCCCCAGAGGGAGCGAGCGCGACGGCGGATCCGTCCGGTTCGCCGACACTGACCAGCCCGCTGACGCA
>Ga0105248_10005066_pt1 | contig 14552 bp, 9 predicted proteins | sample KBSS34metaG_FD_81524 | JGI IMG/M metagenome (GOLD analysis project Ga0105248, IMG submission 81524) | Switchgrass rhizosphere microbial communities from Kellogg Biological Station, Michigan, USA - KBS S3-4 metaG | ecosystem: Host-associated > Plants > Roots > Rhizosphere > Soil | place...
CTACCGAAGATTCAGCAGCGTCGGATTTTTTCGGCACCGCGCCACGCAAGGTGATGCGCACTCCCAGAAATTTGAATGAGCTTGTTTTTCCGTTGACTTGATAGACGATCTGCGGTTCTCCCTCTTCGATTGCCAATCGCAGCTCACAGGCTATTTTCTGGCCGTCGGTTACAAGCGTTTTTCCAAAAGCTTCTGCTTTGGTGCGTGCAACTTCCAATGCAGTTGGATCCGGTGCATCAAACTTGACGAATACACCGCGAGCTACGCGGCGCAAGACTTCGTCTCTGACCAATCGAGATATTGATTGGTCAACTGTGCTGCGGTAGCCGTATTCAAGCAATTCTCGGGTAGTTATTATCACATCTCTAGAGAGTGCGTTGATATGCGCACGAATAGCACCAATACAGGACATAGGCGTTCCCTCCCTGGTTATTCACTCAAAGAAACGCTCGACTCGGTTTAAAAAGTTCAATTTTTTCGATGGAGTTCGTTAGTCAGAAATGTAGCAATTCTACTGACTGAACCGGGTTTAAATGGCCCAAATAGGCCATTTGACAGCAATGCGTTTGGAGCATCAAATCGTCTCGTAATTCCAAAATACCATTTACCGATACAAGACTCAACTTAAAAATTCAATGTCGGAAAATCAGCAATATTTCCCAGATTGGTGCAATGTCGGAAAATCAGCAATTTTTCCCAGACAGGGGCAATATCGGAAAATGCAAATTATGAAACTGACGCTGCGGCTAGTATTATTTACCAATGACCAGCCGCCATCCATCTGTAAGTTTTTACTCTGCTCCCAAAGCCGCTCATTCCGATTTGGAATATGAAGACGCTGCCTGCCTTGTCAGCGACTACGAAAGTGGCGGCGAATTGAGTCGATATGCCGTAGCAGATGGCGCCACAGAATCATCTTTCGCCGGGCACTGGGCGCGGGCACTGGTCATGGCCTATTGCTCAGGATTGCTGCCTGAGGAAATAACGAATGGCGCGTTGAATGCTTTGCAGCAGAGTTGGACTGAGGCCGTCAGCGGCATGTCTCTGGCCTGGTTTGCCGAGGAAAAGGCGCAGCACGGAGCTTTTGCCACTCTTTGCGGTTTGACGATGCGCGCAGATGGTTCCTGGCAGGCTCACGCAATTGGCGATAGTTGTCTCTTTCAGTTACGCGATGGAGAAATCATCTGCTCATTTCCCTTGGAGAATGCTGCTCAATTTGGTAACAGTCCTGAGATGCTATGCAGTCTTGCTGGGAAGAACTCCGAGGCGAAGATGCTCGGAACTTCCGGGGGGTGGCACTCGGGCGACATTTTTATTCTTATGACCGATGCGCTTGCTTGTTTGTTTCTTGGCCAAATGGAGTCTGGGAGGCCTGTCGCCGACTTTCTCGCTCGCATACATTCGCAAGAATCATTTCTTGAATACATTGAAAGCTGCCGCAATCTCGGCGATGACAGCGAACATACACGCCAACATACACAAACCCGACTCAAAAATGACGACGTGACACTGCTTGTGATTCGCGTCTAGTCACTGAAATTGTTTTATTAGCCAAAAAGCTCATTCAGCGACTCTGTCGAACTAACGCGCAGATCTCGTGGCCGTGTACCGATATCGACGAAGCGCAGCAGCGCATTAAAGTCGGCGTTAAATACAAAGCCCCTTGCTCCGGCCTCGCATTTTAAGCCGTCGTCGTTGAGCACTTTCACCATATAGGGCGTGAGTGGGCTAGAGATGCTGAAGAGCTCGCGGGCGAAGTCATCAGGTAATTTCTCGCCACTCTCGGGATATTCGATAGAGAAGCGGCTGGTCGACGAAACATGTAGATTGAAGAGCAAAACATTGCCGTCATTGCTGTGCAAATCTATGAGGTTGCGGCCGAGCGTAACCGGATCTCCGTCGCTCGATTCTCCGTCGGAGATATTGATGACAATGGGTGGGAAGCTGTTGGGCCGCTCTTTCAGCCACTGCTGCAATACTCTGATGACATGGGTAAAGGCCGCGCACATTGGTGTGCCCCCGGCGCTGACCGCGTCTATCCAAACTGGGAAGTTGGTCTTGCGTTCGACTATACCGCCTCGGCCGTCGGGCACTTTCTTGACGCGTTTGTCGATGCGTACCGGGTAGTTGCCGACCAGACTAATAGGCACCAGGTCCTTGCCTGCCAGGGGACCGCTCAAGACAGGTTTCACGCCGGTGCCGTTATAACCCACGACGCCGACATGATAGTAGTCGTGTATGCCTTCCGATTTTGTGCATTTGGACACAAGGGTCTGCAAAGACCTGTTGATTACGTCTGCGACCGCCTCGGCTTTGGTTTTCTCGCCGTCATTTGTGGAAAACTTCTCCTCCATCGAGCTGGATTGATCGATGAGGAAGAGGATGCACGAAGGATTTGTGCGGCTTATTTCGGCTTTGTAGGGCATCGTTTCCTCCAGGGCGGGGGGGGCGCCGGGTGCCTATCATTAAACCATTTGCAGGGTCGTTTTCGTTGTAGAATCTGTGCTTTCAAGGTTTTGAGATCAGCACCATGCCATGGCCTAATCCTGATGACTACAATGAGGCGCTGCAATGCCCGGAGTTGTCATTTGAAGATGCAGAGCTGCGCTGCGGAGAAGTAGAACTTACGCCTCTTGGATTGCCGAGGGTGGCGTCGGGTAATTTTGCTTGCGTTTATCGGATGGATTGCGGCGGCAAGGCCTATGCCGTTAAGTGCTTTGTGCGCAATGTTCACGACCAGCACCAGCGCTACGCTCACCTGACTCAGTTTGCTATGACGACGGCGCTGCCGCACATGGTCAGCTTCGAATATCAGCTCAAGGGCATCATGATCGAAGGCGAGTGGTATCCGATAGTAAAAATGGACTGGGTGAACGGTCTTACCCTTGACCAATTTGTCAGGAAAAATTGGAGCAACAAGGCTGAAATAGATCGCATTACGCGGCAGTTTAGTGAGCTGGTCCTGAGTTTGCAGGACGTGGGCGTCTCTCACTGTGATTTGCAGCACGGCAATATTTTGGTCAAAGGTGATTCGATCAAACTTGTCGACTATGACGGTATGTTCGTTCCCGCAATGGCGGGCCAAATAAGTAATGAGCTGGGGCACCCGAATTACCAACATCAGCATCGTTCCGAAAAAGACTTCGCTGCAAATCTGGATAATTTTTCGGCCTGGATTATCTACTATTCGCTTTTTCTTTTGCGACTGGACTCTACGCTCTGGCAGCGCTTTTCCGGTGGGGATGATTGTCTTCTGTTTCGCCGTTCGGATTTTGTCAATCCCGAACAGTCGAGGCTGTTGAACGAAATCGCTGAGCATCAGATTCCTGATATCAGAGCACTGTATGAGCCCCTGATGCTTCTTCTTTTTTCACCACTAGAGCTTGTACCTACTTTCACCGGGCACCGCGTCGGGCTCCTGGCTTCGGCTACCGGCAGCTTCAGTCTTGCGGATATAGAAGCTGAAATTGTGAAAAAGGAACGGCCAATTTATCCCAAGGTCTGTCCCAATCTGGAGATGTATTTTTCGGCTGCAATAAGGCCGAGCAAAAACTTTTCCGATAAGAAGCTGACTAATAGTGTGCCCGTGCCTACGGCGGGCCAGACAACAGCGGATCTCGCCGTTGACGCCACCACCGAAGAGCGGCTTACGTCCAAGAGCGTTGTTATTCGCGGTCGGCGCAATTTTGTCGTGCGCATGGCCGCTCGTGATGGCTCGAAACATTATGCCGTGAAATTTTTTGCTCAGGATCTGCCCGACAGGCATGAGCGCTATGATGCTATACATCGTATGAAAAAACCTGCGTCAAGCAAGTACTTTGTGCCCTTTGTTTATCAGCAAAAAGGTGTCTTGGTGGGAGACGATTGGTTTCCAGTCTTGAAGATGCTCTGGGTTTACGGTAACACTCTAGACGAATATGTGCACATTCAACTGGCCAACGGCTACCCGGAAGCGGTGGAAGAATTGCTGCCGAAGGTCGATGCTATGCTGAGTGCTCTAGCGCTAGATGGTATCGCCCACGGTGATCTTGATCCCGCCAATATCCTTGTAGACCAACACGGTGATCTTAAATTAGTCGATTACGACGCCATGTATATCCCGGATCTGGCCAATCTTTCGGGGTGTGATACCGGCAATCCGCGCTACCAGCATCCCGGGCGTAACGCCGCGCATTTTGGACCTTTCCTCGATAACTATGCGGCCTGCCAGATCTATGGCATGCTCCGCTGTTTGTCCCGCAACGTGGCGACAAAGCCCAGCAATTGGGACTTACTCCTGCAACAACTGGGCGGACCTACTAAGCCAGAGCTGCACCGGCGCACCGAACCCAAAAAAGTACCCCGCTGGCAGGCCGAGCGCTCGATAGGAAATCCCGGTGCCAGTGTTTACGACCCTATATTTGAAAAAGCCAGCCCGGCTGATATACCGACCGACGACAACTTTGAAGCCTCTAAACAAAGACTGTCGAAGGTTTTGACCGAACAACAACGTCGTCGTATCGACCAGGTAGCCAGTTTGAATACTCTTTTGTGGCGCTTGATTTAGAAGAAAATTAGACAGCTAAGGACAGCAACAGTATGGAAAAAGCACCAAAATATCTTACTTTACGCTACCAGGAGAGCCTTTACGCGCAGCTCGATAAGCTGGTCGAGAGTGATATGCAGATAGACGGTCTGATTATTGATCTGATGCAGACAGGCTTTTCGCTGCCGTTGGAAAGTCTGAGTAAGTTTATGACTTTTGCTATGAAGCTTCTCAACCACGATGGCCTCATGCTTTTGATCAAGAAAGACGGCTCTCTTTGTCTGGCCAAAGACGATCCTGCGGGTGGTTTCAGCATCAATGTATATGACAGCCCACTTGGCTTTGCCGCCCGCTATCCCGCTTTTGCCGACTATGCGGTATCGTCCTTGCAGGGCATCGAAGCGCGTTATATAAAGAGTTTCAACAATACGCTTTCGCATCATATCTTGTGCGCGTCCATCCCAATCTTGACCGCCGCGGGCAAATTGCATCGCCAAAACTATACCCTCGATCTGCCGCAAAACCGCCTCGTGCAACTCATCGATGACTACACATCGGTGGAAGCGATTTTGGTTAATCTAGAAACAAGACACAAACAGAGTTCGGAAGAAACATTGCAGCGCTTGCAAGAATTGGAAACGGCGGGATTGATCTATCCGCTTTTTGCCCGCGTAGATTTCCTCACAAAATGCTACCAGCACAAAAAACCATTTCGCCTGGGCCGCTACATGGTGGAGGCCGGAGTGATTACTGAGGCCCAGTTGCAGCTGCTTTTGGAACAACAACAAGACGAGCATATGGGCAAATCGCAACACACTTTGCTCGGGCTATTTGCTGTACGTAACGGTTTCATAACTACTCGCATGTTGCAGGCGCTGCTTGTCGATCAATTTCTCTATGGCGGCTACCACCGCAGGCCAGAGTCTGAGCTGACCGGCTTGCCGGAAAATTCTGTGATTGAAACTATGCGCGACAGCATGATCGGCAGCCTTGGTGCCATTGATACACCAGGCCTACTGCAATCACTGGGCACCGCCAACAAGACTGGACTTTTGACAATAGAAGACCGGGACAAAATTTTGCTGTTGGAGTTGGCAGATGGACGGCCTATCGCGGCGAGGATGAATAAGCTGCGCGGCCACGATGCCATATTGGAGTTTGTCACTATGTGGAAGGAAGGTATATTTGTCTTCAAGGATAAGGGCAGCTCTAAAGAACTGGACCAATCCTGTCGCATCAAACATCCGCTCTCGCGCATATTGCTTGACGGATCACTTTGTCAGGATCACATTGACACGATAGAAAAAACCTTGCCGCAGGGGCAAAAGACAATTCTGGAGCGACAGAGTAATTTTGATCAGGCCTGGCAAGCTGTCAGTGTGCAGCCATTGCAATTTATCGACGAAACGCCTCTGACCGCCGAAGACCGCGCCGCCATTACCGCGCTCGCTGGTTTGATAGATAGTTTTTCCTCTGTCGATGAAATCGTCAAAGCCTTTGATCAGTGGCCCAGTCACAAAGTGCTGAAATCAGTGTATTTGCTTATGGAGCACAACCTTGTCTCCGTGCAGACCGGTAACTTATTTGGACCGCTCTCAGTCTTTCAAAAAATCATTTCAGACGTGGAATCGCACATTGGCCGCGATGCAAATAAGCTCATACTGCAAGCGTCTCTGCATTTTGTACATGGTGAGTCAAGTTCAGCTGATCGCTTCCAGGTCGATCACAATACGCGCATTTCAGTCAACATGAACCATATGAGAAAGGCCGGTGAGCCTATCGCCACGGTTTTGGTTGAGCTGCGGCAATGGATGGAAGCGTATCTGGCTTATTGCCGACAAAAAGTGGCACCGGAGACAATTGACGCCATTGTTTCCGCGGCGGTGAAGAAAAAGAAGACGGCAGATTGATTGATTATTGTCGATGCGCGGCCTTCTAAGCCGACTTGACTAATTTGACGATTTCCCGAACATGATCCAAAAACTGTGTGTCTGCTGAGATTTTGGCGATTGCCGACTGCCCCTCTCGTGATATGCGTTCGTGCTCCTGAATATTCTGATCGTTTTGGCGAGCCTGCTCCTCGACCAGGCGCTCGTATTTTCGTCGCATGTCAGCGACCGAGCGCCATTGCTCGTAAGCATAGGTGCCAGGCAGAGAGGTGTTTAAACTGTTTTGAAGTGCAAGTATAAGGTCCTCGCACACGGTCACCTTACGGCGCAATTCGACCACATCCTCACGAGGATATTTCGTGGATTCTTTTATCGACTTCAGCTGCTGCCAGATATATTCATATGCGCGGATTGCCGGGCGCAGCAAGGTCAAAAGCAGGGCAACGCCGCATGCAATATAACCAATGTGCGAAATTCCGGTTGCCGACAATGCAAACATTGCAGCGGCAGTAGCCAGGTGAAGGACGATAGCAAGCCAGATCCCCCAGAAAGCAATTTTGGAGACATACCTGCGTTTCTTTTCATCAACCGCAATGCCGCCTGCCGATGACAGATTGAATTCCTCCAGTACAGCCTTAGCCTCGAAATAAATATTCCAGGGGACAGTCGTGATCACCAACATCCACCAGAAAAAACAGGCGCGCTTCAACGACCTTGCTAAACACTTTCAAAATTGAACTAGTCTGCGCTATGTATTGACGGATCGCATTCAATAAATTCCAATGCGGCAGCGGCCGCCTTTTGCCAGCGGTCTTTGTCATTTGCCGCTATGGCTTTGAGTTGGTTTATCACGCCCGGATCGTCGGCAGCGATTTTGGCCAGCGCGTCCAAGATCGATACGCGACCGTCTAGTGGGTCAAATCTTGAGTGACGGACGATGCGCAGCAATGCCGGCAGAGCTTCTTTCGCTGCTGCCTCAGGCCCTGCTTTGCAAAGCTGCGTGGCGATGGTGCGTTGCTGCTGAAAGTTGCCTGATTTCTTAATACCATTCACCAGGTAAGGCGTTGCTTCTGCCCCGAAACTTCCAAGTATTTTAGCTGCCGCCTCAAATTTAGATCCGCTGGCGTAGAGCATCTGAGTCAACCACTCCAGCAATGCATCTTTGTTTGTAATTTGAGAGGCGGCGCGCCGTAGGTTTGAATTCGGTTCTTGCAGAGCCTGAAGCCAGGCCTTTGTGGCAGTCGCGGTGTAGGGCAAATTTTCAAAAAGTGCTCCTGCGGTCTTTTGTGGATCTTCCTTTTGCAGTCCGGCTAAGAATTCGTCTTCTTCCTTGGAGAGGTGAGTGCGACCCAAAATATCCCGCGCCTGGTCTGATCCAATTTTTTTCAGCGCAGCTATTGCGGCGTTTCGATTTTCAATATTTTCGCTTGTAGCTGCGGCGGCTAAAGAGTCAAGAATATCCCGGTCGCTATCACCAAGTTTGGCCATGGCCTGCAGTATGTGCGTGGTCAGTTCATGATTTTCGGTAGCCAATTTGATTAAAACAGGTGTGATAGCTCTGGCCGAAAATAATTGACAGCTCAAGACTGTGACTAGCTCTTCCTTTACAGGCAGGGGCAAAGTTTTGGACTGCAGTGCAATAAGCATGTCGGGTACGGCGCTCGTGCCTATTTGCCCCAGGGTCTGTAGAGCAATTTCCCACATGGGCGAAGGCGACCAGAGCAGCCCGGTCAGTACATCAAGCATTTTTCTGTCCACTGATTTTGAAGATGAACCGACAGTAGTTTCGATATTTATCATCCTGCCTGCGCTCCATCTAATTTAATTTTTTCGAGAGTGGCCAGAGCCGCAAGGGCTGCGTGGGCCATGGGCGAAGGTGCTGTTTGCTGATGATTAGTTTCACGGGACAGGGTGGTCAGACAATCCAGTACGCTTTCATCTTCTGGGGCGATGGCCACGAGTGTGTCGAGTATTACGCAGCTATATTTGTCCTGGCTGTGAAATTTAAGTTCTCTTTCGGCATGTCCTTCGTGGATTTTGCGTAGAATTGCCGGCACTGCCTCAGCTGCGTCGGGGCCTATTTTGCCGATGGCACCGCTGACTATGGCGAAGTTGCCGCCGTACAGTGCCGATATCAGGCCTGGCACGGCCTCCTTGCCGAAGCTCGCCAGCGCATTAGTGGCTACGATACTCATGTTGGCCTGTGTCCTGGCCAGACTCGTGAAGTACTGTATTACTACCTCGCGCGGCATGATGCCTGCAACTGCCTCGCGAAAGGTCTGGTTTTCGTCGCTCATTGCCTCTAGCAAAGCGTTGGCAGTTGCCTCAGTGCGGGGTAGCGAATTTGCCACTAACTGCGCTGATTTCAGCCTTACGTCGATATCCGGATCGTGTTTGAATGTTTTCAGGACGATTTCTTCGAAAATGTTTGACCCGTTTGGCAGATGCATTTGCAATGCATTGAGAGCCGCCAATCTGTCCGCCATGGGTTCGCTCTGTAATAATTGCAGGAGCGCCAGTTCGTCGGCGGTAGCGCTAGGTGGAGTTGGAGGCGGCGCCTGCAGGATTGCCATGGCACTCTCTGAACCGATGGTTGTAAGAGCTGCTATAGCGGCACCGCGCCTGGTGTCATGATTGTCGGCGGCTATGGCTGCCAGGCAGGTCAATACGCGCTCATCGTCAGGCCCAATGGCAGCGAGAGCGTCGAAGGCGGCCGATCGATTTTCGCAATCGTGACTGTGTCGCTTATGCGGCTGGCCGCCACCTTCTGCTATGATCTGCAAAATATCGGGGATGGCTTCACTCGCATCTTGCTTTAAACGGCTAAGGCTGTCAACTGCCATGTTGCGGACAATAAAATTGTCCCAATTCAGTCCTTTGATTAGATACGGAACGGCGGACTTGCCAAAATGACTTAGTGCTGACGCTGCCGCTCTGGTGGTGCTGGGATCGGCCGATGCCCTGATTGTAAGTAAGCGCTCCGCGAGATAATTCAAAATCTCGTCATCTTGAGCTCCGAGCGCCGCCAATGTATTGGCAGTAGTCTCCATGACTGAATTGTTCTTGGTTGTGCGCAACAAGTTTTTCAAGACGGGAATTTCGCCTGCGGCCGGCGCCCCAATCTTTGCCAGTAATTCAAGCGCCATCGTGTTTGCTTCGGTTTCAATCAGTCGGCGCAAGGCCTCGATGTGCACCGCGTCTATAAAAGGAGATTGCCGAAGGTCGATCAGTGCGTTCAACCGCGCTTTATCATCACGGCTCCGCAGTTCTGCCTGGATGTGATTATCGAAGAGTTGATTGGCTTCGACGTTGTCCCTGCTTATCTTTCGCAGTGCCCGAGCGGCGCTCAGTGCTACGTTCTGCGATGAATCTTTGAGGGTGGAGATTAACTCTTGCTCGGCAGCCGCAATGCGCTGCTCGAACATGCCGATTGAGAGAACGGAGTTGGATCGCACGATCTCATCGCTATCATTCAGTGTCTCTATCAGAGCTTGCGTGATTGCCGGCTCATCTGACAACTTGTAGCAAAGTGAGCTCACCACGCCCCGACGGATCAGAGGCTCGGGACGCTTCATGGCTGCTATCAAGTCAGTCACATATTCAGCTTCTGTCGGAAGCAGGAGCACGATCCAGCTGAGGAGTTCTTCGTTTGGCTCGTCGAGGGCGGCAAAGAGAGCACTGGCCGTTTCTTTTGTGGTGGGCAATTTGTAATGTAATATCTGAGCCGCTTTTACTCTTGTTTCAGTATCAGGATCACTTTTAAACACTTTCAGTACAGCATCTACAATTGCCTGCACATGTGGTTCTGGTATTGTCGAAGCCCTGCTTAATCGCTCCATGGCGACTATTTTCTCGTCCTTCGATCCTTGTTCTACCTGGTTGAGCAGAGCAGGTATTTCTTGATCCGGTAAGTTGGGAAGTGACCTCACAAGCGTACCCCGTCCAAAGTGGCAGCGAATTGTCCCTGGTTCCCTGGAAATTTATCGTTAAACGTGTTCTACCACGACGTTACGACAGGCAAGCGTTCTTCATCGTTCTTACTAAACACTTTCAAAATTGCAGGGTAATGCTGCTAAGCTGATATCTAACTATGCAACCTCGATGAAGCCCAATGAAGCACAAAGGCAACAACGACGAGGGCTATGTGCGTGTGCGCGGTGCGCGCGAGCATAACCTCAAAAATGTCAGTCTGGACATCCCCAGAGACGCCCTGGTCGTCTTTACCGGTGTGTCCGGCTCGGGTAAGTCTTCGCTGGCTTTTGGCACCCTCTATGCCGAAGCCCAGCGCCGTTATCTGGAGTCGGTGTCGCCCTATGCGCGGCGCCTTTTTCACCAGATGTCCGTGCCCGATGTCGATGAGATTGATGGCTTGCCGCCGGCCGTGGCCCTGCAACAACAGCGCGGTACGCCGACGACGCGGTCTTCTGTGGGCAGCGTCACTACGCTATCCAATCTGCTGCGCATGCTCTATTCCCGAGCCGGGACCTATCCGCCAGGACAGGCCCTGCTTGAGGCTGAATCTTTTTCCACAAACACCCCTGCCGGTGCCTGTACTGAATGCCATGGCCTGGGCCGGCGTTATGAAGTGACCGAAAAATCCATGGTGCCCGACGACACTCTCACTATCCGTGAGCGCGCCGTCGCCGCCTGGCCCCCGGCCTGGCATGGGCAAAACCTGCGCGACATGCTGGTAACTATGGGCTATGACATTGATAAGCCCTGGAAAGATTTGCCAAAAAAAGATCGTGACTGGATACTCTTCACCGACGAACAACCGGTGGTTCCGGTCTTTGCCGGATTTGAGGCCAAGGAAGTAAAGGCTGCGCTTAAGAGCAAGATGGAGCCAAGCTATCATGGCAATTTTTCCAGCGCCAAGCGACATGTTTTTTACAATTTTGCCAACACTCAGAGCCCGCTGATGAAAAAGAGGGTGATGAAATATATGGTCAGCGCCGAGTGCAGCGCCTGCCACGGCAAGCGTTTGCGCAAGGAGTCATTATCGGTCAAATTTGCCGGTTATGACATCGCGGAAATTACATCTTTGCCAATTAAGGCTCTGGCCGCCACTCTTGCAGGGTATGCCGATGGCAGTGATAAAGGATTTAAAAAGATTGTCGCCGCTCATCCTGAGCAAGGCATTGTGGCGCAGCGCATAGCGCAAGACTTGATCAGTCGCATAAATGTGCTGCTCAATCTCGGTCTCGGTTATCTTGCACTCGGTCGCGGCACGCCGACGCTATCTCCTGGCGAGTTGCAACGTTTGCGTCTGGCGACGCAAGTGCGGTCCAATTTGTTTGGTGTTGTCTATGTCATGGACGAGCCTTCCGCCGGTCTGCATCCCGCCGATACCGAAGCGCTTCTTGACGCACTTGATCAATTGAAAGATGCCGGCAATTCACTTTTTGTTGTTGAACACGATATGGACGTGATCAATCGTGCCGACTGGATCGTTGACGTCGGGCCGCTGGCCGGGCAGGACGGCGGGCACATTCTCTATAGCGGACCGACCGAGGGTCTGGCGAAAATTGAAGCATCGCATACGAGGCGTTATCTTTTTCCGGATTCAAATAACGGCAAAGGGAATGGCAAAAGCAATGACAAAAGTGATGGCAAAAATAGTGCCAATGGCAATGGCCGTGGCGACCGTAACACCCACGAAATGCGCCTTCCCAGAAAGCCCAAAAGTTGGTTGAAACTCGGTGGTGTCACTCGCAACAACTTGGATAATCTTGATGCAGCTTTTCCACTTGGGGCTTTTACAACAGTCACTGGCGTATCCGGATCAGGCAAATCCAGCCTGGTGAGCCAGGCTCTGGTCGAGCTTGTGGCAAAAGCGCTGGGGCACGAAATCGTTGTTGCCGAGGATGAGAGCGAAGAACTCGAAAGGGCCGAGACCATTCCTACCGGTGGCAAAATAATTAGCGGAATAGAAGGCGTGAAGCGCCTTGTCGTTGTTGATCAGAAAGCAATCGGTCGCACCCCGCGTTCAAATCTGGCGACATATACCGGTCTATTTGATCATGTGCGCAAACTTTTTGCCGCCACCAAAGCCGCTCGGGGACGTAAATACGATGCCGGACGGTTTTCTTTTAACGTAGCCAAAGGCCGTTGCGATCATTGCGAAGGCGAAGGCTTCGTTATGGTCGAGTTGCTCTTCCTCCCCAGTGTTTATGCGCCATGTCCTACGTGCCACGGTGCCCGCTACAACGCCAAGACACTGGACATAAAATACAAAGACAAAAATATTGCCGAAGTCTTGGGCATGACAGTCGACGTGGCTTATGACTTCTTCGAAGAAGAGCCTGCCGTGCGACGCGCCTTGCATGTGCTGCGCGAAGTCGGTCTGGGATATTTGCGACTGGGCCAACCGGCCACTGAGCTATCCGGTGGCGAGGCTCAGCGTATAAAACTGGCAACAGAATTACAAAGAGTGCACCGTGGAGACACACTCTACGTGCTGGATGAGCCCACTACAGGACTGCACGCGGCCGATGTGGAAAAGCTTATGACCCAGCTCGATGGCCTGGTGGAAGCAGGCAATACGGTGATCGTGGTTGAGCACGAAATGCGCGTAGTAAGCGGCAGCGATTGGGTGATTGACGTCGGCCCCGGCGCCGGAGATGAAGGCGGAAGGATCGTGGCGCAGGGTCCACCGGCAGAGCTTGCCGGCGCAAAGGACAGCCGCACCGCGCCTTATCTGGCACGATTTCTAGCTTGACAATTCAACTTTAACGCTTGGCCCGCAACCTGTACCCAATGCGGCGCACATTTTCGATGATTGATTCTTCTTCGTTTTCGCTCTCATCGAGCTTTTTGCGCAGGCGCTTGACCGAGGTGCGCACTGCGTCCGAGGTTGTTTCCGAATCCATATTCCAGACTCGTTGTAGAAGCGCTTCGCTACTGAAGACTTCATCCGGATGGCGCATCAAAAACTCCAGCAGGGCGAAATCTTTTGGCAGCAGATGCACGTCTACCCCATCCCGGCTCAGCCTGTGTTTGACTATGTCCAGTTCCAGGTTGCCTACGGTCAAGATTTTGCTGACAGTCGTCGTCGGGCGCCTTGTCAGGGCTCGCAGGCGGGCGGACAGCTCGCGCATATGGAAGGGTTTGGGCAGGTAATCGTCGGCCCCGGCATCCAGACCCTCTTCTTTTTCGGAAATGGCCCCCTTGCCGGTGAGCATCAAAATCGGAGTTATACCTTTTGCGGCCCGATATTTGAGCACTATTTCCACACCGCTCATGCGCGGCAGATCCCAGTCCAGGATGGCCACGTCATAGTGGCCCTGACGCAAAAACTCATAACCTTCCATGCCGTCATTGGCAATGTCAAGGGAGTAGTTTTCGGATTGCAGCCATTGACTTACTAAGAGGGCCAGGTCTTTATCGTCTTCTACCAGTAGTATTTTGGGCACTACTATTCTCCGAAGCGGGTATCTCATGAAACAATATACGATTAGCCAGCTGTTACTTCAATGACTTTTGCATGACTTTGCAAGTCCCAGGCTATCGGGTTCGATTTTAAGCAAATGTGGTCCAACCTATCATTAACAGCTAAAGGCCTGATACTGGTCTCTATTCCACTTTTGCTGCAATTTGTCTTTGTCATTTTATTGACTCATTATCTGCAAGAAGCTGATGCAGAAGCTCGGCGTGCTGTTGAGGCTCGCCACATATCGGACGTAGTCAGTCAAGCGACGACTGATTTATATACGCTCTACAGAAAGGTAACTATTAGCGCCGACAGCATTTATGAAGTGCGTAGCCAGCTTGATACTTCTTACCAGGCCGCTTTTGACCGTGTGCAACAGCAGTATATCCAACTGGACATGTTGACCAAAAACCGACCGGACATAAACGCTCTGGTCAAGCAGTCCAGTAAGTCGATAACCGAAGCGCGCGGCATTTTGGATGAAGCTATCTACAAGATTCGCGTGGGCAAAGTCGATGAGGTTATCGCCTCTCATAGACCCAAGACGCAGCGCCTGGGTCAGTTGTTGAACGGTATTTTGGCCAGTGATTTGCAAATTGTGGCGCAGCACGACCGCGAATACGTCGCTAACAGCAACATGAGGCAGGCCGAGATTCGCTCTAGAGTGGCATTGATATCGTACTGTGCCCTGGGGGGCAGTATTATTTTC
>Ga0105248_10005067_pt1 | contig 14550 bp, 12 predicted proteins | sample KBSS34metaG_FD_81524 | JGI IMG/M metagenome (GOLD analysis project Ga0105248, IMG submission 81524) | Switchgrass rhizosphere microbial communities from Kellogg Biological Station, Michigan, USA - KBS S3-4 metaG | ecosystem: Host-associated > Plants > Roots > Rhizosphere > Soil | place...
AGGATAGCCGCCCGAGCGGCTTCGAGCGCGCGAGGCAGCGCAACCGCCCGCCGACGTTCGTCCGGCGCCAGGTAGGAATTGCGCGACGAGAGGGCGAGACCGTCGGGCTCGCGCACCGTCGGTATGCCAACGATCTCAACGGGAATGGTGAGGTCTTCGACCATGCGCCGAATGACCACGAGTTGCTGGAAGTCTTTCTCGCCAAACAGCGCGACAGAGGGGCGCACCGCCACAAGCAGCTTTGCGACGATGGTCGCGACGCCATCGAAATGGCCGGGACGAGCCTTGCCTTCCCACCGTTCTGATAGGCGTGAAACGTGGACAGTTGTCGCGAATCCCTTCGGGTAGATTTCGTGAACGGAAGGCACCCAGAGCAGATCGCACCCCGCCGTCTGTAACATCGCAGCGTCTTGGGCTTCGCGCCGCGGGTAACGGCCGAGATCCTCGTTCGCTGCGAATTGCGTTGGGTTTACGAAGATGGTCGCCACGACCTTTTCAGCGCGCAGCTTCGCTTCGCCGATCAGCGCCATGTGGCCCGCATGGAGAGCGCCCATCGTGGGCACCAACGCAAGCCTAGTGTCGCGCAATTCGGTGCGCACCCGTGCCAATTCTTCACTCGTGCGAATGGTTTGCACGCCGGGATAGCCTCAGTTAATCTTCGATTGAGGCGGCGTTTCGATGCCGCGGGGGAAAAGATCAAGCATGGGCCAGCCGCATTTCATCGTCTTCGCCAACGAAAAGGGCGGCACCGGCAAGTCGACAACTGCGGTGCATACGGCGATCGCTCTCGCCGCGGCTGGCCATCGGGTGGGCGCGCTAGACCTCGACGCCCGCCAGCGGACGATGACCCGCTACCTCGAGAACCGGGCCGCCACGATGCGGCGCCTCGAGAAGGACCTGCCCGCCGCTGCCTTCGAGGTGCTCGACGATCATAGCGAAGCGGGCCTTGCCGCTGCCATCGCACGCCTCTCCGAGCAGGCGGACGCGATCGTGATCGACACGCCCGGCCGCGACGACGCGATCGGGCGTTCGGCAATCCTTCGTGCCGATACGCTGGTCACACCGATGAACGACAGTTTCGTCGATCTCGACCTCATCGGCCAGGTGCATCCGGAGAATTACAAGGTTACCAAGCCCAGCTTCTATGCCGAGCTGATCTGGAACAGCCGAACGTCGCGCGCGAAGGAGACCGGCAAGAGCGTCGACTGGGTGGTGCTGCGAAACCGTCTTCAGCATATCGATTCGCACAACTTGCGCCGCGTTGGCGCAGCGCTGGACGAGCTTGCGCGGCGTGTGGGCTTCCGGGTGATCCCCGGCCTTGGCGAGCGGGTGATTTACCGCGAACTTTTCCCCAAGGGCCTGACGCTGATCGACCTGCCACAGCTCGGTGAGGTCGGCATCGCACATGTGACGGCGCGCCAGGAGCTGCGCGAGATGATCGCGGGGCTGGGGATTCCGGAGCCGGGCGCAATAGAGCCCATCGCTGCGGCCGGTTGAACCAATCCACCAGCGCCGCGTAAGGGCGGCGCGATGGCTCATATCTTCAACCCCACCATCCTTCGCGAATATGACATCCGCGGTATCGTCGGCGATACGCTGACCGAAGCCGACGCTTATGCGCTCGGACGCACCTACGCGTCCAAAGCGCGAGGGGAAGGCGCGCGGCGCATCGCCGTCGGGCGCGATGGGCGAACGCATTCCGGGATGCTCGAAGCGGAACTCATCCGCGGATTGACCGAAGGCGGGCTCGATGTCGTCCAGGTAGGCATGGGCCCGTCCCCTATGCTCTATTTCGCGACCCACTATCTCGACATCGATGGCGGCATCCAGGTTACCGGCAGCCACAATCCGGCCGACTACAACGGTTTCAAGCTGCTGCTGAAAGGCCGCTCGGTGTTCGGCGCCGAGATCCAGGAGATTGGCCAGCGCGCGGCATCAGGTCACTGGAGCAAAGGCGCCGGCAGCGTCGAAGAGGTGAATATCCGTGGTGCCTACGTCGACCGACTGGTGGAGGATTTCGCTGGCAAGGCTTTCCGCATCGGCTGGGACGCTGGCAACGGAGCCGCGGGGCCGATCCTCGACATGCTCGTCGAGCGCCTGCCCGGGAACCACCATGTGATCTTCAGCCAAGTCGATGGAACATTTCCCAACCACCATCCCGACCCGACAGTGGAAGCCAACCTCGCCGACCTGAAGCGGCTGGTTGCGAACGAACAGCTCGATTTCGGCATTGCATTCGACGGCGACGGCGATCGCATCGGCGCGATCGATGGCAGCGGCCGGGTGATCTGGGGCGATCAGCTGCTTATGATCCTCGCGGAGCCCGTGCTTCGCGATCAGCCCGGAGCGACGATCATCGCCGACGTCAAAGCCAGCCAGACGCTATTCGACCGGGTCACCCAATTAGGTGGCAGGCCATTGATGTGGAAGACCGGCCACAGCCTGATCAAGTCCAAGATGAAGGAGACGGGCGCGCCACTCGCCGGTGAGATGAGCGGGCACATCTTCTTCAAGCACCGCTGGTACGGCTTCGATGACGCGCTTTACGCTGCCGTTCGGTTGATCGAGGCCGTGTCCCAAAGCGGCAAGAGCCTGACCGAGATCATGGATGCCATGCCCCAATCCGTCGCGACTCCCGAAATGCGCTTCCAAGTTGACGAGCCGCGGAAGTTCGCCGTCGTCGACGAAGTCCGGGAGCGGTTGTCAGCGGCGGGAGCGAAAGTCGACGCAACGGACGGCGTCCGCGTCAGCACGCCGGACGGCTGGTGGCTGCTGCGCGCATCGAACACGCAGGACGTGCTCGTGGCCCGCGCCGAGGCTGGGGATCAGGCCGGAATCGATCGTCTCATCGCGCAAATCGATGAGCAGCTGGCAAAGTCAGGCGTGGAGCGCGCCGAAGTCGCGCACTGACTGCTAGAAGTTGGTGCCCAGGAGAGGACTCGAACCTCCACGCCCTTGCGAGCGCCAGCACCTGAAGCTGGTGCGTCTACCAATTCCGCCACCTGGGCACAGGGGCCAGCTCATTTCGGCAGGGGGCGCCGCTTAAAGGCGCGCCGCCCGCCTTGTCAATCGCGAGGGGGCAGCGCTAGGGCGGGCGTATGATCGAGCGCCCGGAAGAGCTTGTGACCGTCTTTGGCGGCGACGGATTCATCGGCCGCTACGTTTGCGAGTATCTCTTCAAGAGTGAGGCGCGAGTGCGAATCGCCTCGCGCGATCCTCGCCATGCCTACATGATCCAGCCGCTCGGCCAGGTCGGCCAGTTCGGGTTCGTCCAGGCGAATATTACCGACCGCGCCAGCGTCGATCGCGCTGTCCGTGGCGCGACCGCCGTGGTCAATCTGTGCGGCGTGTTCGGCAAGTCCATGCAAAGCGTTCACGTCGAAGGAGCGCGCAATGTTGCCGCAGCGGCGCGGAAGGACGGCGCATCGGCGCTCGTCCACGTTTCGGCGATCGGCGCGGACGTAAACTCGCAATCGAATTACGGCCGGACCAAGGGCGAAGGCGAAACGGCCGTGCGCAAGGCCTTCCCCAAGGCGACCATTATCCGCCCCTCGCTCGTCTTCGGGCCGGAGGACGCGCTGACCAATCGCTTCGCAGGCATGGCCCGGTTGCCGGTTCTCCCGGTCATCGCAGCCAAGCGAAATTTTCAACCGGTCTATGTCCGCGATCTCGCCCAAGCGATCGCAGGGGCCGCGCTTTCGCCACAGACCTATGGCGGGAAGGCTTATGAAATTGGCGGACCGCAGGCGATGAGCATGATCGAGCTGCATCGCGCGGTCCTAGACCTCACCGGCCAGAAGCCGGAATTGGTCGAGCTACCCGACCTATTCGGAGATTTGCTGTCGCGGCTCGGCTTCCTGCCTGGCGCGCCGCTGACTCGCGACCAATGGCTGATGCTTCAGCGCGACAACGTCCCGGCGAAAGGGAGCCCGGGGCTCGAAGCGTTCGGGATCCGGCCCACTCCGCTCGCCGCGGTCGGCTACGAATGGCTCGGCCGCTTTCATCGCGGCGGAAAGTTGGCCGGCCGGCGAATCAATTTGACCGCGACCAACTGAGCCCGGACACCCGAGCGTCATGCCCATCCTCCTGATCGCGCTCATCCTCGGCATCGTCGAGGGCGTCACCGAATTCATCCCGGTCTCCTCGACCGGCCATCTGATCCTGGCGACAGAGTTGCTGGGCTTCGACGCGGACAAATGGTCCGCATTCAACGTCATCATCCAGCTTGGCGCGATCCTCGCGATAGTGGTGCTTTATTGGCGGACCTTCTGGGCGGTGCTCGAAGGGTTGCTTAGGCGTCAGGCGATGTCGTGGCGTTTCGTCCGCAACATTCTCATCGCCTTTCTGCCTTCGGCGATTCTTGGGTTCCTCCTGATCAACAGGATCGAGGCGCTGCTCGGCAACGGCCTGGTTGTCGCGATCGCCCTCGTCCTCGGTGGTGTCGCCATTCTGGTCATCGAGCGGATTGTGAAACCGGGCGAGATCGTCGGGGTTGCCGAAATGCCGGTGCGAACGGTCGTCGGCGTCGGGCTTATCCAGTGCCTTTCGATGATTCCCGGAGTCAGCCGATCGGGCGCGACCATTCTTGGCGGCCTGTCCCTCGGCGTCGAGCGCCGGACGGCGGCCGAGTTCAGCTTTTTCCTCGCCATCCCGACCATGCTCGGCGCGACGACGCTCGAGCTGGTCAAGCACCGCGATACGCTGATGGCCGGGGCCAGCGGAGTCGGTTTCGGAACCGTCGCGGTCGGCTTCGTCGTGAGCTTCATCGTCGCGATCGTGGTGGTGAAGGCGTTCGTCCATTATATCTCGCGCCATGGGTTCGCGCCCTTCGCCTGGTACCGGATCGTCGTTGGGCTGGCCGCGCTCGCCTGGTTGCTGATGCGCTGAGTTTCACTCGGAGCGATCGAGTGATATGCTGCGCGGATGCGTAAGAGTCTGATTCTTCTTCCTATCTTGCTGGGAGCGACGCCGGCGCCGGCGCAGCCTCCGGCGTCATCGCAAGCCCTTCCGCCGCGGTTGCTCGATCCCCGAATGGCCGATCGCCTCGCGGACACGATGCAGGCGATGTCGCAAGCGTTCCTCAATCTCCCGGTCGGCGAGGTTCAAGCGGCTCTCGAGGGTCGCGAACCGACGCCGGCGGAGAAGAAGATCACGGTCCGCGACCTCGGACGCCGCGACGATCCCAACTTTGACCGGAATTTCCATCAACAGATCGCGCAGGCGCGGCCGATGATCGAGCACAGCATGAAGGCGCTCAATGAAGCGCTTCCGGCGATGAAGAAAGCGCTCGACGAGGCCGAGGGGGCGCTCGAGCGCGCAACGGCGAACATGCCCGACCCGACTTATCCGAGGCGCTAGACGCTTCGCCCCGACACGCTAAAGCTGCCCGGTCATGTGGCAGCTCTTCCAGTTTCCGCTCTGCCCGTTTTCGCGCAAGGTTCGGCTCGTCCTCGCTGAGAAGGGCGTCGGCCATGAGCTGGTGCGCGAGAATCCGTGGGAGAAGCGCGATGAGTTCATCGACCTGAACCCGGCCGGCGAAACGCCGGTGATGGTCGAAGCGGACCAGGGCGTGACGCTCATCGGCTCGCAGCCCATTGTCGAATATTTCGACGAGACCGTCGACCGCATGCCGATGATCCACGGCAATGCGGTGCTCCGCGCCGAGATTCGGCGGATGACCGAATGGTTCGATGTCAAACTCTATCGCGAGGCGGTGGAACCGCTGATGCACGAGCGAATGCGAAAGCGCCTGGTCAGCCGTGAAAGTCCGGATACGCGGATCCTGCGTGAGGCGATGCGGGTCGCTTCCGAGCACCTCGATTATATCGACTACCTGCTCGACCATCGCCGCTGGCTTGCGGGACCTGGTCTAAGCCTTGCCGATTTCACGGCGGCCGCGCACCTGAGCGTGATCGATTATCTGGGTGCGCTCGACTGGCGCGGCCATAAGCAAACCAAGGACTGGTACGCGGTGATGAAGTCTCGCCCTTGCTTCCGCCCACTGCTCGGGGAGCGGATGGAAGTGATCGTTCCGCCCGCGCATTACGACAAGGTGGATTTCTAGGCGCCTATCGCCGCTGCTAAATAGTTCAGTCGCAGGTCATCGCTGAGGTGGAGCCCCCGCGTCGGCGACCATGCGATGCCTTCAACATCAACACACTTCAGTCCCGCATCGGCAAGCAACAGCTTGATCCGCTCTGGCGAAATGAACTTGTCGAAATCGTGCGTGCCTTTGGGAATCCGTCCGAGCCCTTCACCAAGCGTGATCATCATCAACTTCGACCAGCCGGTCGCGTTAGGAGTGGAGAGGATCAGCAGTCCTCCCGGCGCGAGCCGCTTGGCTAGCGCTTTGAGGAACTCGGCCGGGTCCGCGACATGTTCGATCACCTCAAGTGACGTTACGAGGTCGAATTGCCCATCGAGCTCATGCACGTCGCCGGCGTGATAATCGACCGCTAGCCCGACGGCAGTCGCATGCTCGCGCGCGATCGCGATCACCTCAGGCGAGGCGTCGACGCCGGTAACTTTTGCACCCAGCCGCGCCATCGGCTCGGCGAGAAGGCCGGCCCCACAGCCGACGTCGAGCGCGGTCCTTCCCTCCAGCGGCGTGCGACTGCACTCATTGCATTGCCAGTGCTGGTCGATCTGGTCACGGATGTATTTCAGACGCACCGGATTGAGCTTGTGGAGCATCGCCGAGGCACCGTCCGGATCCCACCAGTCGGCCGCCAGCCTGCCAAACCGCTCGGCCTCTTCGGGCAGGATGCTTGTCTGCGCCATGCGCGCCTCCTAACAGTCCGCGACCTTCGACCCAAGGAGCCTGATGCCGCGCCCAGCAAACCGTATCGTGATGAAATTCGGCGGCACGTCGATGGCGGGAATCGAGCGGATCCGTAGCGTCGCCGCGCGCGTGCAGCGCGAGGCCCAAGCAGGAAACGAAGTGTTGGTCGTCGTTTCGGCCATGGCTGGGGAGACGGATCGCTTGATCCAGCTGTGCCGCGAGGCAGCCGCGCTTCACGACCCCAAGGAATATGACGTCGTAGTTGCGTCGGGCGAACAGGTGACCGCAGGCCTTCTCGCCATGACTTTGCAGAACATGGGCCTCAACGCGCGCAGCTTCATGGGTTGGCAGCTCGTCCGCGCCTCGGGAATCCATGCGAATGCGCGCGTTGACGCAATCGAATCCGCGATGCTCGACGAGGCATTGACCGGCGGCACGATCGCAGTGATCCCGGGCTTTCAAGGGGTGTCCGGCGACGGACGACTTGCGACTTTGGGGCGGGGCGGTTCGGACACGTCGGCGGTCGCGATTGCTGCGGGCATCAAGGCGGACCGCTGCGATATCTATACCGACGTCGAAGGCGTCTATACGACCGACCCGCGGATCGTTCCGCAGGCGCGTAAACTCGATGCGATCACTTTCGAGGAAATGCTCGAGCTTGCGGGAGTGGGTGCCAAGGTGCTTCAGCCGCGTTCGGTCGGCCTTGCAATGCGTGAGAACCTGCCGCTGCGTGTACTCTCGGCATTCGAGGACAAGCCTGGAACGCGCGTGGTCGTGGAACTTTCAGGAGCGGACATGGAACGAAACCAGATCGCCGGGATCGCGGCCGACCGCAACGAAGCGCGGATCACGCTGACCGGCGTTCCCGACCAGCCGGGGACTGTCGCTAAGGTTATCGGGCCGCTCGCTGAGGGTGGAATCCTGTTCGATATGATCGTTCATGCGGCGACACCGAACACCGGGTCGTCGGACCTGACCTTTACCGTTCCCCGTGGGAGCCTCGCGCAAGCGATGGCAGTGATCGAAGGGTTGAAGGGTGACATCGGCTATGCCGAACTGGTTCATGATGAGGAAGTCGCCAAGGTCAGTATCGTCGGGGTTGGAATACGCTCCAACCCGCAACTCGCCGCGACCATGTTTGACATCCTCGCTGAGCGGAACATCAACCTGCTTGCCGTCTCGACCAGCGAGATCAAGGTGAGCGCCCTGATTGCAGAGGCCGATCTCGATCTCGCGGTGCGCGTGCTCCACAGCGCTTTCGGCCTCGACGCGCCGGCACAACCGGCGGGGCATGCGGCATGAGCGGCGAGGGCCTGCTTGCCGAGCCGCGTGCCGTCCACCCTTCGCTCGGTCACGCGCGCCTTCGGGAGCTGATGCACCGCGGCACCGCGTTCCTCGGTTGCGACGTTGCCATCATGGGCGGCGCTATGAGCTGGATCTCGGAACGGCACTTGGTCGCTGCTATTTCGGATGCCGGAGGGTTCGGGGTGATCGCCTGTGGCGCGATGAGCCCCGAATTGCTTGATACCGAGATCGCCGAGACCAAGGCGCGCACCAGTCGGCCGTTCGGCGTCAACCTCATCACCATGCACCCGCAGCTCTCCGAGCTGATCGATGTCTGCGCCAAGCACGAAGTCGGTCATGTCGTGCTGGCCGGCGGTTTGCCTCCGGGTGGCGCGATCGAACGGATCAAGGGAGGGGGCGCCAAGCTGGTTTGCTTCGCTCCCGCGATGGCGTTGGCCAAGAAACTGATGCGGTCGGGCGCCGATGCGCTCGTCATCGAGGGCATGGAGGCCGGCGGCCATATTGGCCCGGTCTCGACCTCGGTCCTCGCTCAGGAAATCCTGCCCAACGTCTCGAAGGAAATCCCCGTGTTCGTCGCGGGCGGCATCGGCCGCGGCGAGGCCATCGCGGCCTACCTTGAGATGGGAGCGGTCGGTGTGCAGCTCGGTACGCGCTTCGTCTGCGCGCACGAGTGCATCGCGCACGCGAACTTCAAGAAAGCCTTCATCCGCGCCTCGGCTCGCGACGCGATTCCGTCGGTCCAGATCGATCCTCGGCTGCCCGTAATCCCGGTCCGCGCGCTCAAAAACCGCGAGATGGAGAACTTTGCAGCCAAGCAGCGCGAGGTCGCACAGAAGCTCGATGAGGGGGCGATCGAGATGGCCGAGGCTCAACTCCAGATCGAGCATTACTGGGCTGGCGCACTGCGACGGGCAGTCATCGATGGCGATGTCGAGAGCGGTTCGGTGATGGCAGGCCAATCGGTCGGGATGGTCAACCGCGAGGAACCGGTTGCCGCCATCATCCAGGAGCTGGTCGACGAGGCCGCCGCAGCGTTGGAGAGCCGGGGCTAGCCACCGCCGACGGTGCACTTGCCGGCCGATATAAGGATAAGCTCGTATAGCCGCGCAATGTAAGACCCTTAAGCATAACCCCTCATTTCAGGGGGCGCCAATGAAGGGTCCGATTCTCACTCGCCGTTCGCTGCTTTCTGCGGTTCCGCCCAGTCTCTTGGCCCTCGGCCTTGGTACTTCGGCCGTCGGGCAGGAATTGAGCCATGGCACGTCCAATCGGCCACAGGATGGGCCGTATAACATCCTCTTCATCCTGGTTGATCAGCAGCGCCACTTTCGGCCGGGCGAGCTTCCGACCGACTTCAGCTTGCCAGCCCATGAACGGCTACGGCGGGCCGGAACGACCTTCACCAACCATCGCATTAACTCGTGCGTCTGTACGTCTTCGCGATCAGTCATCTACACCGGCCAGCACATTCAGCAGACACGGATGTTCGATAACACGAACTTCCCGTGGATTCAGAGCATGTCGACCGACATTCCGACGCTCGGCGACATGCTTCGGCAGGCCGGCTACTACACCGCCTACAAGGGGAAGTGGCACCTGACGAAGGAGTTCGAGGAGGTCAACAAGCTCGGGTCGCCCACCAAGATCTTCACTGCCGAGATGGAGGCATACGGCTTCTCCGACTATCTCGGCGTCGGCGACATCATTGGGCACACGCGGGGCGGTTATCTCCACGACGGCATCATCGCCGCATCCGCGGGAAGCTGGCTGCGGGGCAAGGGGCGGGAACTAGGGGCGCAAAGCAAGCCGTGGATGCTCGCCGTTAACTTGGTAAATCCGCACGACGTCATGTTCTATGATACGGATGCGCCCGGTACCCCCATTCGGCCGCAACCGGGACTTACCCCGCTCGCGCGCGATCCGGTCGATCCGCTCTATGCCGCGAAATGGAACTTCGATCTTCCCGCGACCCACAGGCAACCTCTCGACCAGCCGGGCCGGCCAAAAGCGCATACCGATTTCATCCGGTCAAGCGATGCGGTTGTCGTGCCGATCGATCCGGCCGACGACGCGCGATGGGTGCGGCGGCACAATTACTATCTCAACTGCATGCGTGACGTGGATCGCAACATCGCCACGCTGCTCGACGAGCTCCAGGCTTCGGGTCAGGCCGACCGGACGATCATCGTCTTGACCGCCGACCACGGCGACATCGACGGCGCCCACTTCCTCCACGGAAAGGGCGCGACAGCCTATCGCGAGCAGAACAACGTCCCGCTGATCATCGTCCATCCAGCCTTTCCGGGCGGGCGCGAGACGCGGGCGGTCACCTCGCACCTCGACCTGGCTCCGACCCTGGTCGCAATGACCGCGGCTCCAACCCAGAAGAAGGCGGCCATTACCAAGGCGCTCAAGGGCAAGGACTTTTCGCCGGTACTCGTCAATCCGGGGTCGGCGAGCCTCGATGCCATTCACGACGGCGTGCTCTTCAACTTCAACATGCTCGCCTCTCTCGACGGCGATTTCGTCTACAAGGCACTCGATTTCATTCACAAGGGCGGCAAGGGAAACCAGCTCAAGGCCGCGGGGATCGTTCCAGACCTGCGCAAGCGGGGCGCAATCCGCTCCGTCTATGACGGCCGGTACGTCTACGCGCGCTATTTCTCGCCCAAGCAGCACAACCGTCCCGTCACTCTTGAGCAGATTCGGGCCTTCAACGACGTCGAGCTTTACGACGGTGGGGCAGACCCTCTCGAAAGCACCAATCTCGCCGCGGGACCGAAGGCCAACAACGATCTCCTCTTGGCGATGAACGACAAGCTCAACCGCCTCGTCGCCGACGAGGTCGGCGAAGACCGCGGCGCAATGCTTCCGGGCGGCATCGATGCCGGCTGGGAAGTCTCCGCTGAAACAATGAAGGGTTTCTGAGGGATAGGAAATAGATTGAAGGAGCGAGTGAAGATCAGTTTTCATGCCAGGGTTGCTTTGCTCCCGCTGGCTCTGACCCTTGGAACGGCCGCTCAGGCCGCTCAGGCCGCTCAGACCGGTCAAGGCGATCCGGTCGTGAATGCACCGGATGCGGCCGGCCCTCCTCCGGTTCAGGTGGCTGATGCGAGTTCGTCAGAGCTGCAGCCGTCAGAGCCGGCCGCAACGGACTCAGTTGCGGCCCCAGCCCCTCAGAAGAAGTGGCAATTCGCGACGATTGGCTATGGGTTCCTGGCCGGCGCGTATGGCAAAACCACCCCACGCGATCCCCTTCCGCCGGTCGACCTCCACCTCTCCTTCGGCGACGTGCTGAAGGCGTTCAAGTTCGCATTTATGGGCGCTGCCGAGGCGCGCAACGATCGTCTTGTCTTTCTAGGCGACCTGATGTGGGTCCATCTCGGCGAGAGCAAGGGGCTGACCGTCCGCGACGTGAATTTCGCCGACGTCAAAATCGATTCGAAAACCACAGCGATCACGGCGCTCGGCGGATATCGTGTTGTCGAAGGGCCGGTCGTTGTCGACCTGCTCGCCGGGGGGCGTCTCAACGTCAACAAGCAGGCGCTCGATTATCACGGAATTCTGGTGGACCAATCGGCCTCGGTCTCCAAGACATGGATCGACCCGGTCGTGGCTACGCGCATAAACGCCCCCTTGGGCGGCAAGTTCGGCTTGTCGCTCTATGGGGACATTGGCGGCTTCGGGATTGGCTCCAAACTCACCTGGCAAGGCATTGCGACGGCCAATTACCAGGTCAATCGGAAGATGACCGCAGGCCTCGGGTGGCGCTATTTCAAGATCAATTACCATGACAGCGATGGCTTCAGGTATGACGTCGCACAAAGCGGGCCGATAATCGTATTGCGCACCCAATTCTGATCACCGACGATCGAGCCGGGGCTAAGGCCTCAGCGCGTCGCTTTCTTCGCGCGCGGCCTTGAATTCGGTGCCTGGGTTCCAGCGCGGCCATTCGCGCGAGTTCGCGATCGCTTTGCCGACCCGATAGTAGATTTCGACGTCACGAGCGGCGGCCTTGAAATCGAGGTCCGGCGACCATTCGTCCGACGGCTGGTGAAACCGCGTGCCAACCTCCGGCTCTCGCGTATTCGGCGCCGTCTTTTCCGCGAGCTCCCACCCCGAGCCGGCAAAAATGAACGGCACGCCGCGCTTGGCAAACGGGAAGTGGTCTGACCGGTAATAGAAGCCGACGACGCTGTTCGGGTCATCCTTCATTTCACGGCCCTGCTTCGCAAGCTCGGCCTTGAGGTGGTCCTCAAGCGTCGTCTGACCCATGCTCGTCACTTCCATCGTGCCAGTCTCACCGAACAGATTGACCGCATCCATGTTGAAGCCGCCGGCGACCTTTTCGAGCGGAACGAGCGGGTGCGACGCGAAATATTCCGAGCCGAGCAAGCCGCTCTCCTCGAGAGTCATGGCGATGAACAGGATCGAGCGCTGGGGCCGTCGACCGTGACCGAAGGCGCGAGCCAGCTCGAGCAGCCCCGCTACGCCGCCGGCATTGTCGAGTGCGCCATTGTAGATGTCGTCGCCGGTGTGGTCGGGCTTGCCGCGGCCGAGGTGGTCCCAATGAGCGGTGTAGGCGAAATACTCGCCGGGATATTTGGCGCCCGGAATTTTGGCGACAACATTGTGCGTTACGAGCTTTTGGACCGCGACATCGAATGTAGCCTTTGCAGAAAGTCCAGCGAGGGGCTCACCCCCAAAGCCCGACTCTCCTGCCTTGGTGATCTCCGTGGCAAGGTCGAGGCCGGAGCATGCGAATAGCTCCTTCGAAACCTTCGGAGTCACGTATCCACTGAATCTAACCAGGTCCGCATCCGCATCGGGCACGCCGCTTGCGGGGCCCTTGTACAGATTCTTGAACGTGGCCCAGTCATATTCGCTGCGATCCGGATCGGCGATCACGAGCACTGCTGCCGCGCCGCGACGGCCGGCTTCCTCGACCTTGGTAGCGGACCTCGCATAGTAACTCATGGCCTTGCCGCCGAACGGGCCGCTGTCCTTTTGGAAATCGGGATCGTTGGGCAGGACCAGGACCAGCTTCCCGCGAACATCCAAACCGGAATAATCGTCCCAGCCGCGATCCGGGGCGTGGATACCGTAGCCCGCAAACACGACCGGCAGGCCGTGTAGATCGACCCGCGGCGCCGGGTTCCGCGTCGATAGAACTGCGTCGGGCGTGAGATCGATATCGCACGTCTTGCCAGTCACCCGCAGCACACGTTGGTCGGCGACCGTGTGCCGGCGCATCTCTACCGCCTGGGTCCAGCCGCCGTTTTCACCAGCCGGTTGCGGGCCCGCGGCCTTGAACTGCTTGATCAGAAAATCGATCGTCTTGCGCTCGCCCTCAGTACCCGGCCCGCGACCTTCGAATTCGTCCGATGCCAAGACCTTGATGTCCGCGGAAAGCCGCTCCGGGCTGATCGCGCCGTGCGGCACAGCAGCGGCGGCAAGCAACGCAAGAAGCATGGTCGAATCCTCCCCTATCTGCGGCGGGGGTGTCGGTGCGCAGCATGTGGCGAAAGAGCATTTTCGACGAACGGCCTGCCGTGCTCGCGCAGCGTCCACTTCGAGACTTTGACTAGCCGTGCGTGGCATCGGCGCCGTGCATCTGATAGCGCGTTCACATGCCCGCGACCGCCGCGACTGCCGCCCGTGAGATCCTGACCGGTCTCCACGAGGTCATGGCCAAGCGCGGTTCGGCGCAGGTCAAGCTCGATCGCGTGGTGGACCTGATCGCCGAAGCGATGGCGAGCGAGGTTTGCTCGATCTACTTGCTTCGCGACAATCATCTCGAGCTGTTCGCAACGCACGGCCTCAGAAAGGAAGCCGTTCACGTCACCCGAATGAGGATGAGCGAAGGCCTGGTCGGCACGATCGCCGCCGAGGGCCGGATCCTCAATCTCGCCGAGGCGGCCGATCATCCGGCATTCGCCTATCGCCCCGAGACAGGCGAGGAGCATTTCCATAGCTTCGCGGGCGTTCCGATTGTCCGTCTCGAAAGCCCCATCGGGGTACTCGCCGTCCAGCATGCCGAGTCGCGGCGTTACGAGGATGTCGAGATCGAGGCCCTGCAGACGGTGGCCATGGTGCTGTCCGAAATGATCGCTGGCGCCAGGCTCGTCGACGGCGCCAGGCGCAGCCGGATGCGTAGCGCCGGGCCGTTGCGCCTGTCAGGCCTCAAGCTCGTCGCCGGAATGGCCAAGGGCCGTGCCGTATTCCACGAGCCGCGCATAGTCGTCGAACATACGGTCGCCGAAGACATCGAGGCCGAGCGCGCCAGGGTTTATGCCGCCTTCCGCAAGATGCGCGAGCAAATCGACAACATGGCCCGCGAGGCAGAGTTCGGCACCACCGGCGAGCACAACGAGATTCTCGAGACTTACCGGATGTTTGCCTATGACGAGGGTTGGTCGCGCCGTATCAACGAAGCGATTGACAGCGGTTTGACTGCCGAGGCC
>Ga0105248_10005069_pt1 | contig 14544 bp, 9 predicted proteins | sample KBSS34metaG_FD_81524 | JGI IMG/M metagenome (GOLD analysis project Ga0105248, IMG submission 81524) | Switchgrass rhizosphere microbial communities from Kellogg Biological Station, Michigan, USA - KBS S3-4 metaG | ecosystem: Host-associated > Plants > Roots > Rhizosphere > Soil | place...
ACCTCGTGGCGGCCTACGGCGCCGATAAGTTGAACGACCCGGCCAAAGCCGAACCGGTCGTCCAGAAGATGATTCAGCTGGATCCAGGCGAACCGACCAACTACTTCGCGCTCGCGAAGATCTACGAGGACGCCGGGGCGTACGAAGAGGCCGAGAAGATGCTGGTCGCCGCCAAGGCCGCCAAGCCGAACGACCCCGACGTCTACATGCAGCTCGCCGGCTTTTACAACCGCCAGGGCCGCTTCGACAAGACGATCGAGGCGATCGAGGGGCGCGCGGTCAAGGAGCCGAACAACCCCGAGGTGTTCTACACAATCTCGGTGTTCTACTGGGACGAGGCCTACCGGGATCCCAAACTGAAGGAAGCCGAGAAGAAGGCGTACGTCGGCAAAGGGATTACCGCGGTCGATCACGCGCTACAAATCAAGTCCGACTACATGGACGCCCTGGTCTACAAGGGCCTCCTCCTGCGCCTGCAGGCGACCCTCGAGAAGGAGCCCGCCAAGCAGCAGCAGCTGCTGAAGGACGCGGAAAAGCTTAGCCAGCAGGCGAACGACCTGCGCAAGAAGAAGGCCGCCGGCACGAACTAACCACGGCGTCCACCGAAGCCGCAAAAGCGGCGACGGCGGACCGAAACGAATCGTTGGATCCGAGGCCGCCAGGTGTTCCTGGCGGCCTTTCTTTTTGCACGAGCGTCACAGCCCCGCAAGGTAAAATCACCTGGTCTTTTCGATCATTCCATTCCGCAGGAGTTTGCAATGAGGTATATGAAGTGGTCGCGCATCGTGTGCGCGATCGGAGTGTTATTTGCGCTCGCGGCGTCGACCAGTCCGTCGGCGGCGCAAGGCGTCACAACCGCGGCCGTGACCGGCGTCGTCAAGGATGCGCAGGGTGCTGTCATCCCGGGCGCCACCATCGTCGCCGTGCATGTGCCGTCGGGCACGACCTACGAGGCGGTCACGCAGTCCGATGGACGGTTCACACTTCCTGGTATGCGCGTCGGTGGACCCTACAAGGTCACGGCCTCATTGCCAGGATTCAGCAGCGAAGAAAAAGGTGGCCTGGCCCTGAATCTCGGTGTCTCGCAGGACCTGGAGTTCACGCTCAAGGTCGCGAACGTCGCCGAGACCATCACCGTCGTCGGTCAAAGCGATCCCGTGTTCAGTTCGGGCCGGACCGGCGCGGCAACCGCCGTGCTTCGTGAGGATCTCGCTTCGCTGCCTACGGTGTCGGGACGCATCACGGACATCACGCGCCTGACGCCGCAATACGGCGGCAGCGGGACGTTCGCCGGGCAGGACAACCGGGCGAACAACATGACGGTGGACGGCTCGTACTTCAACAACTCGTTCGGCCTTGGCGTCACGACCGGCGGCATCGGCGACCGCACGGGCGTCGCGCCGATTTCGCTCGAAGCGATCGAGCAGGTGCAGGTCAGCGTCGCGCCGTACGACGTGCGTCAGGGCAGCTTCACCGGCGCCGGTGTCAACACCGTCACGCGCAGCGGGACCAACTCGATCACCGCCTCGGCGTATTACCGAACGCGCAATGAAGACTGCTCGGACTTGACGAACGTGGATACGTGCTCCGGTTTCGTCGGCACCACCGCGGCAGGGCTGCGCTTCAACCCGCTGAACTTCAAAACGAAAACGGCCGGCGTGTGGGCAGGCGGCCCGATCGTCAAGAACAAGCTGTTTGCGTTCGGCTCCTTCGAAAAGCAGGAGGACACGCGCCCGTTGACGACGTTCACTTCGAACCCCGGTGGAGCGCCGGTCGGAGGCAATACCACTCGCGTCCTTGCTTCGGATCTCACGGCCCTCAGTTCGTTCCTGTCTTCGAGGTTCAACTATGAGACCGGTCCGTTCGACAACGTCCAGAAGCTGACGCCGGCGAAGCCCTGGATGCTCAAGAGCGACTACAACGTCAACAGCGGCAACAAGGTCACCTTCCGCTACAACCAGCTCGACTCGAGCAGCCCGATCCCGCAGAACGGATCGTCGGCGTTGGGCACGCTCAGTCGACAGACCGGCACGACCAATTTCCTCGGGTTTCAGAACTCGAACTACGCGATCCTCGAGAACCTCCGGTCCGGCGTCGGCGAGTGGAACTCCGTGTTCCACAACTTCACGAACAACCTCCTCGTCGGCTACACGAAGCAGGACGAGAGCCGTGCCGAAATTCAGCTGTTTCCATTCGTCGTCATCAGCGACGGCAGCGGCAGCCCGTACACGACATTCGGCTCCGAACCCTTCACGCCGTTCAACCTGCTGCGCTACGGCACGTTCCAGATGCAGGACAGCGTGACGAAGTTTGCGAAGAACCACTCGATCACGTTCGGCGGCACCGTCGAGAAGTTTCACTCGGATAACTCGTTCTACTTCGGTATCCAGAGCGCGTACGCCTACAACACGCTGGCCGACTTCTACACTGACGCGAACGGGTACCTCGCGAACCCGAACCGCACGGTGTCGCCGGTCAACCTCCTGGGTTTCCAAGTGAAGTACCTGCTCCAGCCGGGGCAGACCACACCGCCGATGCAGCCGCTCGACGTGGTTTACGCAGGCGGTTATCTGCAGGACGAGTGGCGGCCGCGGGGGAACGTGACGGTGACCAGCGGGTTGCGCGTCGACGTGCCGAGATTTGGCAACACCGCGTTTGATAATCCGGTCGCGGACCAGCTGACGTTTCGCGATCAGGATGGCTCGGCTGTGAAGTACAACACCGGGGCGCTGCCGGCCGCGACAGCCTACTGGTCGCCGCGAGTCGGTGTGAACTGGGACCTGAACGGCGACCAGAACACGCAGGTGCGCGGCGGCTCCGGACTCTTCTCCGGAAAACCACCGTACGTCTGGATCTCGAATCAGATCGGAAATACCGGCGTACTGTATGGGTTCGCTGACACGCGGAACACGACCGCTTTCCCCTTCAATCCAAGCCCTGACAAATACAAGCCGGCCCCGACCGGCGGCACGGCTGCGAGCTACGAGCTCAACGTGACCGACCAGAGTTTCCGCTTCCCGCAGACATGGCGAACCAATATCGGCATCGACCGCAAGCTGCCGTGGGGGTTGGTCGGCACGCTTGACTACATCTACAACCGGGACTTGAACGCTCCGGTCTACGTCAACGCGAATCTGCCGGCGGCTGAAGGCGCATACACGGGCGTCGACAACCGGCCGCGATGGGCCGCCACTGCGCCCGGCACGGCGTTGGCGCCTGGCATCACCGTCGCCCTGCCGACCTGCGCGGCGGCCGGCCAGGTTGGGCCCTGCTTCACGCGCCTGAACAACGCGGTGGGCAACCAGATTACGAATGCCTACGTAATCAAGAACCAGAGCCAGAACCGCTCGTGGAACCTCTCCGGAGCCCTGACCAAGGTGATGACGAACGGCTTCTCGTTCAAGGGCGGCTTCAACTACGGCGAGTCGAGGAGCCTGGTCGAACCGTCGTCCACCGCCGGCACGTCGTGGGGTGGCGCCAATCCGATCGTGACAGACCCGAACAACCCGGCGTTGGCGTTCTCGGTCAACTCGCCTGGTAAGCGCGTGTTCCTGGCCGTGAACTACTCGAAGCAGTACTTTGGATTCGGCGGTACCACCTTCTCGGTGTTCTACGACGGCCATACCAACGGCAACACCAGCTACGTCTTCTCCGGCGACGCCAACGGCGACACCGTATCTGGCAACGACCTGATCTACATCCCGCGGGATACGTCGGAGATGAACTTCAAGTCGCTGACCACCGGCGGCCGGACGTTCACCCCGGCCGATCAGGCCGCGGCCTTCGAGCAACTCATTCAGGCCGACAGCTACCTGAAGTCGCACCGCGGCCAGTATGCTGAACGGAACGCTGTATTCCTGCCGATCGTCAACCGGTTCGACTTGGCGATCATGCAGGACATCTTCCACAGCTTCGCGGGCAGGCGCCACTCCGGGCAGATTCGTTTCGAGGTGATCAACTGCGGCAACCTGCTGAACTCCGATTGGGGCGCCGGCCGCCGTCTCGTCAACACCCAGATCCTGACGGCCCCGAGCGCCGACGCGGCAGGAAGGCTCACCTACAATCTGCAAACCCTCAGCGGCAATCTCATTACAGCGCCGATCCAGACTTCGGCTGGTATCGCGGACGTCTATACGATGATGCTCAGCTTCAGATACACCTTCCAGTAATAGCGACGTGGGGACATGGGGACTTGGGGACTGTTCCCAAGTCCCCAGTCCCTAGTCCCCAGCCCCGACACGCCTCGCCGACGCGCGAAAGCGCAAAGGCGAGGCTCTCTATTTCCCGAGCGACAACAGGTTCGCGAGCAGCCGGTAGGCGCCAGGCACCGCGTACGGCAGCTGGCGGTGGAAGGCGTAGGCAAAGTAGGTGTAGTGCCCCTTGCCGTACTCCGCGGTCAGCCAGCCGCCTTTCTGCGGCGCCTGACCCCGGTCGTAGGTCGCAATCATCGGCGTGTACGCCGCGTCCCACTCGGTGAAGAATTTCGAGCCCCGCTGCTCCACCCACCCGTCGAAATCGGCCTTCGTGATCCGGTTGGGGCTGTTGAACGCCTTGTGCGACGCCGCCAGAATCTCGACCGGCGAATCTTCCTCGGACACTTCTTCGGCTCGCGCCGGCAGCTGGCCTGGATAAGGCGCGTACCGATCGGGCACGAACTCCTGCGTGTTGTACAGCACGATCAGGTTGCCGCCGTCTTTGACGTAATCGAGCAGACGGCGGTTGTAGGTCTTGAGGTCCTCCCGGACCGCGTACGCCCTTGTGCCCGTCACGATCGCGTCGTACTGCGCGAGATTGCCTGTCGCCAGGTCCTGCTCGCCGAGCATCGTCACGGTCGCGCCGAGCTGCGCGATGCCGGCCGGGACCTCGTCGCCGATCCCCATCACGTAGCCGACCCTCAGCGCCGGCGCTATCATCACGTCTATCCCGCGGACTTGAATCGTCGACGGATGGAAGAGATAACGGGTTTCGAGATCGCGGTGCTCGATGACGTCGAAGCCTTCGCGATACTGACGATCGCCGACGGTTGCGACCACCTCGATCCGATAATCGCGCGCGTCGAGCGCCGGCACCGAGACGCTGAAGTTGTAGCTGCCGCGCTCGCCGGACCGCGCGAAGGCGAAGCGAGACGATGGGGGCGTCGAGCTCCATCCGGGCGGTAGCTGCAGCGTCAGCACTCCATTCGATCCCTGTTCCGCATTGTTCGCGAGCTCGACGCGAACCTCGACTGTCCCGTTCCGGCGGAGTCCGATCTCTTGAGCGCCGGAGCCTTGGCGAAGGCCGTTGGCAGGACCTATCGGAACGATGGCCGCGCGCGGAGCCACGTTCACGGCGACGGCGGGGACGACCATCAGCTCGCGGAGCTCCTCGCCGTACGGAAGGTGGGCCTCGCGCCGCCGCACGGTCGCGCGAATCGAGACCGGCACACCGGCAACCAGGTAGCGAGCCCGCGCCGTCAGCACGGCCTCGGCAACCGGTCGGTACGACTGTGTGGCGTCCCGAATCGTGTAGCGCGGCGCCGCAATCGAGTCGCGCTCGAAGTAGGGCCGCGACAGACGGGCCTGTTCAGGCACCGTGACGCCGAAGGTTCGCCGGGCGGTCTGATTCAAGGTCAGCAGGCTGGGGACGGGCGTCGCCGCCTGCGCGCCCCAGGCGTCGCCGTTGATCAGAGCGATTTCTGTCGGCTCGATGTCGACCGCCCCGCGGTTGGTGAGTGCGGCTCGAACCTCGATCTTCTGTCCCGGCACGGCAGGTCCCATCGTCGAACCTTCGGGGCTTCCCGGCGCCTGTGCCGTCGCCTGCAGCTCGATGCCGAGCGCGGTGTTGATGGCAACGACGAACTGCCGCTCCTTCACGTCGAGAATGAACACCGCCTCCGGTTCGCTGGTGAACTGCGCGATGGCCTTCCGGGTCGCCGCGAGGCCTCGCGCCAGCGCCGGAACCGCGGCGGAGGGATCCTTTAACGAGAAGGCGCTGATCGCGGCTTTGATCTCCGTGTCGATCGCTGCGAGCGACGCGGCGGCGCCGGCAGGCGCCGGCCGGCGAATGGCTTTGAACAACCCGGGGATGGTCGTGTCGATGCCGTCGAAAAACGACCGTTCCTTCGGCGGCGCGTCGACCACCGACGCCAGGCGCTTGTAGTAGGCGTACGACGGACCCGGCTGCGTCAGCAGCCGCCCGCTGTTCTGCGAACGCTGAAAGCTGAGGCCAAGGCGGGCGAAGTTCTGATACGAATCGCCGAGCCAGGGACTGTACTCGCCGGTGTCGGTCCGCAGCGTCCAGTCTTCGTTCTCTCGAACGCCGCCCATGTAGAGCTTGAGCACCTGCCACGGCGGGACGCCGGCTTCCGGAAACATCTTCGGGTCGGCCGCGGCCTTGAACGCGTCCTGCGTGATAAGACCGGCGGCCTGGTGGTTGCCGTGGCCGTCGCGCTCGTTTCCCTGGAACCGTGCAATCAGCACGAACGGGCGGTCGCGGCGAATGATGCGCACGACGTCGCGCAGCACCGGCTCGCGCCCCCATTTCTCGAGTGTCTCGTCGAGGCGCTTGGAGAAGCCGTAGTCGATGACCGTCGTGAAGTACTGCCGATCCAGGCCGTAGTAGCGGCCGGCCAACAGCAGCTCCTCGGTTCGAATCAGTCCGACCGCGTCGAAGAGCTCGGATCCGATCGCGTTGTCGCCCGACTCGCCGCGGTTCAGCGTCAGGAGCGACACGCGCGCTCCCTGGCCACGGCTCAACTGCGCCAGCACGCCGCCGTGCTCGTCGTCTGGATGCGCCGTCGTGTGCATGACGCTGGCGGTCGTCTGCAGCTTGAGGAGTCGCTGCCACGTGCCAACGGCGCCGCTGTCCTGCGGCAGCGGCTCGGATGTCGCATGAAGCACGGTGATGAGCGCCAGCGCCGCCACCGCAGACGATATTGAACGCAGAGCACGCCGAGCTCGCGGAGGCCATCGACCATCGGTTTCTCTGCGGGCTCGGCGGGCTCCCGCCTCCGCTCGATGCTGTAGTCCTCGAGCTTCGGAGAGGCTCGCCGAAGCGCCTGCGGCGCGAAGGCTGCTGCGTTCATCGCCGTGACGTCTCATCCGGCGGATTATACTTTCGCGTGCCGCCTGTCGATCTGCTCGTCGTCGGCGAAGCGTTCGAGGATCTGATCTTCGCGGGCCTGCCTCGCCTGCCGAAGCGCGGCGAGGAATTGCGGTGCGCGCACTACGTATCGACGATCGGCGGCGGGGCGGTGATCACCGCCGCGGCAGCCGCCCGGCTGGGCGTCGCGACCGGAGTCATCAGCGCCCTCAGCGCCGCTGGCGTTCGCTACCTGCGCACCCAGCGCGTGCACATCGTCAACGTCAAGCGAGCGCACGAACCGCATGCCGTCACGGCCGCTCTGTCGACCGCGGGCGAGCGGAGCTTCGTCACCTTCGACGGCGTCAACGTGAAGCTCGAGCCGCGACTGCTGCGCGCGATGCGCCGCCAGCGTCCGCGCCATGTGCACTTCGCTCTGGCGCCCGTCCGGATCGATCGCTGGATTCGCCTCGTCGATCGTCTGCGCGCGGGCGGCATCACCACGTCGTGGGACTTCGGCTGGAATCCCTCGATTCGCGCGCGCACCGGGCTCGATCGCCTGATCGCGGGACTCGATGTCGTGTTCATGAACGCAGCGGAGGCGTCGCTGTATGCGCGCGCGCGGCGGCGGGCGAGAACCGCGGTCATCAAGCTGGGAGCACGTGGCAGTCGATGGCTGAGCCGAACAGTTGACGTCACCGTCTCCGCACCGCGTGTCCGCGTCGTCGACACCACCGGCGCCGGCGACGCCTTCAACGGCGGCTTCCTCGCAGGCTTCATCGAAGGCCGGCCGCCGCGCGAGTGTCTGCGCCGTGGAAACATTGTCGGCGCGGCATCGACGACCAAGGCGGGCGGTCTCGCAGGCCTGCCGACTCGACCTCGACGACCCACCCACGTTCGCGCTTCGCGCCACGGTGGGCAAGCCGGCGGGCAGGCTCGCGGGCAGGGCCGACACTCATGAAAGTCGCCGTGATCGGTGGCGCGGGCGTCCGAACACCGTTGCTCGTGAGCGGTCTGACGGGATCGGACCTGCCGATCGACGAGATCGCGCTCTATGACGTCGACCAGGATCGCTTGTCGACGATTGGCGGCGTCGCCGCACGGATGGCGGCGCAGGGTCGAGTCGTGCTCAGTGCGTCGCTCGACGATTGCGTGACGGGTGCCGACTTTGTCTTCACCAGCATTCGCGTCGGCGGCCTCGCCCACAGGGTTCGCGACGAGACCATCGCTCTGTCGCACGGTATCGCCGGTCAGGAGACGGTCGGTCCGGCGGGGTTCGCAATGGCGGCGCGCACCATCCCGCACATGGTGCAGTACGCGCGCGCGATCGCCCGCGCCGCGCCACGCGCCTGGATCATCAACTTCACGAACCCGGTCGGCATGGTTACGGAGGCGATGCGCACGGTCACCTCGCGGGTGATCGGCATCTGCGACACGCCAACCGAGCTCTTCGAAGAGGTGTCGCACGCGCTCGATCTTCGAAGCGACCGTGCGTTCTTCGATTACTTCGGCCTGAATCATCTCGGCTGGATCCGCGAGGTCTACAGCGACGGCGAGCCGCAGCTGCGACGGCTCTGGAACGACCGCGAGCGGCTGCAGTCGCTCTACAAGGTGCCGCTGTTCGATCCGGCATACTTGCGCCATCTCCAGCTCCTCCCGACCGAGTACGTCTATTACTACGAGTCGCCCAAGCAGGCCGTCGACAACATGCGGCGGGCGGGACAGACGCGCGGCCAGGCGATCGCCGAGCTCACCGACGTGCTGTTCGACGCGTTGCGCAACTCGAACGCCGACAGTGTCGCGATTTACAAGTCCTACCTCTTCTCCCGTAGCGCAGGCTACATGCAGATCGAGTCCGGTGCCGCGCCGTCGGTGGCGCGGGTCGTTGCCGCGGCGCAGTCGAGTGGTTACGACAAGATCGCGCTCTCTGTCGTGCGCGCGATTCACTGCAACCTCGACGCGATCATTCCGCTGAGCGTCGAAAACCGCGGCAACATCCCGAGCCTGATGGATCGCGACGTGGTCGAAGTGCCATGCGTCGTGAACGCCAATGGCGCCCGGCCGCTTCACGTCGGCCGGGTTCCGGATCGGGTGCAGCCGCTGCTCGCTCGTGTGAAGGAATACGAACGGCTGACCGTCCGCGCCGTGCTGACGCAGTCGGTTGATACGGCGCGCGAAGCCCTCGCCCACAATCCGCTCGTACCCGATCGCGCCACTGCCGACCGGCTGGTCCGCGACCTGTCGCCGTTGTGGTGACCCTCGACCGTGGCATGGGCCTGCTGCAGGCCACCGCCACGAACATCATCGGGATGGTCGGTGTCGGGCCGTTCCTGACGATTCCGTTCATGGTCGGCGCCATGGGCGGACCCCACATCCTGTACGCGTGGGCGTTTGGGGCGGTTCTGGCCCTGTGCGATGGCCTTGTCTACGCGGAGCTTGGCGCGGCGCTCCCGGGCAGCGGCGGCCCGTACGTCTATCTGCGCGAAGCCTACCGGCCGTTCGGCCTCGGCCGGCTCGCCGCCTTCGTGTTCATCTTTCAGGTGATGCTCGTGGCCCCGCTGTCGATCGCCGGCGGCGCCGTCGGGTTCGCCGACTACCTCGGCTTCTACTGGAAGACGATGGGCCCGGTGCAGCACAACGTGGTGGCGGCGGCTCTCTGCGTCGTGGTGACCGCGCTCCTCTATCGCGATATCGCCTCGATCGGCCGCCTCGCCGTCCTGATGCTGATCATCGTGCTGGCGACCGTCGGCTGGGTGATTGTCGCCGGCGTCGTCAACGCCTCGTGGTCGCAGGCCTTCGACTTTCCGCCGGAGGCGCGGCGGTTCGATGCCACGCTGGTGCGCGCGATCGGCGCGGCCGGATTGCTCGCGATGTACAACTACGGCGGCTACAACAACGTCTGCAACATCGGCGACGAGCTCCGGGAGCCGCACCGCACGATGCCGCGTGCGATTGTCCTGTCGATTGTGGTCGTCGTCGCCCTCTACGTCGTGATGAGCACCGTCGTCCTCGGCGTGGTGCCCTGGCGCGAAGCGGAGCAAACGCGGACGATCGCGTCGCTGTTCATCGCCCGTACGTTCTCGGATCCGGCGGCCGGTCAGACGGCAGCGCTGGCCATGACCGTCCTCATTCTCATCGTCACTGCGTCGTCGTTGTACGCCGTCGTGCTCGGCTACTCCCGCATCCCCTACGCGGCGGCCCGCGACGGTCAGTTTTTCGAGGTCTTCGGACGGCTCCATCCGACGAAGCGGTTTCCACACATCTCACTGCTCACGATCGGCGCGGTCGCGATTCCGTTCTGTTTCTTCACACTCGGGCAGCTGGTCAGCTGGCTGATTCTCGTGCAGATCCTGGTGCAGTTCGTCTGGCAGTGCGCCGGCGTCATCCTGCTGCGGCGCTACCGTCCGGATATCGTCAAGCCGTTCCGGATGTGGCTCTATCCGCTGCCAGCGATCGTGTCGCTCGCGATGTGGATCTACATCTTCGTGACAGCGCCGGTCGCGGGCATCCTGTTTTCGGTCGCGTTCCTTGCGACCGCCATCGGCGCATATACGGCATTCGCACGCTACCCGCGGGCGGGATAGAATCCTATTCTTCGTGTCTTCGCGTCTTCGTGGCAACCAGTTACGGTTTCGGCGCGTGCGCGCCGCTGTATTCGAACGACGGCTGCGGCCTCGCGTTGTTCCCGAGGCGCTGCAGTTTGCCGCTCACCGTCCCATCGTCGCCGATCGTGCCGGTGACCGTGTAGAAGCCGCCGGCTGGATTCAGGATGCGCAGTAGCGTGTTGAACCGGAACGTGTTGCCCTCCCACTGCAAGTTGGCGACCGGCTGCGGCAAGATGACACCCAACACCTGCGTGTAGAAGGCGCCTGCGCCGGTCCGGGGCAGGTGCAGGACCGCCGGCAGGCCGCGTGGACCAAACGGCAGGTCGATCAGGAAGGAGGAGTCCGCGGGCAGCGACGCCACCAGCGCTTCCATACGCTCGCGCTCGGTCGACGGCTTCGGGCTGACGCCCGCGTCCGCGGTGAACTCGAACATCCCGAACATCATCTCGGAGGTCGTCGACGCTTCGCCGAACGTAACGGCCTTCGACGGATCCGGGTTGTGCTTGTTGGCAGCGGAATTGTCGTAGTGCGCGACCAGGTCGACACGCGTGCCGCGCGGCAGCGGAACTTTCGTCTTCGGGTAGTAGAAGAGCTGCCAGTTGAAGTCGTACGCCGGGACGTTCAGCAGTGTCTGCTGACGGCCATCGGGAAAGGTCGCCGTCATCTTCATGTCCTTCCCCCGCAGGTGCATGTGGGGAAAGAACGACACGATGTTGATGTCCTGATCGACCATGTAGACGGAGCGCAGCTCGAAGTTCGGCTCGTTCGGTGGAATCGAGAAGGTGACGTTGCCGGCCAGCGCCGCGGCGACTTCCTTCTTCATCTCGCCCTTGCCGAAATAGAGACCGACCCGTGTTCGATCGACCTGCGGGGTTCCGTTCGGGTGATAGTGCAGGTTCGTCCGCAGCATTTGCCCCTTGCGCACCCAGCGTCCGGTGCCTTCGGGATATACCGTCGGCGGAGTCCCCACCGCCCAGACACCGAGCACATCGAACATCCCGCTCGAAGACATCGCGCTCATCGCTGAAACGTTGGCCGAGAAGATCACCGAGTGATGCGTGATCGCACGATTGCTCGGACGAATCTCGATGGCGCGAATCCAGCGATCCTCTTTTAGGTCCAGTGTGAGGCTTGGCGTCGGAAAGAAATCGGTCCCCGTCGCCGGAATCCGGACTTCCGGCAACTCGATCACCATGTCGGGCTCGCCGAGCTGCCAACCCTCGGCAAACCGGGGCGGCGCGGGCATGTCCTTCGGATCGCCCTGCGGCGCGCCGGCATCGACCCAGCGGCTGATCGTCGCGATCTCCTCGGCACTCAGCCGCGGGTCGTTCGCAAATGCGCCAATCGCGGGGTCAGCGAACCATGGCGGCATCTGGCGAGCGACGACCTTGTCCTTGATCGCGCGGGCCCACGGCCGCGCGTCCTGATAGCTGAGCAGCGCCATCGGCGCGACTTCGCCTGGCCGATGGCAGGCCACGCATCGGGCGTGCAGAATCGGAGCGACATCGCGCGTGAAGGTCACCTCCGGCGCAGCCGTCGCGATCGCTGCAGGTCGAGACGCAATCGCCGCGATGACCGAGAGGAAGACGACAAGGCTTGCGCGTCGCATCACTGACCTCCCGCAACCCTGATCTCCGGGGGATGCTTGACGATAACACGTCGGCACTTCAGACTTCGACTTCCGGCTGCGTAGCGCGGCGCTTTCAGGGCCGCGACTCGAGGAGTGATCCATGTCCAGCGTGGCAACCGACAAGGCCTGGGAGACGCTCGGCCGGGTCGATCCCTACTGGGCGGTCATCAGCAACGATGCCTATCACGGCCGGCGCCTGACCGAGCCGCAGCTCGCCGCGTTCTTGAAATCCGGCGCCGATCACGTCGACGACATCTGGCGCACCTGCCGGCGTCTATTTGGAGATGACTTCGCACCTCGGCGCGTCCTGGATTTTGGATGCGGCGTCGGAAGAGTGACGCTGCCGCTCGCCCGCCGCGTCGACGCGGTAGTGGGAATCGACATCGCCGACAGCATGCTGTCGGTCGCCCGTGAACTGCTCGAGCGGAACGCGGTCACCAACGTCCAGCTCGTGAAAGGCGACGCCACGCTGTCGGCGATCCACGGCCCGTTCGACCTGGTCCATTCCGTCATCGTGTTGCAGCACATTCCGCCGGCGCCTGGACTGACGCTGGTCAGGCGCCTCGTCGAGCTCGCCGGCGACACGGGCGTCGTCGTGCTCCACGTGCTCTACCACAACCCGTTCACGCGGTCGCCACTGGCGCGCCTCGCGCACCGGCTGGTCGATCCTTTCCGCGATCGATACCGGCGCGTGCCGGAGATCCAGATGAATGCGTATCCGCTGAATACGCTGTTCAAGCTGATTCAGGACGCTGGCGTTCGCCAGATTCACGCCGAGCTCACGAATCACGCCGAGCATCTCGGGGCGCTGCTGTTCTTCCGGAAGGAAGACTCGCGATGACAGCAGTTCAGGTGGGGTCTTGAAGGCGCACGTCTGAAGTCGGAAGTCGCAAAAGAAAAAGGGCCGCTTCTGGTTAGAGAAGCGGCCCTCGCTTCGTACTTCAGACTTCGAACTTCAGACTTCGAACTTAGTTGGAACCCGTCGAAGCGCCGCCGGCCTTGCGCATGCCTTCGGTGACGATGCCGACCTTTTCGACACCGGCGCCCTTCGCGGCGTCGATGACGTCCACGATGTCCTTGTAGCGCAGCGTGCCGGCCGCGATCAGGAACATCGTCTTGTCTTTGCGCTGGTCGTAGATGTTGCGGAGCCGCGTCTCGAGCTCCTGCATGGTGACGTCCTGCTTGTTGACCGACATTCGCTTGTCGGCGTCGAACTGCAGCACGATCTGGCTGATGTCCGGCGTCACGTCCGTCGTCTTCTTGCTTTCGGCCGGGAGGTTGATGTCGAGCCCGCGCTGGGTCAACGGCAGGGCCGCCATGAAGATGACGAGCAGCACGAGCAGCACGTCGATGAGCGGCGTGACGTTCATGTCCGCACTGGCGTGCGGAATTTCGCCCTTGACGACCTTCTCGGCGCCGAAATGCTGGTGGGCGTGAGCCATTACTGACCTCCCCCGCCGCCGCCCGGCGCGCGTTTCCGTTCGGTGATCAGGCCGATGTCCTCGATGCCGGCCTGCCGCAGGCCGTCCATGGCAGCCATCACCGCGCCGTACTCGACTTCCTCGTCGGCTTTGATGATGACGACCTTTTCTTTCTTGCTCTCGAGGTACTCGTTGACCCGTGTGCCGAGCTCAGCTTCCGAAACCGCCTTGGCGTTGAAATAGATCCGTTTGTCCTTCGCCACGGCGATGACGGTCTGGCCCTGTACTTCGGGCTTGTCGACCGTGTTGTCGGCCTTCGGCAGCTTGACGGCGACGCCCTGCTGCAACATCGGCGCGACGAGCATCATGATGATGAGGAGCACCAGCATGACGTCCACGAGCGGCGTCACGTTGATGTCGGATTTGACTCCGCCTTTGCCGCCGCCAACGTCCATTGACATAAAAAACTCCCGGGTTCGAGGTTCAAGGTTCCAGGTTCAGGGTTGGTTCGAGAACGAACGCTGAACCCGGAACCCTGAACCCAGAACCCGTCTGATTCTGGTTACGCCGTCTTCTTGATGAAGTAGTCGACGAGCTCCGACGAGGAGTTGTCCATCTCCACGTTGAAGTACTCGATGCGGCCAGTGAGGTAGTTATAGAACCACACCGCCGGAATCGCGACGACCAGACCGAGCGCGGTCTCGACGAGCGCTTCCGAAATACCGACCGAGACGGCGCCGATGCCCGCCGAGCCGGCCGCGCCGATGCCCTGGAACGCGTTGATGACGCCGACGACCGTGCCGAGCAGTCCGACGAACGGGGCCGTCGA
>Ga0105248_10005071_pt1 | contig 14536 bp, 14 predicted proteins | sample KBSS34metaG_FD_81524 | JGI IMG/M metagenome (GOLD analysis project Ga0105248, IMG submission 81524) | Switchgrass rhizosphere microbial communities from Kellogg Biological Station, Michigan, USA - KBS S3-4 metaG | ecosystem: Host-associated > Plants > Roots > Rhizosphere > Soil | place...
CAGCCGGCCGGCGGTGTCGATCAGCACCACGTCGTAGCCTTCCGCCTTGCCGCGGGCGACCGCGTCATAGGCCAGGCCCGCGGCGTCCGAGCCGGTCGGCCGCGACATAAAGTCGGCCTGGGCGCGGTCGGACCAGACCTTCAGCTGCTCGACCGCGGCGGCGCGGAAGGTGTCGCCGGCGGCGATCAGCACCTTGGCCCCGCGGCCGGTCAGGTCGGCGGCGATCTTGCCGAGCGTGGTGGTCTTGCCCGAGCCGTTCACCCCGATGAACAACACCACGTAGGGCCTGGGGCCGGCCAGCGGCGTGAAGTCGCCCTGCCGCCGGGAGAGCTCGTCGCCGATCGCCTCGGCGAGCGACTCCTTGATCTCCTGCTCGTCGACGTTCTTGCCGAACTTCTCGGCGGCGAAGCGTTCGGTGATGCGGGCGGCCGAATGCGGGCCGAGGTCGGCCTCGATCAGCATTTCTTCCAGCTCGTCCAGCTTGGCCTGGTCGAGCGGCGCCTTGGCGGTGAAGACGCTGGTGATCTGCTCGCCCATCTGCTTGGACGAGCGCGACAGCCCCTGCGTGAGCCGCTGGAACCAGCCGCGTTTGGGTTCGGTCATGGGCGCCTTCTAGCGGGCGCGACGTGCGGCGTCACGCGCCGCGCGCAGATCCTCCCCCTTGGGGGAGCATCTAGAGCCCGGGCTTCGCCAGCATTCGCCTGCCGTCGTGGCCGGTCACCGTCAGGCCGACGATCTCGCCGGGCGCGCCGTCGCCCGCGAAGGCGATCTCGGTGAAGTCTTCGGCCCGGGCGACGCCCGGACGCTCGACCAGAGCCGCAAGCGTGCGGCCCGTCTGCCGCGCCAGATGGCGCACGAGCGCCGCCTCGCCCGCCGCGCGCAGCCGGGCGGCGCGGGCCTTCACCACCGCCTTCGCCAGCTGCGGCATGCGCGCCGCCGGCGTGCCCGGGCGCGGGCTGAAGGGGAAGACATGCAGGAAGGCGAGGTCGGCGTCCTCGACCAGGGCGAGGGTGTTTTCGAACATCGCCTCGGTCTCGGTCGGGAAGCCGGCGATCAGATCGGCCCCGAAGCTGACGTCCGGACGCACCGCGCGAACTTCGGCCGCCAGCTTCAGGGCGTCGGCCCGGGTGTGACGCCGCTTCATCCGCTTGAGGATCATGTCGTCGCCGGCCTGCAGCGACAGGTGCAGATAGGGCATCAGCCGCGGTTCTTCGGCGAAACAGCGCAGCAGGTCCGGGTCGATCTCGGCGGCGTCGATCGACGACAGCCGCAGCCGCGGCAGCTCCGGAACCAGCTTGAGGATACGCCCGACCAGCTGGCCGAGCGTCGGCTGGCCCGGCAGGTCGGCGCCCCAGCTGGTGACGTCGACGCCGGTCAGCACCACTTCCTTGTAGCCCTGGGCCGTCAGCCGGCGGACCTGTTCGACCACCTCCCCGGCGGCCGCCGAGCGCGAGTTCCCCCGGCCGTAGGGGATGATGCAGAAGGTGCAGCGGTGGTCGCAGCCATTCTGCACCTCGACGTAGGCCCGGGCGCGGTCCTTCAGGCCGTCGATCAGGTGGCCGGCGGTCTCGCGCACGCTCATGATGTCGTTGACGCGGACGCGGCCGGCGTCGGGCTTGTCGGCGTAGGCGCCCGCCTGGCTCTTCTCGGCGTTGCCGAGCACCAGGTCGACCTCCTCCATGCCGGCGAAGGCAGCCGGGTCGATCTGCGCCGCGCAGCCGGTGACGATCAGCCGAGCGCCCGGCCGCTCGCGCCGCGCCTTGCGGATCGCCTGGCGCGCCTGGCGCACGGCCTCGCCGGTGACGGCGCAGGTGTTGAACACCACCGCGTCGGCCAGCCCGTCCTGCGCGGCGCGCTTGCGGATGACCTCGCTCTCGTAGGCGTTCAGCCGGCAGCCGAAGGTGACGATGCGGACGCCGTCCGCCTCGGTGTCGGTCGCGAGCGCGCCCTCCCCGCTCACGGCAGCTGGCCGGCGAAATCGACCGCGGCGGGGCCGGTCATGATCACGTGGCCGTCCTCGCGCCACGTGATGAACAGCTCGCCGCCGTCCAGCTCCAGGGTGGCGGCGCGATCGACCAGCTCGCGGCGGGCGGCGGCGACCAGGGCCGCGCAGGCGCCGGTGCCGCAGGCCTTGGTCAGGCCCGCGCCGCGCTCCCAGACCCGCAGGCGGATGCGGCCGCGGTCCTTCACCTGGGCGAAGCCGACGTTGACGTGCTGGGGAAACAGCGGATGGCGCTCGACCGCCGGGCCGGCCTCGGCGACCGGCGCGGTCTCGATATCCGGGACGAAGAAGACCACGTGCGGATTGCCCATCGACACGGCGCCAGGCGCCAGGCTGAGCGCCGGATGATCGTAGAGGACGACGTCCAGCGCGCGGGTGTCGTGCGCCGCGGCCAGCGGGATCTGCGCCCAGTCGAGGCCCGGCAGGCCCATGTCGACGCTGACCAGCCGCTCGCCGGCGCGGGTGGCGACCAGCCGGCCGGCCTTGGTCTCGATCACCACCTGGTCCTTGCCGCTCGACTGCATCAACAGCCAGCCGACGCAGCGGCTGCCATTGCCGCAGGCCGCGACCTCCTCGCCGTCGGCGTTCCAGAAGCGGACATGGGCGTCGGCGTCCTCTGCGGGGCCGACCGAGATCAGCTGGTCGCAGCCGACGCCGCTCGCCCGATCGGCGATGGCGCGCACCTCCTGGGCGGTGGGGGCGAAGGGGGCGGAGCGGGCCTCGACGACGACGAAATCGTTGCCGAGCCCATTCATCTTCAGGAACGGGCGGGTCATGGCCGCGGACATATAGTCGAGAAACGCCGCGAAGGCACGTCGGGCCGCCGAACCCGGCTCAGGGCTTGCGCAGGGTCTCGGCCAGCAGCTTTCCCTCGACCCCGCGGTTCGAGCCGGCGCGCCAGGCGACGACGATCTCGCGGCTGGGATGGTTGGCGTCGATTCGGCGCACGGCGACCGGGGCGGCGTTCGCCAGGCCTGCGTCCACCGCCATCGCCGGCAGGAAGGTGACGCCCAGGCCGGAGCCCACCATCTGCACCAGGGTCGGCAGCGAGGTGGCGGCGAAATTCTCCTCGTCGGCGGCCTTCGGCGGCTTCAACCCGCAGGCCGCCAGGGCGTGCTCGCGCAGGCAGTGGCCGTCCTCCAGCAGGATCAGCCCCTCGCGCTCCAGCTCCTCCGGGGTGGCGGAATCCTGGCGCGCCAGGGCGTGGCCGGCGGGCACGGCGGCGAACAGCTCGTCGTTGCTGACGTGGGCCCAGTTCAGGCCGCTCATGTCGTAGGGCAGGGCGATCAGGGCGGCGTCGAGCTGGCCGGCCTTCAGCGAGGCGATCAGCCGCTGGGTCAGGTCCTCGCGCAGGAACAGCCGCAGCTTGGGGAAGCGCTCGCGCAGCAGCGGCAGGGCCATCGGCAACAGGAAGGGCGCGATGGTCGGAATCACCCCCAGCCGGAAGCGGCCGGTGAGCGGCTGGCTGGCGTTCTTGGCGGCCTCGACCAGCTCCTCGGCCTCGTTGAGGATCACGGTCGCCCGCCGCAGCGCCTCTTCGCCGACGGCGGTGAGGATGACCCCGGACCGGGCGCGGTCGACCACCGGCGCGCCGAGGGTTCGCTCCAGCTCCTGGATGCCGGCCGACAGCGTCGGCTGGGTCACGTGGGCCGCCTCGGCGGCGCGGCCAAAGCTGCCCTGTTCGGCGAGGAGCTTGAGATATTGCAGCTGGCGAAGGGTCGGGAGCATGCCTTGGATATAGGCGCTTCCTATCGATGCGGCAAAATCCAATGAGCAAACCGCTGCAGCCGGGGCCGTCGATTGCGGTTGCCCTCAGCCGGCCGCACGCACCGCAAAGCCGTCATGGCCGGGCCCCGTCCCGGCCACCCATGAACGTCGACGGCGCGCGGGACAGTCTCCGTTACGCCGTGCGCATGGGTTCCCGGCAAAGGCCGGGAATGACGATGGTGAGAGGGGCGGGGGCGCTGTCTATCCCTCGCCGGCCATCCCCAGGATCGTCGCCCATTCCTCCGCGCTCACCGGGGAGACCGACAGCCGCGACTGGCGGATCATCTGCATCTCGGCGAGCCTGGGCTCGGCCTTCATCTGCGTCAGGGTGACCGGGCGCTTCAGCGGCCTAACGGGCGCCAGCTCGACAGCGACGAAGCGACCGGAGGGGTCGCTGGCGTCGGGAAAGGCTTCCTTGGCGACCTGGGCGATCCCCACCACCGCCAGGCCTTCCTGCGAGTGGTAGAACAGCACCTCCTCGCCGGTCTTCATCGCCTTCAGGTGCAGGGCCGCGGCGTTGTTGCGCACGCCGTCCCAGACAGTGCGGCCGTCACGCTCCAGGTCGGAATAGGCGTAGGTGTTGGGCTCGGACTTCACCAGCCAATGGGCCATCGGCTTTTTCCTCTGCAGCTTTGCGACCTAGGCCGCCTCGAAGGTCAGCGGGGCGCCCCAGAAGGTCTCCACTAGGCTGTGCTGGGCCCCTGGCTTGCCGGTGGTGAGGAAGCGCCGCACGCCGCCCGCGCCGGCGCCAAGCTCGGGATGGCGCTCCAGATAGCGGGCCAGCGCCTCGGCGGTGGCGTCGGGCTGGTGGATCAGGGGCGTGCCCGGCGGCAGGGCGGCGCGGAACATGTCGGCGATAATCTCGTAGTGGGTGCAGCCGAGGATCGCCCGGTCCGGCGCGCGGCCGATGCGCGTCGACAGGGCCGCGACATGCCCCTGGACGACCGCGGCGAGCTCGCCCGCTCCGGCGCCGGTCTCGATCATCCGCGCCAGCTCCGGGCAGGGCTCGGAGAAGACCGCGACGTCCTGTCGGCGCTTGTCGATCTCGATCTCGTAGACCCGGCTGGCCGCCGTCGCCGGCGTGCAGAACACCCCCAGGATGTCGAGCTTCTCGACCTTGTCGCCGCGGCGCTCGGCCTCGTGCTCCCAAGGCAGGCCGGTCGCCGCCTCGATGGTCGGGACGATGATCCCCAGCACATTGACCGGGCGGCCGAGCTCGCGCCGATAGCCGGGCAGCCAGGTCTGCTGCAGCCGCCGGAGCGCCACCGAGGCGGCGGTGTTGCAGGCCAGCACCACGAGGTCGCAGCCGGCCTCGAACAGCCGCTCGCAGCCGGCGCGGGTCAGGGCGACGATCTCCTCGCCGGGCTTGCCGCCGTAGGGGGCGTTCGCCTGGTCGGCCAGGTAGAACAGGTCGGCGGTCGGGAACCGCTCGACAAGACGATGATGGACGGTCAGACCGCCGACCCCGGAATCAAAGACGCCTATGGCCATGCCCTGGTGTTAGCCGGGTCCGGCGACGTCGCCTAGCGGGTAGGGACGCTGCACGTCGTCGCGTCGGCTCAGGCCGCGGCCAGGGCTGGCAGATCCACGGCGAGCTTCTGCAGCGGATCGCGCCAGTCGCCGCGCGTGGCCTGGCGATAGATCTGCATCTCGCCGTACCAGGGGGTGGTGGTCGCCCCGAGCCCCCAGCGCCAGTCCGGATCGGCGGCCACCAAGAGCGCGGTCGGCCGGCCGATCGCGCCGGCCAGGTGGGCGACGCTGGTGTCGACGCTGACCACCTGGTCCATCAGCTGCGCCAGGGCGGCGGTGTCGGCGAAGTCGCCGATGGCCTCGGCCCAGACCCGGACGTCGGGACGCGCCGCCAGGGTGTCGCGATCGGCCTCGCGCAGCTCCTTTTGCAGCAGGTGGTATTCCAGGCCCGCCGGCAAATAGGGGGCGAGGGTCTCCAGCGACAGGCTGCGGTGCTGGTCGTTCCCGTGGGTCGGGCTGCCGCTGACCACCAGGCCGACCCGCGGGGCGGTCTTTCGACCCAGCCGTTCGCTCCAGGCGGCCAGCCGCGAGGGGTCAGCGCTCAGATAGGGCGCGGCCTGCGGCGCCGGCGCCGTCTGGCCGAGCGCCAGCGGCAGGCTCATCAGCGGGCATTGAAAGTCGAACGGCGGCGTCGGCTCGCCGCGGCGCACCAGTTGGGCCACGCCGGGCAGGGTCTCGAACAGCGGCGCCAAGGTCGCATAGACCTCGAGGATCACGCTCGCCCCGCGGTCGGCGACCTGGCGCACGTAACGGACGAACTGGATGCAATCGCCCAGTCCCTGTTCGCCGTGCAGCAGGATGGTGCGGCCGGCGAGGTCCTGCGCGCCCAGCCACAGCGGCTCGGCGCAAGCGCGCGGCTGGCACTCGCGCACGCCGCGCCGCCAGCGCCATTCGTAGCCCCGCCAGCCGGCCGCATAGTCGCCGGTCAGCAGGTGGCAGAGCGCGCGGTTCCAGTGGGCGTCGACCGACCCTGGATCCAGGGCGACCGCGGTGTCGTAGGCGGCCAGGGCCTCGGCGTGACGGCCAAGGCGCTGCAGGACGTTACCGCGATTGACGTGGGCGGTGGCCAGTCCGGGCGCCAGCGCCAGCGCCCGGTCCAGGCTGCGCAGGGCCTCGGCCGGCCGCTCCAGGGCGTGGAGCACGTTCGCCAGGTTGGCGTGCACCTCGGCGTCGCGCGGGGTCAGCATCAGCGCCGCCTTGAACGCCTCCAGCCCATCGTCGAGCCGGCCCAGCCGCAGCAGGGCGTTGCCGCGGTTGTTGTGCGCCTCGGCATAGGTCCGGCGCAGCCGCAGGGCGCGATCGGCGTGGGCCAGGGCGGCCTCGAAGTCACCGGTTTCGAAGGCGCAGGCGCTCAGCACGTTGAAGACCACCTCGTCGCTGTCGTCGAGCAGGGCGGCGTCCTCCAGCGGAGCGCGCGCCTCCTGATAGGCCCCGCGGGTCGCCAGCAGCAGGCCAAGCTGGGTGTTGACCTCGACATTGGTCTTGGTGATCGCGCGCAGGCCGCGAAAGATCTCCTCGGCGTCGGCGGGGCGCCCGGCGTCGAAGGCCTGCTTGCCCATCGTCACCAGCTCGGCGATCTGCGCCTGAACCTCCGCACCTTGCATCGCCGCCGCTCCGCCCGCTCGCTGTGGGCTGGAGTCTACGTGAGTCGCCCCAGGGACGGGTGGCTCAAGCTCATAAACCGAGCCGCCGCGCCCGCGAGGCGATGGTCAGCGCCAGCCGCTCGGCGATCAGGTGGTCCGGCGAGCCGGTGGACTTGCACGCGCGGTCGGCGGCGAGGATCTCCGGCTGGACGCGGTCGAGCTCCTCGAGGCTCCAGCTGCGCGCCTGGCGCAGGAACTCGCGCTCCTGCTTCCAGAACACGCCCGAGGCCTTGGCCGCCTCCTGCAGGCCGGCGCCGGCCTTGTGCAGGGTCAGCACCCGCCGCAGCCGGCCCAGGTGCTGGCCGATCGCGCGCACGGCGGCGGGGCCGGCCTCGCCCTCCTGGCGGGCGCGGCGGATCCCGGCCTGGGCCTCGGCGATCCGGCCGCCGAAGGCGTCCACCGCCGCGTCGGACAACGAGGCTTCCGGCTCGACGCCGAGGAAGGTCTCGAGATCGGCCGGGGTGGCGGTCAGCCCGCTGCCGGGCCCAAGGAACATCGCCAGCCGCTCGATCTCCTGGCGCGCGACGCCGCGCTCCTTCGGCATACGGGCGACGAACAGCGCGAGCGCGTCGGCGTTGAGCGAGACATTGTCCCGCGCCAGGGTCTCGCGGACCAGGCGCGCCACGTCGCCAGGCTCGTCCTCGTAGCAGGGGATGACCGCGGCGCCGGGCGCCTTCTCGGCGGCCTTGCGCAGGCCGGACTCGCGCCCGAGCGCGCCGGCTTCGATCAGGAAGAAGGCGTCCGGGTTGAGCTCGCCGCCGGCGTGGCGCACCAGGGCTTCGGCGGCGGTCTTGTCGGCGCTGGCCTTTTCGCCGCCGAAGCGCAGGCGCACCAGCCGGCGGCCGCCCATCAGCGATTGCGCGGCGAGCTCGCCCTCCAGCCGGGCGGGATCCTCGCCCAGGTCGCCGTCGGTCAACTGGGCCACGTCGAATGGATCGTCGGTCCGATCGACCATCTTGGCGGCCAGCTGCTCGGCGCGGTCGCGGACCACGCCCATGTCGCGGCCGTAGATCAGCGCCGCGCGGATCTGCGGATCCGGCCGCGAGAGGAAGCGCTCGATGTCGGGGCGTTTCGAGAGAATCACCCGTTTTGCCTCGTTATCTCAAGACCGGGGGCGGCCTCAGGATGCGGCCTTGCCCTGCGTGGCGAGCCAGGAGGCGAGCTCCAGCTGGATCCGGCGGGCGGCCTCCTGGGCGGCGCGGTCCTGGGCGTCCTGCTGGGCGGAGATCGCCGAATAGGGCTGGTCGGCCGAGTCGTAGGTCAGCTCGACCCGCACCTGGCCCTTCTTGGCGACGGCGCCCGACGGCAGGGCGTTCAGCACATAGTAGGCGACCAGCACATATTCGTAGCGGGTGGCGACGTTGTCGATCCGCACCCCGCGCGGGTAGCGGTTCTCGCTGATCGTGAGATTGATCCGGTAGGTCGCGGCGGCGTCGCGGTTGCGGCCGAGGGCGTCGTCGAGATGCTCGCGCATCAGATAGCCGGTGCGGCCCTCCGGCACCGAGACGTCCACCGCCGTCAGGTTCGAGACCACGCCGCGCTGGGCGTAGAGCGGGGTGAAGCCGCAGCCGGCGAGGCCGGTGGAGGCCGCAAGCAGCAGCCCAACCGCCAGAAGCTTGGCCAGATCCTTGGTATCCCTCAGCACAGTCTCGCCCCTCATCCGCCTCAGGCCGCCACGATGTTGACGATGCGGTCCTTGACCACGATCACCTTGCGGATCGTCAGACCCTCAAGGCGCCGTGCGATCTCCGGATCGTCAAGCACCATCTTCTCGACCTCGGCCGGCTCGGCGCCGGCCGGCGCGGTGATCTCGCCCCGGCGCTTGCCGTTGACCTGCACCGGCAACACCTTGACCGCGTCCTCGGTGAGCGCCGGATCGAACTCCGGCCAGGGGGCCTCGACGACCATGCCCTGGCCGCCGACGCGGACCCAGCATTCCTCGGCCAGGTGCGGGACGAAGGGGCCGATCAGCCGGGCGAAGGCCGACAGCGCCTCGCCCCTCGCCGCCGCCAGCGCCGGCGTGGCGCCCTCGGCCGGATTGGCCTTCAAGAGGTTGAGGAACTCGTACAGCCGGGCGATGCCGGAGTTGAAGCGGAAGCTCTCGATCGCCTCGGTGACCTGTTTCACCAGCTTGTGGGTGGCCCGCCGCAGAGCGGTCGCCGCCGCGTCGTCGCCGCCGACGTCCGGGCCCGCGGCCGGCTGGCTGTCGAACTCTTCCCAGACCCGGTTGACGAAGCGCCAGGCGCCCTGGACGCCGCCGCTGCTCCACTGGGTGTCGCGCTCGGGCGGGCTGTCGGACAGCACGAAGAGACGCGCGGCGTCGACGCCATAGACCTCGAAGATGTCGCCGGGCGCGACGGTGTTCTTCTTGGACTTCGACATCTTCTCGATGTCGCCGATGATCAGCGGCTCGCCGGTCTCGACCATCACCGCGCTGCGCTGGTTTCCCTCGGCGCGGATCTCGACCGCCCCCGGCTCGACCCACTCGCCGCTCTGCCGGCGATAGGTTTCGTGGGTCACCATGCCTTGCGTGAACAGGCCGGCGAACGGCTCGCGCACCGAGAGCATCTGCTCGTCCGCCAGCGCCTTGGTTACGAACCGCGCGTAGAGCAGGTGCAGCACCGCGTGCTCGATGCCGCCGATATACTGGTCGACCGGCAGCCAGTAGTCGGCGGCGGCCTTGTCGATCGGCTCGGCCGCATCGGGATTGGCGAACCGGGCGAAGTACCAGGAGCTGTCGACGAAGGTGTCCAGCGTGTCGGTCTCGCGCAGCGCCGGGCCGCCGCAGATCGGGCACTCGGCGTGCTTCCAGGTCGGGTGGCGGTCGAGCGCATTGCCCGGCTTGCCGAACTCCAGGTCGCCCGGCAGCGCCACCGGCAGGGCGCTGCGCGGTAGAGCCACAACGCCGTCTTTCTCGCAATGGACCACCGGGATCGGGCAGCCCCAACCGCGCTGGCGGGCCACGCCCCAGTCGCGCAGGCGGAACACCGTCGCGCCCTGACCATCGCCCTGCGCCTCGATGCGCGCGACCGCGGCGGCCTTGGCCTCCTCGATCGGCAGGCCGTCCAGGAAGTCGGAGTTGTAGATGGCGCCCGGGCCGACATAGGCCTCGTCGCCGATCCGGAACGTCGCCGGATCCTCGCCGGGCGGCAGCACCACCGGCGTCACCGGCAGGGCGTACTTGCGGGCGAAGTCGAGGTCGCGCTGGTCGTGCGCCGGGCAGCCGAAGATCGCGCCGGTCCCGTAGTCCAGCAGGATGAAGTTGGCGATCCACACCGGCAGCTCGCGGGCCGGATCGAACGGGTGCCGCACCCTGAGGCCGGTGTCGTAGCCGATCTTCTCGGCGGTCTCGATCTCGGCCTCGGAGGCCCCGCCCTTGCGGCACTCGGCGACGAAGGCGGCGACCTTCGGATCGGCGGCGGCGAGTTGCTCCGCCAGCGGATGGTCAGCGGCGACGCCGACGAAGGCCGCGCCGAACAGGGTGTCTGGACGGGTGGTGTAGACCTCGAGCCCCCCCTCGAACCCTTGCGGAGCGGCGTCGGAAAAATGGAACCGCAGACGCGCGCCCTTCGAGCGCCCGATCCAGTTCTCCTGCATCGTCCGGACCTTTTCAGGCCAGCGGTCGAGCGCGGCCAGGTCGTCGGTCAGCTGGTCGGCGTAGTCGGTGATGCGCAGGAACCACTGGTTCAGCTTGCGCTTCTCGACCACCGCGCCGGAGCGCCAGCCACGGCCGTCGACCACCTGCTCGTTGGCCAGCACGGTCTGGTCGACCGGGTCCCAGTTGACCGTCGCCTCGCGGCGATAGACCAGGCCGCGCTTGTAGAGCTCGAGGAACCAGGCCTGCTGCTGGCCATAGTATTCCACGTCGCAGGTGGCGAACTCGCGCGACCAGTCGATCGACAGGCCGAGCTCCTTCAGCTCCTCGCGCATGCGGGCGATGTTGTCGTAGGTCCAGCCCTTGGGGTCGACGCCGCGCTCCATGGCGGCGTTCTCCGCCGGCAGGCCAAAGGCGTCCCAGCCCATCGGGTGCAGCACCGAGTAGCCGCGCGCGCGCTTGAAGCGGGCGATGACGTCGCCCAGCGAATAGTTGCGCACATGGCCCATGTGCAGGCGTCCCGACGGATACGGGAACATCTCCAGCACATAGTATTTGGGCCGGGACGGATCCTGGACGGCGCGGAACGAGTCCGCCGCGGCCCAGGCTTCACGCCACTTGGGTTCGGTTTCTTTCGGATTATAGCGGGCCATGACAGGCGGCCTTTGGACTGGAGCAGGGATCCGGTCAACGGGCCATCAGACGGCGCCGCGTCGACGTTCGAACGTAGCGGCGGGCGCTAACCCTTGACGTTCGAAAGTCGAAGCTGCCGAGCGCGCGTCAGAATGGCGTTCTCGATGTCGGTCTCGGTCTGCGCGGCGGTGGACGAGTCGACCCAGTTTCCGGCCGCGTCACGGGCCTGCTTGAACACCGAGACCTTCAGGCCGTCGGCGCGCAGGCGCGAATCCAGGATGTAGACGGTGCACTTGAAGCGCTCGTCGGGCTTTTCCGGATTGGTGTACCAGTCCGTGATCACCGTGCCGCCGTAAGGGTCGGCCGAGGCCAGCGGCATGAAGGCCAGGGTGTCGAGGGTGGCGCGCCACAGATAGCCGTTGACGCCCAGGCTGCCGGTCGCCGACGCGGGCGCCTGGGGCGCCTTGTTGCGACCCACCAGAGGAATGTGCGAACAGCCGGCCAGGCCCGCGATCGTCAGCGCTACAGCGCCGGCCGAAACGCGCCGCATCCAAACTCCACGCACAAACGGCATATCTGTCCGTCTCCTAGTGATAACGCGCGCGGATCCGAGCGCTGCGGCGCCCCCGCGCCGGGGCCCTCTATAACAACGCCCTTCCCGGCGCCAAACAGGAATCGCGTGGCCCGTCCGCCACAGCGGCCCAGGAAGTCGTGCGAGGGGGCGGCCTGCGGCGCCGGAGTCGGTTGACCTCTGTATTGGCAGGTCTCTAATCGACCTCGACCATTCGTAAAACGGTCGCACCGTGATGCGAATGGGGGGTGCAGGGGTTATATGTTTCTGATGTTGGGCCGTCGTATCAGCTTGGGGATCGCCGCGATCGCGCTGTTCTGCGCGACGGCCAGCGTCGCCCAGGCTGCTGACCGCTCCCGGGGACTGGACCTGACGGTCCGCAGCGACGTCTCCTCGATTCCCAACGCCGGCATGAAGTCGCTCAAGTGGGATGCGCGCAAGGGGCGCTGGGGCATCACCCTGAACATGGATCAGTCGGACGTGCGGCCCTCGACGCTGAACGACGTCCAGGCCGGCGCCTACTACCACATCACCCCCAGCCTGCGCGTCGGCGGCGCCGTCGCCCTGCGCGACGAACAGGTCAACCCGGGCCCGCGCAAGATCGGCTCGGAAGAAAGCCAGCCCCGCGTGCGGCTGGAATCTTCGTTCAAGTTCTAGGCGGCCAAGTTCTAGACCGCCAAACTCTAGAAGCCCTCCACCGCCGCCAATCCCGCCAGCCGCAGGTCCTTGAGACGTCCGGCGGTGCGGTCGTTCACTCCGCCCAGGGCGTAGACCGGAATTCCGGCCAGGCGGGCGATCTGCGCCAGCCTCAGCACGCCGATCGGCGTCCCCGCCGAGGGGCTGCGGCTCGGAAACACCGCCGAGACCACCACCGCATCGACCCCGCAGGCCCGCGCCCGGCGCGCCGCACGCGGCGAATGGGCGGCCGCCGTGACGATCCAGCCCGGCCGCCTCGCCTTCAGCGCCCGGGCCTGCGCCCCCGACCGCTCCGGCAGGTGCACGCCGTCCGCCCCCAGCCGCGCGGCGAGCGCCGCATCGGCGCCGATCAGCAGCTTGCCGCCCCGCGCGCGGACCAGGGCCAACAGCCGGCGCCCCACCACCTCGGCGTCCGGCGCGCCGAACGTGCGGTAGACCAGGGCGGCGCCGGCCGGCAGCCGGGCGGCCAAGGCCGTCAGGTTAGGGGTGCGCTGTGGGTCGGTGAAGGCCAAGAGCGTCGGCAGCTGGCTCCGCTCGTCCCTCTTCCTCTGGGACATTGGGCGCTTTAAGAGCCCGGCCGTACGCCGCAAGGTCCAGAACCCCGAAATGGCCGCCCCTCCCCTCGATTCCGCCGCAGATTCGGCCAAGGCCTACCATGAGGTGGTGGCCCGGATCGCCCGCGCTGCGCAAGCCTGCGGCCGCGACCCGGCCGCCGTCGCCCTGGTCGCGGTCTCCAAGCAGCAGCCCTGGGAGGCGATCCAGCCGGTGCTGGCCGCCGGCCAGCAGCGGTTCGGCGAGAACCGCGTGCAGGAGGCGATGAGCCGCTGGGAAGGCCGCGCCCAGGGCCTCACCCTGCACCTGATCGGCCCGCTGCAGAGCAACAAGGCGCGCGAGGCCGTCGCCTTTTTCGACGTCATCGAGACGCTGGACCGCGACAAGCTGGCCAGGGCGCTCGCCGAGGCGGTGCAGAAGCAGGGACGCCGGCCGCGGCTCTACGTCCAGGTCAACACCGGCGAGGAGCCGCAGAAGGCCGGCGTCACGCCGCGCGAGGCTGACGGCTTCATCGCCGCCTGCCGCCGCGACTACGGCCTCGAGCCCGAGGGCCTGATGTGCATCCCGCCGGTGGGCGAGCCGGCCGGCCCGCACTTCGCCCTGCTCGGCAAGATCGCCGCGCGCAACGGCCTCGTTCGACTGTCGATGGGGATGAGCGGCGACTTCGAGACCGCCATCGCCTTTGGCGCGACCAGCGTGCGCGTCGGCTCGGCGGTGTTCGGCGCCAGGAGCTAGTGTCCCGTATCTGACGTTCGCAATCGCTTGGGGCCGCGTCGGACGAACGTCAGATGCGACCCGCGAGCGAGCGTCGAATTCACCTCGCTAGCTGCCGCCGACCAGCCGCGCCACGCGCAGCGGCGTATCGTCAGGCACGAACCGCACCCAGCCGCCCGGCGGGAGGTCCTGCAGCACCTGCAGGCTGACGTGAACCCCGAGCCGCTCGAGCACGCGCTGCTGCGCTGCTGCGTCGTGCAGACGACGGCCGCGCCCTGATCGCGCGCCTTGTTGGCGTGTGTTTAGTTCAACCATCACCGGACCTCCCCTGGGGGAGCGGCAGGGCGCAAAAGTCCGCGCGCCGATGGACCAGCCACCGGCGAAACCTAGACTTCCTCCCTGTCCGCCCGCCGCCGTAGACTCAAACTTTCGCGGTGTAGCGTCGCGACGATCCGGCTTCGTAAGGCGTCCGGATCCGCCACCTCCATCATTTGCCTAGACTGTGACATCCGTCAAACACGCACGCGGCGGTCCAATCACATTTTTTCAATTTTTACGTGTAGTCCGCGCCGACGGTCAGGCGCGGATCTCCACCGCGTCGCCGGGCTTGGCGGTCCGCAGCAGGGCGTCCAGATCTTCGCGCCGCACCGCGACACAGCCGTGCGTCGGGGCATAGTCAGGCTTGGCCAGGTGCAGGAAGATCGCCGATCCCATCCCGGGCGCCGGCGGATCGTCGTTGTGGCCCAGCACCACCACCAGGTCGTAGAGCCGGTCGTCGCGCCACATGTGCTCGGCGCTGGCGGGATAGGGCAGCTTGACGGGGCGATTATAGG
>Ga0105248_10005072_pt1 | contig 14536 bp, 11 predicted proteins | sample KBSS34metaG_FD_81524 | JGI IMG/M metagenome (GOLD analysis project Ga0105248, IMG submission 81524) | Switchgrass rhizosphere microbial communities from Kellogg Biological Station, Michigan, USA - KBS S3-4 metaG | ecosystem: Host-associated > Plants > Roots > Rhizosphere > Soil | place...
GCCTTTGCACCCTTGACGGTCGCGTCCTTCGCGTCTTCAGCCTTGTCACCGGCCTCAGCGGCTACGTCTTTTGTCTTCTCGCCAGCGGCCTTTGCACCCTTGACGGTCGCGTCCTTCGCATCTTCAGCCTTGTCACCAGCCTCAGCGGCGACGTCTTTCGTCTTCTCGCCAGCGGCCTTTGCACCCTTGACCGTCTTGTCTTTTACATCTTTCGCCTTGTCCGCCGTCTTTTCTGCGGTGTTCTTGTCTTGCGTGCGGTTTTCCTGTCCTACAGCCTGACCGCCTATCGCGATCAAAAGGACAAGCCCAAACAATCCTGCCAATAAATCCTTACGCATACTGAGCCTCCATGCAATGAATTAGAACGGTTATCTTCTGCCTTCATTACGCCGCAACTTCGATGCCACGTACAGACGAAGAGGAGAAGTTATCAACCTTATTGACAGTCTGTCACAACTAAGGCACAACGGAGTGCCGCAGGATGCAAAACGTGAAACTGTGCAGAACCAAAATCACTCAAACACTCAGTATTGATACGTTGTGCTGATTTACTCAATGAGTGTGAATCCTGACTGCTTGCAGCCTGTAGGAACCTTGGCCTTCTGCGAGGCGTAGTTTGTGAACAACCTAAAACCTTTCACAGGAGAGCTAATGAAGAAAGCGATCGTTATTTCACTCATCGCCTTGCTACTGAACTCGGCCAGCCCTTTCGTTTTCGCTCAGGCCTTGCGCCAGGCATCTGAAAAGGACTTTAACGCAGCTTACGATGCTCAAATCCGTAAAACGATGGAAACATTTCCTGACCTCCCAGGCATCGCGATCGTCGTAATCAAGGACGACCAGCCGATCTTTGTCCACGCGTACGGGATGGCGGATAAAGAAGCCGGCATAAAGGCCGATAGCGACACGCTTTTTTATACCGGCTCGTCTACCAAGTCTTTTACAGCGCTTGCAGCCGCGATGCTCGATCAGGAAGGCAAGATAAAGCTCTCTGATCCTGTTACGAAATATACTCCGGGAATTCACTTCAAAAATGAGATACCGGATAAGATCACGATCCGAGATCTCCTGACACACACGAGCGGCCTGCGGAACGATGCGCTGGTCAACCGGCTCGCGTTTACGGCTGAGATCGACCAGCGTGAGATCGATCACGTCTTTGCCGAAGGCACCACTTTTAATGAGGCCAACTTTGGCAAGTACAACTATACAAACCTCGGCTATAACATTTACGGGCTTGCGCTGCATTACCAGTTGCACAAAAAATGGCAGGACGTGCTGCAAGAACGCATATTCGATCCCGCAGGTTTAAAACACACGACTGCGTATGTTTCAAAGGCGCGAGCCAAAAAGTTCAAGATCGTAGCTCCTTATGTTATTTCCACCGATGGATCCGATGCGGGCAAGATGGTCCGAAGCGGGCTGGAAAAGACTGATGAGAACATGCAATCGGCTGGTGGAATTTTCATGAGTATTTCGGACCTCGGCCGGTGGCTTAATCTGAACATGAACGGCGGTAAGCTCGACGGCAAACAGGTAGTGCCCGCCGATGTTATCCGCACAGTGCAAACAGGATACACAAAGAGCACGCGGAACCAGCCGCCCTTCTCGGGCGACGGCGACTACGGGCTCGGGTGGCAAATCGGCAAATATCGCAACGACAAGGTGGTCTATCATCATGGCGGCTATCCCGGCTATCGCAGCCATGTCTCATTTATGCCTGAGAAAAAGATCGCTGTCGGGGTCCTGGTGAATAACAACACGCTTGGTGGACGCCTGGCAGATATGCTCGCCGCGTACGCATATGACTGGTGGCTGCAGACGGAGAATCTGGATGTCGATTACGCCCGGCAGTTGCAGGAAACTCTTACGTCCCATGAGAATCGAAAGCAGGGGATTGCTGATGAAGCCGCGGGCCGGGCAAAGAGAGAGTGGCAACTTACAAAACCGTTTACTGACTATGCCGGTAAGTATCGGAATGACATCGTGGGCACGATTGAGATCGTGGCAAAAGAAAAAGCGCTTGCCGTGCGAATGGGCGACCTGAATACAGTCGCCACACCTTTTACGCAAAAGGACACAATTCGCGTCGTGATGGTGCCCGGCGGAAACGGTGAGATAATCGCCTTCGTAAAGGACGCTGAGGGAAAGTTTGGCTCAATAACTTACGACGGCGCCACATTTACGAAGCTGGCGCAATAATCTCTCCATACGCCGGTTGCGAAGATGCGGAGAATTACTGACAACAGAACTCAAAAAGGAATTCGAGATCAAGTTGTTTCTCGACCGGCCTCATGGCATCGGTCCGGAAGTGACGACGATGACCGTCGACTTCTTCAAGCGCCGTCTGTTACAAGCGAACAAAAACTGACGAGATAAACTAATTTTGAGTGTCACTGCCGTTGAGTCGCAAATAGCAATCTTTCTCAGAAAGTACACACCTGCCGTCGAAGCGCAGTTGCGCGAAGCCCGCGCGAGGCTTCGCGCTATGTTTCCTCGTGGCTTCGAGTTGGTCTACGACAACTACAACGCTTTGGTGTTCGGCATCAGCCCAACTGAGCGAACATCCGACGCGTTCATTTCCGTGGCCGGCTATCCGAGCTGGGTCACGCTCTTCTTCCTCCATGGCGCAGACTTGCGCGACGCGCATGGTCTACTCGAAGGTCAGGGCAAGCAAGTCAGGAGCGTCCGACTCACGGAACCCAAAGACATCAACACACCCGAGGTCGAAGCGCTCATTGCACAAGCCGTTCTTCCCTATGAGTCGGCGTTTCTTGCTGCTCCGAGCCTTTCCACTATCGTCAAGTCGGTGTCAGCCAAACAGCGGCCACGACGTCCGCGAAAGTGACGCTAACTCTTCCCATCGCTCGAAGAAACTTAGCGGTTAAGTTCTTGTCTCATGATTCGTGAAGGTGGTAAGTTGCACCCGCTCGCACCTAATAGGTTGGACAGGTAAAAGCATCGACAATTCGTGGGGATGGAGGCAACGATGGCGAGAGTTACCGGAATCGGTGGGGTTTTCTTCAAGAGCAGAAACGACAGCGCCGCACTTGTAGCCTGGTATCAAAAGCACCTGGGCATGTCGCTGGAAAGCTTTGGTGGCGCGGTTCTGAGATGGCCGGATGACAAGGCCGGAGACAAGGGCCTCACCGTATGGCACGTTGCGGGAAAAGAGAGCCAGTGGTTCAGCCCCAGCGACTCCCCTTTCATGATCAACTATCGGGTCGACAATCTCGACGAGATGATTGCTCAACTCCGTGCGGACGGAATCGAAATCATTCAAGGCCCCGAATCCCACGAAAACGGGAAGTTCGCGTGGATCATGGATCCGGATGGGAACAAGGTGGAGTTGTGGGAGCCGATGGCCTGGGACGAGAACAACAAGAACGCCTGAGTTCTGCCCAAAGCGCAATCAATTCAACCAAGCCGACACAAAGAAAGGGGCAGGCCACTTGAGCCTGCCCCACTTGAAAAAACAGTTGAACTGTCGAATCGATCTTAGTAATCGATACTCCCGACGAGGGTCATTTCGTAGGCGCCCGTTATGACATTCTGTTCGATGACAGTTGACGTGTGCCCGGTAGCATTAGCGAAGCGACCGGTTCCGCCAGTGAATTCAAAATCTCCGGTTCCGATGCCTGTAGTTAAGTCCAAATCACCATTGATGATGATGAAGTTGAGTTTGTCGCCGTTGGCTGCCGTGAAAACACCCCCACCAGTCGGATGAAGAATGTTTGGATTGGATGCGTCAGGTGTGAAATTGACTTTACCCGTGTTTGTGAACATACCGAGATGGGTTGCATTACCGGAACCACTTGGTTCAGCGCCAACCACGTTCCCGTTGCCATCAAAGATTGGAATCGCGATACCTCTTCCGTTGGCTGAAAAAGGGCGTTCGGTTGCTGTAACTGCGAGACTTCCGACGAGTAGCGTCAGCGTAAGTACGAGGAATTTCATAAATAATGAACGTTTCATTCTTTCTTCTCCTTCAAGGTTTTCATGCAATGCAAGTGCATTACGTTCTAGAGTGGCGCGTACTCGCAAAACATCACATTCCTCACTTACCCTCATCTCACCGCTTAGAATTTTCGCTTAGAATTGTACGGAAGCAGGGGATCAAACGGCCCTATTTCGCAGGAATTTCCTATTCAGAACGGTTGTGATGGACCATTCTGTTGCAACTCGTGAACATCATATAAGCTTAATTGAGACAAGCTCAAAAATGTTATACTTTCAACGCTGAACGAAACTCTCAAACCGGAGAGGGACCATGGCCGCAAATCTGGAAGACCAACTGATCGACAAAGTGCGAGCACTGCCACCTGACAAACAACAGGAAGCGCTACGACTCCTTAATAGTCTTGCCGCAGGCACTAGTTCTGAAGAAAGAGGTGTGGATCGCAGATCCATTTGGGAGGTCGTCGACGAAATAAACGCTGGCTTACCCGCAGACACTTGGGAGAACGTACCCACCGACGGCTCGATCAATCTTGATCACTATCTCTACGGAGCGCCGAAGCAACAGCCGTGAAAGTGGCGTTCGTCGATACGCTCTACTTTGTGGCTCTCTTCAATCCCAGAGACCAGTGGCACGAGCGCGCTATCGCCGCCAGTAAACTGGTTGCGGAAACCAAATTAATGACAACCGAAGATGTACTCGTGGAACTCTTGAATTTCTTTTCGGAGTATGGCGAAAAGACTCGTCGTGGAGCAGTCGCCCAGACTGAGGGAATTCTCAGCGGCGCGAATATCGAGGTGACGCCTCAAAGCCACGAAACATTCATGGCCGGTCTCACCCTCTACAAAGCACGGCCGGATAAAGGCTACAGTCTGACAGATTGTATCTCGATGCATGCGATGCACGAGCGAGGCGTCAGCGACGTATTGACGCATGATGACCACTTCCGGCAGGAAGGCTTCACAGTGCTGCTCTGAGCGAGCGTTATTCTACTTGGTTTTGCTGCGACCATAGCACGTGTCATCTTGCGTTCTAATCCTCCTTTCGTAGCTACGCGCATTTCAAACAGGCGGCCACAAGAGGGCTCCTCTGCTCCATCAACCAACTCACATTGCGAACGTCACATGTGGAGATTCAGTAAGATCTAAGCCGACGCTGGCGGGGTCATTCTCTTGAGGCTCTCTTCCATTAAGGAGAAACATGTCTGCATCACTAGCGGCTAGTGGTCTGGAAAATAAATATCCCTGACCGTACTGGCACTTCAAGAGCTTCAACTGCTGCAACTGATCTGACGTCTCGACACCTTCGGCGATAACCTGCATACCAAGATTGCCGGCCAGCATCACAATCGTTTTCACTATTTCTACGTTCTCATCACCCTCATTCAACCTCGTGATGAACGAACGATCTATTTTCAAGATATCAACGGGGAAACGGTTCAGATAGCTCAAAGAAGAGTAACCGGTGCCGAAGTCGTCAATACTTAAACGAACGCCCAACCCACGGAGCCGCGCGAGTGTGACTGCGGCCAGCTCCGCATTTTCCATTACTACACTCTCAGTAATCTCGAGTTTCAACTGCCATGGCTCTATTCCGGATTCCGCAAGTACCTCTGCGACTCTTTCAATCAAGTCAGACTGGCTAAGCTGCCTGGCCGAGAGATTGACGCTTATTGTGAGGCTCCTGTCCGATAGCGATCGCTGTTGCCAGGTGCGCAACTGGTTACATGCTTCACGCAAAACCCCTAATCCCAGCGACAGGATCAGCCCGGTTTCTTCGGCCACCGCAATAAACTGATCGGGTGAAATTATTCCGCGTTCCGGATGCTGCCAGCGCACGAGCGCTTCAAATCCGTGTAATTCTCCGCTCGCGATCGACACGATCGGCTGATAATAAACACACAACTCCTCCCTCTCGAGCGCCCGGCGCAGATCGCTCTCCAGACGCAGAAGCGTGACGGCGCGTGTGTGCATCGCTGTATCAAAGATTTGGTAACGCGCTTTGCCCTGGTCCTTCGCGCGATACATTGCTGTATCTGCGTCACGGATCATGTCCTCGGCTTCGGAGTAGTCCGAAGTGCTTAGCGCAACGCCGAGACTTGCCGTGGTGACAGCTTCGTGGTTATGAAGCTTGAATGGCGCTGAGATCGCCTGCTGAACTTTTTCCGCCACCCGTATGGCGTCTGATGGATTCTCAATGGCGTCGAGCAGGATTGCGAACTCGTCGCCTCCGAACCGGGCAACCATGTCCGTCTGTCGGATGCAGCCTTCCAGACGGCGAGCAACGAGAATGAGCAATTCGTCTCCGCAAGGATGACCCAGACTGTCGTTAATGTTTTTGAAACGCGGTCCAGGTCCAGGAACAGTACGCAAAAAAGATATTCTTCGTGTTGGCGGGCGCGCTCGAGGGCTATACGTAAATGCTCGGTGAACAACGATCGATTTGGCAATCCTGTCAGAGCATCGTGAAAAGCAGCGTGCCGAAAATGCTCACGACTTTCTTCCAGCTCCTTGCTGGCGCCTTCCAGCTTTTCGACATAACGATTGAGCTCCGCAAGGTGACGCTCTGCTTGTTCAGCGCGCAACGTTTCCGCTTCAGCTCTCGCGTGTTCGGCCTCAGCGCGGCACGAAGTATTCGCGATCGGCCTGATAGAGCGAATAGAAATTGAGAGCGAGCAGCGCGCCGTAGACGTAGTTAACGTCGGAGAAAGGATCTTCGTACATTAGCTACGAATGAATCCTGACCAAAGGACAGTGCATGTAGCAACAGGAAAATAATCCCAGCGAAGCTTTGCCTCATAAGTAGAGCGTTACACTTAGACATGGTCAGTACCGTCCGCGATAGCGGATGGGTCGATGATCAGCATGTGATATTGCTAATGATTTTGAATTCGTGGCCTTGACCCATCCGCTACCGCGGACGGTACTGACTGTGTCCAACAGAGAATTAGGACTTTCGAGCCAAAGCCTCACAGCAACGGCGATGCGTGGACGTAAACTCAGCATGCCTAAAGGCTACTCCCTTACGGCGTCGATGGACCACTGGACGCAACGCCCTTCATCATCTCGTCACGCTTGGCTTTGAATTCTGATCCCGCTTTCCATTCCGGATACTTGTCGCCTTGCGCCACTCGATATCCGATCATCGTCAGCAACTGCACGTCATCAACCGCTCCCGTGAGATCCCAGTCAGGTTTAATCTCGTCAGAGACTTTGTGGTAGTCCTTGTCTGTGTATTCGTCACGCTTCTGTTTGCTGAACGCCGGATCTTTTCCTTCATAGTTAATCCCGGAATCCGTGTAAAGCGCCGGCACTCCCTGTTTCGCAAATTCAAAATGATCCGAGCGATAGTAAAACCCTTTCTCTGATTCCGGATCCGGATTCACTACTCGCCGCTGTGCAGTGGCAGCTTCACGCAGCAAGTCGATTAAGGTGCTATTGTCGTCGCCCACCATCGTAATATCTTTGGTCCTGCCCCACTGATTTACGCCATCCATGTTGATGTTCGCGAGCGTTTTTTTCAGCGGATACAGAGGATTCTCAGCGTAATACTTTGCACCGAGTAACCCTTTCTCTTCGGCGGTAACTGACAGAAACAAAATGGATCGTTTAGGAGGTGTGGCGAGTTTTGTGAAGCTTTCGGCGATCTCGAGCAATGCAGCAGTGCCTGAGGCATTATCGAGTGCTCCATTGTAAATTTGATCGCCGGCGAGTTTTGGATCGCGGCCCAGGTGGTCCCAGTGTGCCGTGTAGATAACATACTCGTTCTTCAACGTAGGATCCGATCCTTCGAGCTTTCCGATGACGTTATTCGAATTGATTTCACGTAGTGTGTTTTTGACCGTCATGTTTGCCTTTGCGTTGAGTGCAACAGGCTTGAAGTCTTTTGAGAGAGCAGCCTTTTTCAGCGCGTCGAAATCCTGGCCGCTGGCACTAAACAATTCTTTAGCGCGATCGGTCGTGATCCATGATTCCACAGCGGCACGTCCCATGTTCTTGTCAGGCGTCTGAATATCGAAGTTCTCACGAGACCAACTACCGGAAACAACTTCATAGGGATAACCAGCCGGCCCGGTTTCATGAATGATCACTGCGGCCGCGGCGCCCTTCTCCGCAGCAATCTCATACTTGTAGGTCCAACGGCCGTAATAGGTCATTGCCTTGCCCTTGAACATCTTGTCGTCCAACTTTGCCGAGTCGCTCGGATCAGGAACCTGTGGATCGTTGATGAGCATCACAATGGTCTTGCCTCGCACGTCCAATCCTTTGTAGTCGTCCCACCCATACTCCGGCGCCACTACGCCATAGCCAACAAAGACCATGTCGGAATTCTCGACCTTTGATTCTGGAACGAACCGGCGTGAAACCGCAACGTAGTCCTGTGGAAATTTCAGGTTTAGCTGCTTGCTTCCGGCACTGAATGAAGCCGTTGGCTCACCCGTAAATCCAACCAACGGGACCTTCTGAACATACGTGCCATCCGGATTTCCCGGCTTCAGACCTATGCGTTGATATTGCTCGGTGAGATACTTCACGGTAAGTTCTTCACCTTTCGTTCCCGGGCCACGCCCTTCGTACTCATCCGATGACAGCACTTTGATGTGTTGCATGATGTCGTTTGCGGTGATTGAGTCAAAGGCGGGCTTCAACTCAGCCGCAACTGAATTGTTAGCTGCACCGGAATTCGTGTTCAGGTTAGTCGGAGCGGTCGTACACGCGAGTGCGAAACTAACAACCGCCGCGAACGAAACCATTGCATGGATTCGCTTCTTCATATGGATGATCCTCGATTCCGTTGTTTGATATGAGTTCTATGCCGAAACGCGGGCACAAGTCAAACTAGCTTACTGTTACTGGGCAGGAGATAAGCGCATATTGTAGTCCAAGAATTGAATTAGACGTTGCTACCTTATCGCCACTTCTTGACCCTGGACCACTCTGTTTGCAAGTTCCATTTTAAACCACGGCAGAGAAGAACCGGCCGATTTTCGTACCGGTAAGCGTAAGGGTTATTCAGAGTTGCAGCGACGGTAACTGAGTTGAAGTGTTCTCGCGCACCGCTCTCCACATCGCCCAGCACGATAACGATTTCGCCCGTGTACTCACGTGGTCCCCACAGAAAATAATTTTGGTGTCCGCTGATCGCCCTGGGCAATCCATATTGCGGTCCAAAGAAGTCGATGGCAGCGGCCTGTCCATAATTGTTGCCGAAGATTGCTGTGCGTTTTTGTTCTTCCGGCGTTAGCGAATGATAAACGCGCGCCACGGCTTCAACCATTCCAGGCCAGGGGAATTCGTCAGCGTAGTACTGCGGCAAACTGTCGCCCACAAAGCTTCGCTCGGTCTTCGGAACCTCAAAAGGCAGATACGACTGGTAGCGGATAAACTGATCGATCGGTAATACAGGTAGAACAAGTGGCAACAACGGCAACACAGCGAGCAACAACCAAAGAAAGCAAGCAGGTTTCAAGACAGCTTGCAGTTTCAATCCGGCAAGTAAACGCTCGATTGCTACTCCGCCGGCAGCAAATAACATCACGTATGCAGGCGCCGAATAGTAATCTTTTCCGTGGGTGATCATGAAGATCGCGATAACGATCACAAAGGCCCAGCTTAAAGTTCGATAGTCCTTCGCATGGCGCGAAAGAAAAAGGAACAGCAGTCCGCCAAACCAGAACGGTAAACTGGCGGGGTTCAACATCAATACCTGCTGCAGGAAATACCGGGCGGGAGGCAGTACCACATCTTTCCCGGTTGCACGTACGTTTCGCATCAACTCCAAAAAGGGCCAGCCATGTTGAATATTCCATATGAGGTTTGGAAGAAAAATCAAGAATGCGATTACGCCACCGGTGAGAATCCACGGCGTAAACAATAGCTTCCGCTGTGGTGTCAAAAGTAGTCCTGCGATTAATGCAGCCGCAAAGAAGACAATCGAGTATTTATTCAAAAGCCCGACGCCGGCGATCGCTCCAAATAACAACCATAGCTTCTGATTCCCTGTGTTGATAAGACGAAGGACCACGTAGGCGAGACCGCCCCATAACAGGGGTTCGAGACAGTTCATCGCGAACTGATGATCTATAACCCACCAGACACCAGGCGTAGCAGCAAGCGTGGCTGCAAGCACAATACCGAAGCGGCTCGCACCCAGTTCGCGCGCGAACATTGCAGTGAGGACGATGCGTGAAGCACCGGCGAGTGCAGGCCAAAATAGTAGAGCGGGTAGTGAGGTTCCCAGGGTGTGGCGCGCAATCCAGCCTGCGAATGCTATTAGCGGCGGCTGATCGACGTAACCAAACGCGAGATGCTCCGAGCATGCAAGGTAATACAGAGCGTCTCGGAAATAGCCATACCGCGTCGAGGTAGCGAGATGCAGGGCAAAGTAAAACAGCGCAATACCGTAGACCCAACCCCACGGTGATTTGAATGTAATAGACTTTGGTCCAAAATGTGCCAACCTCGTGCTGAATCCTCCTATCGCGACACGAGACGATAATCAGAGCTCGACTTTTACGATCTTTCAATGAACAGAGCAAGATTTCTCAGTTCATCACACCTGCGGAAGACCAGGTGCCGGCAAAGGTTTTTTCAAAACTCACTTTCGAAATCTGGCATAATATGGTCACGGTGTCGTAGCCCCGCCGCCGCGTTCTTGCCTTTATACCTCACTTCACAATGGTCAGTTTCGTTAATCAGGAGCAAACTATGAAGTTATTTACTATTGTTGCTTTCTTAATCTTTGCCGGCATCACTCCCGCCGCACCTCCGCAGACCAATCGAACGGCTCAAAATGGCTATACACCGCTCATGCGCGCGGCTGTAAAAGGCCAGGTCGATGAGGTTCGAGCATTGCTTCAAAAAGGCGCCGATGTTGATGCTAAACATCCTGCCGGCTTCACTGCATTGATGCTGGCCGCAGGCGAAGGCAGGGCTGAAGTAGTGAAGGTGCTGCTGAACGCGGGCGCGAACCCAAATGTAAGCGTGCCGTCACCACATGCAGGCGAAATCACGCTGCTAAGTTCGGCCGTGCTTTCCGGTAATCTGATAGTGGTTAAAAGCCTGCTGAAAGCAGGCGCTGAAGTTAATCCTCGCATACAAAACGGCAGCACACCCTTGATGACGGCGGTCGAATTCGGCAGCGTGCCGATGATTAAAACGTTGTTGGCGGAAGGAGCTGACGTGAATGCCAGAATCTTCAATGGCTATACAGCATTGATGGTCGCGGCGGAGAGACATGAGCCTGGAATAGTTAGAATGCTGATTGCAGCGGGTGCGGAAGTGAATGCCAAAAACAAATTTGGTGAGACGGCATTATTTCTTGCGACGAAACAGGAGAACAGTGCAGTCGTTGCAGTATTGAAGCGTGCCGGAGCAAAGTAACAAATTGGAAATTTACTTTATTTTCCTCGCGTGAAAATCGCGCCCGTTGAATCGCAATGTCATCTCCACGACTTGCCCATTCGCGTTCCTGATGAAACTATCCGGACATCTTTCCGGTCTTCACCAGCGCGTCCATATACCCGTTGATTCTCGCCGCAACATCCTGATCGATGCGATTTTTTCAGGGCTTTCCGGGCTGTGGTTCAGAGTGAAGCACGCCTCAGCAACAATGCTTCACAATGAATCACATTAAGATGCCACGGGCTTGTCCCGTGGAGTTTCCCACGCTAGTCGCTACACCAACTCTATTAACTCCAAAACTGGATGCCACGGCCTTGGGCCATGGAGGTTCACGTTCCCGGCTAAATAGCAGTAAACGTGAGTCTCCACGGGCCGAACCCGTGTCATCTGGCGACTGGGTTTTCGATTCTGTTTAGCAGCAACATGAAACTTGATGCGACAAGCCCGTGGCATTCCCTGGACTTCTTGTGCAAGCCCCTTCCCTGCCGTCGGCATACTCATTGCTTTTGGAGCGTCTCGCAACCAGATACCTGTTCGCGCTTTATTGGCTCACCGATCTGATGGCGCCAATGAATGAAGTAACAAAACGTTAGTAAGTGAAGCTGAAGCCCGACTGCACACCAGCTGTCCAAACTTAATTTCGAGTTGATCAGAAACGAAGACGCGGCCGCTTACTAGTTTGGCGACTACGCGACCGCGCCTTCACGTGCGACCTAAAGGAAAACCAGGCGCGCAATGCGCGTGCGGTTCACCTACAGACCGTTTTGTTGACAGTAGCCAAAACCACTGTCACGCAAAGTATAGCTTAACTCTTAAGCACTAATTCACCCCCTGACTGGGTAGAAAGAAACACAAGGAGAATCATGAAAGTAATGCCCCTAAAGAGATCTTCGCGAAAGTTGACTCTCGCGAACCTCCCTCAAGTACTAATAATGTTGTGCGCATTCGTAGTTGTGCCGGTAGGTACAGCCCACGCGCAAACTGCGACTTCGGCTCCAATCACTGGAGAGATCGAGCGTCTCACTTTAACCAACCCGAACGACGTGTGGTCGGGCGGCACCATGGTTGTCGGCGGGCAAAACATCATCATCCCGCGCAACCTGCTCATGGACCTTCCGGCCAACCGGTTGACGCTCCAGCAGACATTCGCGCAGGCGCCCGCGGAATGTTTGACCCGCGCTGAAAGCGGCCTCGCGAAGGCTGATATCTGTAACACAAGTAAAGTGGGTGGCATCGCCACGGTTCATGCCAACCGCACCAGCAACGGAAACATCATCGCTGCCGATATCTTTCTGCAAAAAGGTATTGAATCGGTGAAAGGCGTAGTCACTTATATCAACTACACCGACGGTTACTTTCGCATGAATGGCAACCTGAACGACGCCACGACGGGTGTCATGGTTCGCCTCAACGACCCGGAAAGTCGTCACACTATTCAGCAAGGTCTTGGCTGTGCGGCGGGTTCTCCCAACTGTAGCCCGGACCCGCGTTTCACGCTCGATCCGGATAACTACACAAACGTTTTTTCAACCGGCATGCCGAGTTGTCTTCCAAGCACTGTCGCACGCACGTTCGTTGACACGATCGACGTTGACGCTGATTTAAACACGACTGAGACACTCACGGCGCAAAGCACTACCACCGGCACCGGCGACTTGCTCTGTCCATCTACCAATCGAACAGCCGATCTGGTAGTCGCCGATTCGAGGCGCTTCGCACCAATTCAGGTCGGAGACAGCATCACGGCCGAGGGCAACTTCGAGACGATCAATGGTGTTCGGTTCGTCTCTGCTCATAGCACGATGGTGTTGCGCGCACTTGGCACACGAAATGTCGCCGGCCAGCCCGATTACCTGTTTCTCAACGAAGTCGGAGTTGATGCTCCGGGCTTTCAGAACCAGCGCGCCCGCACACTCTTCATCGGATTCGCCTCGCTGAACACCGACGTCATGATCTGGTCGCTTCACTACGATCCATCCACCAACCAGCCGCACGAGTTCCCGTTGGCGACCGTAGTGGGTTGCGACAACGCTGCGGGCGCCGGCACATGCGGTCAGAACGGTCTTGTCGCCGGAGTTGGTGGCAACATCTGGAAAATCCGTCACGACGTAGACTTCCTCGATCCCGCGACTTCGCCGAGGCTCGACCCCTGCGCTCACTTGCGCGCTGATCCAAGGTTCGCGGCGTCAAACCCGTGTCCGGGTGGCGGCACGTTCGCAGAGCAGTTTGCGATTGTGAGTCCGATCCCGCGCGAGATTCAGGCCCGCACGGGTCGCAAGTTCGCTGATCAGGCGGGCGGTCTCAAGACGATCGACGTGAGAGGAAACGAAGCAACGAACGGCCAGTATCTCTTCCCGTTCGGTCTCGGTCTTGGCGGTGTAGTTATGCCGGAGTTTGACGAAATCGATCTCAACGCGATGCAAACGCCTTTCAGCTTCTCCGGTATTCCCTGGATGATGGACCGGCGCCTGAGCCCCGGCGGTTGTATCGGCAACTGCGAGGGTACGCAGCAACCGCTGAATCCATTCCCGTTTGAAGGATTCGATCCGCGCACGCAAGCAGGCTTGCCAACGGGAACGTACAACGACCCGAACTTCACGGCGAGCTCGCTGTCAAACGTTTCGAATCGCGTGCTTTCCTACGTCGATGGCGCTCTCGGCAAATTCAATGGCGACAGCACCGTGCTGCCATGGCCTCCAGCCAATCCGGCGGCACAGGCCATCACGGCGACTGACTCGTTCCAGCCTTTGACGACGTGCGATTTGACTGCGCCGACGGCGCCAACCGCATTGACCGCAACGGCAGCAAGCCCAACTACGATCAATCTTTCGTGGACGGCAGGGACAGACAACGTTGGCATCAGCAACTATAAGGTCTACCGCGATAACGCCCCTTCCCCGATCGCGAGCGTTATCGGAACGACCTTCGCGGACACTGGGCTTGCCCCATCGACGACACATAGCTACAAAGTGATCGCCAGCGACGTGGCCGGCAATCTTTCACCGGCTTCCAACATCGCGACCGCATCGACGCCGGCTGATACCACAGCCCCGACAGCGCCGACGAATCTCGCGGGGGTTGCGCCCAACTCGACCACTGTCAATCTTTCGTGGTCGGCTTCGACCGATAACGTCGGCGTTGTTGCCTACAAAGTATTCCGCGACGGCGGGGCGAC
>Ga0105248_10005073_pt1 | contig 14535 bp, 8 predicted proteins | sample KBSS34metaG_FD_81524 | JGI IMG/M metagenome (GOLD analysis project Ga0105248, IMG submission 81524) | Switchgrass rhizosphere microbial communities from Kellogg Biological Station, Michigan, USA - KBS S3-4 metaG | ecosystem: Host-associated > Plants > Roots > Rhizosphere > Soil | place...
AAAAACACCACTGTGCATACCAAGCTCATGCAAGCAAAGTACCACGCCCTTGCTGCTGCTCTCAGTACCGGCGGGTGTCCACATCAATAGCGGGGGCTGTCCGGGCAACAAATCGACTTGTTTGGCGCCGTCCGGCACAGCGTAAGCGGAGGAAGTTGCGGAAGCCTCGACCGGAGGGTCCTTTTTGTTGTCAGAAGCCGCGGCGAGAGCCATTGGCAAACTCGCTGACAACGGGCCAATGAGGGTAGCAAACAGGATGCCGAGGGAAACAGCACAAGGCTTCAGGGACTTTTTACTGTACTTTTGTATGGACTTTTGCATGATCTGCAGCTCCAGGTAGAAGCCCCTATTCTACCTAATTAGCCGGCTTCGCGTTCAAGCCTGGCCGCGGGCTGGCCGGCGTCACAGCAAGAGGCAAATCGGCCCCCTGCCAGCGTTTCTCCATCACCGGCGTTTGCACCTGGGCCCGATCGCGCAGCACTTCTTCTTCCACCCGTTCTTTCATGTAGGCAAAGGCTTCATCAATGGTGGTTTTATCGCCTTTCTGTTTGAGGCCTTCAATCAATCTCCGCGTGAAGACTCCGTTTTGATAGTTCTGCGACTCCCAGGAGGTTTGACTGGCCGAGCTGGACGCCATAACAACCTGACCATCGCCAACAGAAATAAGCGACGGGTCTACGCCGCCTTCACGCTCGAGCCCCTTGGAGTTGCCCGTGGCGGCCCCACCGTGGCAGACATCGAGGAGCACGACCATGCGATCGCAGTGCACGAGGTCCTTGAGCCCAGCGGTGAGCCACTGCATCGGTATGCCGGTGAATACCAGATTTTCCATATTGCCCTCATAGGGCACCACAAAATTCGTTGCCCCGGCCTCGGGCTTGGCTGCGCTGCCGTGACTGGAAAAATAGATGCAGACCAGGTCGTCACTGTTGGCCAGACGGCGCAGCCACTTCTCGCCCAGATTGCTGACTATGTTTTCGCGGGTAGCCTGGGCGTCGGTGAGCAGACAGACATGATCTGGTTTGAAATGAGCCTCATTGACTAAATAGTTGCGGAAGTCGGTAGCATCTTTGGCGGCATACCTGAGATTTATGTGCGCATCTTTAAAATTGGAAATGCCGACAACAAGCGCCCACTTATCCTTAACCGGACGACATACATTAGCGGTAGAAGTTTTGCCGCTGCTGGGCAGCATCGGCTTAATCACCGTACCAGCTGCGATTGCCCCGGGTAATTTGGCTTTGATCGCCTGCGCCCGAGACAAAAGTTCTAAAGCCTCCGGATTTTTCTTAACTCCTTTCAGCACCGTAGATAGTGCCTCTAGATCACTGGCCACAGCAGCGCTATCTTTACCCATTGCTTTTTCATCACGGGCAAGCAGCTTACGCAAAGTTTCCTCAGCTTCGCAAGTACGTCCGGCATTTATATAAAGCAAGGCCAAATTTTTCAAATTTTCAGAGATATCGGGATGGTCCACTCCCAGCGCTTCTTCTTCAGCTGATATGGCGCGCTGAAGCAAGGGTTCAGCCTCGTCAAATTTTCCTTCGGCCGACAGTATGACCGCATAAATACTGAGATTTTTAGCAACGAGGGGATGCTTGGCTCCAAATTGTTTTTGTCTGATTGTCAGCGCACGTACAACCAGAGGCTCGGCCAGATCGTATTTGCCCATGTTGTAATATAGCCAGGCCAGGTTGTTCAAGCTGGTGGCAGTATTGGGGTGCTCCTGGCCTAAAACGGTTTCAGTTAGGGTTAATGCCCGTTTGTAGAGCTGCTCTGCCTGTTCATACTTGCCCTGATCAAGGTAAACAAGGCCAAGCGTTTGCAAGTCTACGGCCAGGTCAGGGTGCAGGGCGCCGTAGGCCTCCTCGTCGGTGGCTAGAGCTTTGACTAAGAGCGATTCGGCTTTGACATAATCGCCGGTGTCGACATAATTTTGAGCCAGGTTACGCAGAGCATCGGCGACCTTGGCGTTCTTTGTACCGCTCGACGTCTGCAAAAGATCCAGGGCTCCCTGGTAGAGCGCACGCGCTTCAGTATGTTTATCCTGGGAGCGCAGGCAGTCGGCCAGGGCGGTAGCAATATTTACCTCACGTGAACGATTGGCCGAGGTCAAGCGGGCTATACCCAGTGCACGCCTGAGCTCTTGCTCGCCTTTGGTAAAATCGCCCTGACTACAGTGCAGTTGCCCAAGCTCGCATAAAGTATCTGCCACCAGGGGTGATGACGCTCCTGAGACCGACTCGCGTACAGTCAATGCACGGTTATAGAGGGCATCGGCCTCGCTATAACGACTCTCCAACTGGCAAAAATTAGCGTATAGATCCAATACTCCGGCCAGGGCAAGCTGATTGCCGACCTTTTCGTAGAGCGTCAGCGCTTGTTTAAAGAGCGGTTCCACCTGATCATATCTTGCCGTCTCTTGCATCAGTAAAGCGAGATTTGTTGTCGCACCGGCCAGCTCAAAATTTTTCTTGCCTTTTTCAAACACTGCAATCGATTGCTTAAAATATGACTCGGCATCGGCGAACTTACCGCCATGCTGACAGGCCAGAGCCAGACTGTTCAGATCCACACCGACCTCGGCAGAATTCTGTCCATGCAGTTTCTTATCCAATTCCAGTGTTTTTTCGTACTCAATTTTTGCCTCGGGAAACTTGCCTTCCTGATCTAATACGAGAGCCAACCTCCCGGCCGTATCTATTATGCGCGCGTCACTATCAGCATTTTTGAGTGCAGCGCTAAATTGTTTTTCGGCCTCAGAAAGATTGCCCTTCGACTGAGCGCTGACAGCTCCGTCAAACAAGGCCTGCCAGAGCGCGTTCTGGGCACTAGCCGGGATGGGTGCAAGGAGTGTTATAGAAAGGGCCAGGGCAGAAACAGTAAGCACCAGACGACAAGGCGCAGCCGGACTTAAGAAGGGAACAACGCGCGTAAAGTGCATAAAGCGCATAGAGCGCATAAAGCCAATAATCACGCCACACCCTGCGACTGCGATTTTTCCCGCATCACCGTTTCATGCCTGGCCGCAACTTTGGGCCAAAGAGATGCGGCTTCGGGCAAATCAAGATTAAAGGTCTCCTTCAAAGTAGCAACAAGGTCTTTCTCGTCTTCTAATAATCGCTCCTGCACTTGATCGGCAGCTCCGCTTTCCACGTGACGCAGTACGCGTCCGAGCAAATTCCAGTAGCCGCCCTCGTGGTGTCTGTAGCAGATCAAGTTTTGCACAAAAATTGAATCGGACAATGTCTGCAGCTCGGCACAACGAAAAGCAAGACAGGCGTCGTCTGCCGGCTCTAACTTGAAATCAAAGGACCTGGTGCCGGCGGCAAGAAACTTGTGCATGCGCCACCAGTTATTTTCTTCCTGGCTGAGACTGTAATTAAATCCATTAGACGAAAAGTCTCCCGGCACAAGTCGCACAGGATCAAGAGAACCTTCTCCGAATCCCACATCGGCAAGATAACTTCCCTCGGGCAGATCTATTCTCAAGACCAGATGATTACAGAGAGCGAGCTCATCGTGTAGAGCGCGCATAACGGCACCGGCCAAACGCGTTACTTTGAAGCCCAATTGATCAAGCGCCCAGCCGAGAGTGCCATTCATTTCGTAGCACCAACCACCGCGACGACGCACAATAATTTTTCCGCAGGCATTGGAGACTGTGATGCTGACCGGATGGCCGAGTTGCACATCGAGATTTTCATAAGGGATATTAAACATATGACCGCGATGCACAGCGGTCAAACCGGCCAGATCAAGGGTCGGTCTTTCTTTTATACCGATGCGTTTCAGATAGTCGTCTACAGTCACAATTGCAACCCACCCACCAAGGATGACTATGGCACGAACAAGGTGCCTATAAATAGTATCTGACCGGTGACTGTATCACAAATTGAAAATATAAAAGGATGGTCAACTTTCATCTTAGTCGGTTGCTGAATGCTTCCGGGTCCAAGCATCGCCATCGTAGCCGCCGCCGCTTCAGTGCCTCTTTCGTCGACACTTATCATCGACTTGTGAACAATTGAGCTAACGACAACATCGTTTCCTATACGGCCGAGGTCACAATTAAGTGGATCGCTGAGATCCGGAATGCCCACGCTGCCCAGAGCATTTTGCAGAAAGACACCGAAGTTCATTTTGAACTTCGGCAGAGTCAGTTCCATATAAGTGGGAGCGGCGGAGGCCGTCAATTTGGCGAATTCTTCAATACGCGGAAGCAAGCGCATCGGCGATTGCATCGTACGCGGCAAAAGAACATGCAAGGCATAATTGCCGCCGTTGTATGGCAGTAAGACCGACTGACAGTCCTCATTTTCATAGAAGCGAAAAGCGCTGGTTTGCTGCATCATATCGGCTTTTTTGTTGCCGCCGTCAGGCAAATAAAAATCATCCTGTATAGTCCGTTCGGCCTGAAACGGAGCGGTCCACTTACCTAGAAAATAAGTGGTGTTGGCGACGACAAAGCGAGGGGGGATAGGAAAACTTTCAACTACCTTATTGATATTGCCTTTAGTGGCATTGGACACCCAAGCGTTTATGCGCTCCGGAGCGTCCGACTGAAAGAAATCCATACTGTACAGAGAAGCAGAGTAGGACTCGGTTAGAGCATTAGCAAAGTCAAAATGTAAATGCTCACCGCTGGCAAAAAATAGTGCGCTGCTGAGCTGCACATCAAGCTCATTGGGATCGTGTCCATTGATATAATTTATCAGCTGTCGCATCCAGGGATTGAGATCCTTGTCTGGAGGCAAACCGAGGGCGGTGGCAAGGTCGACATAGGTTTTGCCGCAGGCACCATTGTACAAAAGACAGAGTGTGACAAAAATACTGACAGGCGAGAAGACCACGTTGCCTGCTTTACCAGGTCCCTGAAAACCAGGCAGCAACTTAATTCCAAGTTGATTGCTGGAAGCAACGATATGCTTCCAATAATCTTTATCAGCCGGTGAAAGGGTTTGCATAATAAGGTCCTAATTGCCTTATTAGATGTACCCGTACATCAAGGAATCTAAAATTCAACGCCTGGTTTGCGGACAGGATTACCATTAGCGTCGACATTGGCGCCCATTTTTGATACATCAGGATTGAGTGAACGCACCGGTCTTCTTTGATGTGTGTTCTCCCCGCCCGGAGCAAGCGACTGTTGAGCAGCATCAGCTATTCCAGAAGCGTTCTCAAACATGCCACGCTTGGACGGCATTGCTTCTCGACTCTGTGGCTTAAGACCGCCGTACCTGGCACCATTGGCAGGTCCTCCGGCACCAGTAGCCGATAGAGGCAATGCCTCGGGTCCACTTATTGGGTTACCAAAAGAGTCTACGCCCGGCATGCCGGCGTTGTTCCCGGCGGCCTCGGCATAGCTCGGTATAACACCGCTACTTGCCGGAGATGCCGGAGTGGGCATGCCGAAGCCGGAGCTACCCGTAACTTCTGCACTCGTGCTCAATTGCACTTGCGGTGCCGTGGTCGTGAGCCCAATAAATTGACCGCATTCTATACAGAACTTGCCTTTACCGGCGCCTTTGCCGCAACTGGGGCAGATTCGCATACCATTATCAGCCGCTCCCGGAGCCTGCGGAGCTACCTGCGCATAACCGGCTGACTGACTCTGAGCGTAAGCACCACTGGCGGATGACGCGGCGACAGAAGCGGCGTAGCCACCGGTTGCATAACCGGGATCATTCATTGTATTGGCACCAGCGGCCGAAGGGTGAGTACCGAAGCCCGGCATGTTACCGGCATATTCGGCAGCCTGTGCCGCCGCTCCGGCAATTTGACCGGGGCTGAGATGAGGCGCACCCATGCCTTGGGGTGGTGTGGCGAAACCAGGCATGGTTGGATTATGACCTCCAGGCCCACCGGCACCGCTTGGACCAGGCAGGGCTGCGGCATTTTGACCGCGAGCGTTGACGTTGTGCAACAAGTGCAATCTGGCGATTTCTTCAATACCGCGCAGGTCAACCATAAATGGCTTGGTTTCACCAAACTCCGGGTCACCGGCTGGCGATAGATAGACAAGCGCATGGTGTTTTTCCATACGTTTAATAGAATCCGTGTCGACGCGGGCCACAACCTGTTGGCTGTGGATACGGTTCCATGATGTTGGGAATATACCGAATCCGTTTGCCTGGAAGTGATCGGCAATACCTGGAACGATTACCGCGTGTTTGCCGACTTCTTCCGAGAAGAACTTGGCCGTGATTTCGTCTGCGTTGTGCAAGCATACGCGGATCGAACTGTTGGAGAAGATCGTACGCAGTTCTGCGCTGACGCCCATAGCGCCGGCACCTTCAATCTGAGATATGTTCTGCAAGATAACGGTCAGACCGCCGTTGGCACCACGGACGATGGCAGATAGTCTACCGGCAAGGTCTATGTTCAAAGTTTGATATTCGTCAAAAAACGCGAACAATGGCAGAACGTTCACGGTACCGTATCTGGTGTGCAATGCTTGCTGCAGTTGATAGACGAAACAACTGGCCAGCGACTCTGCGTCAGGGCCTAACGAGGCGGGAGCACCGAAGATCAGCACGGTCGGTGTGTGCATGCAAGCGTGCAGGTCGACGTTGGACTTTTCGGTTACGGAAAGCACACCCTTATTTTTGAACATGCGCAGACGACCGCGCACACCCTGAATGTTTTTGTCCCAGTCACTATCTGTACGGATAATGGACGACAGGCGCTGTGTCAATTCGCTCAACTCAGCAGCCGGCACATTGGGGTCTGACTTAAGACGACGCATCGATTCTACGATGTTGCGACGATTGTTCACCAGACGCATCAAACCACGAGGATTGCAGGGCAAGGGCTCGAGATCGGATGGCTGTCCGTTTTCATCTTCACCAATAATCTGCACAGCGCCCCATTTGAGCAGCTGCACCAGACCTTCGATATAACCAAGGTCGCGCTCCGCCCAGTGCTGTTCTTCAGCATCGAGCGAGTTTACGTCCTGGACTATGGAAGAGGCAAATGTGTTGGCGTCTAAATCCAGAGGATTCCAGTGCACCGAATCAGCATCCAAGGGGTTGAAATACAGTGTGTTGAATCCGGCGTGTTGCGCTTCGGGCAAGAGCGAATATTTGAAGCCTTCACGCTTTTCGTCCAAATTGGGATCGTTGGCCTTAGCTTCCAGGGCGACAATAACGCAGGGCTTGGCCAGCAGAGCTTTGATCACAGCTCTCATCAAGGTTGTTTTACCTGAACCTGACGGAGCTACAAGGAACATGTTTTTGTTGGGCAGCCGTCCCAGAGGAATGGTGACAGGCAAGTGTGTGCGGGCCAAAAATCCGAAAGGTATGACCACGCCGTCTGACTCGGTCCATGTAGCCTCGGGATTTTTCTTACCGACTCTTCCGTGTTTGCGTCCATTTGGAGGACATACAAAGGAACGTTCGTAGTCGCGTGGCGACATGAGGCCCGATGGTGGGTTAAATGTACGGATAGTCTGCCAGGGGAATAGTCTCTTCTTGTGGGCGGCGGCAATAATCAGGGCCAAAAGCACAAGGGTGGGCAGCAAAATTGCTATAGATGTAGCGTCAAGGAAACCTTTGGCGTGCTTGCCCGGGGCCGAACGTTGGGCCGGACGCATTTGGCCTTCCAGTCGGAGATTTTTGCCTTGAACGGACATACCGGCCGTGGGGGGCAATCCTCCACCCGGGGCAACTGGAAGTGCTCCGCCCTGCATACCTTCGGTCATGCCGGGACTGGGCTGAAAAAATGAACCGCCTTGACCCTGCCCCTGAGGCTGAGCCTGCTGCTGGGCCGGCATTTGCTGCATCGGAGCGGGTTGGGACATTTGACTGGCCTGGGAGCCATCGAGCGGACGGGCATTAGGCTGAATCAATGGAGACTGCACTGTAGCAGTAGGTGCCGCGGTCAATCCGGGAGCACCGGGAAGGATCGGCGGGGCAGCTGGCTGCATGGCGCCATATGGCTGCGGAGCGTAAGAAGGCTGAGCGTTGCCGCCGTAGGGCGCCGGTCCACCGTAAACCTGCTGCGACTGCATGCCGTTCCCAGCCGCCGTCCCCTGCATCGAATTTATCCGTTCATACTCAGCAGCGGAGATACGCTTGCCTGTCTCGCTGTTGCGATAACTGGCAACGCGCCCCTGATCGTCCATTTGTGCAACCCAACTCATCCATGTCTCCTTAGAGAGTGCCGCTATCGTCGCAAAATTAATCCTCTTAAATCAAGTAGCTGGACTACAAAAGCGGCTCCAGCTGTGGGAATCCTACGAACAATCAGGAGCCAAAATTGCCACTTTCGCTAATGCCGCAGATTTTAAGCTCCCCCGAAGGTGTCCTTCGCACCAAATATTCCATCAACACCTGTTTCTGTTGGGGTGGTTGTCCCTGCAAATTAAGTATCTGCTGGCCCTGGACCTTTACTACCACACTACCATCTGCCTCTGATGTTATGGCCTCGCAACTCAGCGGTGTAAAGCTGCTGGTCATCCCCGCGGCCGCCACTTTCTGGGCAATTTCGGGTGTCCAGACATTAAGCCGGTAATTCTGGGCACAATCGGCTGTCATCTGAGCCATTGCCTGCTGCTGTGATTGATTAGACGTACTGGAATTGAAATCCCACATGTACTTAAGTGCTCCCTGCACCATCGACTGAGCCGCACCCTTATCTACTTCGCTGACGGCGGCGGGCGGTTGATTGGCCTGAGCCCCACCGTCGCGCATACCACCGTTGATCGCGCGCAAAGGCACGGCGGACTGGGCTGCACCGCGTTCCATATTTTGCAATCGTCTAGATCCGCCACCGCGCGTCGGTTTCTGCGGCGCTTCACCGGGCGGCGCCAGCAAAAGAGTAAAAAACGCACCCGCGACTACGCCGGACACAGCCGTCATAATCAGGAGCAACTTTTGTTTTTCACCAGCTTGATAGTCAAACATCTACATAATTTGCCCTGTGCAAAATCATCCTGAGGCCAGGAGATCGGGAGTAAACGTATCGGGCGTATGGCCCTGACCAAGCAAATGGCACGCCCAGCGAGGATCGCCGCCGCAAAGCTCGATCATTTTGGCGCGCATCGGTTGGTCTGTGTTGGGTTCCGTCGTTGCGACCCAGTACATGAAACGCGGGACGACGAGTTTCACAACACCACGAGACATCTTGTGATAGATCAAAAAGGCGTCCGAATACTCGCGGTTCTTTCTGGTCAAATGCGCTATAGAAGACATTTCCTGAGGAGTCAAACCGCAGGCTTCGCGAATCAGATCAAAGTTTGAAGGGTCATTACCGAGAATGATCTTGATAGCACTGTTGGTGGCAAGGTTACGCGCACGGTCGTCGCGCAAAAGGTCTCCCAGCTCCTGGGAGATGCCGATGAACAGTAGACCTAAGTGTCGGCTGGTACGCGAAGCGTCTTCTACCAGAGTCTTCCCACCCTCGTATCTGAGCAGGCGCCACAACTCGTCTATACAGAAGACGAATCTCGACGGCTTACCTTGCGCTACCTGCTCAGCCTTGTGCTGAGCCGCTCGCCGCAGTACATAGTCCGAGACAAATAGGGTCACTACCGCTTCTAGAGTTTTGTCGTGGGCCAGGTCGGAAGTATCGAAGACCATGACTTGAGTGTCGAGTGGTATCGACGTCGGGCCGTCAAAGAGCTTGCCAAAAATTGCACCCTTACAATAGAGACTGAGTCTGTTAGCCAGGTCTTCACAGACGTCGGCACGCTTGGACTTGCCGTTGCGTTCCTTTTCTTCCAGCAACCAGGCGACAAGATCCGACTCAATGGGAATACGACCTTCGGCGGCGCATTGCTTGTAAATTGCCTGAATGCCATGCATCAGAACCGGCTTCTCATCTTTGTTTAGCGACTGTTCGCCGCGCTCACCCAGCATAACCGAGTGAAAATTGAGAATCTTGATGATGTGCGATTCCGGCGGACTGGCGGGATCAACCGGCTTGCTGTCCGGACCTGCGAGGGGCAAGTCATAAAGGTTTATACAGACCTGTCCGTCGGGGCCAAGCTTGATATAAGCACTGTCGTCATAGACTTCGGTCAGCATCTTATAGCTTCCGGATCGGTCAATGATGATTGTCTTGGCGCCCGAAAGCGTCTTCATCTGTATGATCTGCTGGGCAACCATAGATTTACCTTCACCAGGTTGACCGAAGACGATACAAACTGCATTAGGTAATTTTTCATCGTACGGGTTGAGAAAGACCGGTTCCAGCGTTTCTTTGGAAAAGCCCAGCCAGTCTCCTTTTTCTGAGCCCAATTTGGCGTGCACAAAGGGAAACGAATTACGCACCGTTGGCGTTCGCACAGCTTTGCCTCGCCTGGCGGCGTCGATACCCATACCGGGTAAACTGCCGATGTAGAGCGACTTTTGTTCATGGAAGCCGACTACAAATCTAGCACCGCGACATTGAGGAGCAGCAGAACGGACAAATTCTGTCGAGCGGTTCAGTTCTTCCAGACTGTCGGCGAAGAGCGTGTAATAGATGGCGTAATTGAACACTTCCATATTGGTTGTGTACAATTCAGAACCGATAGTTGCCGCTTCCTGAGCCTTTTCCGCTTCTTCCTGGTTAGGTGTGGAACGTTGTCCCATCACACTCTGATAGGTGTTGGCCGTGGCCTGTGCCTGCTTCTTCTGCAAGTTTTTGCGGAAGAGTTCTTTGTCCAACTTATGGGCGTATATATTCATGCGCCACTCACAGTTGATCCTGAGCAATGGCTGCAGCCAGAGAGGCCCAGTGCGCTCAGGCAGTCTGTTCATGTAGAGCGTACGGACGTATCGGCCGGCCACTTCCTCAATTTCATCGTCATTGTGAGTATTGTCGGTAGTGGGCAAATAGTCGGTCAGGTCGGTGATTTTAACAAAATCGGGCGCGGCAAAATCATAGCGAGATTCCACTAGTTGCTGCCTGATCGTCGCCGGCTCCATGTCTGGAAATATTCGACGTACCGCAGGAGGCACAGCCTGGGTAACAGGGCGCAGCGGCATAGGCAGCGCTTCTTCCCCAAGATGAGCGTGGCGAGGATTTAACTCACGGTAGAGCATACGGAAATATTCCATAGCCGAAATCGGCCGACCAGTCATGCCGCAGGCACCCAGCTGGCCAATATAGCCGTTGGCTCTCTGTACAAGGGTCGTGACGTTTTTCAAATGGCTACCGACAGACTGTCTTGCCGCCGATGAAGTCAGCACATCCATGACAGCATTGACGGCTGATTGCACCGCCGACTGTTTCTGCGCTTTTTCTTTAGGCGGGCGATAAACGAAGGTCATGTAGAAGCGCAATTCCGGGATGAAATTGCGAGACAGAAGCGAAGCCTGGTCGTTTTCCACAACTCGACCGACATAGCGCAGAAACTCATCATCAGCGCATTCCACTGGATGTTTTTCAAAATACTCGCGCTTGGAGATGTTGTGACAGGCAATAGTCATTTGTACCGAAGTATCAATGCCGTTGAGGAAGCCGGTGAAGTGGTTCATCAAAGAAACAAGGCGTACTTCGTCAAAGCCGCTTACGTGAACGCCGTCGATTTCAAAACAACAGCGGTAAGTGCCGTCTTTGAGGACCATGATACCGAGGCCCGAAGCGTCATCGTGGAAAAGATCCCAGAGCGGCAAAATACCGGCCGCCGAACCATGTGGTCTGGGCACGGCAAGTGCGGGCAATTTGGCCAGGGCGCCGGCCAGAGGCGCCTTCTCGTTGCCACGTCTAGTAGCATTGACGAGGCTGTTTTCCTGAGCCATTGACCTTGGGATCGAACTGTCCATTTAGCTGTGCGTTACTCCTTGTATGGGTCCCTGTATTTTCATTCTACAAATTCCGGCAATTGCTCATCGAGCAAAAAGCGGCTGGGGTTGGGATCTGGACCAGGAATGAAAACTGTCGAACCGGCGTAAAAGTTGAGCAAATTGTCCCAGTGACCGGGTGAATGGTTGAGGGTGACAAGGGCATAAACAGGGCCAATTAAGGCGAAAAAAATGGAAATCCACAGACCAATCGCATGCCCGCCGAAGGAAGCCGTGCCAAAGTAGGTATAAAACTGAGTCGAGGCAACCAGACTGGCTCCGACCCAGATAATCTGGTCGTAGCGCATGCCGAACAACTTGGGAGAGTCTTCCAGGTTTAAGGGTGTGATGTCTTCCATAATGTCATTCTACCTAAATCTCAAAAACCTACCCAAGAACCCTACTAGAACCAGCATACTACGCGATTTGAGCAATAGTAGGCACAAATATCGTTTCCACTATATGCGGAGGCAAGCGGATAGGGTTCTTATTCCCATCCTGAGCAAATCTCTGCATCCTGTCCACCAGCTCGAAAGGCAGGCCGGACTTGCGGTCCACCTGCTGATAAAACTCCAGAGCCTGCGGAAACTCTCCCAGAAGTCTGAGGGTCTCGCCCATGACATAGTTGTAGCGGGAACGGTTCCCTCGCCATTCGTTATCGGACAGCGCAGCAGTCAGCTCCACCTTGGCCAAACGCAAAAACTTCTCTCCTCCTCCGGCCACACCCTCTTCCCTTGAACACCAGTAACCATTTAGGGCCAGTATTGCCCGGTCGAGGGCATGATTATTGACCTGGCGAGCACTCTGGACGGCATGGGCAAATTTTTTGGACGGCTCTACCGGCGGTGAGTCCGGCACAACCTGGGGCAGAAAATAGTGCGGCGCAAAGGAAGTGAGCCAATAGGTGTAGACACAGTTGGGACACATAGCCAACAGATTGGAGCGCAACAGAGCGTCCGGTAATATCCGGTGTAAATCTGCTTCCACTGGTGTTTCTCTGGTCATAGCCGGCATCCTCACCACTTCAAAAGTGGCAAAGACCGTTTCACAGAGCGGACAAGTAACAGTTATCTGACGTAATTTGAAAAATTTGAACATTGCCAACCTGGACTAATACTCGCTTTGAGTATCATTCTAAACCTTACTGTACCCAGGTGAACCCCGGTATTTCCCATGGGCGCCAAATTTGTTGCTGAGACTTAAGGGGTCAGTGTGGGCCAAAGCGAGACTGTTAGACGTAGCCGCCGCCACCCTGATTGCCGCCGCCGCCGAAGCCGCCACGACCGCCGCCAAAGCCGCCTCTACCGCCACCTTGCTGGCCGCCGCCGTAACCCTCTTGAGTCTTTCTCATGAGCAGATCTTCCGGCACCTTGGACTTGGCATAGTCAACGATTTGACCAATAGGATTACGCTGCGGCACAGGTCTCGGCGTGAAGCGCGGATCTGATTTGACCGTGTCGACATAATCTTTGGAGAGATAAGGATTGCCGTATAGACCAGGATCGACTCTGTGAGCTTCGACCAGGGCCTGAGCCGTGTAGACGTCGCTGTAGCTGATGTTTTGCGGAGACCATCTGGGGTCGGCATCGAGCATGTTCTGGACGATTTCGACGTGCTGCGGAGTGACGGAGCTTGAGCCCATCGCTCTGGCTGCAATAGCCACCGACTGCACAGGTATATCTCTCGATTGGCATTCCATTGCTGTCTGGAGCAATTGATATTTGCCGGGATCGCTGTCCGACTTGCTGGGATCGAATATTTGATTCCATTGCATGCCGGTCGAACGCAGGTCGGCAATAACACGCTGGACCATATTGTCGGAACCGCCATGTTGCTGCAGAGCACCGGAGAAAGCTTGCTGGATGTCGCCGCCGGAAGGAGCGGCAGAGTAGCTTCCGCCACCGCCGTTCATTTCTTGTTCGACGTCGACGCCTATCACTTGGTCTGGAGCATTGCCGCCGCCACCAGAGGAGCCACCACCACCGGAGACATTGCCGATTACGACTTGTTCGTTGGTGCTGCCGACATTTTGACCCGGCACGCGCATGGTGAAGTTTTGTTGGCCGCCCGATTGATTGATACCGCCACCTTGCATGCGGAAATTGACCTGGGTCGGACCACCGCTTGCAGGAGGCAGAGAAACGTTTGGCGGAGCGATGTTGTTGGGATTGAAGTTGCTCGGCGCTTGATTGCTGGCTCCGAAGATCATGTCCACTTCGGCATTGTTGCGAGCACCGCCGACGCCACCACCGATGATGTTGCCGGAAACTGAAGTCGATACACCAGTTATGTCGGGTGATCCAGCCGGCACACTGCCGCCATTCATGGTCATGCTGCCCATGTTGCCACCGCCGCCGCCACCACCGCCGCCGCCTTGATACATAGCTTGCATCTTGGCCATAACGTGATTGCCGCCCTTGAGCGAATTGTAGGCGCCGACTGCATCTTCCGGTCGGCCTTGCGGTCCGATCATGGCCGCCACCTTGTCGATAGTTGCGGTGTCTGCGCAGGCCTTCTCGCCCAGAGCCAGAGTGATAGCACCAACTGTGTTGACCACTTCCGGAGCCATTGCCTGAGCCTGATTGCCGTACCAGGCATCTTGGACAAGGCCGTTTGTGCCTTCCGGTATAGTTTGTTCCGCTCTCGATTGCATGTACTGTACGCCACCACGGATAGCGGCACCACGCAACCAGGGCTGCGCTTTGAGTACGCTGGGATTGGCTGCCACGGCTCTGTGTACAGGGCTGATAGGCAGACCGTTTTG
>Ga0105248_10005074_pt1 | contig 14534 bp, 13 predicted proteins | sample KBSS34metaG_FD_81524 | JGI IMG/M metagenome (GOLD analysis project Ga0105248, IMG submission 81524) | Switchgrass rhizosphere microbial communities from Kellogg Biological Station, Michigan, USA - KBS S3-4 metaG | ecosystem: Host-associated > Plants > Roots > Rhizosphere > Soil | place...
AAAATTTCCCGCGGCACGCTGTCTCTCGATCGCCTGGCGATGATATTCGACGGCCTTTTCGTTCTGTCCCTCGGCGGAATACGCGACGCCGATCTCATCGAGCGTCTCCCCTTCGTGCGCGCGATTACCGGTCTGTTTCTGAATCGCCTGCGCCTCGCTAAAAAAGCTGCGGGCCTTTTCGTATTGGCCCATGCGCTTGTAAACACGCCCGATGTTCAGGAGCGTGTACGCTTCGGAGTTTTTATCAGTGCCGGCTCGCATCAACGCGAGCGACTGCTGGAGATAATCGAGGGCGCGCTCCGGCTCACCCAAGTCGCTATACGCAATCCCGATATTGTTCAGCGTGAGCGCTTCGTTCGGCTTGCTGCCGAGCGCTTGAAACACGGGCAGCGACTGGCGGTAAAACTCCAGCGCCTTCTGCCACTCAGCCACGTCGTTGTAAATCTTGCCGATGTTGCTGAGCGAGCTTCCCTCAGCCTGATGGTAACCGCCGGCGCGCGCCAGCTTCAGAGCGCGTTGATGATGGTCCAAAGCCTTGCCAACGTCGCCGAGGATGTCGAGCATGCCGCCGACGTAAGTTTCAGCGCCTGCTTCCAGTCGCGGATATCCTGCCGAAACGGCCAGCGCGGCGGTTTGCGTGAAGTAGTCGAGGGCTTTGCGAACTTCGTTCAACTGAAAATACGCAATCCCGATTGAGTGCAGAGTGAGCGTGCGGCGATAGTCGTCACCGGCGTTCGCAAACAGCGGCAACGCCTGCTCGTACTTCTCGATCGCCGCGCGCTTGGAGGCCGGGTTCGGCTGCTGTCTCAGTTTTCTTGCTTCGTCGAAGATGAGTTGAGCGGCGGCGTGATCTTTGTCATTAGCGGTCGCAGGGCGCAGAGCAATGATGCGGATTTCATAACGACCGGCGGGAGCGCGGCTGTTTGGCGAGCGTATGTCGACGCGGTAATCACCGGAAGCGGATGCGAGCACGATGACCGGTTCCGGGCCCCAGCGATCGTTCGGACTATCGCTTTCGGAAACTTGCTTGCCGTCTGGTCCAAAAACCGCGGTGACGATATCGATGTTGTCCTGTTCGACCGTGGCGTACAGGAACTGGCCCGGCGTCAGCGATATTTTGTACGAATGAGTTTCGCCACCCTTGAGCTCACGACTGACAGCAGACAGCACGGGCACCTCTGCGGAACCCTGGCCCGCCACGGGCGCCGCAGAGATGACCAGTGCCGCCGCTATCTGAAGCAGGAGTTGAAACGACTTCTTCAACATTATGCTCTTTCGGATGACGCAAGGCGCCACGCTTTCGGTTAGTAACCTGAGCCTGAGGCAGCGCTTGCCTCTGCGTCCATGGTGCCTCCAGCCTGTGCCTGGAAGGTTCCGCCTTCTTCACCAACGTCCCCCTTGACGTCGTTGGCCCAGCCTCCATTAACTACTAACTCCGAGCACGGCGGGGTCAGCACGATGGTCCACTTGATGTGGGGCTTCTCGTCGAGCACAAACGAACAACCCGTTCCCACAGTCAGGTCCTTACATTTCTCGTGGTCGTCTTTGTCGTGGAAGTCGTAAGTGCCCTTGTTCTCCTTCATCTTGAAGTAACACCCTTTCAGGTCGTGGCCACTTTCTCCGCCGGTGAAACTGTCGATGATGATCGGAAGTTTGGTGTCGTTTTCGTTACTCATGGGTGTTTGCTCCTGTCGCTGCTGATGGTTTGGCACGACCCGCAGGGCCGTGCTCTGGGCTTACGAACGCGGCAAGGTCATCGAGAAGGCCCGGCAGCGCGCCGTAGTGTTTTCAATTATTAACGCGAGAACGTCTTGGGAAAACCACCAAATCCGGGAGTTTTTGCCGGAGTCGTCTGGGGCCGACATACTGGACCTGGGACTTGCAACCCGGAAGTTCTGGACGGTCTTGGATGGCGGCAATGATATTCCCCCAGTGCCTACAACGCAAACGCCCTTTGCGCTCTGACTGCCTCTGAAGACGGCGCCCCATTTTTGCTTAACCGAACGCCAAAGGCGTTTGCTAATTCCAGCCCAGGGTTTCCAACCCTGGGAGACAAAGTTCCTTTGGAATTCAACTCTGGAGGAGTTGGCGAACTCTTACAGAGTTCATACTGGGAGGACTCTCGTTCCCCAGGGTTGGAAACCCTGGGCTGGAATTAGCAAACGCCTTTGGCGTTCCAGTTTTATGTAAAGCCTCCTGCGGCTTGAGCGCAGCTCCTGCGGCTTGAGTGCAGCTCCTGCGGCTTGAGTGCACGACCTCCTGCGGCTTGAGTGCAGAGGTTGCGCACGGGCGGAGGTCAATGATGTTCGAGCCTGACGGGATAGAGCAGAACTTTGCCGGGCGCTTTCAGGGTGGTCAGGAGGTCGCCCTTCTCGAGAGCGGGTTTGGTTGTGGAATGACTGGCGAGAAAGTCTTCGATGGCCTTGCTCCGGGCGACGTCGGTAACGAGTCCGCGCGTTTGCGTCCCGACAAACTCCTTGACGCTTTCCAGCTCAGGCACCGGTTCTTCACTGAAGATCAACCACAATCGTTCGACGCCCTGCTGCGCGTCAAAGCTCAGCCACGTCGGATTGGGAATCTGCACCTCACGCCCGGACGCCAAAAGAGATGAGCCTTCATTCGCCGCCGGCGAGGGAAAGAATGTGACAAACTCCAGCGCCGCCGTTCCTTCGCGCGGTCCTTCGTTCAGCACGTACAAATAGCCGTTCTGCGGGCTACGAACGTTCAAGCGGATCTCATCACCCGCTTCGAAGTTGATCTCGCCCGCCACGGTAAACGGTTTTTGATGTTTGCCGTCGCGAAACTTTCGCACCGTGATCCAGTACGTCAACACACGTTCGGGAATAACAGCCGCCGGCGCCGCCGGAGCAACGGAAGAACGCGCCCGCGAGATCCGCCAAAGACTGAAGGCGAAAAGTGCCGCGGTAAACACGAGCATCCCGGCGATCGCAATCAACAACACGCGTTTCTTTTTCGCTCGCAGATCCGGGTCGGATGAAAATTCAGTCGTGCCTTCCAACTGTCGCTTCAAATTTCGCAAGTCGATCAGCATGTCCTTCGCGGTCTGGTAACGCTCGTCCAGGCTCTTGGCCAACGCCTTGCGAACGATCCGGTGCAGCTCATCCGGCACCTGTCCCGCCAGCGTCTTGTTGAACGGCGGCGGTTCTTTCTCGATGATCTGGACGAGGGTGTGACTGGTAGTTGGACCACTAAACGGCATCACGCCGGTCAACATCTCGTAAAGCAACACGCCCGTGCTCCAGATGTCCGTCCGCTCGTCAACGGGCCGTGCCTGAGCCTGCTCGGGTGACATGTAATTGATCGTTCCCATCAACATGCCGGGCGCAGTTTTGAACGCGGCGGTGGCGGTTTCGTGTTCCGAGTACTGATTCGTCGGCCCGTGCGCTCTCGTTTCCGACACTTTCGCAAGGCCGAAGTCGAGCACTTTCACGAGGTGATCGCGCCTCCGAACCATCACGTTTTCGGGTTTGATATCGCGATGAACGATGCGCGCTTCGTGAGCTGCATCAAGCGCGGCCAGTATCTGGATGGCGATGTCGACGATTTCGGTCAGCTTCGGTCGCTTGCCGCGCAGGTAATCGCGCAACGTATCGCCGTCGATGTATTCGGTTGCGAGGAAAGTCAGGCCATCGGCCTCGCCAAACTCGAAGATCGTGACGATGTTTGGCTGGTTGAGAGACGACGCGACCTTAGCTTCCTGGCGAAAGCGTTTCATCCGTCGTTTGTCGGCGGCGACGTCGGACGCCAGCACCTTCAACGCAACGGTGCGCCCGAGCCGTGAATCGCGAGCGAGGTAAACCTCTCCCATGCCACCCACGCCGAGCCGATCGAGAATGACGTACGAACCGAGCTGTTGGCCGTTAGCGAGCCGGCTCTGCTCGTGTTCGTCACCTTCGTCGATCAGCAGCACGGCGCCGTCTTCCGCGGCGCGCCCGCCAATGAAGTTTGCCTCGTCGGCCCGCTGGTGCGAATCGAGCAGTTTTTCGACTTCCGAGCGGAGGACGTCATCGCCGCCACACTTTTCCGCGAGGTAATCAGAACGCGCTTCGCTCTCGAGCGACATCGCTGATTTGAATATGCGACTGACTTGTTGCCAACGTTCGGGACTCAATTGCCGGCACTTTCAGCGAGTTGTTGGTAGAGCCAGGCCCGCGCCATGTTCCAGTCACGCGTGACGGTGTTTTCGGAGACTTGCAACACGCCCGCGATCTCTCCGTTATTCAAACCACCGAAATAGCGCAGCTCGACGACCTGGCTGCGGCGTGGATCCATTTCCGCCAAACTCTTCAGCGCTTCGTCGAGCCGGAGCATGTCCGAGCCCACGCCTGGAGTGATGCTCGCGGCTTCGTCGAGCGAGACCTGTCGCGCGCCGCCGCCTCGCTTGGCGTACGCGTGACGACGAGCATGATCGATCAGGATGCGTCGCATAATCTGCGCGGAGATGGCAAAGAAGTGTGCGCGGTTGGCCCACTGCACGTTTTTTTGATCGACGAGCCGAACGTACGCTTCGTTGATGAGAGCAGTGGTCTGGAGCGTGTGGCCGGCGCGTTCGCGGCTCATGTAACGGCGGGCGAGCCGGTGCAGCTCGTCGTAGACAAGCGGATACAACTCGTCAAGTGCAGACTGATTGCCCTCGCGCCACTCGGCGAGCAGTTGGGTGATTTCGTGTTGCGCAGGTTTTTTTCTCAATTAGCGAGTTGTTATGTTTCGGTAGTAATTGGGTCACGCCTGAAACTGCGCGATCTCACCCGGTTTGCGCAGCATCTTGTTCACCTCGCCGATGTGGAGCTCTTCCTCCGCAATCATACGTCGAGCGTATTCTTCCAGCAGCACCTCACGATCGCGCACGAGGTCCAGGAGTTGGTTGTAAAGCGCGAGTCCTTCTTTTTCGGCCTTGAGCGATTCGGTAAGAATGTCGTTGATGCCGTGTTGATGCGTTTCGAGCAACGCGCCGATTTTCAGTGACGGATGTTCGCCGAAGTGGGTAACGAGCTCACCGGCCTCATTCGCGTGCGTCAGGCAAGTGGTCGCTTCGCCGCGCAACCAGCTAACGATCGGAATCCGGTTGTGGCCAAAAATCATCAGGGAATAATGCGTGTAGCGAACCACACCCGCGAGCTCGGCTTCGAGGATCTGATTGAGAAGTTTTACCGCTGACGACTTATCATAGTTTTCCGACATAGTCCTCCTTAATACCGTAACGACAGGCAACTGAGCCCGCCGTCCATCTTCTGAAACTCCGACATTTCCAGATCAATCGTGTCGTAACCAAGATCCCGTAACTGTCGCTGCAAAGCCGGATAACCCGCGGCGACGAGCACTCGATCGTTTACCGATAGACAGTTTGCGGCGTATGCCTCCGCGGCGTTTACGTGAACCAGATCATAACCCGAGAACTCTTTCCGGTCCTGCAGCTCGTCGATAATCACGATTCGGCGGTGGCCGAGGTAAGCAATGCCGCTTTTTAGATGAAGGATATTACTCAGACCGCGTATGTCGAGCAAAGTGGAATCGTAACCCAACTCGGCCAGGAACGCGGCGAGCTGGTTTGCGCCGGGCTCGTTCGTGCGGTGCGAGACGCCGATGAAGAAGTGGTCGCCGGCTTCGCAAACGTCGCCGCCATCGACAGTGCCGGGCGCGTGAATTTCGAAAACCCGCTCGTAATCGGTCAGCAAAACGCGCCGAATCTCTTCCGTCTCACCCAACCGGCTTGGCGCTCCGGGCCGGGTGATAACCGCGCCACGCGACGTCAAAACCGCGGTGTCTTCGACAAAAGTCGAATCCGGGTATTGATCATCGGCCGCGAGACGCGTCAGTTTCAACCCGCAATCTTCCAACGCCTGGCAGTATGCTTCATGCTGCTCGCGTGCGACGGCAAGCTCCGGTTTCCCCAAATCAACACGGGTCAATCCCCCAGCGAAGCTCGCAGCCGGCGAGCGGACCACCGCTTTCGTGAACACGTCAGTTGACCCTGCCCATCAGCCGTTTGATCGAAGGCGTAAAGAGCGCCAGCAGCCCGGCGGATACGAGCAAGCCCGCGGCGATCCCACCGTAAAGCATCGCGAGTCGCGTCGCGTCATTGGACACGAAGAAGCTCGACAGGTAACCCGCGAGCTTGTTCCCCAACGAAGCCGCGAGAAACCAAACGCCCATCATGATGCCGACGAGTTTCGGCGGCGACCGCTTCGTGACCGTGCTCAGACCGACCGGACTCAAGCACATCTCACCGCAAACTTCGAGGAAGTACAAACCGACGAGCCACAAGAAGCTGACTTTGCCCTGGGCGGTCAACATCGCCGCCGGAACGATCAGCACGTACGCGAGACCGATCAAAAGCAAACCGAGCGTAAACTTTCCCGGGCTCGAAGGCTGTCGCTCTTTCAAACGAACCCAAAGAATCGCGAACAGCGGCGTCAGCATGATCACAAAAAGCGGCGTCAGCGATTGCAGATACGGCGCCGGGAAACCCACGCCGAAGATCTCGGTGCGCACAAGCCGGTCCGCGAAGAGATTCAAACTCGCGCCTTTTTGCTCGTACGCGCCCCAGAAAAGAATCGTGAACACGAAGAAGATGAAGATCGCCGCGATGCGCTTCCAGTCGTCGCGGGATAACGGCGTCGCCGTCCCTGGCGCTGCCGCCGTGCCCTTGCTTACGGTCTTTACTTTGTTGCCCACGCGCGCGAGCTGATGTCGATTCAGCAGATAGATGATGAGTCCGAACACCATACCGACACCGGCGGCAGCGAAACCCCAGTGCCAACTCTTCGCCGGGTCCATGCCCATCGACGATAGGAATCGTTTGAACGACTCGCCTTTCGCGAGGTAGCCGACCACGAGCGGCGCGAGAAACGCGCCGAGGTTGATGCCCATGTAAAAGATCGAGAAACCGCTGTCGCGCCGCGGGTCGTTCTCGCGATAGAGACCGCCGACCATGACGCTGATGTTTGGTTTCAAGAGACCGGTGCCGATCGCGATCAGTCCAAGTCCCATATAGAACGTCGTCGACGAGTGAAACGCCATCGAGAAGTGGCCCGCCGCGATGACGACTCCGCCGATGAACACAGCCAGCCTCGCGCCGGTCAGGTAATCTGCAATCAGTCCGCCGGGAAGCGCCGTAAGGTAAACTGCCATCGTGTAGGTACCGTAAAGTCCGGCAGCTTCCGGCACGCTCATCCCGAGGCCGCCCGCCGTCGCGGCCGAGGTCATATACAAGATCAGGATGGAACGCATACCGTAGTAACTGAAGCGTTCCCACAGCTCGGTGAAGAAGAGCGTGGGGAGCCCGCGCGGGTGTCCCGCAAAATCCGGGGGTTCGGTGATGTTTGCTTCTTCGAGTTCGGTTAAGGGTGGCGGCGTGGCGGTTGTCATAAGTGCGCGGCACTATATCCCGCCCGACCGGCAACTTTCAAACCTTCGGCGAGCATCTATGAACCCAACCGAAGCGTTATCTCTCCCTGATCCGTCCTTTATCTGTGTTTATGAAGAAAACTTTACTGTCACTCCTGGTCATCGCCGGCTTCTTGTTGCTCCCGCTGGTTTTGAACGCTCAGTCCGGGCGGAATAAATTACCGGCCAAACCTCTTCCTTCAGAAAAGTCTTCCACAGAAAAGTCTTCCGCAGAAAAACCGACTGAACCTGATCCGGGCGTCAACGAATCAAAAATCAACCCTGAAGGCGAAACTGTCGAAGGCGACGTCATCCGCACAGATACTGCCCTCGTCACCGTCCCGGTCACGGTCATGGATCGCTCCGGCCGCTACGTCCCGCTCCTCCGCCGCGAACACTTTCGTATTCTCGAAAACGGCGTCGAACAAAAGATCGCTTACTTCGCCACCAACGACTCGCCTTTCACCGTTATCCTGCTCATCGACACCAGCGGCTCGACCCACTATCGTCTCGACGATATCCAGGACGCCGCGATCAATTTCGTCAGCAAACTGAAATCCAACGACAGCGTGATGGTGATGTCGTTCGACGATCGCATCGACGTGTTGTGCAAACCAACGACCGACCGGGATGAGATCGAAAAAGCCATTCGGCGCACGCGCACCGGCGGCGGCACGCGTCTCTACGACGCGGTCGAAGACATCTTGAAGAAACAACTCAACACGATCTCCGGTCGCAAAGCGGTCGTGCTTTTCACTGACGGCGTGGACACGACGAGCCGTCGCGCTTCCTACGACAGCACGATGCGACTCGCGGAAGAGTCAGACGCGCCGATCTACTCGGTCGATTACGACACGCGAGGCGGTGTTTCGCCGGTAACCGGCTTGCCCACTCCGGGCGGCGGTGGCGGTGGAACGATCTTTGGCTGGCCGATCCCGCGTCCCGGCATTCCTGGTTCCACCGGCGGCGGCGGAGGGATCGGTGATTACCGGCTCGCCGTCAGGTATCTGCATGAGTTGTCTGACGTGACCGGCGGGCGCTTTTACAGCGGCGACTCGATGTTTGGCATCGCGCAAGCGTTTACGTGGATCGCGGAAGAGCTCGGACGGCAATACAGTTTGGGTTACTACCCGACCACGCGCGGCAAAGACGGTGAACGCCGACAGATAAAAGTGAGAATGACTGAAAAAGATTTAGTCGTGAGGTCACGCGACAGCTATATCTACTCCGAGCCGCCGAAAGCCGCCAAGGACGCGAAGTGACCACAAGTCCGCGAAGCGCGCTCTCTTCGTGAAGTCGCGCTGCATCCGCTCGAGTCCTCCTGGACAATCTTCGCAATTTGTTCTGACGCCAACGTCCGAAATGCTCACTTTCCTTCCAGACCTGGGAGCACTGGTTTAGTTCGTTAATTCAGATTACAAGCGCTTATCAGGCATCATTGTCAGGGAGACGCTGACCAGACTTGAGCCCTGCAATGGATGCATTCATTATATCGAACAACATTTCGCTACCCAGTCCGGCGAGGTACGAGGCCATCTCGTTGGGAAACACTCGATCCCCTGAATGGACTATGCGATTGCGGAGGCCGTAGAGCAACGCGAGGTCATCTTTCAGCCGAGTAATCATCCACTGTTGGGGCTTCTGTGTTCGAAGTACGCGGCCGGTGACGTGGAGTAAGCCCACACGGTCTGCTCCCAACATGTCAAAGATCCTGGGTACCTGCCACTTGCTGATGTGTCGTTCGGATCTTTCGTCAAGTACCCGTCCATACCAAGTCAACAATGGTACTCTTTTGTTATCCCAGTAGTACCAATCAGAAGGCTTGCCTTCGGCTGCCAATGTCAAGCGTAAAGCATACGCCTGGGCCGACAACCTACGTGCGAGGTACGCAACGAGACGTTCAGGAAGTAGCCCCAAATACGATCCGCCCCAATCCTGAACGCGGCTAAGAGCATTCTTGCCGCCTGGTACAAACGCCTCTAATGATTGCCAAATCTTTGCGGCCGCAGAATGGACGTCCTCTGGCCAATCGCTAATCGCTTGTGACAAATGCCACCGCGCGGCGTGCCAACGCGCCGCGTCCGACGAGGGCAACATCCGTACGTAGTCTGCGAAGCCAACCGGCAAGGTGGGGACCGGACGCCGTTTTGGTTTTCGCTCCCAAAAAGGGTGTGGCAGCGCTATCCACGACTCGTCTAATGTTGCAAGATTCGTCACCTTGGCATAGCCGTGCATCGTCGTGCGAACGTAGTAGCTTACTCTAAGAGTGTCGATGAACGCGGTGGCCCGAGGGTGTGCGCGGCGAACAGCTTCGTCCGGACAAGTTCCTTCCACCTTTACCAGAATTCCAGTCAGGCGCAACGCCTCGCCGTCTTGCTCCACGACTAATTGCCGACCACTCCCGAGATTTTTAACAATCCCTGACGTAACGCGCACCGGTGCGACTCCGAAGACTACGGCATAGTTCCTCCGAGTTGGGGCCACGAACAATCGGCGGAGCGTAGGGCCAACTGAGGCAACCTCAACCGAATCGGAACCGTCGAGATCATTTGCGAGGAATGCGTCCCAGACATCGCCGAGCAGTTGTCTACCGGACCAGCCGCTACCACCGAGTTCTCCGGCGAGCCGTCGGGTAAGGTACATTACAAAATCGACACGTTGTTCGGTCAGTGCCTTTTCGAGAGCCGTCACGATCCCCTCGAGAATGGTCTTTGCCGCAAGTTCATTGTGGATCCGCTCGGTCCAGGCCAACCATGAGCCGCCTAACATGCTGCCATCGGCGGACAGATCTTCGTCTGGAGGTGGGGGGATGCCATGGACGTCTTTGACTAATGCAGACATACGTGCGATCTCACGTTTGACCTGTACACGCATGCCCCAGTCAGAAGCCGAGCGGCAGTTCAACACCACTCGAGCGAGTGACTTCAGTCCTAATGGTCGTGAACACCAAATCGGATGTGCGTCTTCTGCATGGAGGAAGAGCCAATAGTCGAGCCAGAGGCCAACCATTTGGTCCATTCGTAGGCGCTTAGACAACCAGTCTTGGGTATATATCCACATCTGGTGGTTAGCTACGTTGTACAGACCCGCAAGGATTCGAAGTGCTTCAGACAACCGAAGCGATCTAGTCGTGAGGTCACGCGACAGCTATATCTACTCCGAGCCGCCGAAAGCCGCTAAAGACTCGAAGTGATTGAGCAGCGCCGCCGCGCCGGTGATCTCCTGCGGTTGTTGCGGCGCGACGTAAAGCTCGATCGAGCGACGGCGAAACTTCTGCCGAAACTCCTGCGCGACCTCAAGCTGTCCTTTGCGCCTCGCCTTGCAAAAGCGACACTGTTTCGCGGCGTCCGCGGAAACGACTCCGTTAATCACCAACTTTCGCAGCGGCACCTTCAACTTTTCCAACGCTTTCGCGAGATCGATCGTCTCTTCAAGACTCATTCGCTCCGGAATCGCCACGCCGACAAACTCGCAAAGCTTCGGATCCGTGAGCAGCGCGAGCACGCGTTTGATACTCTTCGACAACGCGACCAGCTCCTCCGCGACTTCAGTCGCGCGCACCACGTTCTGGTACTTCAACAATAACTTCATGAACGTGCGAATCCACGAGAGCGCGACTTCCGGCAGTTCGAGAAAGCGGATGAGATGGCCCGTCGGCGCGGTGTCGAGAATGATCGAGTCGTAACGATCCTCGTCCAGCAACTCGCTGATGGTTCCGAGTGCGGCGATCTCGTCGATGCCGGGCGGTGTTAGCTCCACGAGCTCGCGCATCGCTTCGCGATCAAACTGGATCTCCATTCCCGACCGCCCGGATAGTGAAGTAAACAGATCGTCCGTCCACGAGCGATAGCGCTGTTTCAGCTCTTCAAACCACTTACCGGGATCGATCTCCATCGCGTCGAGGTTCTTGTTGCCCGCGACACCCTTTTTCAGTTCACCGATCCGTTCCGCAAAACTGTCAGACAGCGAGTGCGCCGGGTCCGTCGAGAAAACCAGCAGCTTCTTCGTGGGATTCGCTTGCGCAACCGCAAGCGCATACGCCGCCGCCGCGGTCGTCTTCCCGACACCGCCCTTCCCGCCAAAGATCGTTATCCGTTTTATTTGGTTTTCCAAATCGTTTTAGAAATTTTTGCCAACGGGCCTAAGCCGCGAACCTCCTGCGCCAACAGCGGCACGTAATGAATATGGAGGTCGCCAAACGACTTCTCGATCTCCTTCAACCACGGCCGCTGCGTTGCCACCCGCGCAGCGCAGTAAACACACCCCGCATGTTCCTGCTCGACACGGTTGACGATCAGATCAGTCACGGGAACGTCCTGCTCGCGCAACAACGCCAAATACCGCTGCGTCTCACGAACACTCATCGCCTCGGGAATCGTCACAAGCGTGAAGCTGGTTTGCTGCGGATCGTAAAGCATCTTCCGCACGCCCTGGATTCGCGCGCTGAGATCCTGAAGAAACAGGTCAACCTCATCCGCCACGGCTTTGCGCCGCGCAAAGTGCTGCACCATGTAACGATGCTTCTCACCCATTCGATCCAGCGCATTCACCATCCGCGCAAACACCTCCGGCAAACGCAGCAAACGCGACGTGTGACCCGACGGCGCAGTGTCCACCACGATGTGCGCGTATTTCCCGGCGCGGTCCAACTCGCTCAGTTCAAACAACGACATCACTTCGTCCAACCCCGGCAGCGACAAGTTCAACAACTCGTTGATGTCGTCGTCGTCGAGTAACGTGCCGCGCTCCGCGATCTCGGCGAGAACTTTTCCGTGCGCAGCGCGAAAACGTTCGAGCGCCAGCGCCGCGTTCATCTCGTACGCGATCAGTTTTGCGCCTTTGTGTTCGGCAACCTGGACCAGGCGGTTGCCAATCTTCACGCCGAGACTATCCGACAGCGAATGCGCCGGATCCGTGGAGAACAGCAGAATCGAATTGTCAGGTTTGAGTTTGTTGAGGAGAAAAAGAGCGGTGGCAGACGCAGCGGTAGTTTTCCCAACCCCACCCTTACCACCGAAGAAAAGATAACGCTTCACCGGTCGCGCGGTTCGCCCCAATCACCCGGTTCACCAAAGCCGCCCTCGTCGCCGCCCACTTCAATCACAAAGCTCGACGAGTCAGCAGTGTGGGCGGTCGCCTCGTGCAACAAGTCGAGCTGCCGCAGCTTGATTGCCCGCAGACGCGCGAAGAGCTCTGCTTCGCGGGCTTTGAAGTCCTCGTCGGAGATCTCTTCCAACTCATAACGCATCTGCAATTCAAGCAACTGGTCCTTGATCACAGAGTCGTCGTTGAGTTCCTGGTCGGCCATTTTCTGAATCTGGCCGAGAATGAACTTGAAACCGTTGACCGGCGCGAGCAAAAGGTCGTCGATAAGAAACATTGCGAATCAAATTTTAACTGGCGACTGCCTCGCCTTCACCGCGTTCGAGCTTCAGCCGTATGTGCACGAAGTTGTACGGCGGCCAGGGGCCGGTGTACTTGAACGAGAGCTTCCCTTCGTACTTCGCCGCGATCTCTTTCACTTTCTGATCAAACTCCGCTTCTCGATCGCGTTCGATCAAAAACGCCGCGTTCATGATCATGCGATCGCCGATCGGCTTGTTGGCGCGTGATGCAACTGCCGTGTCACGCAGGTGTGAATAGACTTCGCGAATGTACGCATCAGCCTGATCGGTCAACGCGGTCTCGATCAAACGTCCGAGCTGCATGCGCGCGAAATAAGTCGAACCCGTCGTGCGCGAAGTGATCTGTTCCTTGAGGTGACGGATCTCGTCGTCCTTGTCCTCGAGCTCGGCGGTGACCTTGTCGCGGTCCCAGTTGACCTTGAGACCAAACTCGACCTTACCTTCCATCTTCGTCAGCACGTCGCGCAGAGCATCGTACGTTCCGCGAATGAGCTCGACGATATCGTCTTCGGTGCGAAAAAGTGCGCCAAACGCCATTGGCAACACCGTAAATTCGCGCATCACCGTCTCGTTCACCTGCTCGTGGGCAAATACATTCTCGCGCGTCGGGTCGTAAACGACGAGCGGAGTATTTGAAATCACGGCTGCGAGACCTTTGTGCCGGACGGTATAAACGTCGTCGCCGCGGCCGCCGATTCCCATCGGGCCAAACGAACGCGGTTCGTTCGTTTCAATAATGCAGTAGACATACTTGCCTTCGGGCACTTGCTCGACAGGAGCTTGTTCGCCGTCTTTACTCATTTTTTTGCAGCGTGTGGGAGCCGGTTTGTCCGCCGCCAAACGGCCCGCTGAGTGAAATGAAATTACGCGGGCAATCATAATCAGATCAAGGGGCGCTCAGCAAGCTTTGTTTGACCGAATTCAAAACATAAGTTTGCGGGCAGTTTCAAAACCGGATGATTGTGATGCAGGAGGCCACGGCCCTCGCACGCAAACAGGCAGCGAAAGAGCCCTCAACCCCAAACCCGGGCTGGCATGAACGTTGCTCCGGTGCCAAGAGAACTTCCCGACAACAGATCCAAAAAGGAGATTTCGGCCATGCTGTGGACAATCCTGGTAATTTTGCTGGTGCTTTGGCTGGTTGGTTTACTTTCGCACGTCGGTGGCAGCCTGATCCACCTGCTCCTGGTCGTAGCCGTGGTTGTATTGATTATCAATCTCGTGACTGGCCGCCGAGCAGTTTAGCGGTTACTCGGGCGAGAGGTCGCTGTTGGCCGGGCCTTGGTAGACTCGGCCATCGGCGCGATACTTCGATCCGTGGCACGGACAATCCCACGTCTTCTCAGTAGAGTTCCACGCAACGATACATCCGAGGTGAGGACATACTGCTGAGAGCTTGTGTACGTTTCCGCCTTCGTCTCGATAAACAGCGAGTTTCGACAGACCTTCGCGCATGATCGCGCCCTGGCCGGCCGGGAGCTCGTCTACTGATTTGATCTCGCCCGCAGTGACGTAGTCGGCAAACTGACCCGCGACGTTTATATTCTCGCCGGCGTACTCCGGAAACGCGCGCAGCGTGATTCGCGAGGGACTGTAAAGATCCTCCCACGGATTCTTTCGTCCCTGGAGCAGATCCGTGAGCAACATGCCCGCGATCGTTCCATGCGTCATGCCCTGCCCCGAATCGCCGGTAGCGATGAACACGTTATCTTCGTCCAGCGG
>Ga0105248_10005075_pt1 | contig 14531 bp, 6 predicted proteins | sample KBSS34metaG_FD_81524 | JGI IMG/M metagenome (GOLD analysis project Ga0105248, IMG submission 81524) | Switchgrass rhizosphere microbial communities from Kellogg Biological Station, Michigan, USA - KBS S3-4 metaG | ecosystem: Host-associated > Plants > Roots > Rhizosphere > Soil | place...
TGCCGTAATTCTCCGCGCCCACCGCTTCGTTCGTGTATGGACCACCGCCTTTGCCCTGTTTGGCTTTCTCGTTGCGCGTGAGATCGGGCGAGACTTCTTTCCACGTGCGGCCCATGTCGGTCGTCTTCAGGAGATATTGCGACCCGTGATAGAAAACGCCCGGCTCGTGCTTGCTCCAGATAATCGGCGCGTTCCAGTTGTAACGATACTTGATGTCCTTCGCGTCCATTCCGAGGTACTGAATCGGCGCGGCCATCACGCCCGTCGCAGCGCTCGCTTTTACGTCGAGCACTTCGATCGTGCCCTGGTAACTGCCGCCCATCACATACTTCGGATCGTTCGGATCGAAAGCGAGAAACGCGCTCTCGCCACCCGCTGAAGGAGTCCAGCTCGCATTACTGATTCCACCGCCGCCGAGCTCGCGGCTGGCGATCGAAACAGACGTGTTGTCCTGTTGTCCGGCGTAAATGCGATACGGAAACTGGTTGTCGACATTGATCCGGTAAAACTGCGCGGTCGGCATGTTGTTCTGCGGAGTAAACGACTTGCCGCCGTTGAACGTGATCGCGGAACCGCCGTCGTTCGAGATGATGAAGTTGCTCGGGTTGTCGGGATTGATCCACAGGTCGTGATAATCGCCGTGCGTACCGGAGAGTGTTTCCCACGTCTTGCCGGCGTCCGCCGAACGCATCGCGGCGGCGCTCAAAACGTAGATCGTGTTTTCATTCTTCGGGTCGACGAACAGCTCGATGTAGTACCACGCACGTTGGACCAGGCGATGATCGTTCGTGATGCGACTCCATTTCTTGCCGCTGTCGGTTGAAACAAACAGCCCACCTGCTTCCTTGTCGGAATCACTTTCGATCAGCGCATACACTTTCTCCGGATTCGAACGGCTGACGGCAATCGCCATCTTGCCCATCTCCTCCGGCAAACCCTCTTTCAGCCGTTGCCACGTGTCGCCGCCGTCCGTCGATTTATAAAGACCGCTGCCGGGACCGCCGCTGATAACTTTCCACGGCAGCCGGCCGTGTTCCCACATCGCCGCATACAGGACGCGCGTGTTGTTCATGTCCAGCGACAACTCCGACGCGCCCGTTTTGTCGTCGACGAACAAAACGTTCTTCCACGTTGCGCCGCCATCGACAGACTTGAAAACGCCGCGCTCTTTCGAGTGGCTGTAGAGCGCGCCCTGCGCCGCGACCCACACGATGTTTGGATCCTTCGGATGAACGATGATGCGCGAGATGTGTTGAGTCAGCTCGAGCCCGACGCGTTTCCACGTCTTGCCGGCGTCGGTTGATTTGTAAACGCCATCGCCATGGTGCGTCATCACGCCGCGCACCGCGTGCTCACCCATCCCGACGTAAACCACGTTTGAATCGCTTTCCGCGACTGCGATCGCGCCGACCGAACCCGTTTTGAAGAAACCGTCCGAGACGTTGCGCCAGCTCAGTCCCATGTCTTCCGTTTTCCAAAGCCCGCCGCCCGTGGTTCCCATGTAATAGGTCTTCGGATCTCCCACCACGCCCGTGCCGGCAACGGAGCGTCCGCCGCGAAATGGACCAATCGAGCGCCACTTGAGTGGTTTGAAAATCGTGTTGGGATCGTCAGCGTTTTGGGGAACTTGCGCCGTTAGCGAACCGGCAAACAAACACAGAACCAGCACTGCGAGCAGGCGATTTGACATGCGAATTTCCTCGTTGAGCTAGAAATCAAGAAATAATTGGCGGAGATGATACAACAGAGGAGACTATCTCGTTACCTGATAAACGCGGACGTAATCGACTTCCATCCGCTTCGGCCAGATGTTTCCATCCACGCCGCGCGCGCCGCCCCAATTACCGCCGACAGCAATGTTCAGCAGCAGGTGAAACGCTCGATCGAACGGCCACTGCCGGTAATCGGCAGCGCGGTCCGTGAGGCGCTCGTTTTTAAAGGTGAAATAGTGGCGGTCGTTAACGTAGGCGCGGATCTCTTCGGGCGTCCATTCAACAGCGTACACGTTGAACCCGGTCGTTGCGGTTTCGACGTTGGTCGTGGCGGTCTTGTGCGTGCCGATCTGATGGTTGTACGCCTTCGTGTGCACTGACGCGTGTATCACGTCGGGCTCATAGCCGACCTGTTCCATGATGTCGATCTCACCGCTGTCAGGCCAACCGCCGTATGCCCAATCCGTCGGAAGCATCCAGATCGCGGGCCACACGCCTTTTCCGGTTGGCAGCTTTGCACGAACTTCGACGCGCCCGTACGTCCAGTCGCCTTTGCGTTTCGATACGAGTCGCGCGGAGGTGTATTCGTGACCGCGCCATTTATCTCTGCGGGCTTCGATGACGAGCGATCCGTTTTCGACGCGGGCGTTCTCTTTGCGCCGTTCGGTGTAGAACTGCAACTCCTTGTTGCCCCATCCGTGCCCGCCCACGTCATACGACCATTTCTCGCGATCGGGCAGACCGTTGTAGTCAAACTCATCCGCCCAAACAAGCCGCCAGCGACCGGAGCCTTGCCCGCTTGAATTCGATGAAGTGGAAAAGAAAAGGACAGTTGTTAGCAGGAGCAACAGGAGCCTCATTACCGACTGAGGCTACCGTCTGCGAGGCCGGTTTGCAATACAGATTACGCGCGTTCGATCTCTTCGACCACGAACTTCGACATCAAGCCGTTCGCGACGAGTTTGATTCCGTGTTCGTGCATCTGCATCAGAAGCTGCCTGGCGGACGCGTCGATGAAGCTGACGTTCGTCAGATCGATTACCGCGGGCACCGGCCCTTCGCCGGCGATCGCACAGCGCCAGCATTTTTCCAGTTCGCCGACACACGCGCCGGCGAGTCTCCCTTCGATAAAGAGACCTGAGTATCCGGCAATTTCTCGGGTGGTAATGCGTAACACGATAGTACGTCTCAACAAACCAGGACTTAACAAAGTGCAACTGCCTTGCCACAGTTTCTTGAGAACTAAAAAACGCAATTTCCCGTTTGATTGAGCAAGAACGTGACAGCGCGCTGCCAAATGGCGGTATATCGTCAGCGTTTCGATAACCGCGGTTGCTCGACGTTATCCGGTCAAGTATCCTTTCGATCGAAACCGCAACAGGAAGTAAGACGTGAACACATCTCCCGGTCAGGTCGCAGTTGTTGACGAGCAGACGAAGAAGTATCTAACCCTTCTCGAACTCTCGAAAGCCATCGCCTCGCACCGGGATCTCACCGGACTATTTCACGATCTCGCCTGCCGGCTGCAAAAGCTCGTCGATTTTTCACACCTCGGCGTGTTGCTCTACGATCAGAAACACGACGTGATGCGCTTTCACCTCCTCGAAACGTGTGAGCCGGTGGAACCGCAAAGGCCGCTGGAAGTGCCGATGGAGGGTTCGATCGCGGGCTGGGTCTGGAAGAACCAGGAAGCCGCGGTGATACGCGATCTGGAAAAAGACGATCGCTTTCCCTACGCGAAAATCCTGCTCGAACGCCCCGTAAAATCGATTGTCAGCGTGCCGTTGACCACCGCGCACCAGCGTCTCGGCGTCGTCAATTTCTGGTCTGACAAAACGGGCGCGTACGACGATCTCGATATTGAATTCGTAAAACTCGTCGGCGCGCAGATCGCCGTCGCCGTCGAAGCGCAGTGTTATCAACGCCGGCTCGCGCACGAACGCGATCGCTCGCAACTGCTGCTGGAAATCAACAACACGCTGATCCGAAATCTAAACCTGCGCGAATTGCTCGCCGCGATCTCCACCTGCTTGCGACGCGTGATCCCGCACGACGTCGCCGGTCTCGCTCTATACGATCCCGAGATCGACAAGCTGCGCGTCAACGCACTCGAGTTTCCCGCTGACGAAAACGTCTTCATCGCCGACGAGATCATCGATCTGGAGGACACTCCCAGCGGCCGTGCTTACACAACGCGCGAACCGGTGATCACCACCGCCACCATTCAGCCGCCAAGCGCTTTGGCGCAACGCGCGGGTTTGAAGTCGGGTTGCGTTGTGCCGCTAATCTCGCATGACCGCGCGTTTGGCACGCTCGGCGTCGGCAGTCAAACAGAGAACGCGTTCACGGAAGACGACGCGGAGCTGCTCAACCAGGTCGGCAAACAGGTGGCGATCGCGGTCGAAAACGCGCTCGCGTTTCGCCAGATCGACGAGCTCAAAAACCAGCTCAAGGAAGAAAAACTCTACCTCGAAGAAGAGATCCGCACCGAGTACAACTTCGAAGAGATCATCGGCAACAGCTCGACCCTGCGCCGCGTTCTGCAAGACGTTGAAACGGTCGCCGCGACTGATTCCACGGTATTGATTTACGGTGAAACCGGCACCGGCAAGGAACTCATCGCGCACGCGATTCACAACCTGAGCCCGCGTCGCGAACGCACCCTCGTCAAGGTCAACTGTGCGGCGATCCCGACGGGCTTGCTCGAAAGCGAGTTTTTCGGCCACGAACGCGGCGCGTTCACCGGCGCGATCGACCGGCGTATCGGACGCTTCGAGCTCGCGCACCAGGGCACGATCTTTCTCGACGAAGTGGAAGACATTCCGCTCGAATTGCAATCGAAACTGTTGCGCGTGCTGCAGGAGCAGGAGTTTGAGCGTCTCGGCAGCTCGCGCACGCAGCGGGTCGACGTACGCATCATCGCGGCGACCAATACCGATCTCGCCGAGCTCGTCGCGGAAAGAAAGTTTCGCAGCGACCTCTACTATCGTCTCAACGTGTTTCCGATCAACGTGCCGCCTTTGCGCGATCGTCCGGAAGACATTCCGCTGCTCGTGCATTTCTTTGCCAATCGTTTTGCGCAGCAGATGAAGAAGAAGATCGAGAGTGTGCCGAAAGAGACGATGGCGGCGCTCGTGAGTTACAACTGGCCCGGCAACATCCGCGAGCTGCAGAACCTCGTCGAACGCGGCGTGATCCTGTCGCGCGGCTCAACACTCGAAATCCCGTTGACGGAGTTGAAACGCGCCGCGCGCACGACAACTCAAGTCAACAGCTCAATTACACTCGAAGCCGTCGAACGCGATCACATTCTGCGCGTACTCAGCGAAACCCGTTGGGTCATCGGCGGTCCATCCGGCGCCGCTGCGCGCCTCGGCATGAATCGCACCACGCTCAATCACCGCATGCGCAAACTCGGCATCAGCCGGCCTCAGCCACAGCATTTGTGACCATCACCCGTCATCTGGCGACATGTTGTCACGGCGATCTTTACTCCAACCTACAAATAAGCTGAATTCGCGAATGGCAAGCCTGTTGCTATAGAACTCCGCGAACGAGGTGGGTCAGGACGCTAGACGAAAAGGACGCAGGCCGAGCTGGGGGGCGGTGCCTGTGTTCTAAAGTGGGTGGACTTGGAACTGGCAGGGGTTCGGGCGCAAGTTCACCCACTTCGTGTTTTTACCCGCCGGCAAGGCGAACATCGTGACGATCCTACGGTCTACTCAGAATCTTCTCCGCAAACAAAAGTTAATAGCATCGTTGGCAATCCTGGTAGTTGTTTTGGGCGTTATTGCGATCATTGTCATCGCGCGTTCAAACAAACCGGTCCAGGCGGCGCCGGCGCCGCTTGAAGTCGAAGTCGTTGCAGTGAAACAGCAGAACGTGCCGCTGTATCGCGAGTGGGTGGCGACGACCGACGGCATGGTCAACGCCGAAATCAAAGCACAAGTCACCGGCTATCTGCTGAAGCAGGATTACAAAGAAGGCTCGCTCGTGAAGAAGGGCGAGCTGCTCTTCGAAATCGATCCGCGTCCGTTTCAGGCGGCGTTGGACCAGGCGCGTGGCGAGCTCGCGCAGTTTCAGGGCCAGCTCGAACAGGCGATCTCGCAAGTTGCGCAAGCGGAAGCTCAAGTGACGCAGGCGGGCAGCAACGTGCAGCAGGCGCAGGCGCAACTCGCGGCGGCGCAGGCAAATGAAGTCAAGACGCAGCTCGACGTAAACAAGTACGCGCCACTCGCAGCGAAGAGAGCCGTGACGCAACAGGATCTGGACAACGCCGTGCAGGCAAACAAAACTGCTGGCGCGCAAGTCGAAGCGGCGAGAGCGGGCGTTGAATCCGCGCGTTCGCAGTTGAAGGTCGTAAACGCGCAGGTCGGAACCGCAAAAGCCGCAATCGCTACCGCGAAAGGGCAGGTTGCAAACGCGCAGGCCGCGGTCAGGACCGCCGAGCTCAATCTGAGTTTCACGAGGATCATTTCGCCAATCGACGGCATCGCCGGCATCGCGCAGGCACAAGTCGGAAACCTGATCAGCGCGACGAGCGGCGCGTTGACAACAGTTTCCACGGTCGATCCGATCAAGGTTTACTTCACGCTCAACGAGCAGGAGTATCTCGATTTCACGAAACGAAACCTGATCGCCGCGCAGCCCGGCGCGAGCGTCGCCCAGCTCGAGCTCGAGCTTGTTCTTTCCGACGGCACGACCTATCCACACAAGGGAAGTTTTCTGTTCGCGGATCGCCAGGTCGATCCGAAGACGGGCGCGATTCGTCTTGCGGGAGTTTTTCAAAACCCCGGTAACGTGCTTCGTCCGGGACAATTCGGACGCATCCGCGCGGTGACGAGCACGCGCGACGATGCGCTGCTCGTGCCGCAACGCGCGGTGTCGGAGTTGCAGGGGAGTTTCCAGGTCGCGGTCGTAGGCGACGACAACAAGGTAAGCATTCGTCCGGTGAAGGTTGGCGAGAAAGTGGACCAGATGTGGATCATCAATGACGGTTTGAAGGCCGGCGAGCGAGTGGTGGTCGAGGGCACGCAGAAGGTCAGGCCCGGCGTGGTTGTCAGTCCGCTGGTTGTCAATCCGACGGCAAGCAAATGATTTCAACGATCTTTATCAACCGGCCGATCGTGGCGATGGTGATTGCCATCATCACCGTGCTCGGCGGTCTCGTCGCGATGCGCGCGCTGCCGGTGGCGCAGTTTCCCGAGATTATTCCACCGCAGATCATCGTTTCCACCACCTACACCGGCGCCGATGCCGTCACTATCGAACAGTCAGTCGCGACGCCGCTCGAACAGCAGATGAACGGCGTGGACAACATGCTCTACATGCAGTCCACGAACGCGAACGACGGCACGATGGCGTTGACGGTCACGTTTGACGTCGATACCGATCCGAACGTCGACCAGGTCAACGTGCAGAACCGCGTTGCGCAGGCGCAGCCAAACCTGCCGACCGATGTCAGCCAGTTTGGTTTGACGATGCGCAAGTCGACGGGCTTGCCGATGCTCGTGATCTCGCTGTTCTCGCCAAACAAGACTTACGATTCGCTGTTTCTCGCAAACTACGCAAACATCAACATCAACGACGCGCTGTATCGCGTACCGGGCGTCGGCGAGGTGCGACTGTTTGGCGCGAGCGATTACGCGATGCGTATCTGGGTCAAACCGGACGTGCTTGCGAAACTCGGTCTGACGGTTCCGGATTTGATCACCGCGGTGCAGCAGCAGAACACGGTGAACCCGGCCGGACAGCTCGGCGCTGAGCCCGCGCCGACGGGAAAAGAGAAGACGTACACGATCCGCGCGCAGGGCCGTTTGCAAACGCCGGAACAGTTTGGCGATGTCGTGGTGCGGTCCAATCCCGATGGCTCCGTGGTGCGTTTGAAAGACGTCGCGCGAATCGAGCTCGGCGCGTTGAACTATCAGCAGTTCACGCGTTTCAACGGCCAGCCCGGAAGCATCATTGCCGTGTTTCAAACGCCGGGTTCAAACGCGCTTGCGGTTGCTGACGGCGTGAAGAAGACGATCGAAAACCTGAAACAGCGCTTTCCCGCCGATCTCGATTACAAGATCTCGCTCGACACGACGCTGCCGGTCACCGCGGGCATTCGCGAGATCGTCGAAACGCTCGTGATCGCGATCGTGCTCGTGCTGCTGGTCGTGTTTCTGTTTTTACAGAACTGGCGCGCGACGTTGATCCCGATGATCGCCGTGCCCGTGTCGCTGATCGGCACGTTTGCGGTGTTTCCACTGCTCGGTTTCTCCATCAACACGCTTTCGCTTTTCGGACTCGTGCTGGCGATCGGTCTCGTGGTTGACGACGCGATCGTCGTCGTCGAGGCTGTCGAACATCACATCGAAGAAGGCATGACGCCGCGTGAGGCGACGCTTCAGGCGATGCGAGAAGTTTCGGGACCGGTGATCAGCATCGCGTTGATTCTCGCGTCGGTGTTTATTCCGATCGCTTTCGTCGGCGGCATCCAGGGACGATTGAACAAACAGTTTGCGGTGACGATCGCAATCTCCGTAATCATCTCCGCGTTCAACGCGCTCACGCTTTCGCCCGCGCTTTCGGCGTTGCTGCTGAAGCCGCGGCGCGAGTCGAAAGGCGTCCTCGGGCGCTTCTTCGGTGGTTTCAATCGCTGGTTCACGCGCGCCACGCACGGCTACGTGAACTGGAGCGGCGTGCTGATCCGCAAAGCGGCGATCGGCGCTGTGATTCTGGGCGCCTTCGCAGTTGTCGATCTCTTCGTCGTGCGCGAACTGCCGACGAGTTTTCTTCCCGAAGAAGACTACGGCTACATGTTTTTGAACGTGCAGCTTCCGCCCGCGGCGTCGCTCGAAAGAACGAACGACGTTTGTAAGAAGGTTGAGTCGATTCTTTCGTCGACTGACGGCGTCGAATACTACAACGCGATCGGCGGGTTCAGTCTGTTGAATCGCGTGTCGGCGAGTTACAACGGCTTCTTCTTCGTGGCGTTGAAGCCGTGGGACGAGCGCAAATCCCCGGATCTCCAGGCGCGCGCGATCCTGCAAACGTTGAACGGCCGGATGGCGAAAGACATACCCGAAGCCGCGGCCTTCGCTTTCATGCCGCCGTCGATTCCCGGACTCGGCAGCTCGGGCGGCTTCTCGTTCTGGCTTCAAGATCGCAGCGGCGGCTCGATCGACTTTCTCGATCAAAACTTGCAGAAGTTTCTCGAAGCGGCGCGCAAACGGCCTGAGCTCACCGGCGTGAACTCGCCTTTCTCAGCCTCAGTGCCGCAGGTTTTCGCGGACGTCGATCGCGACAAGGTGTTGAAACAGGGCGTCGCGGTGAAAGACGTTTACCAGACCATGCAGGCGTATCTCGGCGGTCTGTTTCTGAACCAGTTCAATCGGTTCGGACGGCAGTGGCGCGTGTTTCTGCAAGCGGAAGGCGAAGACCGGCTCGACGAGCAGAGCATCCAGCAGTTTTACGTGCGCAATAACGATCAAACGATGGTCCCGCTCTCGTCGTTGCTGACGACGAGAAGGATCAACGGTCCGGAGTATACGAATCGTTTCAACGTCTATCGCGCGGCGCAGGTCATCGGTTCGGCGGCACCGGGCTACAGTTCGGGCCAGGCGATGGACGCGCTCGAAGAGGTCGCAAAGCAAACGCTGCCACCGGAGATCGGTTACGACTGGGCCGATCTGTCGTACCAGGAGCGCACTGCTTCGGGCACCGCGTTGAGCATCTTCGCGTTGTCGCTCGTGCTCGTGTTTCTGATCCTCGCGGCGCTTTACGAGAGCTGGTCGTTGCCGTTTTCAGTTTTGCTGACAGTGCCGATCGCGATCTTCGGCGCGTTTGTCGGCTTGCTTTTGCGAAACTACGACCTCGACGTTTACGCGCAGATCGGATTGATCGTGCTGATCGGACTCGCGGCGAAGAATGCGATTCTGATCGTGGAGTTTGCGAAGGCGGAGTTGGAGAAAGGACGAAGCGTGGTTGACGCCGCGCTCGAAGGGGCGCGCTTGCGGCTGCGTCCGATCCTGATGACGTCGTTTGCTTTCATCCTCGGCTGTTTGCCTTTGTGGTTTGCGTCAGGTTCGGGAGCGGCGTCGCGGCGGATACTGGGAACGGTGGTGATTGTCGGCATGTTGGCGGCGACGGTGATCGGCATCTTTGTGATTCCGGTGTCGTTTTATCTCATAGAAAAGTTCACCACGCGTGTTTGGCGAAAAGGCGCGGCCTCTGCTGCCACCGCCGCACTTCTGATCGTTGCGCTGTTGCCGCTTACCACAAGAGGGCAAACACCGGATCGTTTTAGAGGAGTAGATCCATCCGCGCCCGTCAGCACGGAATCGATTGGCGACCTGAAGTGGTTTGACGTTTTCAAAGATCCGGAACTGCAGAAGCTAATCAACAAAGCGACCGTGCGGAATTACGATCTACGCGCGGCAGTGGCGCGGATCAACGCGAATCGCGCCAATCTCGGTCTCGCGCGTTCGAACCAGTTTCCGCAGTTTGAAGCAACCGCGGATCTCACGAGCTCGCGTACGTCGCAGAACGCGCAAGTGATTCCCGGCCAGGGCGGTCGATCGCGCAACATCGGCGGCGTGTTTCTCAACCTGCTGAGCTTTGAATTGGACATCTGGGGCCGGCGGCGAGATGAAACGAAAGCCGCGCGCGCCGAGCTTCGTGTCGCGGAAGAAGATCGCAAAGCGGTAATGACCACGGTCGTCAGCGACGTTGCGAGTGGGTATTTCAGTTTGCTCGAACTAGACAGCGAGCTCGAAATCGCGAAGCGAACACTCGCCGCGCGGCAGGAGTCGTTGGGCCTCATTCGCGAGCGCGAACGGGGCGGCGTCGCCACGCTGCTCGACGTGCGACAAGCGGAAGAGCTCGTCTACCAGGCGTCGCAGACCATTCCCGACACGGAGCGTTTGATCGAACAGACGGAAAACCAGATCAGTCTATTGCTCGGCGACAAACCCGGTCCGATCGCGCGCGGCAAGCCGTTGAGTGAACAGCCGGAATTGCCGGCCGTGCCCGCGGGGCTGCCTTCGTCGTTGCTCGAACGACGGCCGGACATTCGCGCTGCCGAACAACAGCTCGTCGCCCAACGCACGCTCGTCTCCGCGGCACGCAAGGCTTACTTCCCGACGATCAGTTTGACCGGGCTTTTGGGTTTTCAAAGCGATCAACTCTCCGGGCTTTTCGGTGGTCCAAGCCGCGCGTGGACGTTCGTGCCGCAAGTCGCGCAGCCGATTTTCACCGCGGGGCGGCTCAAATCAAACGTGAGGTTTGCGCGCGCGCAGCAGGAGCTCGCGGTCGTGCAGTATGAGCAAACGATTCAGACTTCGTTTCGCGAGGTTTCCGATGCCCTCGTTCAGTATAGAAAAGTCAGGGAGATTCGCGCGCAGCAGGAGTTGCTCGTCAACACGTTGCGCGACCGCGAAGGTCTCGCGTACTTGCGTTACGAAGGCGGCGTGGACACGCTGCTGAACGCGCTCGATGCCGACCGCGATCTGTTTGACGCGGAGCGCAGTCTGACGCTCACGAAACGCGACGAGCTCCTGTCGCTGGTGCAGTTGTATAAAGCTTTGGGTGGCGGTTGGCAGTAGTGGTAGTCTTTGGCCCTCATGAAGAGGCTTGCCTGGCTACTGATACTCTGTCTGAACGTCCATGCACAGGAGCCGCAGGATGTCGTCCGCATCTCGACCAACCTCGTGCAAGTCGACGCTGTCGTCACGAAAGACGGCAAGCCTGTCACCAATTTAAAGCTTGAAGACTTCGAAATTTTCGAAGACGGCCGCCGCCAGCCGATTACCAACTTCACTTTTGTTTCCGTAAAATCCGCTTCTGTAAAACCTGCTTCCGCGGAATCCGTAACATTCCCTCCCTCTGGCCCTGCGCCAGTAGCCCCCACCGACGTCAGACGCACGGTCGCGATCGTCGTCGACGACCTCGGCATGTCGTTTCAAAGCATGGCGAACCTGCGCCAGTACCTCGGGAAGTTTCTGAATGAGCACCTGGGGCCAAACGATCTCGTCGCGATCATTCGCACGGGCGGTGAAGTGGGCGCGCTGCAGCAATTCACGACCGACCGGCAAATGTTGGCGAATGCCGCTGCCGACCTGAAGTGGAACCCGTGCAGCCGCGTCGGCGCGAGCGTGTTGTCGCCTGAAAGATCGCTGACTGCCGGTATTGCTCCCGAAGCGCAAATGCAGGGACGCGTGCCGCCCGATCGCTCTCCGAGCAGCGCGCAAGTCGATCGTCCGACGCTCGGCAACGAATCAAACGCGTGTTCGGTTGGAAGCTCAGTCAACTATTCGCTGAGCGCGATTCGTTTCATCCTGCGCGGTATGCGCGAACTTCCCGGCCGCAAATCGTTGCTGCTCATCTCCGACAACCTGCCGATGGAGCGACAGGAAAATGCGCCGCCTGATTTTGGTTACAAGCGGCCCGTCAGGGCAGATGCAAACCTGATCGACGTTTGGACGCAATCGACGAACTATGCGGACGGTTTGCAGGGCATCGCCGATCAGGCGATTCGTTCGTCGGTCGTGATCTACGGCGTGAGCTCGCAACGACTGCAAACGACCGCGCCAACACCCGCGGACGAAATTTCGTTTCCGCCGCCCGGCACGCGCACGCGGCCGGACCAGCCGAATCCCTTGTCGAAATTGATGAACACGCGCTCGGCGGAGCTGCAAAAGAACTTCGACGGCGCGGAGCTGCTCGCGAAAGAAACGGGCGGGTTCGTGATTCGCAATCGCAACGATTTCGGTCTCGAGCGCGTGCTCGAAGATCAGAACGGCTACTACCTGATCGGATACCGGCCTGCGAGCGAGACGTTCAATCGCCGTCTTCACAAGATCCAGGTGCGCGTGAAGCCTGGCGGTTTCACGGTGCGAACGCGCGCGGGTCATTACGGCCTGACGGAAGAAACCCCCGCCGGACCGACGGCAGAACGCGACCGCATGAACAAGGCACTCGTGTCGCCGTTTGGCGCGAATGAAATGTCGGTGCGTCTCAACGCGCTGTTTGTTTACCATCCGGTTCTCGGCCCCATGCTGATCAATGTAATGGCGGTCGATCCGAAGGACGTCACGTTCACGGCCGGCCCTGACGGATTGCACCACGCGAAGTTTGAGGTCAGCGCCGCGCTATTCGGCGAAAACGGCGCCCTGGTTGACCGGGAGGATCGGATGTTGGAGTTGACGTTGACAGACGCGGCTTATGAGCGGTCGCAACGTGAAGGCGTGGTTTACAACTTCAATCAACCGTTAAAACCCGGGACTTTTCAGTTGCGAGTGGCGGTGCGTGACGCGTCGACGCAGCGAATCGGCGCGGCCGGACAGATTGTCCGAGCGCCGGATCTGAGTGGCGGGCAGTTGGCGTTGTCGGCAATCATGATTTATCCGGAAGCACGGAACGGAGGTGGCAACACTGACGATGAGATATGGCGCGGAGTGGTGCTACGACGTTTTCGTCAAGCCACGTCGCTCCTGTTCGGCTACACGATGTACAACGCCGCGATCGACAAGGAGACGCGCCTGCCGCGATTGACCACACAGACCAAGGTTTTTCGTGACACGGTTATGATCTACAGTTCGGATAAAGAGAAAGTTGTTGTCGCGCCGGGGATGGAGTTTCAGCGGATGACGACTGGCGCGCGGCTGCAACTCGGAACCGCGCTAACGCCCGGTGAGTACGTTCTGCAGATCATCGTCGAAGATCAGGTCGCGCGGCGCACGACAACGCAGGTGACGCAATTCGAGGTTGTCAGGTAATCAGGGTTCCGCTACGGCGATCGACAATCACCATCGCGGTTCGTCCTGCCGGAACAGAGACCTGGAAACGTTTTCTCGTTTGCAAGTCTGTCACTTGCATGGTCGTGTTTTGATTCGACTCGGACACAAACGTATACAGCACGACGTCGCGAAACACTGACGGCGCGATCAGCACGGCCGGCGTTCGCGGCGTGGCCGTGAAGATCGGCGCGACTCCAGCCCGGCCCATCGCCATTCGATAAAATCCCAGCAATGCCGCCATCGAATCCCCGAGCTCCAGCGGCAACGGACACCGAATCAACGTTCCCGCCCCAACCCTCTCCACCACCACACGTGCTCCGAGGTTCCCTTGCGCGAACGCTCGTGCTCTCTCGCTTGGTCGTTGATCCTTGGTTTTCTCAATCCGCTGAATTTTCTCCCCCTCAAACCTGACCAAATAGCTATTCGAGTTTATGGTTATGGCCTCGCTCTGCTGCACCGGCAGCGACTCCTCATCATTCACCACACCCGTCACCGCCACCACCGCTCCGCGCTTCACACGCTCCAACAACGCCTCCCAACACCTCTCAGTCAACACACGCGGCGCAGGCACAACGATCAACTTCGCCTCACCCTTAAACTCCGCAAACGCATACTCACTCACCGCCTGCATCGGCACCCCACAGTGGTAATACATCGCCCGCACACACCGTCGCGTCGCCTCAACCGCAAAACCCCGCGGCGAAAACATGTGCGTATGCGGTATCACCATCACCACCGGCTCCGGCTGCCGGTCCATCAACAACTGCCCGTACCGTCCCATAAACTTCGCCATCACCAAAAACGGCTCGAGCTCCGGTTTCGCCGTCCCATCAACCCGATGAAACCCAATCCCCACCTCGTTAGTGGAGTTCATGTAAGGATTCGTATTCCAGACCCACTCAATAAACCCCGCCCCATCCACCGCAAACGAAATCGCCAGCTTCCGCTCGAGCAGATTGCTGACCTCCTGCTCGCTGCGCCACGGCGTATCGCCATCCGCACTCTCGTAAAACATCACGCCCGTCTCTTCCATCAA
>Ga0105248_10005080_pt1 | contig 14521 bp, 10 predicted proteins | sample KBSS34metaG_FD_81524 | JGI IMG/M metagenome (GOLD analysis project Ga0105248, IMG submission 81524) | Switchgrass rhizosphere microbial communities from Kellogg Biological Station, Michigan, USA - KBS S3-4 metaG | ecosystem: Host-associated > Plants > Roots > Rhizosphere > Soil | place...
CGCGGCCGCACAAGGACACAAGCGAGGGAGAAGTTCGATGGCGAACATCGTGGTGCTCGGAACCGGCATGGCCGGCTATGGCGCAGCCCACCGGCTCCAGGGCGAGGGCATGCGCCCGGTCGTCTATGACGCGGCCGACCACGTCGGCGGGCACACGGCCTCGTTTCGCGACGCGAAGGGCTTCCTGTTCGACCTCGGTCCGCACATCTCCTTCACGAAGGACCCGCGGATCCAGGACTTCTTCGCCGGCCAGGTGGACGGCCAGTACCAGGAGGTGCAGGTCACGCTCGACAACTACTGGCGCGGGCTCAAGCTCACCCATCCGGTGCAGCTTCACCTCAACGGGCTGCCGCACGATCTGATCATCGAGATCGTCAGCGACTTCGTGAAGGAGCACGACGCGCCCGAGCGCCCTGTCGCCAACTACGCGCAATGGCTCGTCGCCAGCTACGGCGCCAAGTTCGCCGAGCTCTTTCCGATGACCTATGGCCGCAAGTACCACACGACGGCGGCGGCCAACATGAGCACCGACTGGCTCGGCCCGCGCATGTACCGGCCGAGCCTGCAGGAGATGCTTCGCGGCGCCCTGGGTCCGTGGAGCCCGCAGACCCACTACATCACGAACTTCCGCTACCCGACGCACGGCGGCTTTGCCTCGTACCTGCGCGCGTTGCCGGGGATGGCCGAGCTGCGCCTGCGTCATGAAGTCGTGGGCGTGGACGCGAAGCAGCGCGTGCTTCGCTTCGCGAACGGCGCGAAGGCCGGGTACGACGCGCTCGTCTCCTCGATCGCCCTGCCCGACCTGCTGCCCATGATCGCCGGCGTGCCGAAGGACGTCCTGGACGCGTCGCAGCGGCTCGCATGCACCACCTGCGTGCTGGTGAACGTGGGCGTGAACCGCGCCGACCTCTCGCCGGCGCACGTCACCTACATCTACGACGAGGACGTGAGCTTCGCGCGGCTGAGCTTCCCGCACATGCTCTCGCCGCACAACGTGCCCGAGGGCTGCGGCAGCGTCCAGGCGGAGGTGTACTTCTCGGCGAAGTACCGCCCGCTCACGCAGTCCACCGAGGCGATCATCGAGCGGGCCATCGCCGACATGCGGCGCATCGGCGTGCTGCGCGAGGACGACACGATCCTCCACCGCGGCGCACGCGTCGTGAAGCACGCCAACGTGATCTTCGACCTGGAGCGCCGCGCGGCCGTCGAGACCGTGCACGGCTATCTCGACGACATCGGCATCCGCTACTGCGGCCGCTATGGCGACTGGGGCTACATGTGGACCGACGAGAGCTTCATCAGCGGCGAGCGTGCCGCCGAGGCGGCCTTGTCGGACTGCCCGGTCACGACTCCGATGGCGTGATGCATCGCAGCAGCTACTGGAAGACCACGGCGATCGCGCTCGTCGCGAGCGGCGCATCGCTCGGCGCCGACATGTACCTGGTGCTGCCGCGGCGGCATCTGGATGCGCTGGTATCGGCCGAGGCGGCGATCCTGACGATCGCCCTGCTCGCCTTCGCGGTCGTTGCCGGCGGCGGGCTGGTGTGCCTGTGGCGCGACGCGCGGATCGGCAACGGCCGCCCCGACCCCGTCGAGCAATCGGCCACCCGCGCCCCCGCGCCCGGTCTTCTTGCACGAATGCGTCTGCGGTTCCTGCTGGGTCGCTCGCTGCGACCCGGGGATCTCGTCAGGGTGAGGTCCCGCACCGAGATCGAGGCCACGCTGGACGACGCCGGAACGCTCGAGGCACTGCCCTTCATGCCCGAGATGCAGGCCAGCTGCGGGCGGGTCTTTCGGGTCCATCGTCGCGTCGACAAGATCAACGACATGCGCAACAAGACCGGGCTGCGCCGCATCCGGGGCGTGGTCACGCTCACCGGCCTTCGCTGCAGCGGTGCGCACCACGGCGGCTGCCAGGCGCAATGCCAGATCCTGTGGAAGGACGCGTGGCTGGAGCGCGTTGCCGAGACCTTCGTCGAGCGGCGCCGCGCTGTGCATGACGCCGCCGAGGGGACCGGGGACCCGGGCGACCGCGAGCGGCGCTATGTCTGCCAGATGACGCGCCTGTGGGAGGCTTCCGAGCCGATGTCGCGCTTTGACATCCGGCAGGACCTGCGCCCCCTGTGGCTGGGCAATGTCGGCCCGCGCGCGTACCTGGTGGCAATGCTCACGCGCGCCTTCAATGCGGTGCAGCACTGGCGCGGCGCGGTCGACTTCCCCGCCATGCCCTCGCTGGGCGATGCGAAGGTCGATGCGCGCGCGCAGCCGGTCGGCGAAGGCCAGAAGGTCGTGGTGCGCTCGCGCGAGGACATCTCGCGCACGCTCCTCGCCAGTCGCACCAAGGGGCTGTGGTACGACCGGGACATGGTTCGCTATTGCGGCCGCCGCGGCGTGGTGCATCGGCGAGTGCAGCGCCTGATCCATGAAGGCACGGGCCAGATGATCGTCCTGAAGACGCCCTGCACCATGATCGAGGATGTCGTCGCAACGGGCGAGTTCCTGCGCCTGTGCCCGCAGCACGAATACATCCTGTGGCGCGACGCGTGGCTGCTCGGCGCCCAGGACGCGACAGCCAGCGCAACGCAGACGGCGAGCGGAGAGATGCAAGGATGACAACGAAGCCGATCGTCACCATCGGGCTGCCGGTCTACAACTCCGAGCGCTATCTGCAGCAGTCGCTCGAATCGCTGCTCGCGCAGACCTGGCGCGACTTCGTCCTCGTCATCAGCGACAACGCGTCCACCGATTCGACGCCGGACATCTGCCAGCGCTATGCCCGGGCCGACTCGCGCATCCGCTACCACCGCAATGCGGTCAACATCGGCAATCCGCGCAACTTCAACCGAGTGTTCGAGCTCACCGAGACGCCGTATCTCAAGTGGTCCACCGCAGACGATTTCTGGGCCCCGAGCTTCCTGGAGAAGGCGCTCGAGGTCATGGAGCGCGACCCAGGCGTCGCGCTGTGCTACCCGCAGGCGGTGCTCGTCGACGCGCAAGGCCAGAACCCGCAGAACTACGACGACGTGATGCACCTCGTGCAGGACGACCCGGCCGAGCGCTTTCTCGCGGTCGTGAAGAACATCAAGCTGGCGCACCAGCACCTGGGCGTGATCCGCATGTCTCACCTGCGGCGCACGCGCCTTCTGGGCATGCACTCGGGCTCCGACATCAACCTGCTGGCCGAGCTCAGCCTGTATGGCCGCTACGTCGAACTCCCGGAGCGCCTGTTCTTCCGGCGCTTTCACAAGGACTCGGGAAGCTGGAAGCGCGGGGATGCCGCGCACGAAGCGCGCGTGTATCACGCCGCCTCGCGACGCATCGGCTTCCCGAAGTGGCGCACCCAGATCGGCTTCTTCTCGGCGGCGCTGCGCTCGCCGTTGCCGATCGCCTCGAAGCTGCACGTGAGCGCCGTGCTCGCGCGCCGCTTCGCCTGGCAGCGCAGCGAGCTGAAGGACGAGTTGATCCGCTACCTGACGCAGCGAGGGGCTTGAACGGGCGCCTCGCCTCAGGGCGAGACGCGCCGGCGACCCAGCGCGTTCGACACGGCGCCGAAAGCGGCCTGGGCGATCTGCAACTCCACGCTGTGTGGCTGCCCCGACAGCAGCCAGAGCAGCCACAGGCAGCCGAGATAGACCGTGGCGCCGACGGGCACGCAGATCAGCAGGCTCAGGGCGGCCGCGCCGATCGCGGTGGCGCCCGGCATGGCCTGCACGACCAGGTACAGGCCCAGGCCCATGAGGCCGCTGGCCAGCAGGGGGCGCCACAAGGTGGCCAGGTAGCGGCGCGCCTTGAGATCCAGTGCGTGGAAGAGGATCGGAAGACTCACGAGGAGACTGCCCAGGGACGCCACGAGATCCGCATAGGCCACCGCCAGCACGTGTCGCGTGTTCACCAAGGTTGCGGCTGCGGCGACGAACACGAGCAATCGGGCCAGCAGGATGAGCGTCACTCGGTGCGGCTGTCCAAGTGCCAGGTAGGCCGCGACGTTGTTCGACGTGAGCGCCGTGATGGCGCCCGAGAAGGCGAGCACCTGGATGATCGGCACCGCCTCGCCCCATTGCGCCCCGAGCAGCACTCGCACCAGCGGACCCGCCAGTGCGGCAATGCCCACGCTGACCGGCAGCACGATGAGCAGGATGGCGGCCGTGGCGTCCAGGCAGACGCGGCGGAATGCGTCGGGCTCGTCCACCAGTCGCGCATAACCCGGAAACATGGCGCGATTGATGGGCGCCACGAGTTCCGTGTGCGCGAGCGCGGCGATTTCCGAGCCCACGGTATAGGCGCCCAGCGTCTGGGCCCCAAAGAAGCGTCCCACGAAGAAATGAGGCATGCGCCCGAGCAGCACCCCGGCGATATTGTTGATGAGCAGCCAGCGCGAAAAGGCAAAGAGCTCGCGTGTGCAGGAAAGTGAAAGGCGCGGGCGAAAAGGCTGCATCGCATAACTCAGGATCACCCCGGTGATCCGCCCCACCGCCATGCCGGCCACCAGCGCCCAGTAGGAACGGAATGCCAGTGCCGCGCTGATCGTCACCGCGAATGAAACGACGCGCTTGATCGCCATGAAACGGAACTCGGCGGAGAAATCCATGTTTCTCCGGAAATTCACGGTTCCCACATTCTCGAGACCCGAGACGAACCACGCCGCGCCGATGACGAACATGATCGGCACGAGCCTCGGATCGGAATAGAAGGCGGCCGCCGGGTGGGCGAGCGCGGCAGTGACGGCCGCGCATACGCCCGCCAATATGAGATTCAGGGTCCAGGCCGTGTCGTAATGCTCGCGCGCGGGGTCGGGCTTTTGAATGAGCGCGACTTCGAAGCTGAAAGTGCTGGCGAGCTCGATGATCGCGATCACCGACATCGCCATGGCCACGAGTCCGAAGTCCGCCGGCACGAGCAGTCGCGCCAGAACGGTGGTGCTTGCAACGCCGACGCAGCGATCGAACAGCCGGAACAGCACCATCCATGCGGCGCCCCGGGCCATCTCTCGTCTCATAACCGACCTTCCCCCAACCCAAGCGATTCAGCTTATCAGCGCCACTTGGCGCGAACACCCCGCATTCACTGGGCTGGCCGACTTGCAAGTCTCACCCCCCCTGTTCAGGGTCGTCACTATCGAGGGGCATTTCCTTAAGCTAGCTCGCCAAATAGAAGCAGAAGCCCGAATTCACTCAAGAGACGCGGGGGGGAGCGAGATGCAGGATCGTGCGCACCATTCAGCACGCCCGGGTGCGGCGTGCCGCCGCGGCGCAGCACTGCCCTGAGCGTCCCCGCGCTGGAGCATGGACACCGCCGCAGTCGTGGGCCCGCTCGTGTGCGTCGTCGGCGCACGGCCCAACTACATGAAGATGGCGCCGCTGCTGCGCGCCATTCGAGCCCATCCCCGCTTGCCGCGCGCACTTCTCGTGCACACCGGGCAGCACTACGACTTCGCATTGAATGACCGGCTTTTCGCCGATCTGGACATGCCCGCGCCCGATGTGAATCTCGAGGTCGGCTCGGGCTCGCATGCAGTGCAGACGGCCGAGGTGATGAAGCGCTTCGAGCCGGTACTCGTGGAGCACAAGCCCAGTGCCGTCATCGTGGTGGGCGACGTCAATTCGACGCTGGCCTGCTCGCTGGTGGCCGCCAAGCTGCACGTGCCGGTGGTGCACATCGAGGCGGGGCTGCGCAGCTTCGACCGCGCCATGCCGGAGGAGATCAACCGCGTGGTGACGGACCAGATCGCCGACGTCCTCTACACCACCGAGCGCAGCGCCCACGAGAACCTCAAGCGCGAAGGCATTCCCGACGACCGCGTGCATTTCGTCGGCAATCTGATGATCGATTCACTGCACGCGGCGCTCTCCAAGGCCGTGCCGGCGCGCTCGACTCTTGCCAATGCCGGCTATTGCGGGCCCTGGCTCTCGCTGGAATCGGGCTATGGCGTCGTGACCCTGCACCGCCCGTCCAACGTGGACGACCCGCAGCGCCTGCGCACTCTCTTGCATCTGCTCGCGCAAGTCAGCCTGCGCGCGCCGCTGCTGTGGCCGATGCACCCGAGAACGCGCGCGAGCATCGATCGCCTGGGCCTGCAGCCGCTGCTGGCCGACACGCGCGTCGCCTGCCTCGATCCGCAGGGTTACCTCGAAATGGTCGGGCTGATGAGCCACGCCCGCTTCGTGATCACCGACTCGGGCGGCGTGCAGGAGGAGACGACCGCGCTCGGCGTGCCCTGCCTCACGATGCGCGCCAATACCGAGCGCCCCATCACCATCGAGCAAGGCACCAACACGCTCGCGCCGCTGGATGCGAGCGTGGTGCTGCGGCATGTGGACGACATCCTGCGCCACGGCGGCAAGCGAGGACGCATTCCAGAGTGCTGGGACGGACGCACGGCCGCGCGCATTGCCGATCACCTGGCCGGCTGGCTCGCGCAACAGGCAGCGCAGGAGCGCAGCGAGGCGACTGCATGAGCTCCACGACGCTCGTGACCAACGCCCTCACCGTGGACGTGGAGGACTATTTCCAGGTGTCCGCGCTCGCCCCGCACGTCGCACGCGACACCTGGGACCAGCGCGAATGCCGGGTCGAGCGCAATGTCGACCGATTGCTGGAGTTGTTCGACTCGCGCGACGCGCGCGCCACCTTCTTCACGCTCGGCTGGGTTGCGCAGCGCTATCCGCAGCTCGTGCGGCGCATCGTCGCAAGCGGCCACGAGCTTGCAAGTCACGGATACGGGCACGAGCGCGCCAGCGACCAGCGCCCGCAGGACCTGCTCGAGGACGTGCGCCGGGCCAAGCTTGTGCTGGAGGACATCGCCGGGCAATGCGTGCGCGGTTATCGCGCGCCGAGCTTCTCGATCGGGCGGAAGAACCTGTGGGCCTTCGACGTGCTCCTGGAGGCCGGCTACCGCTACAGCTGCAGCGTCTACCCGGTGCAGCACGACCACTACGGCATGCCGGATGCGCCGCGATTCGCCTTCGACGTGCGCCCCGGGCTGCTGGAGATCCCGGTCACCACGACGCGCGTGCTCGGTCGCAACCTGCCCGCCGGCGGCGGCGGCTATTTCCGTCTCGCGCCTTACGCGTGGAGCCGCTGGGCGCTGCGCCGCGTGAACCAGGTCGACCGGCACCCCGCGAACTTCTATTTCCACCCGTGGGAGATCGACCCCGATCAGCCGCGCGTGCCGGGCACCGGATTGAAGACGCGCTTTCGCCATTACGTGAACCTGCGAAAGACGGAATCGAAGCTCACGCATCTCCTGAGCGACTTTCGCTGGGACCGGGTCGACCGCGTCTATGGGGCGCAATTGCAATGAAGCTCACCGACGCTCCATTTGCGCTTTCCGCGAACGCTTTGCCGCTCGACGTTCGCGCGTTCCGAGATGAAGACGCGAATCGCTGGGAGCACTTCGTCCAGGGCTGTCCGCAGGCCAGCTTCTTCCACCGCATCGGCTGGCGCGAGATTTACGAGCAGGTCTTCGGGCACTCGACGCACTACCTGCTCGCGCAGCGCGACGGCGAGGTGGCCGGCGTGCTGCCGCTGGTCGAGCTCAGGAGCTGGCTCTTCGGCCATTCGCTCGTCTCCCTGCCGTTCGCGGCCTATGGCGGCGCGGCCGCCGTCGATGCGGACACGGTGCGGGCCCTGCACGCACGCGCTGTCGAGCTCGCGCGCGAGCTCGATGTGGAGTTCCTCGAATTGCGCAACACCGTGGCCCGCGAGCCCGACTGGCCGCGACAGGACCTCTACGTGGACTTCCGCCGCGAACTGCAGGCCGACGTGGACGCGAACCTGCTGGCGATTCCGCGCAAGCAGCGCGCGATGGTGCGCAAGGGAATCCAGCGGGGTCTGCGCAGCGAGATCGACGCCGACGTGCGCCGATTCAGCGAGCTGTATGCCGACAACCAGCATCGCCACGGCAGCCCCGCGCAATCACCGCGCTATTTCGAGGCGCTCAAGCGCGTCTTCGGCGACGACTGCGAAGTGCTCGTGGTGACGGACCCGCAGGGCGCCCCCGTCTCCGGCGTGCTCTCCTTCTATTTCCGCGATGAAGTGCTTCCCTATTACGCGGGCGACCTGCCGGCCGCGCGCGATCTCGCCGCAAACGACTTCAAGTACTGGGAGCTGATGCGGCGCGCCTGCGAGCGCGGCATTCGCGTCTTCGACTACGGGCGCTCCAAGCGCGGCACGGGCTCGTTCGACTTCAAGAAGAACTGGGGCTTCGAGCCGACGCCGCTGCACTACGAGTACGCGCTCTTCAAGCGCGAATCGATTCCGCAGAACAACCCCTCCAACCCGAAGTACCAGCGCGCCATCGAGCTGTGGCGCAGGCTGCCGCGCCCGGTGGTCGACTTCGTCGGCCCGCGCCTGGCGCGTCATCTGGGATGACACCGTGAACGCCGACACCCGCCCGCTGATTGCGCACGTGCTCCACCGCTTCGACACGGGCGGACTGGAGAACGGCGTGGCGAACCTCATCAACCGGCTGCCGGACGAGCGCTATCGCCACGCGGTGGTGGCGCTTACCGAGGTGACCGACTTTCGCCGGCGCATCGAGCGCGACGACGTGCAGTTCATTGCGCTGAACAAGCCGCCCGGACAGGGCTTCTGGCTGTTCCCGCGCGTGCGCGCCCTCTTCCAGGAGCTGGCGCCGGCCGTCGTCCACACCCGCAATCTCGGCGCGCTGGAGATGGCGATTCCCGCGTCCTGGGCCGGCGTGCCGGTGCGCATTCACGGCGAGCACGGCTGGGACATCTCCGACCCCGAGGGCAAGCGCCTGCGCAACCGGCTGCAGCGCCGCGCGGTGCGCCCCTTCGTGCATCGCTACATCGCCTTGTCGCAGCATCTGCAGCGCTATCTCGAAGAGGGCGTGGGCGTGGAGCCCTCGCGCATCGCGCAGATCTACAACGGCGTGGACACGCAGCGCTTCCACCCGCGCGAGGGCGCGCGAGTGGGCGTCGAGGGCCTGCCCTTCAGCGGCGGCGGCCTGTGGCTCGTGGGCACCGTCGGGCGTCTGAGTCCGGTGAAGCACCAGGTGCTGCTCGCACGCGCCTTCGTGCGCGCAGTGCAACTGGCACCCAGGGCGCGCGAGCACATGCGACTCGTGGTGGCGGGCGACGGCCCCCTGGCGAGCGAGATCGAGCGCGTCCTCCACGAGGGGGGCTGCCGCGACCTGACCTGGCTCGCGGGCGAGCGCAACGACGTTGCCGCGCTCATGCGCGCGCTGGACGTCTTCGTGCTGCCCTCGCTGGCCGAAGGCATCTCCAACGTGATCCTGGAGGCGATGGCCACGGCGCTGCCCGTCATCGCGACGAAGGTGGGCGGCAACGCGGAACTGCTGCGCGACGGCGTGACCGGCCGCCTCGTCGCCAGCGACGACGTGCAGGCCATGGCCGATGCCCTGCTCGACGAATACGACGACCCGGACCAGGCGCGCCGGCTCGGCGCGCGGGCACGCGCCGAGGTGCAGCGGCGCTTCAGCCTGGACACCATGGTGGCCGCCTACGGCGCGCTCTACGAGCAATGCCTGTGGCAGGCCTCGTCGCGGCGCCCGGTCGCGCAGCGCTTCAGCCAGGAAGTCTGAGGAGAAAGACGCCATGTGCGGCATCACCGGCATCTGGGACTCCCGCGGGCAGCGTGCCCCGGACGTTCACGCACTCGTGCGCATGAACGAGTCGCAGCACCATCGCGGCCCCGACGAGACCGGCACCCACTACGCGCCGGGCATCGCGCTCGGGCACAAGCGGCTGTCGATCATCGACCTGAAGACCGGGCAGCAGCCGCTGTTCAACGAGGACGGCTCGGTCGTGATCGTCTTCAACGGCGAGATCTACAACTACCGCGAGCTCATTCCCGAGCTCACCGCCCTCGGCCATGTGTTCCGCACGCGCAGCGACACCGAGGTGATCGTGCATGCCTGGGAGTCCTGGGGTGAGGATTGCGTGCAGCGCCTGCGCGGCATGTTCGCCTTCGCCATCTGGGACGAGCGCCGGCAATCGCTGTTCCTCGCGCGCGACCGGCTGGGCGTGAAGCCGCTGTACTACGCGGAGCTGCCCGACGGCCTGTGGCTCTTCGGCTCGGAGCTGAAGTCGCTGCTTGCGCACGGCGGCATGAACCGCGCGATCGACCCGCGCTCGGTGGAGGACTACTTCGCGCTCGGCTACGTGCCCGAGCCGCGCACCATCTATTCCAGCGCTTTCAAGCTCGCGCCGGGCCACACCCTGCTGCTTCGCCGGGGGCAGCCGGCTCCCGCGCCGCGCCTGTACTGGGACGCGCGGTTCACGCAGTCCACGCGCATCTCGGACCGCGATGCGCAGGAAGAGCTGCTCGCGCGGCTGAAGGAGAGCGTGCGCCTGCGGCTCATCTCCGAGGTGCCGCTGGGCGCCTTCCTCTCGGGCGGCGTCGATTCGAGCGCGGTGGTGGCCACGATGGCGGCGCAGTCGGACGGCCCCGTCAACACCTGCTCCATCTCCTTCTCCGACCCCCGATACGACGAGACCCGCTACGCGCAGGAAGTCGCCGAGCAATACCGCACGCGTCATTTCGTCGACCGAGTGGAGACCGACGACTTCGACCTCGTCGACACGCTCGCCGCGCTCTACGACGAGCCCTACGCGGACAGCTCCGCCATCCCGACCTATCGCGTGTGCCAGCTCGCGCGCCGGCACGTGACGGTGGCGCTGTCGGGCGACGGCGGCGACGAGAACTTCGCCGGCTACCGCCGCTACGGCCTGCATCTGGGCGAGGAGCGACTGCGCGCGATGCTGCCGCTGGGCGTACGCCAGCCGCTGTTCGGGGCGCTCGGCCGCTGGTACCCGAAGGCGGACCGCGCGCCGCGCTTCGTGCGCGCGAAGTCCACCTTCCAGTCGCTCGCGCGCAGCTCGGTGGACGCGTATTTCCACGGCGTCTCGATCTTTCGCGACGAGATGCGCGCCCATCTGTTCACGCCGCAGTTCAAGGCGAGGCTGGCCGGCTATCGCGCAAGCGACGTGTTCCACGAGCATGCGCGGCGCGCCGGCACCGAGGACCCGCTCTCGCTCATCCAGTACCTGGACCTGAAGACCTATCTGGTGGGCGACATCAACACCAAGGTCGATCGCGCCAGCATGGCGCACGCGCTGGAAGTGCGCGAGCCGCTCATGGATCACCCGCTCGTGGAGTGGCTGGCGAGCCTTTCGCCCGATCTCAAGCGCCGCGGCGGCGAAGGCAAGTGGCTGCTGAAGAAGGCCATGGAGCCGAGCCTCTCGCGCAACATCCTGTACCGCCCGAAGATGGGCTTCGCCGTGCCGCTGGCGCGCTGGTTCCGCGGGCCGCTGCGCGAACGCATGCGCCGCGCGCTGCTGGACGGCGAGCTCGGTGGCACCGGCTTCTTCGAGCGCCGCTACCTCGAGCACCTCATCGACGCGCACGTGAGCGGCGTGCGCGACTACAGCTCGCCCCTGTGGGCGCTGCTGATGTTCGAGGCCTTCCTGCGCGTGGGCGACAACGCCGCCACCGCGCGGCGCCCGCATCTCGTGCCGGCGCAGGTCGCGCCCGCAATGTCCTGAGGGCGCAGCCCATGTGCGGCATCCACGGCTTCTTCCATCTCGACGGCACGCGGCCCGACCCGCAGTGGCTCGCGCTGATGGGCGACGTGACGGTTCATCGCGGGCCGGACGACGGCGGCGCTCACGCGGACGGCCCCTGCGCCATCGGCATGCGACGCCTGTCCATCATCGACCTGAGCGGCGGCCACCAGCCGCTGGCCAACCACGACGGTTCGCTGGTCCTCGTGTGCAACGGGGAGATCTACAACTACCGCGAGCTGCGGCGCGAGCTGCAGGCGCTGGGCCACCGATTCCGCACCGAGTCGGACAGCGAGGTCGTGCTGCACGGCTACGCCCAATGGGGCGAGGACGTGCTGCTGCGGCTCAACGGCATGTTCGGCTTCGCGCTGTGGGACCGTCGGCGCCAGACGCTGCTGGTGGCGCGCGATCGGCTGGGCATCAAGCCGATCTACTGGTTCAACGACGGTCGCCGCGTGGCCTTCGCCTCGGAGGCCAAGGCCCTGCTCGCGCTGCCCAGGGTGGCGCGCGAGGTGGACCCCGCAGCACTCGGGGCCTACCTGGAGCTGGGCTACGTGCCGGCTCCGCTGTCCCTGTTTCGCGGCATCCAGAAGCTGCCCATCGGCAGCTTCATGAAGGTGTCGACCGCGGGCGTGAAGGTGCACAGCTACTGGCAGCCGCCCACGCGCGTGGAGTCGGGCGTGTCGCCGCGCGAATGGGCGCAGCGCGTGCGCGAGAAGCTGGAAAGCTCGGTGCGCATGCAGATGGTGAGCGACGTGCCCATCGGCGCCTTCCTCTCCGGCGGCATCGATTCGAGCGCGGTGCTGGCCTTCATGGCGCGGCACAGCGGCTCTCCGGTGAAGACCTATTCCATCGGCTTCGACGGCGGCGCGGCCGAGCGCTTCTACAACGAGCTGGATGCGGCACGCGAGGTGGCGCATCGCTTCGGCACCGACCACCACGAGATCCTCGTGCGCCCGGACGTCGTGCGCCTCATGCCCAAGCTCCTGTGGCACATGGACGAGCCCATCGCGGACAGCGCCTTCGTCACCACCTACCTGGTGTCGGAGTTCGCCCGGCGCGACGTGAAGGTGATCCTCTCGGGCGTGGGCGGCGACGAGATCTTCGGCGGCTACCGGCGCTACCTCGGCGAGCACTACATGCGGCGCATCGACTGGCTGCCCGGCTCCGCGCTGCGGGGCGCCGCGCGCCTGGCCGAGCTGCTGCCGAGCGACCGGCATTCGAAGTGGATGAACTACTCGCGCCTGGCGAGGAACTTCCTGTCCTCGGCCGCGCTGCCGGCCGAGGAGCGCTATCGCGCCTATGTGGGCACGAGCGCGCCGCAGGAGGCGAGCGCGCTGCTTGCGCATCCGCCCGAACAGCGAGTGGACGCGCTGGGCGATGCCTTCCGCGCGGCCGGCGGCGGGGACGCGCTGGCGCGCCTGTTCGCCGTGGACGCGCGCACGCAGCTGCCCGACGATCTCCTGCTGCTCACCGACAAGATGACGATGGCCTCCTCGCTGGAATGCCGCGTCCCGCTGCTCGACCACGAGCTGGTCGAGCTCGCCTCGCGCATTCCGGCCGACGTGAAGGTGGCCCGCGGCGAACTGAAGTCGCTCATGAAGAAGGCGCTGGCCGACGTGCTGCCGCGGGAGATCCTGGATCGGCCCAAGCGAGGCTTCGGCGCGCCCATGGGTGCGTGGCTCAAGGGGGCGCTGTCCGAGCTTCTGGAAAGCGCGCTCTCGCGCGAGAGCATCGAGGCGCGCGGCCTGCTCAGGCACGAGCCGGTGGCCCGACTCATCGAGGACCACCGCGCCAACCGCGTCGACGGCACCGACCGCCTGCTGGCACTGCTGAACCTGGAGATCTGGTGCCGCGTGTATCTGGACCAGCGCTCCTCCAGCGACGTGGCCGACGAGCTCGAGGAGGCCGTGGCGTGAAGATCCTCTACGTCTGCCACCGCTTCCCCTACCCGCCGCGGCGCGGGGGGACGATCCGCCCGTTCAACATGATCCGGCACCTGTCGCAGTCGCACGAGGTCGTCGTGTGCTCGATCACCCGCTCGGACCAGATGACGCGCGACGCACAGGGCATCGCCGAGCACTGCTCGCGCTTCTACATCGGGCAGGTCGACGAGCGCGTGCAGGCGCTGCGCATGCTGGCCACGGTGCCCACGCCCTTCACTGCCTCGGAGTCGTTCTTCTACAGCGGCTCGCTCAAGCGGCGCATCCGCCGCCTGCTGGCGCAAGAACAGTTCGACCTGATCTTCGTGCACTGCTCTTCGGTGGCGCACTACGTGGCGCACGTGCGGGGCATTCCGAAGATCCTCGACTACGGCGACATGGACTCGCAGAAGTGGCTCGAGTTCGCGCAGCACAAGCCCTTCCCCCTGTCGATCGCCCACTGGTGGGAAGGCACGCGCGTGGCCGCCCTGGAGCGTTCCCTCGCCCGCCATTTCGACTTCTGCACGACCATCACCCGCGCCGAGCACGACACCCTGCTCGGCCACGGCATCGACACGCCCAGCGACTGGTTCCCCAACGGCGTGGACAACGAGTTCTTCGCCCCTGTCGAGGCGGTGGAGTACGACCCCAACTCCATCGTCTTCATCGGGCGCATGGACTACTACCCGAACCAGCAGGCGATGCTCGACTTCTGCGCGAACGTCTTTCCGCTGCTCAAGGCGAAGCGCCCCTCGATCAAGCTGCAGATCGTGGGCGCCCTGCCCCCGCCCTCGATCGTGGCGCTCGGGAAGATCCCGGGCGTGAGCGTCACCGGCACCGTGCCGGACGTGCGGCCCTACGTCACGCGCGCCGCGCTCACGGTGGCGCCGCTGCGCATCGCGCGCGGCACGCAGAACAAGATCCTCGAATCGATGGCGATGGAGGTGCCGGTGGTCTCCAGCCGCGTCGCGGCCCGCGGCGTGGATGCGCTGCCTGGACAGCACCTCGCCGTCGCCGACACGCCGGCCGAGACCTGCGAGGCGATCCTGCGCA
>Ga0105248_10005082_pt1 | contig 14516 bp, 14 predicted proteins | sample KBSS34metaG_FD_81524 | JGI IMG/M metagenome (GOLD analysis project Ga0105248, IMG submission 81524) | Switchgrass rhizosphere microbial communities from Kellogg Biological Station, Michigan, USA - KBS S3-4 metaG | ecosystem: Host-associated > Plants > Roots > Rhizosphere > Soil | place...
ACTCCAACTCACATTTGCGATTGTCCTTAAACTGCGCGGGAGTCTCGTTGGACTCATTTGGACGCATTGGAAATGTTGCCATTTTTTTAGTGCGCACATCTATTATGTGTAAGGCAAATTTTTCCGCATCAGCTGAATGGCCTTGCTTCATGCAAACGTACATGATTTTTGCCAGGATATCGACAAAGGGACCCTGCATCTGCGGCGAAATGTCTTTTATATCGGCTTCCACGTAACCAGGCACGACCGAATACTCGCCGACAGAGGCGGCGAAGAAGGCCCGGTGCGCATCGCACAGGTTCTTTTCGTAACCAGTCGAAGTGTGATACGCCAGCGCAGCTTCCATAACGGCATGCGCTTTTTGTGGTTCATCATTGTAAGAATAAGCGAGAGCTAAATTGTCCAGGTAATGCACAATCCGCTGTGCACGCTGATCGGGGGTGCCTTCCGGTACGAGCGATATCAATGAGATCAATTCATCAATATGTTTGGCATTTTCAAAAAGTTGATCGCGATACTTTTTGTTTTTTTCACAACCGGGCAAAGTAAATAATTCCGCGCTTACATAAAGCCTGGTATTGGCCAACTCTCCGGCAGTGGTGAATGGGAGAATTTGCTCAAGCAGGGCCTGCGCCTCGGTGGTCTTTCCTTTGCGGACGTACAATTTAGACAGTTGGATCAAACGTGCCAGGCTCGTTTGCTTATGGGTATCGAGAACTTTTTCGGCAGCCACTAAGCCGCCAATAATTTTGGCAGCCTCTGAAAACTGTCCGCTATTGATTGCTTGATAGGCATCAGAAGCCGATTTCCAATCGCTGTCACAGTCAACATGATTGGCCGATTCATACCTATATACATTAAGTGATCCGTTGGCGGAAGATTCAAGACGTTCAACAGCTCTTGTCTCAACCTCCGCCTCCTCCTGCTTCCCCTGTTCTTTAAGGTAATCTGCGTAAGCGTACAGCACTGTAGCGCTCAGACGTTTAGGGGCCAATTTGGGATACAAATTGGACCTCAAATTGGCATAAATTTTATCGGCAGTGCCTGCCCGACCGGTACTACTGTAATAGTGAGCAGCATCCAGTAGACCCAGCAAGCCGTCGTCTCCCAGATCACCGAGCGGTTGCTTAGACATAGAGACAGCCTTGTCCGCAGCCAGGGGAGCCAAATCAAAGAGACCGTACTTGTCGATGTAGGCTACCACCAGAGGCAATGTCCAACCCATCTCAAAATAGTTGCGCGCCCTCAAAGAGTAAGGCTGTCCCAAAATGTAATCGCGTGCTAGAGCGCCAGAATAAAGCCCTTCATCACTGACCGTCGTAAAACGAAGAGTCTCCCGCACATTTTGGTCAAAATCCCGCTGATCAAAAAACTGACAAGTGGAGTCATTCATCAATGTGAAATGAGGGATAGCGGCAGCCCCAGGCAATGGCGCTATGCAGCAAAGTGAAAGCGCAAGGAATCCAGCCAGGGTGCGTCCAACAAATTTAGATGATTTCATTAATACCTGCAGTGGGAGTAGTTATAGAAATGTTTTTGCTTGCATTCCGGCCTTTTAAAATCCAATTTTGTCTTTCTCACACCACCATCGCGCACTGCCTGGACCGACCATACAACCACCCAGATGCATCTGTTTTTTTGCGGAAGCTTGATACATTCCCGCCCCCGGCAATCCATAACCAATAGGAATTACATCCTGAGAGGATTTGCAGACCGGGCAAACTTTTGCATCAAGTGCCTTTTCAATGGCGGCCACATCATCAGGCCTATGTTGATTAACGTACAGTTGTTTCAATTGTGTTCGGATCGTTCTCACCATGTATGGTTGATTTGAAAATTCTTTGTTGGCAAGCATGGCTGTCAATTCGCTCTCAGCTTGCTTACCTTTATCTTGGGCTTCATAAGACTGAGATAGCGCTATATGCGCATTCATCTGTTCATCGGGTCGCCCAGATTGTATGACCTCGTTAAAAATTTGCGCGGCTTTGTCGAATATCTTCCCCTGGACATAGATCCGGCCCGCCTCGAGTTGGGTGTTGAAACCCATGTTCCCGCCTCGCTTGCGCCATTCTTTGTCCGATTGCAAATAGAGGCGTGCCGCTTCCTCATAGTTGCCTAAATGTTGGTACACACCGGCCTGAGAGCGCATGGCGTCGCATAGCTGGCATCTCTGATTGTCGATGGACCATTGATCTTTATAGTTCTGTGCCTTCCATTCATCAATTGCCCTTTGATAAAGCGCGATTGCTCTTTGATTTTCGCCTTTATTGCGCGCTTCACCGGCGGGATAGGTGAAAGCTTGTTGAATAAAAGTATGCAACTTCAAAGACTCTGCTTGCTCCTTCGCATCGTCAAGGGCAAGACCGGGGTTGGCGGCAGAAATGCAACACGCTATGGCAACACAAAGACCAGGCGCAAGAGCGGCCAAAAGAGGTGATTTCATTACTGTCCCCAAATATGCATTTTCTGATCAGTATATTTGATTAAGCGCACACAACGCAAAGGGGCACGCAAAAGTGCTAGATTATCCAGCCACGCCTTTTGGCTTTACTACGCCCCGACCAGGAGACAGAACATGGTTACTTTGGAAGACGCCCGCCGTGTCATCGCAGCAGCCGAAAAGAAAGCAGCTGAGATTGGCCAACCGATGAATATTGCCGTAGCCGACGGCGGTGGCAACCTGGTATCCCACGTGCGCATGGATGGCGCCTGGTTGGGCAGCATCGACATCTCCATCAAAAAAGCATTTACCTCCCGCGCTTTTGACATTGCGACCAAAGATCTGGCCGATCACAGCCAATCAGGCGGCCAATTCTTCGGTATTAACGCCTCCAATGACGGCAAGATCATGATTTTTGCCGGCGGCATCCCCCTCAAGAAAGACGGCAAAGTTGTCGGCGCCGTAGGCGTGAGCGGCGGCAGCGGTGAACAGGACCATGCTGTAGCAGAGGCCGGCGCTAAGGCGTTTTAGGGTCTAGGATCTCTGTACAATTTTCAGCAAATGAGTGCCTATTTAGTAAATGGGCTAGAGTGTTGGCATGGGAAATTTGAATTCACGAGCCATAATCGAGCTAAAAATCGCGCTCTGCTTTTTTGGTGTTGTTGCGTTGGCTGGTTGTGCAACAGATCCTTATGGTGAAATCGCCGGCAATGTTATCGACCAGGCGCATTTTCACGATTATATGATTCGTGACTTGCGCAAATACTTCAAGCTGGCGCCATCGAGCAATAAGGCCGTCGCTTACGAATCTTTGAGACCTGGCCCCGCCCAACACGGATTGGGCTATCCTCACTATTTTGTATGGATCCGAGTCCACGATGGCCACCAAGTACAAGAAGAAGGATTTGCGGAAGTTGATGCTGTCGAAACGCAGTATTTTTCGGTAAACAAATACTTCAGCAAAAAGACCATCAATCAAAACCCAAATGTGATAACAGAGCATTACGGGCAAGGACTGAGCGAAATAATTTTAGAAAAGGCGAGACAAACCCCCTAAAGGTCTATCCTGGAAGCAGGCCGTACGCTCAATTATTTTCCGTCAGACATATCAAAAACGAGCTTGTAAGCCCACTGCACTTCACTGGGATAGCTCTGCAGGTCTTCGAGTTTGATCGAGCCGACTTTTGCGTGAAGATGGTGAATTTCGTCGTAACGCGCCTCCATATTGGAGAAGGCTTGAATGTCACAAGTACTGGCCTTACCCGCGCGCATTAAGTTGGCGCGGGCCCAGTCAAATTCGTTGCTGTGAATTCTGTCACTACCAGCAACAATTTCAGCCCAATGAGCACCGTTTCTCTCTGATATATCTCGAGCAATGGCCATCTCTTGCGGCATGTCGACAGCGTAGGTTGCCAACTTATTCAAGTCTTTGCGTGACGCACCACTCCATTCAAAAAACGTTTCATCGTCGGATAGGCCGGCCACATCATCGAGATGATCACGTAAGACAGTCAGTTGTTGACGATCTTTGCTGCCGGCCGGAGCGGCGTTGATCTCCGTATTTAACTCGTCTTTTTTAAGGAAGCCATTGCCGTCCTTATCGATTTTATTGAAATTATTGAGCGCAGTTTTCGCTATCGACTGGACAAACTCGCCGCGGAGCGCTTCCGCATGGTCAACTTCAACGCACAACTTTGGGGCTGCATCCGATTCTGCTGAAGACATTGTCTATACCTGAACCAAGGGGTGGATTTAATTGATCAGTAATGATGCCACCGGCACCCAGATGCGCATATGGGGATTTCACTAACCTGATGGCCGGGCTCCCCGGTTGGTACCAGTTTGTTACCTTTTCTCGCTAAATTGTCCCTATGGCAATCTCAACGAACTACTCACGGAAATGTTTGCAAGGTGCGCTCTTTGCTCTGACCTGCCTGTCCCAGGTCGCGAGCCCCGCGATGGCCCAGAAGTCGCAAACAAAAATCCTTTATTCCAACTACTGTGCCGCTCCCACGCAAGCCGTTTCTGGCTGGCAGCAAGATCTGGTGAGTGACAATAAAGGACTGGGTCGGTACTACTGGGCGCCGATAAAATACGGCAAACACAGTCAGTATGTGGTTACCCAGACAGATAAGAGCTCGACGGTCAAGACTTTCCATGATTTGAAGCCGCAAAGAATGCCATTTACAAAACCGGTGCAGACGCCTACCAAGTCAGCATCTGACAGGATAACCACGGCCGCATCGCCAAGCGCGACCACGGCTCAATCCACTACCATCTTGTCGTACAGCTACGACAACCACTGTGCGGTCGAATATACCTCTGCCAGTCTGGCGCCTCGTTCATCACGTGCCGCGACGCACAAAAAAGATGCCGAAAGTAAAAACGACGATTCAAAAATACGAGTGCAAGTAGCCACCGCGAAGCTGTTGAGACAGTAGAGAGCTCACAGGCCAGCCCTGACGCTACAGCAACTCTCCGAGTACCTGGCAAATTAGACAAATTAATCACTGCCCGTGGGGTAGGATAGATTTGGAGGCTCGCAAGGCACTTTCTGGAGATAAACCATGATTTTGGGCGATACTATGACTTATTTCTTTGTCGTGCTCGGCTTCTTGCTGGCGCTGCCGGGTCTGTGGCTGCTGTGCCGAGGACTTTGGCCCAATGTAGTGCAACATGCCACCGACGACTGTATGCGCGGGCTACTTTTTCCTTTTCTAGTGGGTTTACCGATGGCGGTCACGGCATTTTTTGCCACCGTCTGGGCCAGTAAAAGTCTCGGTGGCGCAAGTGGCTTTGTCTCGATTGCTATAGTCTGTCTTTTTATATTCTTCGCCAGCACCGGCATCGCTGGGCTGACGACTTCCATAGGAATGAAGCTGCCTTCGCCTGCCGATGCCGACCGGCCGTGGAAGGCCACAATTCGCGGTAGCGTTGTGCTTGAGCTGGCTATTTTGCTGCCACTCCTGGGTTGGTTTCTCATCCTGCCCTCGGCCATCATAATCGGCGCCGGGTCCGCCCTTCGCGCAATCATCAGCAATTTCAAAAACAAGCCGAGCAAGGTCAAAAGCATTGCCAGCAATGGCAATGCGAAAGCCGATGACGTAGTCTCAACGCCAATCATCGACGGTTCGGACATGGGACTGGGTGGATCGCTCGGGGCTGCGTAATGGCTGTTTCAAGGCGCAAAATATTGCAAGGAGCGATGGTAGCGGCGGGAACGTTGCCGCTATTTGGCTGCGAGCGCGCCACGACAGAAATGACGAAATGGCTTGGGGAGGACATTCCAGCCAAGTCTGGCGTAGCCGAAAGCAAAAACATTGATCGCAATTTCCATCTATTGTCCCGAGCTACGTATGGCGTCAGGCCCGGAGATCTGGACCGTATCAAGAGTATGGGGGTGTCTGCCTGGCTCGACGAACAACTTCATCCCGAACGCATAGACGACCGAGCCTGCGAGCTTCGCGCCCGCCGTTTCGAGACGATTCACTTAGAGCCCGGCGAGTGTTTTGAGTATAAGAGACCGGTTCTGCGCGATGAACTGAGCAGGCATGCTCTTATACGCGCGATTTACAGCAAGCGTCAGTTGTATGAAGTAATGGTCGGCTTCTGGTCGGATCATCTGAACATCGACATAAACAAAGGCGACGCCATATACGCCAAGGCCAAGGACGACCGCAAGGTAGTAAGGCCAAACGCCCTGGGCAAATTCCGCGATCTTATAGCTGCATCGGCGACATCGGCTGCCATGCTCATTTATCTTGACGGCAAAGAAAATCGCCGTCCGACGCCGCAAAGTATTCCCAACGAAAACTACGGCCGTGAGCTGCTTGAGTTGCACACAATGGGTGTCGACGGCGGCTACACGCAAAAGGACGTATATGAGGTGGCCCGCTGCCTGACCGGTTGGAACATACACACACCCTGGCAGCGCGGCAAAGTGTATTTCGACGCGACCCAGCACGACGACGGCGCCAAGACTGTTCTGGGCCATAAGATCGCCGCCGGCGGCGGAGAAAAAGACTTACAGAGTGTGCTCAACATCGTCTGTACGCACCCTTCCACTGCCAAACATATTGCCACAAAACTGGTCAGACACTTTGTCTGTGAAGACCCACCCCAGAAGCTTGTAGCCGAAATGGCAAAAACATTTACTAAGACAGACGGCGACATAAAGTCGCTGCTCACCTGCCTTTTCAATTCAGATGAGTTTTACGATCACGCCGGAGCAAAGATAAAGCGCCCCTTTCACTTCATCGCCAGCTCGCTGCGCTCACTGTCCGCCGACACCTACGCCCACCAGAACTTGACCGAGTATCTCAATCGCATGGGCCAGAGCACATTCCAGTACCCTACGCCCGACGGCTATCCCGACACCGGAGCGCGCTGGACATCGACAATGCTCTGGCGCTGGAATTTCGCTCTCAGTGTCTGCTGTAATAGTGTGCCCGATGTGACGACGGATTTACCCAAACTTGCCACCGCCATTGGTGCCATCCCCGCACCGGACAAAACCGAAAAAATCGATATCGACAATTTGTTTGCCCACTTCGTCGGGCGCCAGGCCACAGCAGCCGAATTGGATGCGTTGAAAGACTATCTAGCCAGCTCTAGCTCAGGGGCAAAGTCAGGAAAGACTGCAGGCAACAAAGCAGGCAAGAACGAGGCAAAGGGCCCAAGCGCCGCACAGAAGCAAGAACTGGTCGGGCTCATTCTCGCCTCACCAGCATTCCAGAGGTGTTAGCGTGACGGAGCACAAACACAGCCGTAGAGATTTCCTCAGTCGCCTGGCTTTCAGCGGTGATATTGCTGAGATGCACAATCACAAAACGCTTGTGTGCATATTTCTACGCGGCGGGGCCGACACTCTGAATATGTTCATCCCCTATGGCGACGATGATTACTACAAGCTGCGACCAAACATCGCCATCAAGGCACCGGCCCCTGAGGGAAGCAAATCGGCCGATGCCGAGCGAGCCATACGACTCGATGATACTTATGCCTTGCACCCGATGCTGGCGCCGCTGTTGCCGATTTATAGAGATGGACGAATGGGCATTGTACAAGCGGTAGGCATGGACAATACCTCAGGCTCTCACTTCTCTTGCCAGGATCAGATGGAACACGGCGAGTCTTGCGGCAGAAGTCTGGGAGGCGGCTGGTTAGGCCGGCATCTTGCCAGTCGCAGCGTCGAAAAACAAACGCCACTATCTGCGGTGGCGATCGGCACAAGTCTCCCGGAAGCTCTACGAGGCGCGCCGGCTGCAAGTGTACTCAGTACCATCGACGACCTCAAACTCCAGGCTCCAGCCGGCGACGCGGCAACAGTCGCAAGAGCCTTGGCCAAACTCTACGCGACAGAACTCGATCTATTGGCGACGCCAGGGCGCATAACACTGGATCTACTTAGCCGCGTCGAGAAGATGCAGAACACTCCCTATAAGGCCGCTCATGGGGCCGTCTACCCCGACAATAGTTTCGCCCAGGGTCTACGTGAGGTAGCGCGTCTAATTAAGGGCAAGGTGGGTCTGGAAGTGGCCAGCGTCGATCTGGGCGGTTGGGACACCCATTTTTTCCAGGGGGCGGCCACCGGTTTGCAAGCGGGCAACATTGAGCAACTAGCTAAGGGATTGTCAGCCTTCGACACCGACCTGGGAGCAGCACGGGCCGGAGTGACAACACTTGTGATTACGGAGTTTGGCCGGCGCAGCTACGAAAACAGCTCTATGGGCACCGACCATGGGCGAGGCTTCGCTATCTTGGCAATCGGTGATCGTATAAATGGTGGTCAAGTGCATGGAAAACTACCGCCATTGAGCCGCGGACAAGAGATCGATATCCTGGGACCATCGGGGTTGCAAATAGCATTTGATTATCGCTCGATACTTAGCGAAGTGTTAGTGCGAGCACTCGACAACAGACATCTTGATCTAGTTTTCCCCGATTTCAAAGCTCAGGAAATTGGACTTGTCAAAAGGTCGGTCGCTTGAGAAACGGCCACAGGACCAGACTGCTTGACAATAAACTAGCGCAGCTTAGCGCATCGTGACATTGAAAATTTACTCGAGAGGGCGAAATTTTCAGTACATGACTACCTGCGAAGGTCATACAATTACCATGTTTATTTCCAATTTCTTCCCCGGAGTTTTTTTCGTTTTTTCAGCCTATTAATTGCACTGTCGCCGCTATCACCTCCACCCGAGCCAATTCGTTTGCTTGAGCAGATGATCAACTCGGAAACAATGACGATCGTGCGACAGGTTCAAAAAACTCCGGCTGTGTATTTTGCTATCGTCCACGCGCAATCTCGCTCGCGGCCGTCTGCAAATCGACTCAAAAGGGTCATCACATGAAACCGCGTAAAGAGTACACATCTTTCTCCCAGTTTTACCCGTTCTATCTCACGCAGCATGAGGACAAAACCAATCGCCGCCTGCACTTCTGCGGTTCGCTTCTGGTTATCACCGTCGCTCTCGTTGCCCTCTTCACCCAGCACTATCTGCTCTTCCTGGCTGTGCCTTTCGCCGGTTACGGATTTGCCTGGGTGGGACACTTCTTCTTCGAGAAAAACAAGCCTGCCACGTTCACCTACCCGCTCTACAGTCTGGCTGGTGATTTCGTGATGTTCTGGCAGATTCTCACCGGCAAAATAAAGCTCTAAGACCTCACGGTCGCGAAGTTGCAGCTTTCGATTACCGGTCGAAGATTTAGAACAAGCGTTCAAAACCTGGACCATTAGCAACAACGTTGGACATGTGCGAGAGCGGCTTTCCTGGAGCGCCCGTACACGTCCAACGTTTGCTTTCTGATACCCACCAGTCATTGCCCGTGTGGCTACAAGAATTCCTTGAACTTCCTGCCGCATTTTACCCAGTCCCTAATCCCTAGTCCCTAATCCCTGATCGCTCATCCCAAGCCAATTTCTCAGCACTTTTTTAAATCAAAATGTATACTACTCTATTTAGTATACAAAACGAAAAGAAATTACAAAAAAAAGGGCGAGAGGGACAACCACACTGAAAAGTGGGCCGCCTCCTCTCGCAAAAGTTTGATTGCATATTGTTCTTATTTGCTCTTATTCAGGCTTCAGGGCAGCCTCTTTGGCCGCTTTCCATTCGTCCTTGAGCATCGTTTCTTTTTCCACCAGCATCAGGGCGAGCTTTTTCATCGCTACCTTGTCCTGGTGGATGATGAGGCGAGCAGTCTCTTCGCAGGACTTGATGACGCCGCGAATCTGCGCGTCAATTTCGTTAGCGAAGGCCGGACCGACGCGCACAACGCCGTCCTGCGAGTCAGCACCAAGCGCGGCGGCCGGGCCGAGGTCGGACATGCCGAAGCGCGTCACGAACTGCCGAGCCAGATCCGAGGCCTTGTTGAAGTCGTCCTGGGCGCCGGTATCAACCACACCAAGAATTTCTTCCTGGGCGATACGACCGGCCAGAAGCACCGAGACGCGCGTCAAAATCTGCGTTTTGCTCATGCTCGGCTCGTCTTCCTCAGGCAGTGCCATCGTGTGACCGAGCGAAGAAGCACGGGAGAGCACAGTGATGCGACTGACTGGGAAGCCGCCGTCGAGCGCTTCGGAAAGCCAGCCGTGGCCGACTTCGTGCACCGCAGTGTTGAGAAGCTGAGTCTGACTGTAAGCCACTTTCTTGCTCGTCTGAGCGACGCCGACCTGCACCCGCAGCAGACCTTCGTCAAAATCACTGGCGGTGATTTCTTTGACGAGTTCGGCTTCCGGGTTGGCAGCCTTGACCTTGAGCAGGCGTCGAGCAGCCACTGTAGCCGCCTCGTTGCAGACCCCTTCGATTTCAGCACCACTGAAACCCGGCGTCATGCGCGAGAGTTCGTGGTGACTGACGTCGGCGGCCAGAGGCTTGTTGCGCGCGTGCACGCCAAAAATCTTCTCACGACCATTGCGGTCCGGGAGGTCGACGTTGACGTGACGGTCGAAACGACCGGGTCGGATCAGGGCCGGGTCGAGGATGTCGACGCGGTTGGTGGCGGCGATGACGATCACACCGGTCTGCTCGGCGAAACCATCGAGCTCCACAAGCAGCTGGTTAAGCGTGTTTTCACGCTCGTCATTGCTGTTGGGGGCGTTGGAACGCTTGCGACCGACGGCATCGATTTCGTCGACGAAGATGATGCAGGGCGTCTTCTTGCGAGCCTCGGTGAAGAGATCGCGAACACGAGCAGCACCAATACCGACGTACATTTCGACGAAGGCGGGGCCGGAGATGCTCATGAAGGTGGCATTGCATTCACCGGCGAGGGCGCGGGCCAGAAGCGTCTTACCGGTGCCGGGAGGACCGACAAGCAGCACACCTTTGGGCATCTTTGCGCCCATTTCAGAGAAGAGACCCGGTTCGAGCAGATACTGCGCGATTTCGGCGAGTTCTTCCTTGGCCTCATCGCAGCCGGCGACGTCAGCGAAGCGCGTTTTGATGGTACCGGGTTCAAGCACCTGAGCGCCGGACTTGCTCATGGCGTTGTCTTTGCCTGGCGGTCCGCGCATGTTGCGTGCGGACTGGCCCGGCTGGCCCGAGTTTTCAATTGTGGCCTGGCCTGGGGTCTTACCCAATTTGGCCTGTTTGCGGTTGTAGACGGCTAAGCCGATGAACAGGGCGCTGATGCCCAGAAGCATTGGACCGAGTATGAAGAACACGGTCATCCAGTTGGTAGGTTCATGCATAGCCTGGTCTCACTTTTTGACTTTTCGGGTATTGGTGTATGCAGTAAGTTGCTGAAGATAAGCAGCACGGGCGAGTCGCGAAGCTTCAGCGGCAGTGGCGTGAACCTTGATTGCCTCCTGGTACTGTTCGAACCACTCGTTCTCTTTCGTCATGTCGGAATCAAACTGAGACAGGGTCTCGACGGAGCGTTCCTCTGCGGCGAAATTGGAAAGTTCTCGTGTCTCATGAGCGGTGCGCCAATGATTGACGAGGTGATAGACCTGGGCGGCGGCTTTCACTTCGGCACTGAGGGCGTCGTGGAGAGCGGCGCGGGTGGAGCAGATCTGACAAGCAAAAGCTTCTTTGGTCTTTGACATCTAGGTCTCCAAAGGATATGGGGCTGTGCAAGCGGTGTTACCTTGACAAAGCCGCGGTTCTTTGACAATCAATCCAGAGCAATAAAACTCACAACCAGTGCCGAGCTTCGTCCTTTCCGCTGAAACGGTGAGAGGTGCTGGAGCTAGGGCGTGATGAAATGAGCTTTTGGAGAATGCCTAATAAAAACTTGGGGAAAGAAAAGAGACCGTACTTTAATCGCTTACTAAAGCTCAAAACAACTGTTAGGGATAGGTTTTAAGCTTTACTTCAGATGAAAAACGCGAAGTACATATACCGCTTGCCCGGCTTGCGCTAGGTCTAGACCGGTTGGCAAGCACCCGTTGCAGTAGAGTAGAAATGGAACACGTAAAGCTGTGAGTACGACACGCCGTGAACAAAATGTCGCTTTCGATATTCGCCCTGGCGGCTTCGCTACTGGTGTCATGCACCCGAGAGCCGCCGCCATTTGAGGAAGAAAAAGCAAAAGCAAAGGCGGACAGGCTAATTGCCGAAGAAAACAGGCGTATCAATTCTCTTGCGCCCGAATTCAGCGACTCTCTTGAATGGATAAACAGCAAACCCGTGACAATGCGGAGCCTCAGAGGCAAAGCCGTTTTCATACGCTTCTGGAGAAGTGAGTGCGAAATGTGCCAACAATCGGTGCCCACTCTGAACTATTTGGACAAGACCTACAAACAAAAAGGCTTAGTGATTATTGGCCTGCACATCGAATACAAAAACGATCCAAAAGTAAATCGACGAATAGTGGAGAAGACTATGAAACTTTGGCACATAGACTTTCCTGTGGCAATCGACAGACAAGGAGCGACTGTCTCACGGTATCTCTTACCAGACTCAGACTATGCGTCAGCATCCGTGTTGATAGATAGACGTGGCAGACTTCAATGGATACACCCGGGCGGGGTCCTGTGCGCGCCGCCCGCACCCGGATTCTATCCAACTGAACCGGCCTTCGAGAGCCTGCGCACAAATATCGAAGCCGCGCTCAAAGAATAGGATCGTTTAGGTCTCAACCAGTGGTTGATACTCTTCCTCGGTCAAACCAAAAGTCCAGGCCACGGCCTGTCTGGCACGTTGCATCGTGGGAGGCACGCGCAAAAAATACTCTTTGATCGTTCCATCCGGCTCAGGGGTCGAGTTCATTACTCGCACAACAAGAATGGGCTCGTCAAGCTGGGACTGCATTCGATACAAAATGCCGCACTGGTCCTCATGCACTTTAGCCACGCGCCCCTCGCGCAGATATTTGTCGAGGCCAAATCTTTCGATTAAAACTCGCCTCACTTCGACGTTTGGCTCAGACTCAATGAGATCAAATGTTAGCGGTTCAGGCAATAACACCACATACGGTGGCACGAGCACGCCGTGCCAGGCAAAGACACCCCAATTGTCGCCGAAGCGCATAGCCATGCGAGTTTCACCATGCAAGCGCCGACGATTGTCGCGCTCCAAATGTGTCGGCCGCTCGGTCAGGACACAGACTTTCTCATAGGGCCAGAACCAGCCAGCCGTACGGGCCAGGTCCTGTAAACCCTGCAAAGGCTCGGTGCCCTTAACGCCTATGCGTTTGACAAAATCGTAGTAAGAAAGCCAACCGGCGTCATGTTGGCCGTAGCCATTTTCCCATTTCTGGGGACCGGCCAAGACGCCACCCATGCTGGGGACTTGTTGCCTGAGCGGCTCGGCTACGAAACTCCAGACCTGCTGATGCACAGCCTGCACCAACTCATGGTAAGTTTGATCGGCTGCTATGGCCGAAAGTTTACCCTCGATATTGGTTTTGACGGCTTCTTCAGCAGTGGTGCGTAGACGCGAGTACATCTGCGGGCCGGAATAGCGGCGCAGATACTTCCAGATATAGAGCCCGAGCCCTTCGGCAAAGGCGTCTTTGACTTGTTTCTCGATGGCCACGCCATGGCGATCGACAATTTTCTTGGTCGCTTCAGCGCGAGCTTTGCGCCGCACTTCTTTCCACTGTTCTTCGCCAATCTGGGCTTCCATCATGGGCAGAAGCTGCTTCCAGACCGCGTCCCACACTTCCAGCTGAGCTGTGTTCAATTCCCATGGCCATTCCAGATCGCTGTCGAGCAGCTTCATCACAGTGTTTCCAGCCCAGGGTGATTTGAGCCAGATGAAAATCTTGGGCGGGTTCAAACCCGCCGACTTGTAAGCCTGGGCCGCCGCCGCCTGGGCCTTGGCCCGGTCAGTGGGTGCGGTAGAAAGACCGTACTTAATCCATTCGTCGCGTACTCCTTCGAGAACGCTCAGATCGTCGGGAGAGAGTCTTTCGACCCACTCAGTCGATGACATCTCTAGGAGGAGCCTCCGGTACATACTCGCGTTGTTGAATCACCCGATAGTAGCCTTCGGGCAGATTAATCGTGCCATGTTCTTCGTGCACAAGACGTGCACCGGGCTTGTAAATCTCCAGAAAACGCTGACCCTTGGCCGTGTACATGCGCGCATAGTCGGTGGAAATGGCATGACAGTGGCCGGTCACCTCGCCGTGCTGCAGGACGACACGTCCTTCGCATTTGAGCAAGTTGGTATTCTCCGGCATTTTCTCGATTTTTTGCACAAGCACATCGCCCTGGCGAAAGGTCTCAAGCTGGACGGTGGTAGTCGTTGCGCGTCTGGTTTTGAGGAGCATAAAAGTTCTCGTTCTTGAAGCAGGGGTCGTCCGTTTCTACTAGTAATTTGCCTGAAAGCCAGGGGCACTAATTTGAGCCTAATAGATCTTTCCCATTTTCCGTGTGCCCAAAACCGACGCTGCGTCAAAATCCGTAACAGGCTGACACAAAAGGGCCAAGCGCGGCTCAATTAGCGGGGAAATAGCTGTCAATTTCTCTGCGACAATCTGGGAAACAGCGCACCAGCGCCTGAGTACGATACTCCTGCACATGGCTGTATTTATGAGCGAGAAGCTGGCCGAATGTCTCGATCGGGCCACCATCCCCGTCTTGCAGATAATAGCTCAGGGGCACCTTGTCCACTGGGTAAAT
>Ga0105248_10005085_pt1 | contig 14510 bp, 10 predicted proteins | sample KBSS34metaG_FD_81524 | JGI IMG/M metagenome (GOLD analysis project Ga0105248, IMG submission 81524) | Switchgrass rhizosphere microbial communities from Kellogg Biological Station, Michigan, USA - KBS S3-4 metaG | ecosystem: Host-associated > Plants > Roots > Rhizosphere > Soil | place...
CCGGTTCAATTCAAACCGAAGCACTCAAAGTGGACAAATTAAGTCTTGGTGATCTGCAACTGACAAATATTCCATTTGCCACCGCCGACCTTTCCTCCTTCGGCGCATCGCAAACCTCTCGCCCAGTGGGTCTTATAGGGGCGAACGTGCTCAAGCGTTTTCTCATGACCATCGACTATGAAAATCAAAAACTGACTTTTGCCGATCCGACAAAAGTGGAAATCCCTCCCGGCGCCATCGCTGTTAATACCAAACCCAGCTTGGGCATGGCCGGTATGGCAGTAGAGGGAAACATAGACGGCAAGGAGAAAGTAACCTTTTTGATCGATACCGGAGAGGCTTTCAACAAAGTGGCCGAATCTAAAGTCAAAAATGTTTTAAACGGTCCGCTCTACAGAGTAGGTTTGCTCAAAGGTCTGGACGGCAAGGTAGTGCAGACAGCCTCGGCCCGTTTCAACTATCTTGATCTGGATGGTCTGCGTGTCGACAAGCCGGTTTTTTCGGTGGCACCGCAGGCTCTGGCCGGACAAAATACCCTGGGGATAATACAATCCAAAGACCTGGCTATCCTCGGAAATCCCACACTGGGTCAGTATACCGTTAGTTTTGATTACCGCGGGCAACGCCTGATTTTCAGCCAGAGCAAGAGTCAAAAAGCGATTCAAGAATTCGGCAACAAAATAGACGCCATCAAAATGGAGTGGCTCAAAACCAACAATGCCACCCAGGCTGCTCGCGAACTGGGAATCCTGGCCGACTCCGCACACAACCGCGACCTGCCGGGCCTGGAGGCAGTTGTACGCTCCGAGTTGGCACTGGCTCTATGTCAGAAAAACGGCGGCAATTTCAGCCCGACCAAACTCTTCGCCGAAATCAAACCGCAGGAGCTGGTGGCCGAGCTGCGCGAAGGCGGCCCCAAGTCTCAAAGACTGGCGACTACCGAAAAAATGTTCGGCGAGTCCGAAGAGCAGCTTATGACCGCCTTTAACTTATCCGAGCGCCTTACCGACAAGACGGTTCAGGGCCGCGTTCTGGCCGCCTGGGGCCTGATGTACGTCAGTCAGGACAGAGACATAAGCTATCTCACATCGGCCAAGCAGAAGCTGGGCAAGGCCGTCGCGCTGGCGCCTACCGACGCCGATGTGCTGGCCGCCTCCGGCTATTTCTTGAGCCGCCTTGACTCATTCAAACCCAAAGCGCCCGCGCCGGTCGAACCAGCCAAAAAAGCGGCGGGATCATCCAAAGTTGTGGCCCAAATACCGCAGACGGGCAAGGGTGGCGCCCCTCGCGCTAACGCACATGGCCCGCTTTCGGAAAAAACCGACGGCCAAAAAACCATTCTCACTTTCAAAAACGCCAACGAACTGGGCAAATGGCTGGTCGATCAAATTGTCGACCAGGCAATCATGATAGATCCGGGCAATTGGCTGGCGCTGTGGACCAAGTACGAACGCGTAAAGAGTCTGGGCAAGAACGAAGACCTGAAGCTAATCGCTGCGCAGATCAAGCACTACTTTCCCAACGTCAACGTCACAAGTTATCTCAAGCAGCCCTGATCATGCAGACTGATTAACGTGGAAAGGCAGGCTGCCGGCCTGTTCGCCTTCTACTTCCAAAATCACGTGGTATAGACCGGGAGCTTCAAAAGTCAGCCCCGAAAAAGCGGTGACAATCTTGTGCGGCGTTTGCTTGTTGGGCAGCGGCTCGACGCTGACCTGGGATGAGCCGGCGACAAACTCGCCGTCGTCTTTTTCGATGCGAAACTGATAGGTAAACTGGTGCGAGCAACCACTCAACTGAGCAAAGGCGTATACGAGCGGTATGACGGCCGGGAAGGCGGCGGCGGAAAGACCGCTGTAGATGTTGATGCAAGAGATGGCATCGCGGCGCAGAACGTCCTGTAGCACCCGCTCACATAGGATTATTCCTAAGAGGCTTGGATATTCGTCAATTTCGTCGGCTAGGGAAGACATTCTGCGCCAGATTATACTAGAGTGAGACATAACAGGTCTCGAACAGCCCCCCAACAATCTAGGATTTGCCTGCCGTGCTCGACCCGGAACAACTAACATTTGCCCAATGGTTCTGGATCGTCTTTGCCATGGTTTTGGCTGTGATGTTCATTTGTCGCTGCATTGAGCTCACCGATCCTGAAGAACCCATTGGCTTTTCCTCGCCGAGCTTAGCGCGAGCTGAAACACGCTGGGGCTAAGAAAGCTTCATCCATTTGACATCAATTGTTTTCAAGGTGCGCAACAAAGCCGCCTTGGTCGCTGGTTGTCAACAGCTCATAAAACCAAATCCGCCAGAAGGCTAAGTGGGATGCCAAGCGCATTCCTGACATTAGTACTCATGATTTGACTTAATGTTCTTACTTTTCATAGTTTGTCTGAGTCTCTATCTTCTCAAAAACCTTAGTTCTAACTACTTAACTTCAAGCAAAAAACAACCTCTTCAAAGCCCTGTGCCTCCTTTTCTGGAGAGCGTTTCATCTCGGCTTTAGCTGGTTGTTCTTCTGATCTCAACTTTTCTCAAAAGGAAAGGACAAGCTATGCCTAACAAGAAACAACACATCCTGGGCGTCACTGGTCCGATCGGTTCCGGCAAGTCTCTAGTGGGTACGATTCTCGACGAACTGGGTGTACCGGTGATAGACACCGACCACTTGGCTCACGAGATTCTCGCCTCGCCGAACCCGGCCTATGACAAGATTGTCGCTCGCTTCGGCGCCGATATCGCTACCAAACCCGGTGGCCCTATCGACCGCAAGAAGCTGGGCGCCTACGTTTTCACTTACGAGCGTGCGCGCCTCGAACTCGAAGCCATCATGCATCCGGCCATCGCCGAGCTGCAGGCCAAGCGTATCGAAGCACTCGCTCAACACGACATCGTCGCCGTCCTTGTGCCCCTGCTGTTCGAATCGAACTCGCAACACAAGTACGATGAAATCTGGTGCCTGGTCATCAACCGTGAGGTGCAGATGGCTCGCCTGGAGCTGCGTGATCAAGCAACCCGCGAAAAGATCATGCAGCGCATCAACGCACAGTGGCCGCAGGAGCGCAAAGCGGAGCTGTCCGATGCAGTCATCGACAACTCCTACACCAAGGAAGATACGCGTACGCAGGTCGTGAGACAACTTGCCGCAACGCGCGCCAAACTTGGTGCTGTCACGCCTGCCCCAGCTGATACCGCCACGCCAGCACCGGCGGACACGACCACGCCTGCTCCCACGGATACGTCGACGCCTGCCCCGGCAGATACCACCACGCCAGCACCGGCTGACACGACCACGCCCGCTCCGACTGACACCGACACGACGCCTGCGCCCGACACGGGTGACGACGCTGCCGGCAAGGACAAGAGCGAGTTCTACCGTGGAGTCATGGGCAACATGGCCAAGGTCGGTTCGGAGGAAGCTCTGGACAAGCTCGGCAACATTGGTACCACCCAGCACAAAGAGTCGGAAGCGACGATGAGCATGGTGGTCAAAAGCGGCAACGGCGCCGGCGGCCAAAAGGCTGACGGAAGCGCCCCCGCGGCCGATACCGAGCGCGAGCTCACGGTCAAAGTGCAGATGAAAGTCGTCAATCGCCCGGGTACGCCCGACGATGGCAGCGGTTGCAGCTGTGGCTGTGACAACTGCAAGAACGGCTGCGCCTGCAAGGACGGCTGTGGCTGTTCGTGCAAGAAGCCGGACCCCAAGCCCGATCCCAAGCCGGATCCGAAGCCGGATCCCAAGCCCGACCCCAAGCCCGATCCGCAGCCGGACCCGGGCAAGAACTGCCCTCCGCCTCGTCGGAATGGGCTGGCGGTGATCGCGCTGCTCGCTCTGCTGGGATTCCTCGGATTCCTGGCCTACCTGGCGTGGGGCCACAACAGCGACACCGTAGTGGTCGTCGACCATCCGACCAAACCGCCCGTGGTTATCGTCAACCCGCCCGTGGTTGTCGTCAAACCTCCGGTCGTCATCGTCACGCCGCCCAACGGCACTGACCCGGACAATTGCCGCGCGCTCAGCGGAGAGACCCTCTCTGAGCCGCCGGCTTTCATCCTGCCGTACCTGCACAACGACATCCGCTGGGCAACTGCGGTATGGACTGTGCGCTACGACAACGGTCAGGGCTACTGCCGCAACTCTGTGGTAGAGGGCCATGACCGCCTCGGTCGCCTGACCGTGCGTCAGTTCTACGGACCCCACATCGAGTATCGGGGTCAGATGACGGTCAAATACTTCCAGGACGGCACGGCCCGGGTGGACCGCTTCGACTCCTACAACATCTACCAGGGGCGCGACTCGCATCGCGTGGACGCCTCTGAGGTTCGATAAGAGGGCGAGGCTCCAGGCGGACCTCACCCTATCTCCATAGATTCAGCACGGGGCCGTCTCTGCTCTAGCCGTACGCGGCCGGTTCAGCAGACGGCCCCGGCCTCTTTCTGCCTCAACAACATTCTGATCTCTACAAGGACAACACATGTCAAAAGAAAAGAAAGCATCCGTCCCGCAGGTCGCACCCGAGTGCACCGTGCGCCCCGACGGCATCATTCAGCTGGCGCGGCATTTCGACAATCCGCTCGAGCCGTTCGTAGCCGTCGCCACCAAGGACATCCCCGACGTGCTCGCCCAGGTCGACCACTCGCTCACCTTCGAAAGCAAGAAGGACTACGAGAAGGCTCTGGCCAAGGAAGAAGAGCGCCTGAACATCAACGTGCGCAAGCTGGCCGAGGCCAAGAAGTTCCTGGCCGTCGTTTTCCAGGGTCGTGACGGCGCCGGCAAAAGCGGTGCCACCATTCGCATCAGCGAAGCCCTCGACCACGACGCCAAGCTCTTCCGCAGCGTGCCGATCGGCCCGCCGACCGAAGACGAGCGCGCGCACCCGCCGCAGTGGCGTTTCTTCCGCGACGATCGCATGCCGGCTTATGGCCAGGTGCGCGTCTATGACCGCAGCTGGGCCGAAGAAGTCCTGGTCGTGCGCGTCAACAAGATCAAGCCGGAACCGGTTTGGCAGAAGGCGTACGCGCAGAACCGCGCCATGGAATACATGTTCGAACAGGAAGGCGGCATCGTCGTCAAAATCTGGTTCGACATCACCAAGGCCGAACAGAAGGCTCGTTTCGAGGCTCGCGCCAAGGACAAGCCCTGGAAGCTCTCGCCGTCGGACGGTGAAGCGCGCAAGAAGTGGAAGCAGTACACCAAGGCGGCGAACGAAATGTTCTTCCGCACTTCCACCGACTTCGCTCCCTGGTTCATCGTAGCCAGCGAAGACAAGCGCTACAGCCGCGTCCACGTGCTGAAGATCATCAACGAGCAGCTGGAAGAAGCGCTCGGCTGCCAGAAAGTCGCCAACGACAAGAAGGGCAAGGATGGTCCGAAGCTGGTGAGCAAGGCCTCCAAGGACAAGAAGTCCAAGAAGGCCAAGAAGTAATCGTCGCTCTCAGCGACGCGACATACTGAAAGGACTGACAACATGCAAAGCGTAACTGCCAAGCTCGTTGCCGGCACAAACTACCACGTGGAGACTGCCTCCGGCAGTTTCACCGTGGTCAGCGACCAGCCGTCAACCGTCGGCGGCACCGACAAGGGGCCCAACCCCAAAGCGCTACTCCTGGCTGCAATCGGCGCTTGCACCATCCAGACACTGAAGATGGTGGCAGCAAAAAAGAACTGGGACTTGCAGGAAGTGTCCGTCACGGTCACTTTCGACGAAGTCAACGATCCCGCCAATCCGGGCAAGAAGATTGCTCAGATCGAAGAGAAGATCGAGGTCAAGGGCAACCTGACCGCCGCCGAGCTCACCGCCATCGAACAGACCGCAGGCAAATGCCCGGTCTTGAAGCTGGTGGAGGGACCCAAGCAAGTGCTCAAGAAGGCCATCAAAGTCTAAATTCGATTGAAAAAATCGAGTCGGACTTTGTAGTCACATTGGTGGGAGCGCACCGCATGTAATGCGTGATGCGGATAAGTCGCTCCTACTGGTGTTTATTCGGGACGCGTCCGAAATCTTTCGCGGGCGCAAGTAGAAGCCATTCTCTGCTTCGGCAGAAGAGGAAGCCAAAAAATGACATCAGCAAAAAACAATAGCCCGCAATCTGCGGATTCCCATTCGGCAAACGACCAGAAGCGCGAAGTTTCTGATCGCTTCGGCAAACATGCGGAGGGCTATGCTAAGAGCGTAGGCCATGCCCAGGGCCCCGACCTGGTCATGCTCGTAACCCTACTCAATCCCCAGGCTTCGTGGCGCGTGCTCGACATCGCCACCGGAGCCGGTCACACCGCCGCAGCTGTCGCGCCGTTCGTGACGGAGGTGGTGGCATCGGATCTTTCACCCGGCATGGTCGACCAGGCGCGCAAAGTTTTTGCCGCCAAGGCTTTGACCAATGTGCAGGCCGTGAGAATGGACGCAGAGTACCTGCGTTTCGACGACGAGTCGTTCGACGCCGTCACCTGTCGCATTGCTCCGCATCACTTTTTCGACATCGAAAGAGCGATCTCGGAGATGACCCGCGTGCTCAAGCCCGGCGGCATCATGGTGATCGAAGACAACACGGCTCCCGAGTCGCAGTTGCTCGACGACTTCATCAACGCCCTGGAGAAGCAGCGTGATCCCACCCATGTGCGCTCGTACACCAAGAGCAAATGGGAAGAGATGCTCGCCGCTGCCGGCGTGCGCGTTGTTCGCAGCAAGAACTATCGCAAGACGCACGACATCAAGGATTGGATCGGTCGATCCGACTTGACGGCGGCGGAAGTGGAAGCTCTCTACGAAACGTTTGCCAGCGCTCCGCAGCGTTGCCGCAAACACTTCGCCATCCAGAGCACGGCGGACGGCAAGGCTACGACTTTCACCGACAACAAGGTGATTTTCAAGGCCATCAAAGTCGGTCCTGCCGCAGTTACCGCGGTCGCCGCCGAACCAACGCAATCGGTCGACTGATAAAGTCATCTAAACTTTGTTGAAAGAAACCCAGCCGGCAGAGACTTTCCAGATTACTGGAATGCCTCTTGCTGCCTGGGTTTTTTTCATTTTCAAGGGTTATGCTATATGCTTTAGTATTTAGTAAAAGCTACAACAAATTTGACCGAGAACGCAAAGAACGAAAACAATATAAAGCCCTCCAGGCAGCATGGAGCGGATCATCTAGACTGGCAATACAAAGTCAAAACCAAGCGAAATGCGGGAAACAGGTTTAAAGAAAGTATGAAAGAAAAGAACAGAGATAAGCACGCTGACCTGGGATGGGGCACCGCTCGGCAGGGTCGGGGCGAAGTCCCTAAGTTTGAGTCGAAGGAAGAGGCGATGGCTTACCTGCGCGCCAATCCTCCCAGGCCCCAGGACGTGGTCGTTGCCCTGGTAATTGTCGGCAGCCTTTTGGCCGTGATGTTGTCGCCGCTTTTTATCCAGGTCTATAAAAACAATCTGATCGGCAACGGCGACAATGCCCTGCGAGGCGGCCGTTACGAGGAAGCAATTAAGTTGTACAAGCAATCTACGAACGTGGCTTTGGCCAACGATGTCGATAAGATCAACGATAAAATTGCCCTGGCCTATCTCTATGAAAAAAAATACGACCTGGCGGCAGAGCAGCTAAACGAACTGATTATGCGACATCTTGTCCGACTGACGGAACCGAATAGTCACAGAAGCAGAAAGAACAACAAGATATATTCAATCTATTCCGAAGCGAACACCTTGCGCTATCAGTTAGGCAATTACAATCAAGTGCTGGCGCTGCAGGGCAAATTGAATGAAATACAACCTTACGAGAGCAAAATCTGGAATGTGGCATTCGACTCGATAAAGAACGAAAAAAAGAGACATCAAATTCAGAAAAATATTCTCGACACCACCCAGGGCTCCCTGCGCCATAGAGGCTACACTTCAGATGCCGACGCCCTCAGCGCAAAAAGAGATGAGATTGCGGCGTTGCCCGAAACTGAACAGGAAGCAAAAAATGTGGCTCTGATCACATCTCTTATGCCGCCGCAACCCTACAATAATCCAGTTTTTAGCGACGACGCAATAAGAAACTAAGCAAAGGTAAAAGCCAACTGCCCACACCAAATATGGTGCTGCTAAGCATTCCCAGACAGCGCGCCGCTAAGTTGCTTTGACTTATAACAAAGAGCGCAAAATACCGGCTTATGACCATTCGGCTGAAAGGGCACACGGGTGGGAGCACCGCAATCGGCACAGGGCACCTCAGCCGTTGACAGCAAACTCTTGCCGCTGTTTTTCACGCGTATCAACACACGACAATTGGGACAGCGGCGGGGCACGTTGATCAGCCCTTTTTCTCGATAAAATTCCTGCTCACCCACAGAAAAGACGAATGCACCTTGGCAATCGCGACAGACAAGTTCTTTGTCAACAATCATTAATCGAGCCCCCCACGGCTGAAAAACAAATCGATTTAACACGCATAGGGGTCAACGGCATCCGCGGCAATTTTAGGCGGAGATAAGCAAGCTTGAAATCAGCAGGCTCCTATCAATCCTGTTAGCATTAGGCAACTTCCCCAAAAGCTTGCCATGTCCCTCAGCCTTTCCAAAAAAGCGATCATTTTGGTCACCGTTCCGGTTTTATTCGAAATCGGCCTGGTCGGCGCTCTGGCATCGGCTTTTACCCGGGCAGAGGAAGCGCGCAAGCAAGAGAATCGAGCGCGGGAGCTAACCAGCCATCTGAACACCATCATGTCTATGCACCTGCAGCGAGTGGCCTTTCTTGTCATAAGCAGCAAGGCGCCAAGCGCCAATGTGGACGCCAGAGTACTCGATCTAAAAGAAAAGATGAAAGTTGAATTTGGCCAGCTAAATGTCCTGGCCATGCAAGATCCAGCCCAAAGAGAGAAGTGGAAAACTCTGATGATGCTGGCCAAAAATCTGGACGATACGTTCTATATGGCCAAGCTCTACTATGACAAAGAAAACAAAACGGCGGCGGCTTTTGAATTTGCCCGGGTGCAAAATTATCTCGATCAGCTTATAAAACTAACCGATGACCTCAATGAGGGGCAGGCGCAACTGCTCAATCAACGCCATGCTGAACTTTTGCAAAGTGCCAATGACATTCAAATCGCCCTCTGGGCAGCCGTTATAGGCAGTCTCATAATCGCCTTTGGACTGCTCATATATTTCAATAGGGGCACGTCGGACAGATTGCAGGCGCTGATGAAAAACACCGAGCTATTAGCGGTGGGCAAACCGCCCAATAAGGCCATCAGCGGTGACGACGAGCTGGCTGATATCGACCGCCTGTTTCACCAGTTGTACAGTTCTTTGACCAATTTGCGCCAGAGAGAACGCACAATTCTCGACAACGCCGCGGAGATTATATGCTCTATTGATGAGGATCTTCGCTTCGGTGACGCCAATAACGCCGTGCAAAAAATCTGGGGTTACAGCCCGGCCGATCTGCTGGGCAAGCGAGCCATAGATCTGATTGATAAACAAGATCAAAAGACTGCCCTACAGGTTTTGCGCGATGCGTCGCAAAGCAATGACGGTGATCAAAAAAGATTTGAGGTCCGTGTCTGCCGCGCTGACGGCACCATATCCGATACTGAATGGTCAGCGACATTTTCGGCTGATACGCGCACACTGTGCTGCGTTATTCACGATATATCACAGCGCAAAGAAATCGACCGCCTGAAGCAGGAATTTGTGGCCATGGTCAGTCATGATTTACGCGCTCCTCTTACGGCCATTCAAATGGTCCACTCAATGATCGAGCAAGACCTGGAAATGCAGCCCCAGTCTAGCCCCGACACCCAGCGCAATTTGACCATCGCCAGGGACAACATCAATCGTTTGATGGCCTTGATTAACAATTTACTCGACCTGGAAAAACTGGAATCGGGCATGATGGACCTGCTACCCGAACAACAGGAGCTATTGCCCGTTGTGCAAAAGGCAGTGGATGCGGTCAGCGCTATTGCCCAAAAGAACAAACTGACTGTGGGTATCTATGTAGAGCCAACACTGGAAGCATTTTTTGACGAGGAGAAAATAATTCAGGTTATTGTCAACTTGCTGTCCAATGCTTACAAGTTTTCACCGGCATCAACCCAGGTGCGCGTTGTGGCCGTGCCCACCGAGGGCAGCGAAAAAGGCCACGTGCGGGTGGCCATAATCGACCAGGGCCGGGGCGTGCCCGAGGCCATGCAGGCCCAGATTTTTGAGCGTTTCAAGCAGAGCGAGGCGTCCGACGGCCGCAACAAGAAAGGTAGTGGTCTCGGGCTTTCAATATGCCGGGCAATAATTGAGCAGCATCATGGCCAAATTGGGGTAAAATCTCAGGATGGAAGCGGCAGTACTTTCTGGTTCACAGTGCCGTCCAGTCAGTCTGTTTTTGAAGCGTCCAAATAGGTATTAGGGCTTGTCCAAAATTTTGATCGTTGAAGACGATGTGCAGTTGGCCGAAATCATCGGTCGCTGGCTGACCAACGAACACCATGTAGTGGAGCTGGTGGAAGACGGCAAGGACGCCCTCAGCCGACTCAAACTGTACGCCTACGAGCTGGTGATTTTAGACTGGCAGCTGCCCAGCATGGAAGGCATAGACATACTGAACGAATTTCGCGCCCTCGGCGGCAGGACGCCGATACTCATGCTCACCGGCAAACGCAGCGTCGAGGAAAAAATGCGTGGCCTTGACAGCGGCGCCGACGACTATTTGACCAAACCATTTCACGGCAAAGAACTGACAGCCAGAGTGAGAGCCCTTCTAAGGCGGCCGGTAGCCATTCTGGACAATGTATTGAAGGTGGGCGACATTGAGCTGGACACCCAGACCTACAGGGCACTGAGAGGCGGTGTAGACCTCAAGCTGGTACCCAAAGAGTTTGCCTTATTGCAATTTATGATGCGCCACCCCGGGCGTTATTTCACAGCCAGTAAGCTTTTGAGCGAGGTCTGGCCCAGTGAATCGGATGCCACGACTGATGCTCTGACCACCTGCCTCAAGCGCTTACGCCGCAAACTGGACCCCGAGGGTCAGGAATCTGTAATCAAAAATGTCCACGGCATGGGCTATGCGCTGATTGTGGAAGGTAGCGAGGAGAAAGCCCGGCCCCAATAAATGTAAAGGATCTCCAATCTTTTTTTGGCCCATAACAGCTTGAAGAAGGTTTGGAGCGGTACCATATGATTTCTCCCTAAAGGTTACCAAGTCATAGCTATGAATAGCGCGCAGTCTCGCCTCCAAGCCCAGCCAAGATTGATCACCACACGAGTGATCACCACACTCGCCCTGACTGCCGCACTGGGCCTGAGCGCCTGCGGTCTCTCGCCCGAAGCGATGAAAAAAGACCGCACCGAAAAACTGGAAAAATTTGCTTCCACCGTCGTCGAACATATCCTCGATAAAAATCCCGCCACCCTGAAAACGTCGATTACGACCTTTATGCGCGACGAAGTCAACGACAGCGAACGCGACAAATTGCAGACAGCAAAAATCATTCCCGACTCACCTATCGACGTCGAGCGCATGGAGCAAGAAAACCAGGCAGCGGGCCGTTCTAATGTGGTCACAATCACGTCGGTTAAAGCCCTGACTCCGATCGAAAAAGATTCAGTAAAATTCGAAGTCGTCGGCAACGAGGTAACCAAGCTCAAAGGCAAAGTCACCGACACCAAGCCGTTCAAATATGAATTAACTGTACTGCTCAATTCTGAAATGTCCGGCTATCCCAGACTGACCGATATGAGCGGTGTCGTTGCACCGGCTGCCACAGCCGACAGCAGCCAGGCTGCCAGCACCAAGGGCGGCAAAAAGCTCAAACAGCGTCGTCGCGGTTAGAGAATCAAAAAATCCTGACGATCAGGACGAAATTCAGGACGACAGCTCCCAGCCCAGTTCTTTAACGGCTTCGGAGAAGCTTACGCGCGAACGCTGACAGAAGTTAAGAGCGATAACGGCCTGCTCCACGCGCAGCTTTTTGTTGCTCAGTAGCGTCATACACTGATAGCTTGCCAAAACAGTCTGGGTGTCAATCTTGCCCATCTTAACCAGGAGTTTTTCCAGCTTATTACCCTGATCGGCATCCAGTTTTTTAGCGCCTTCAATGTCCTGCTCGGTGACGATGCCGGCGTGCTTGAGCAGGTCTACTGGCCCGGTGGGATTGATTTCTACCTTGGGTCGGCTCCAATCAGCTGATGTGCCGGTACCACTCTTATCGGCTTTTTTAGGTACTCTAGGGTGACGCTTGCGAAACTCCACAGCTGCCTGTTCCTTAGAAAGCGCACCGGAACGCATTTGCGCTTGCAATTGAAGCAGCGTGCGCCAGACAGCATTACTGATCAAACCCGCTTCTACCAGCACCGCCTCTAGTGGCGTATCAACCACTGGCCCACCCGGAGGCTCAGCATTGGAGCGACTCTTGATGGTTATCTCGCCATGATTCAAGTGAGCCTTATGCAAGGCGTCGGCCGCTTGCGTTAAGGTCAAAGTCCCTTCGCGGATCATTTTTTGCACTTGAACAGCGGCTTCCAGTGTGGATCTCGGCAACTCATCCGAGTCTACAAGAATGTGCACAGAGCCGGCTGTGGCGGTGGAAGTAACTTTGGCCAGCGTGGTCGTTGTCATGCTCAAAGCCTGTCGGTTAGTCAGTGTTTCCAGATCCTTGCGCAACTCAGCTACTGTCGGATAGCGATTATCCGGCTCTTTCTCTAAGGTCTTGAAAATAACGGCTTCCACTGCAGCCGGGATATTGAGCTTGGGTACGACTTCGGCAAAGGGTGGCGGCGCATCGCAGATATGTTTGCTGAGAGTCTGCAAGGCATTCTCTCCAAGAAATGGCAGAGCCCCTGAAATGGCTTGATACATAAGGCAACCGAGCGAATAAATATCGGACCGGCCGTCCAGCGAAAGACCCTTACACTGCTCCGGACTCATATAGAGCGGACTGCCGACCACGTCTCCAGCCGATGTCAGATCCTGGCCCGGGAAGCGGCCTCCGGGCAATATCTTAGAGATACCGAAGTCCACGATTTTAACCAGAGGAAACTTCGAACCATTATCCACAAGCATCAAATTACTGGGCTTAAGATCGCGGTGAATAATACCTTTCTCGTGGGCATGCCCAAGGGCATCGCAGGCCTGGATAAATATCTCGACAAACTGGTCCAGTTCCAGATGTTTGACCTGCTCCAATTTGCGATCAAGACCTTTGCCGTCGACATACTCCATGACAATGAAAGGCAGGCCCTGGTTGGAAAAGCCGTAGTGATAAACAGAAATTAGATTGGCGTGAGCAAGGGTAATCGTGGCCCGACCTTCCTGCTCAAAGCGTCTCTTGCTCAGGGGATCGCTCAAGAGACGACTGTGCAAAACTTTAATGGCGACGGGGCGCTCAAACATCAAATCGCGGCCGCGGTAGACCACGCCCATACCGCCATAGCCTATCTCTTCGATGATTTCGTAATGATCGACGATTGTGCCGGCTTTGAGCTGCGCGCTTAAGTGTGATTCTTCATCATCGTCGGCTTTGTTGGCCGGATCGAGCGAAGCAATAGCTTCCTGCATTTTTTTGTGGATGATTGTTGCTTCCCGACTGCGGAAACTCCAGAGCACAACCACATCGCCCATTTCTTCCACCTGCATCACCCAGGTGGCCTCACCGGCCATAGTCAGAGTTTCCCAGGTGACCGAAATAATGAAATGAGACGTTTCTGTACGCTTCCAGGACATGGCGGCCGGGATACCGGGGCTGTCTTTGGCCCGCTGGAAGCCAAAATCGAGGTCTTCCACCGTAGGCACGCGCGGCCATTTGGCAGGGCGCGGGGCCTTGGGCGCTCCGGGCTCTTGTTTTTTGCCAAAAGTGGACTCGAGCGGCATCTCTTCCCCTGACTACCAGTTGCTCTCTCTCAAGTCTATAAATACCCCATTTAAGAGGAGCAATCTCCTTTAGGTACTACTATATATGTAATTCCGTTACTATTATAAGATTTAGTATTAACGCAATTAAAAAAAAAGACCCCAAAATCGGCCCAAGACCAGCTATTGGCGGGGCAACGTCTGATAAAAACCATTTTTTGATCAAAAAAAAAGACAGGGGACGGTATGTAAGATTTTCATCTTGCATACCGTCCCTGTCTCAAACATCAGGATTGCAGAGTCAATCTGTTGCTGTCAGTTGGGCGCTATCAGACTTTCGCCATCAAACCTTCGCGCGCAGTGGGAACGTCCAGTTCGGGGTTCAGGCGCAGCAACTTGACCAGGGCAAATGTCACCTCCGGGGTGCGGAAGCTGATTGGCCCCGAGCCTTGTAGCAAAATCTCAGGTTTTTGCAAACCAGAGGCGCGACAGGTCCCGTAGGAGGCGTCTTTCAGGCCCACTGCAATGACGGTGTCAAACAGAGCCGGCTCGCAAACGAGCTCGCTGTCGACACAGTCCGTGAAGTAAGAGCCTTCCTCGCGACTGATAAACAAATCGAACTTAGCGACGTCGTCGACATATTCAACATGTTCAACTTGCTCGACATGTTTGCCCTGTTCAACCTTTCCAGCCAGAGAG
>Ga0105248_10005087_pt1 | contig 14508 bp, 9 predicted proteins | sample KBSS34metaG_FD_81524 | JGI IMG/M metagenome (GOLD analysis project Ga0105248, IMG submission 81524) | Switchgrass rhizosphere microbial communities from Kellogg Biological Station, Michigan, USA - KBS S3-4 metaG | ecosystem: Host-associated > Plants > Roots > Rhizosphere > Soil | place...
CCTTTGCGTACATGTGCAGTTCTACGGATTTGTGAGCTTCAGCCCATTGGTTGTAGAGTGCGATGCTTCGCGGTGCTAGTCCGAGCGAGTCGTCGGTGGCAGCGGTAATGAACATGGGTGGCGCGTCTGATGGTACGGGGGTGTCTTTTGATATGCCACCGGAATAGACGGGAGCTATGAATGCCGGCCTGCCTTCGGGTGCGTAGTGGAAGCCGACTTCGGCTGCGACGGTTCCGCCGGCGGAGAATCCGACGATTCCGACGCGGTCAGGGGAGATTCCCCATTCGGATGCGTGCTGGCGGACGTAGGTGACTGCGGCGAGGCCATCGGCGACGGACAGGGGGACGATGGTCTTCAACATGTCTTCAAATTTTGGACGGTCTGCGAACAAGGCACTAAATTCTTGGGTGGCGTCATCGCCGGTGTGGGCGAGGCGATACTTCAATACGAACGCCGTCATGCCTCTGGCAGCCAGATATTTTGCGACATCGGTGCCCTCGCTGGCGATGGAGAGGGCCATGAATCCGCCGCCTGGACAGATGACGATGGCAGAGCCATTCTTCGTTTCGGGAGAGGGTTTGAATAGGGTGAGAGTGGGCTGAGTCACGTTGGTGACAACGTCGGTGTTCCAGGTCTTGGAGAAGTACTGTTTCTCGGGGTAGTTCTCCTTGGTCGATCCTGGAGGTGTGCCGGGATAGAGGGGAATGATGTCTTGTGCTGCCGCGACGGCGGTTAGAGAGAGTGCGAAACAGAAAATTCGAATGGCGGAGATTTTCATGGCGCGGCAAGTCTACCAGAGAGCGAGAGCAGAGGGCCGGGCGGGGTTTCGATTCCGTGCTCTGGCAACTCTAGAACCCCAGGAACAGTTTGGTACATCCAAGGAGTATGGCCATTACTCCCAGTCATCTTTTCTCTCCGTTTACTCAACGTTCTGTCACTTTTCCAAACCGGATTGCGGTCTCGCCGATGTGTCAATACAGCTATGTGGATGGATTTTCCAACGACTGGCAGTTTGTGCATCTGGGGAGCCGGGCAGTAGGGGGAGCGGGTATCGTCTTCGTCGAAGCAGCTGCAGTTAGCCCTGAGGGCCGGATTACGCCGGGCGACCTGGGGATATGGTCGGATGCGCATATTGCGCGTCTAGCTCGTATCCCGGCTTTCGTGAAGGAGCAGGGGTCTGTTCCAGCGATTCAACTGGCGCATGCCGGACGCAAGGCGAGCATGGCGAAGCCGTGGGAGCAGCCCGTGGCGGCTATTCCGGTTAGCGAAGGCGGCTGGCAGACAGTCGGGCCAACTACCTACCGGTTCGCGGAGACGTATTCAACGCCGAATGCGCTTGACCGGGAGGGAATGGACAAAGTGGTTGCAGATTTTTCGGCAGCTGCCCGGCGCGCTGTAGCTGCCGGGTTTCTCCTCGCCGAGGTCCACCTCGCGCACGGCTACCTTTTGCATGAATTCCTCTCGCCACTTTCGAACAAGCGTACGGACTCTTATGGTGGCAGCTTTGAGAATCGCGTGCGATTTCCGCTTGAAGTGGTGCGTGCGGTAAGGGCGAACTTCCCGGAGGAATTGCCGGTCTGGGTGCGGCTCTCGGTGACTGACTGGGTTGCGCCCTCCGGCGAGGAGCCCGAGGGCGGCCTGACGGTCGAAGATTCGGTTGCATTCGCACGACTCCTGAAGGCGGAGGGTATCGATCTCGTAGATTGCTCCTCGGGAGGCAACGATCCCCGGCAGGAGATTCCTGTCGGCGCGGGATATCAGGTGGCATTTGCCGACCGCATTCGTCGCGAGGTTGGTATTGCGACTGGCGCTGTGGGCATGATTACAGCGCCTGAGCAGGCGGATCAGATTATTCGTTCTGGGCAGGCGGATGTAGTGCTATTGGCGCGAGAGGTGTTGCGCGATCCTTACTGGCCGCTTCATGCGGCAGAGGTTCTTCACAAGCCGGGCAAATGGCCTGTGCAGTATGAACGCGCTGCGCGCGGCAAGGTTGAGCGACGCGAGCCGCTTCCGAAATTCAACGACAAGAAAGCGTAAGAATCGAGCCTGAATATGCCTGTCATTCGCACCTGTACTCATTGCCAGCAAAAGAACCGGATTCCAGCGAAACACCTGAGCGCGAGCGGCCGATGCGGCGCCTGCAAGGCAGAACTTCCTCCACTTGCTGAGCCGCTCTCAGTTGACGCGGCGGCGTTTGACGATATCGTTCAAAATGCTGCCGTGCCGGTGCTGGTGGATTTCTGGGCGGGTTGGTGCGGCCCATGCAGGACGGCGGCGCCGGAAGTTGCGCGCACGGCTGCGAATATGGCGGGAAAGGCGTTGGTGCTCAAGGTGGATACGGAGGCGAATCCTGAACTTTCGGCGCGGTTTCAGGTGCGGAGTATTCCCAATTTTGTCGTGCTCAGCGGCGGACGCACAGTCCTGCAGCAGCCCGGAGTTGTGGGCCATCAGCAGATGGAGCAGTGGCTGCGCGCGGCTTCGAGCTAGGCAAGGGTACGTTTGTAGAGCGCGGTCAGCTCGGCCCAGGCTTTCTCTGCGCCTGCCTCGTTGTAGACCTGGCTTCCGCGCACGGTCCAGCCATGACTGCAGCCCTCGTAGACCTCTACTTTTGCCGTGAGATGTGCTGCGGCGAAGGCCTCTTTGAGCTTGTCTTTGGCTGCGGGGTCGCGCTTGTCATCATTGTCTGCTACAGCGCAGACGAACTCTGCTTTCATCTTTGGGATGAGCAGGTGCGGGCTATCAGGCTTGTCAGTGACCAGACCGCCGCCATGAAAAGTGGCTGCCGCTCCGATGCGATCGGGAGCGGTGGCTGCGGTACGGAAGGTGAGCGGACCGCCCATGCAGTACCCCTGGACGCCCATCTTCTTTTTCTTGTTGGTCTGAGGTTGTGCGTCTAGAAAAGCGAGGTAGGCCTTTGCGTCGCTGATGTTGGCATCGGCGGTCAAGGCTGCCGCCATGGGCATGACCTTGGCGCGGTCTTCTGGCTTCCTGAAGTCGAAGGTGCCATCGACTACCGGAGCCTTAGCGTTGCGGTAGAAGGGGTTGGGTACGAGGACAACATAGCCCTGAGCAGCGAGCCTTTGGCCCATTTCGCGGAAGACGGGCCTGAGCCCAAGAATGTCGGTCCAGACGAGGACGGCTGGCCATTTCCCGCGGCCCTCGGGACAGAAGAGCGCCGAGTCGGAAACTCCGCTGGCCATGGGCACATTGACGTCTTTGGCAACGACCTTGGCCTGCGCGGAAGATGTGGCTGAACTGAGCACGATGGTCGCCGCTGCTCCGAGCCCGAAGGCTCTGCGCGAAACGGTGGGATCGTGGGTTAGTCCCTGGTGAATGAAGTCATCGCACATAGGCTGGCTCTCTCCTCTTCCTGAAGGGAAAGTATGGACGACGCGGCTGCTTGTTGTCGATTGGATGTAGATAACAGCGCGAGGAGATGGTATCTCCTCGCGCTGCCCGCTTATTTTGCGGTCTCAGAGTAGAAGCGAACCGGTCCGAGCAGTCCAGAGGGCAGTAGGGGTGAATCGGCCTTGTACGGTTTCACATCGGCCATGGTGTACTTGGTGGTTGCGTCCTTTTGTTGATCGCCGATGAGGCGGTTGACCCAGGCATTCTGGACCTTGATCACAACCTGATTGGCTCCTGGTTTGAGTGCTTTGGAGACGTCGACACGATACGGCGCGTGCCACACGTCGCCGACCGGTTTGCCATTGACTGTTACCTGGGCCAGATTTTTAACGTCGCCCAGATCGAGCCAGACTTTGGCGTTGTTTTTTGTCCAGTCGGCCGAAACCTGAACAGTCTTAGTGTACGTACCGGTGCCGGAGTAATACTTCACGCCAGCATCGGGGCTGTCGCTCCAGGAGATGAGCTTGTCCAGTGTGACGGAGGCGGGCGCGCCCATGTCCGGCTGGAAGCTTACGCTCCACGAGCCATCGACTGTGGCCAACTCGGTTGCCTGTACAGCGGGCACTGTGTGCGCAGTCTCTTTTGTCGCGTTGCGGAAGACTACAAACACTGTTCCCCAAGCCTCGAGATGCAGCGGCACGGTTGTGGATCCATCTGCGATCTTGAACGATACGGGCTCAGACTTTGCGTCTTCGGGGTGCCAGAGTTCAGGAGCCTTTCCGGTTACGCGGAAGGTTGCGTCGACGGTCGCTTCATGTTCTCCGCGATTATCCACGAAGTAGAGATCGCCATCGGCCAACTTGCGGTGAACGAAGAGCAACTTCGAATCCGACTCAGGCTTTGAATAATCGAAGTCGGGCTTGAGGTTGAGTGCGGAGAATACATCGGTGAGGCTCTGCCCGGCGTAGACCTTGCCCTTACCTACGGAGTGTGTGCCTGAGCCGTCGCCGAAGAGTTCGGTGTTGAGCTGGTTGAATTCAGCGGCATTGTCGGCGAGGCTTGGATCGTCGGCGGGCTTCGCTCCGGCGACGACTGCGCCATCCTGCACGAGCTTATGAATCGCCTTCAGAACGGGGAGCGACATGTGCTTGCTGTAGGCATCGAGACCAAGCACCTTGTAGCTCATACCGCTTTTGGTGACGATGCGTCCATCGGCAACGCTGAGCTCATGAATGAGGCCGTCGGCGTTGATGTAATCGAAGCCGTATCCTGCCGGGATGTCAGGAGACTTGTCGCTGAAGATGGCGGTGAGGTTCGAATCTTCGCCGTAGAAGTAGACGAGGTCTGCACCGAAGTGGCCTTGCTGGAGCAGATAGCTGCTGCGCGTGATGTAGTCTATCCACGGTTTAGCTTGCTCTGCCCAGGTTTCGTTGCGGTTAAACCATTGTCCGAACGGCCCAAGCGTCAGGCCGGGTGCAGTGTGAGGACCGGTCAGCGGCTGATGTGCCGACTCGTGAATTACGAAGCGGTTGATGCCGTTGAGCAGTTCCTGATCGGCGGTCGGCTTGAGGGTGGAAGGAGACCAGGCCCAGGCTGCAGCTCCGGCAGTCATGGACTCTGCTGCGACGATGTTTTGCCCATAGATATGGGCTACCGAAGCGGATTCGCGGTCGTCGGCGTTGTAGCCGAAGGTTTCCTTATTTACGCCTGGCAACTGAGTCCACATGGCCGACATGGGGATGTCGTTGAGCTTCTTGACTTCCATACCGTCGGCTACGAATGCGCGACCGCCCTCATGCGACTCGCCATAGTGGCCCATGCCGCGCTCTTTGATGGAGGCCTGCACCTGGCCGTAGTGCTCATCGGCGATGAGGTCGGCGATGGTCTTGCGGAAGTCCCACAGGAATGCATCGCTGGCAGCGGAGCTCTCGACGACCTGACCGGCCAATACAGGCAGCCACGGGGTTGCATCGTAGCCACGCCGCTTTTTGAACTGCTCCATCATGTTATCGGTCCAGTTCTGCGAGCCAGCCTCCCAGCTATCGGTGATGATGTACTTAATGCCCTTTTTGCCCATCAAGCTGGTGCCGACAGTCTCTTTGTAGCTGTCGAGGTAGCCGTCCATGTAGTGCTTTACGAAGGTTGCGTTGAGCTTGTCTACTTCGAGGCCTGTGGCTTCCTTGGTTGCAGGGTGATTGGTGATTCCGAGAAGTGAATAACCGAAGCGCAGGACTACCCAGTTGCCGGCAGGGGGCGTCCAGTCGAGGGAGCCGTCTGCCTGAACTTTGCCAGTCAGATCGACAACATCGGCCTTGGACACGACCGAAGTGGGATCGTATGCAGGCGTTGCCAGAGAGTAGAGGTCGGATACAGGAGTGAATGCCGCCTTATCTTCAAACCGGTTGACACGGCCGCCGGTATGCAGCACAAGCTCCGCAACGTTGTAATCGGCAGGCGGGGGAGGAATCTTGATTCCCATGGCGTCGAGATCGATGCCCTTAGCCCAATCGGGAATCTCGGGCGGGGGTGTCCGCTTGAAGGTAACGCGGAAGTACTTTGCCTTGACGGGAGCGAAGGCGAAGGTGTGCTGTACGGTGCCGCCATTTTCCAGCTTAACGACTTCACGGAATGTCTGTCCATCATCGCTTGCCTCGAGGGCTTTATCGGGATCGCTCAATCCTGCGATGGCCGCAAACTGGCCAACCTCGGGAACTACTACCGTGATCGAACGAATCGTCTGCGACTCGGGGAACTCCCATTGAATCCAGGCCGACTCTCCTACTTTGGGGATAGGCAGCTTGGTTGTGCCTTCCAGGTCGCCGTCACTTAGTTTGGCGATATCCGGGGCGCCGCCGCTGAATGTGACTTTTGCGTGGAGCGACTCGACGGGTACATCTTCGGCAGAACGCTTGTAGGCGATCACCGGGCCATCCGCATAAAAGGACGGAATCGGAGCGGAGCCCTCTGGCGCGGCCAGCACGTCGTGGATGCCGAGATTCTGGAAAGCGCCGGTAACGGTTGGAGGATGCTTCAGCTTGCCGGTAAATGGCTTGCCGCCTTCTACTTCGGTTTCGCTCCACACATATTTCTTCATGCCCTCGGAGGCCGGCACCCACGGGCCGCCGGTTTCGCTCCATCCTGGGGACCCGGCGATTGCCATCTCCAGATCCAACTTGTCTGCCGTTGTGGTTGCAAACTTGAAGGCGTCCTTCCACTCCGGGGTCATGTAGGCCAAACGGTTTTTCACTACCTGTGGGGTCTGGAGAGCTGCGTCGAAGTTCTGGAATCCGCCGAGACCTACGCGCTTCATCCATTCCTCGTCGAGCTGGATGCCTTCTTTGGAGATGTTGCCGTTCATCCAGTGCCACCAGACGCGAGGGCGCGCGCCGGATGGGGGATTCTCAAAGCTTTGTTTCAATGAGTCGGTGGCCTTTTGGCCCGTTGCATAAGGAGCGAGGGCGAGGAAGGCCAGGCTCAGAGCAAAACAGCCGGAGAGATATTTAGGGATGCGGATGGCCTGAGTGTGCATAAAACCTCTTGATGTGGAGTGGGTGTGAGATTGCGAACCAGTGGGTATGCTGCTGTGGTTCGATTTCAGAGCAATTCCAATTCGTAAATTGTTTCCTATCTCGTATACCCACTTAGGCAATCAACTGTAAAGGCCTTCGGAGTACTTATTTTTTATTGCCCTGTGAATGATGCAGAAATTTCGTATCGAGTGTGCCGGCGGAGGCGGGGCTTTTGGAGCACATTGATCCGGCAGCGGATTTAGAGCAGCCATCGACGATGGCCGGTGACCAGTTGCTTGTGCAATCCGTTGCATACTCGGCATATTTCTTGCAGGAAGACTGAACCGCATTGTTGCTTGGGCTTTGAAGAGTCCGCTGCCTCGAAGGCCCGGGGTCTTTTGGCGAGGAGAGCGCCGGAAGTCTGCTGGGATAGAAAAGGTTCGGTGCTGCTCTGTTGGGGCTAATCCGCTACAGCTTGTATGGGCATCTCTGCGTTGTGGCTGGCATTGATCCTGGCAAAGTCTACCGCCCGGTATCGTCAAGTGACTGGCATCTGAATTGCTATTGGTTGGACAGTGTAAGCGTCTTGCAGCGTCGGAGCTTCCAATTTCTCCATTTGGCTGGATGATTGCCTGTGGTGATCAAGGCGGAGGTCTGTTGCGGGAATCAGGTGATTTTCCAGAGTGGCTCGATGTGAGTCACGAACGCGAAGCGTGACCAAATTTGGCTAGGCAGACGAATTTATACACCAGTTGCAACTCTGACAGACGGCGGATTTCGAACTTTCGAATATGGCCATCATACTGCTGCTTCAGTTCGTAATCGTCTTCAGTATGGTAAAGGCGAGCCGTGAAAGCCTGGAGAATGCGCTTCCGGTATTTGCGTTTTTTGTTGTGCTGATGCCGCTTGAATCCAGACTTGTCATTCCCGGGGTCTTCGACTTCAACACGATGCGGGTTTCATTGCTGACGTTGTTCATTCTTTATTTGACCCGCAAAGACGAGGCGAACAGCAGCACGATTCCTTTGAAATCACTGATGCTGTTGCATGTCTGTTGGGCGGTGTGCTCGACGCTCTATTCGCTCTCATTTGTTACCAGCGTTAAGCAACTTATATCTCAGGTGCTGGAGTACTACCTGCTCTACTTTCTATTCCTGAGGATTGTCACGAAAATTGAGACCTTGCATAAGGTTGTGTTTGCTGTGTCGATGGCGATTGGGCTGTGTTGCACATTTTCTCTACTTGAGGCCTATGCCAACTGGAGCATTCTGAGAGTCTTCCCTTCCAACCTTTGGATTACCTATAACGGGGGACTCGATCCGTTGTACATCGAGTGGGGAAGAGGACTGAGAGTGCGATCTACGTTTCCGCATCCGATTCTCTTTGGGGATGCACTAGCCATGAGCATTCCGCTGACGCTGTATCTCTTGAGTTTTTGGGAAGACAAGCGACAACGCCTTCTGCTGTGGGTGTCACTTGTGCTGATGACCTGGGCCATTTACAAGACTTCAAGCCGGGGACCATGGCTGGCAACTGGACTATGCTGCACGATGCTCTTCATGCTGCTTAACAATCGAGTTCGGAAATACCTTGCGGTTGTTGCAATACTCGCTGTCATCGTTGTCGTGTCTCGGCCAGGAATATGGCAGACAGTAACGGATCTCTACACTGCGAGTACCGATGCATCGAGCCCTCAGGGAGCCTCGTATCTGTTCCGCGACACGCTCGATAAAACAGTTAAAGCTGCGGTAGCGGTTAGCCCTGCAAGGATGCTGTTGGGTTATGGATTGGGGACATTTCGAGAAATAGGATTAGACATAACTTTTCTTGGCGTAACGCAGCGGTGGTACACCTGCGACGACAACTGGGCGGCCTTTCTTTACGAGACTGGATATGTCGGACTTCTCATCATCGCGTCGCTTCTCTTTAGCCCGCTTTGGATTGCATTTCGGAACTACCGAATCTTGCCAAGGCCAGAGAATCAACTCAGCGGAGTGCTGCTGATCTCACTACTTGGATTTTACTTCCTACTCATGAGTGTTGCGGGTTATAGCTGGGGACAGCAGGGATATCTCGCATGGATACTCATCTCGCTTGTCGTGTGCCATTCGCGAATACCGCGGGTGGATGACCTGGAGTTAGAGGAAGAGGAAGAAACGCGAGGTCTGGATAAATATGACTTCCATGTTGCTTGAAAGCGAGACCCTCGACATGCCGACGGTTACTACTACGCCACAGGTCTCTGGCCAATTGGGAATACGCGTATGCATGTTGGCATATGCTTTTTATGAAAGCGATACCCGTATTCTGCAATATGCAACGGCGCTGGCGCAGCGGGCAGATGTTGTGGATGTGATTGCGCTACGGCGCGATGAGTCATTTCCTGCCTTTGAAGTATTGAATGGTGTGAACGTTTATCGTATTCAATCGAGAACGGTCAATGAGCGCGGACTGTTTGCTTACGGCACGCGAATCATGCGCTTTTTCTTCCATTCGATGCTCCTCCTGCGTCGCAAGCATAGGCAGCATCCATACGATGTAGTGCATGTGCATAATGTGCCGGATTTTCTCGCACTTTCAGCTCTCTCACCTAAGCTCAAGGGAGCGCAAGTGATCCTGGATATCCATGATCTGTTGCCTGAGTTCTATGCTTCGAAATTCAAAATCAGCCATAACTCGACTGTATTCAAGCTGATGCTTTTGCTGGAGAAGGTCTCTGCGTCCTTTGCGAATCATGTAATTGTCGCCAATCATATCTGGCGCGACCGGTATGCAGAGCGGTCTTCTCATTTGGAGAAATGCAGTGTGGTCCGCAACCGTCCGGATCTGAGTATCTTTACGAAGCTACCGGGGCGCATCAAGACAGAAGGCGGGCCATTTCAATTGATCTATCCGGGATCTTTGAACTGGCATCAGGGGTTGGACATCGCGATACAGGCATTTGCGCGTGTTGAAGACAGGATGCCGAATTGCGAATTTCATATTTATGGCGAAGGCTCTGCGAAGCCTTCGTTGATGGCCCTGGCAGCTCAATTGAAGCAGCAAGACCGCGTCATCTTTCACGACTTTTTGCCGAGCAAGGAGATTGCACAGGTAATGGCAATGGCCGATCTTGCAATTGAACCCAAACGCACCAACTCTGCGTTCAGCAACGAAGCTTTGAGTACGAAAATCATGGAGTTCATGGCCCTTGGTGTTCCAGTCATTGCGTGTAGAACGAGGATTCACGCTTACTACTACGACGATTCGATCATTCAGTACTACGAGAACGATGACGAAGCTGAGTTGGCGGAGCAAATGGTTCGCTTGCGGAACGACCCATCAATTCGTAGCAGCCTGATCGAGAACGCAAAGAAGTATGTCAAGGAAAACACCTGGAATGCTCGTAAATATGAATATCTTGAACTGGTTGATTCGCTGGTACGACAACCAAAGAGCTAATTGGAGCGATGTGATTTGCAATGAATAGATATGTGATCATTACCCCCGCTCGCGATGAAGAGGCGTACCTTGAAAAGACTATCGCCTCTGTTGCCGGCCAGACGGTTCTTCCGCTCTGTTGGATCATTGTGAACGATGGTTCTCACGACCGGACCGGGGAGATCATCGATCGCTATGCTGCTCAATATCCCTGGATCATTGCAAGGCATCGTCCGAACCGTGGATATCGTGAGGCGGGCGGCGGTGTAATTGCAACCTTCTACGATGGATACGCGCAACTGCCCGCCATTGAGTGGGATTTTCTTGTAAAGCTCGACGCAGACCTTAGCTTTTCGGAAGATTATTTTGAGCGATGCTTCGACGAATTTGCACATGATCCAAGACTTGGAATCGGTGGCGGTGGAATCTATCACGAAGAGAAGGGCGGATTGAGACTTGAGCCAAATCCCAAGTTTCACGTTCGAGGAGCCACAAAGATTTATAAGCGAGAATGCTGGGAAGCTCTTGGTGGCCTATTGAGAGCTCCCGGATGGGACACTGTCGACGAGCTCAAAGCGAATATGCTCGGTTGGGAGACTCGCACGTTTGCCGATTTACGCTTGTCGCACTACCGCTTTACAGGTGCTGCAGACGGCGCCTGGAAGGACTGCATCAAAAACGGGCGCGCTAATTACATTACCGGATATCATCCGCTTTTTATGCTTTTCAAATGCGTTCGACGGTTAGCAAAGCGCCCATACGTCATGGGTTCGGTGGGTCTATGCTGGGGATTTTTGAGCGGATACCTGCGCGATACTCCGCAAGTGGATGATCGCGAACTCATTCACTACACCCGCAATCAACAGATGCGAAAAATGTTCATGTTGGAAAGCATCTGGAAATGATGCCGTGGGGTAAGGGAAGCGACAGACTTTTGTCGAGAAGGTCGATACCAATGAGGAAATTAGAATGGATGCTCATACTGATACTCTCGTGATGACACAAAGCAACGGCAACAGTCATCATGTGCGGAGCGTTTTTGAAAATACTCCGAGATACCTGAAATCGAGGCAGGTCGACATTCGTTTTCGGATCGACGCAGTGGAGCATTATGCATCGAGGTGTAAGCGGCAGAGTGTACTCGATATTGGCTGCGGCGATGGATCGATATCTTTACAGCTTCTGACCCAGGATGCTCGCTTCACATTAATGGATATATCGTCCAATATGGTGGCCAGGGCGAAGGAGAATATCCCTGAAGGCTTATCGGGATGTGTTACTTTGCGTAATGAAAATTTTTTTTCGGCTTCATTTGAGAATCAGAAGTTTGACCTAGTAGTGGCCGTTGGCGTTTTGGCTCATGTGGATTCGCCGAGTGATTTTCTTTTGAAAATCAAAGGGCTTCTGCTACCCGGTGGGAGCGTCATACTGGAGTTTACCGATGCGTTCCATCCGGTGGGACGCATCGGCCGGTTTTGGAGCTGGTTTAAAGAGATTATTGCACCGGCAAAGTACAGTACCAACAAACTCTCACGATCGAATGTCGAGGACCTGTTTGAGCTTCATCAGCTCAAGCTTGTTTCAACATTCCGGTACTCGCGTGTTCCGCTACCAGGCTTTAACCTGCTTGTCAGTCATGCGACGGAATACATCTGGATGAAGCGATTCTTTGGCGATTGCGAAAGAAACTGCAATGCATGGCTTGGAAACGAGTTTATTTATCTGCTGACTGCGGAATAAGCGGAGGTATCGCCGCGCTCGTTTTGCTGTGCAGTTGCAGCAGTGGTAAGGCCGCATATTCAGTGCGACGAAAGGTGCGCGGAAAGCGCACAACTCGAAGGTGAATCACAGTGCACGAGCTGAACCCTATTACCGATCCACGCTGGCGCCATTTTGTGAATCAACGCTCTGACTCCTCTGTCTTTCACACCAAGGAGTGGCTTGAAGCTATTCATAAGACGTATGGATACCAGCCAGTAGCCTTTGCGAAGTCAGCCGGAAGCGAAATCACAGATGGATTGGTCTTCTGCAAGATTGACAGCTGGTTGACAGGCAAGCGCCTAGTCTCGCTTCCATTCTCAGATCATTGCCAACCACTTGCAACTGGGGTGGGTTTCACGGAAATATTGCATTCACTGACGAGCCAACGTCGCGTGAGAGGCCAGAAATACATTGAACTCAGACCAATCGATATGAATATGGAGCGCATTGGTGTGTGTGAGATGGTGAAGAGCAGTTCGTTCAGCTTTCATAGGATCAATCTGCTGCCAGATGCGAAGACAATCTACGGCAAATTTCACGAGAGCTGCATCAGGAGAAAGATTAAGCGAGCGGAGCGAGAGGCGCTTCGCCATGAGTCAGGGCGATCAGAAGAGCTGTTGAAGAAATTTCGTCATCTACTGCTGCTCACACGTCGAAGGCATAAGCTGCCTCCGCAGCCCTCAGCCTGGTTTGACAACATCGTCCGCTGTCTTGGGGATGCCGTTACGATCCATGTCGCGTCGAAGGATGAAACACCAGTTGCCAGCATTTTGACGCTTGCGTACAGGAAAAAGCTTGTCTACAAATACGGATGTTCAGACGGTCAGTTCAGCAATATGGGTGGGACGCCGATGCTATTTTGGAAGGCTATCCAACGAGCAAAAGATGATGGCATCGAAGAATTCGATTTAGGTAGATCAGACTATGACGAGCCTGGGCTCATTGCTTTTAAGGAGCACCTGGGAGCGACATCTTCTGAGCTTAGCTACTATCGAGACCCGGCTGCTGCAATGAAGATGCCGTCTCCGAAGTCATCGACATCTCCCTCGTCCTTGATTCGAGAAGCGATGGTGCGCTTGCCTGATCCTGTTCTCGCAGGAGTCGGGCAACTGCTCTACCGTCATATGGGGTAATTGCATGGTATTTGCAAGGCCGGTCCAAGTCGATGAATGACGCTTTTCTTGAGTATTTTCGATGTCCAGAAACATTTGCAAAGTTCAGGTTCACGCTTGAGCCACAACAGAGCGTGCGCACGGGGTTCTTTCGATTGGCACCGGACGTCACATGCTTTGGCACTTTAAATGGCGCGGCGTGGGCAACATGCAGTGATGAACTGCCGGACCTGACGGCACAAGTGATACCAGATGGTACGACATGCATACTTCCGTTCAACCCTACCGATGTTGCAAGAAACCTGAGGTACGAGCGGTATGTCGATCAATCGACGGTACCGAAATGGAAGAGGCTGATTCGCGGTTGGTACTATGCGATGCGTCCCTTGCTCCCCGTCTCTGTGCGACGCCATCTGCAAAAAGTATGGCTTGGAGGATGGGAGAAGAAGCCGTTTCCACATTGGCCCGTGGATTCAAGCGTCGATCAGATGTTCGAGACGTTGATGGGATTCATGTTGAAGGCCTCGGGCAAGGAACGAATACCGTTTATCTGGTACTGGCCAAACGGAAACTCAGCCTGCGCAACGATGACTCACGATGTGGAGACGGATGCGGGCCTGCGGTTTGCTGGAGAGTTGATGGACATCAACGACTCCTTTCATATTAAGAGCTCATTTCAATTGATTCCCGATGCACGTTATGTCGTCAGTCCAGATGACCTGGCTTTGATCAAGGGAAGAGGTTTTGAGGTGAATGTCCACGATCTCAAGCATGATGGTCATTTATTCGATCGCCAGGACAAGTTTGAAAAGGCAGCAGACCGAATCAACAAATTTGGCATTGTCTTTGGCAGCAAAGGGTTCAGATCAGCGATCTTATATCGCAACCAGGAATGGTACGACGCGCTCAAGTTTTCATACGATATGTCGGTGCCAAATGTGGGCCATCTTGATCCACAACGCGGCGGGTGTTGCACGGTGATGCCATATTTTATTGGCGATCTGCTTGAGATTCCAGTCACGGCGACGCAGGACTATACGTTGTTCCATGTTCTCGATACTTACTCGCTGGATCTGTGGCGGCGACAGATCCGAGAAATCATGCGGCATCATGGGTTGATTAGTTTCATTGTTCATCCAGACTACTTGAATACAGCAGAAGCGAGAACTGCTTACACGAGTTTGCTCGGAGATCTCTGCAAGTTGCGCGACGATGCCAATGTATGGCTCGCGCTTCCGGGGGAGATCGATACATGGTGGAGACAACGGAGCAAGATGAGCCTTGTTCCAGAAGGCGAAAGTTGGCGTATTGAAGGTCCTGGTGCGGACCGAGCCAGAGTAGCCTATGCCACTCTGAAG